>ENA-OFCE01000431-OFCE01000431.1-metagenomes-genome-assembly--contig:-NODE-431-length-27689-cov-7.099407_pt1 | contig 27689 bp, 29 predicted proteins | sample MGYA00153388_OFCE01 | MGnify analysis MGYA00153388 | reverse complement strand
GAGACAGTCATTGATACAGGCTTTACAGGTTTCCTGTCTCTTCCATTATCGACAATTGAATTGCTCGGATTACCCTGGAGATTTCGTGATATTGCCACTTTGGGCGATGGTAGCGAAGTCGTGTTTGATATGTATACCGCGACGGTAATTTGGGACGGTCAGATTCAAGTTATTGATGTCGTCGCATCTGAAGCAGATCCCCTGATTGGGATGAGTCTGTTGTATGGATTTAAACTTCTGATTGAAGCAATTGAGGGTGGAACCGTTACCATTGAAGCTTTATCAATTCGGTCATAAATACAAACGAGAGTTGGAATTTATATGCTAACCATCGAGCAAATCGAAACAGCAATCCTGACACTTGCCCCAGATGAGTTTCAGCGACTCAGACAGTGGTTCTCTAATTTTGAAGATGCTAGCTATCCAGTGCCAAATGTCGAACCGAGTCAAATGCTACTGCATTTGATTGATGGAAGCGCGGAGTATGAAGCAAGAGGAATTGGTTGGGGTGATTGGCTCTAGAGGCGTGGTTTCAGAGATTGTGAATGGCAAGCGATCGATTAGCAAATCTCAAGCTAAGATATTGGGGCAATCATTCCATGTCTCCCCAAGTTTATTTGTTTAACTGCTAAGAAAAATGGATAACACCATTACCCATTTTTAGTGTTTTGGGCAATGGTGTTATTTTACCTAAAGTTACAAACTACATTCAGCATATTTTGAGTTGCTTGCGATTGTGGACGATGTACTTTTCCATTATAGAAAGTAGTCCAAGTTCCATTATTACAATTAGCTTGACTTCTGAATTTTTTATTCCCCAGATAATATGTAAAGTCAATGCTCGCATAGCTGACTTTATCAATAGAGCATGTATTTAGATTGACTTTCTGTCCTTCTACAGCCGTTCCGGCAAAATAGTTGCATGATTGAGCTACTGCTGATTGCTTGTCAACAGGTGATAGAACACCAACTATGACACAAGCTCCTATTACTAAGTTTATTTTTTGCATTGCAATCATCATCTTTATTATTTATTGTTGGATTGTAATAACTATATACATTGCCGTTAGCTAACAATCAGGATGTTTTTGCGATAAGATAAAAACTTCCAATATGGGATGTATTGTCCATCACTTCAGAAACAGGCAGAGCAATTGATTCAAGTATTTTACTCATTGGCATAGCCTCTCGCCAGAGAATCGATTGGTAATGTTAGTGATTCGTTGGCGTAGCCTCTCCTTGGAGAATCGAGCCTTCAGATGCTTGAGACTCGCTCGTGCTGTGTGGCTTGGGATAATCCTGTAACTCGATCGATCTTATCTAGGTTGCTGGGGTACTTCTACCAATCCGTGCTAATTTTTGAGCGTACAACTCTCGATCGAGTTGAGCTTCGATTTCTACTAGTTCTTGATTAAATTCAGCAATTTCTCTGCGGGTTTGGCGAAGATTCTCGATCGATCTTGTCCGAGTAGCAAGATCTGGTATTTGTGGATTATTCATTTGCATGGATTTAAACTTCTGATTGAAGCGATCGCTGAATTCAATTTAAATGCTGATTTGTAATATTAAAAAGTTAGGCGGCAAAGCGAAGAACTTCAACTTCGGTATTGCGCTCGATCGCCCGCTCTGCCCGTTCAAAAACTGCTGCTGTTGTACTTTGGCTGAGGTAATACTCACCACAATTTTCACAGATATTAGCAGGTACATCTTTGAGAACAATGATGCAACTATCCCTTTCTAGAGTAACATTAACAGTTCCATTATAAGTAGTTCCATGTTTGCAAAGGACACATTTCATCAATCTATTTCTTAACACTAAAGTTTTGAAAATATAAGAGTACGATCGCTCATAGAGCATCGATACTTAGAATACTACCATCGCTAAAATCGATATTTAGATTGCAATTATTGAGAAGTAAAGTACCGATTTGTGGACGACTACCCATCGCCAGTACTGGTACTTCCAGCTCTACACCATCCCATACTACGGTAGCTCGATGCACTGGAGTAACGATATTTTCATCATTAGCTAAAATTGTATCAATGCTCGCTACATAGGGCAATTCAAGCTTGGTAACTGCGGCGACAGGCAAAGCCAAAGCTCCTTCAAATCCGGTATTAATTACACAGCCAATTTCTAGATCTGGATAGCCAGATATTCTCACAACTACTTTAATTTGTGGTTGTCGTCCGATTACAATGCCATTAATCACGATAGAGTTACCTTTGTCAATGTACCACCTGCTGCATAAACAGCATTAAAACCAATCCGTTCTGCCCAAATAATCGCATCGGGAAATCGACTTTGGAGTCGATCGCTACATTCTAGCAAATTGTCGTCAATTTCGTAATTACCTGTTTCGGTATCGATGCTGATAATCTTACCCATATTCTCGCGTGTTTCTACTTGAGTGCGGATCGATCGATTATATAGATCTTGTCCGCGTCTGGCGATTTTGCGGTGGTTTAGCGGTACTGAAGCTTTGTTGATGTTTGAATCGGTCATAATACGATCGAGTAAACTGGATTTTACTATTCTATTAAAATTATACCAAAGTCGATCGGAGTCTTGACACTCAGATCTCGTTAGGTCAAATTTTTAGATTTGAGCCATTCTCGCACAACTTGGGCGACGGGACGAGATTGGTTATCCACTTGATAGTTCATCTTTTGGATGTCTTTGGTGGAAATTAACCCAGATAGTTGGTTGACTGCTGTGCGTAACTCTGGATATTTTTTTAGAGTAGCTTGGTTAAAAATCGGGACGGCTTGATAGGGTGGAAAATATTTCTTGTCATCTTCTAAGACTACTAAATTCAAAATGGGAATCAAGCCATCTGTGGAATTTGCAGCGATTAAATCTACTCTCTTTTCCTTTAAGGCTTGATACATCAATCCAAATTCCATCTGTTGAGTTTTGGCAAACTTTAATCCATAAGTTTTCGCTAAAGCTGGATAACCATCTTTACGTTCGAGAAATTCATACCCAAATCCGCCCCGCATTTGTGGCGTATATTTAGCGGCTTCAGAAAGAGTGTGGATCTGAAGACGTTTAGCATCCTCATTTCTGACAATGAAAGCAAAAGTATTTTCAAATCCTAACGGTGGCATCACTTCTAATTGAAATTGGCGATCGTATGCTTGCTTTATAGTATCGAGAACTGCTTGAGGATCTTTGATAGGTTCCTGTTTTAATACTGCTGTCAGTGATGTTCCGGTGTATTCTACATAACCAGCAATTTGTCCGGCTTTGACTGCTTCATGACAAATAAAAGTACCACCGAGATTTAATTGCCGATCGACTTTGATTTTAGTATGGGATTCAATCTGTTGCGAGAGTAGTTCGCCGAGAATAACTTGCTCTGTGAAATTCTTGGAACCGATCGCAATTCTCGGTGCTGCTTGTCGATAATTGATGCCGATTAAGCCAATTAGTAATAAGCCTAATATCCCGACGATAATTGCAACTCGACGAGTATTTCCCCAGAAAGGTTGTTGCTGTGTCAGTCGTTTTTCTAACCATCCCAAGCCTAAATCTGCACCTAAAGCGATCGCGGCTGCGGGGATAGCTCCAGTCAAAATTAACTGATTATTAACAGTAGCAAGTCCTCGAAAAATGAATACGCCCAAACCTCCACCACCAATCGCTGCGGCAATGGTAGCAATCCCGACAGACATCACCGTGGCTACTCTAATTCCCGCTAAAATTACGCCTGAAGCTAGGGGGATTTCTACTTGAGTCAGTAGTTGCCAATCTGTCATTCCCATCCCTTGAGCTGCCTCTCGCACCGCTGGAGCGACATTATTAATCCCGACGTAAGTATTGCGGATTAGGGGAAGTAAGGCATAGAGAGTTAAGGCAACAATTGCCGGATTTTTGCCGATTCCGCCGAAAAAGGGCACGGAAATTAGAAAGCCAAAGATGGCTAAACTTGGAATAGTTTGGAGGGCATTAGCGATACCGAGGATAGGTGGGGCTAGTTTTGGTTGACGAGTGATGAAAATACCTAAAGGAATCCCGATCGCGATCGCGATTAGCATCGAGATCGCGACTAAAATCAGATGTTCTCCACTGCGAAGAAGAATTTCTGGGGCGGATCGATCGATGAATGATGTTAGTTCGCTCACTTATGCTTTCTCCCCATATTGCCTGGGATTTAAACATGCAATAAAAGCTTGTGCTTCTGGATGTTGAGATGCGAGAAATTCTGCCTTAGTTCCTAACAAAACCAAATTACCTTCATACATTAAGCCAATCCGAGTTCCTAAGAAAAAAGCTTCTTGAATATCGTGGGTAACAAAAACGACTGTTTTGCCGAGTTGCCGTTGTAAATATTGAAACTGTTGTTGCAATTCCAGCCGAGTGATGGGATCGAGCGCACCAAATGGTTCATCCATCAATAAGATCGGCGGATCTGCGGCTAAGGCTCTGGCGATACCGACTCGCTGACGTTGCCCCCCAGATAGTTGATGGGGATAGCGTTGAGCAAATATTTCTGGATCTAAACCAACTAGGTTCAACATTTCATGGACTCGCGCCTGAATTCGCTGTTCTTGCCACTTTTCGAGGGAGGGTACCAATCCGACATTTTTGCCGACACTAAAGTGGGGAAACAAACCGATATCCTGGATTGCATAGCCGATCCGCCGTCGCAGTTTAATAATATCCCAGTCAGTGGTCGATCGATCGTCAACCATCACCGCTCCAGCGGTGGGAATCAGCAGGTGATTTATCAGTTTTAAGGTGGTAGTTTTCCCGCTCCCACTCCGCCCCAATAAGACAATCGCTTCCCCCTGGTAGATGGTGAGATTTAGGTGGGATAATAGTTGACGATGATTTATCTCAAAGCTGACATCCCGAAATTCAACAGTAATTTGTGGCGATTGGGGCATAGAAGGTAGTGTCTAGGTTGGGACGATCGATGTCATAGCATCTAAACGATCGGCTATTATCTTCCCAGATGTCAATTACTACTAATATTAGTTTGATGTTCGATCGAGTCATATCCGATCGAACCTAACAAAATCGATCGCATTTGTCAACTTCAGCTCCATAGTTAAAAAGCTTCTCATTTGATGAGAAGCTTTTGTTCTTTGAACCTAGATTTACGGGACTGACGGGACTCGAACCCGCGACCTCGCGCGTGACAGGCGCGCGCTCTAACCAACTGAGCTACAGTCCCATTTCTTCAACAGATCTCATTATGCACTTTATCCACCGATATGTCAACTACCAGTTTCTAAGGTTTTGGGCTGAGTAGTTAGATTGTGGGTGGGGATCGATTCTCGGAACGAGAGGCTGTGCCAACGAGCGGGACAATTGAGATGTCCCGCTCTAGCTAGTTAACCGACATCTTGCACCAGTATAAAAACAATAGTAATAAGCGTAGATCCAGGGTACCCATTAAGGGCACCCCTACACAATTAACCTGTAGGGGTGCCCTTAATGGGTACCCTTAGATCTTTGCTATTATCTAGTCCTTATGGATTGGTGCATGATGTGAGTTAACCACTTTGAGTTTAGGTAGCACTTGGGTTACTTAGTCCATTCGGTGTGGAATGATTCGGAGTCTGGTTTGTCTACACGTTTGTAGGTGTGGGCACCGAAATAGTCCCGTTGAGCCTGAGTCAGGTTTTGGGGGAGATTGGCACGGCGGTAACTATCAAAGTAATCCAACGATGCACTAAAAGCTGGAACGGGGATGCCCAGCTTCGCAGCTTGAGAGATGACTTCGCGCCATGCGGTTTGTCGATCGAGGATTGTCTGACGGAATTCTGGAGCGAGGAGGAGATTGGCTAATTTTGGCTCTGCTTTGAAAGCATCCTTGATTTTATTCAAGAATCCTGCCCGAATAATACAGCCACCCTTCCAAATTCGCGAAATTTCGCTCAGATTTAGCTCATATTGATACGCATCGGAAGCAGCACTAAGCAATGCCATCCCTTGAGCATAAGAACAGATTTTCGAGCAATACAGCGCATCGCGCACTTGGTTGACAAAGGTTTGAGTATCCCCTGTAAACTTGCCCTCTGGCCCTGTGAGGACTGCCGCAGCAGCAGTACGTTCTGTTTTGATCGATGACATAATTCGCGCATTTACAGCGGCGATAATCGTCGGAATCGATACACCCAATTCGAGCGCACTTTGGACGGTCCAGCGTCCGGTACCCTTTTGAGCGGCAGCATCGACGATTAATTCTACTAGCGGTTTGCTGGTTTCGGGGTCGATATATCTGAAGATATCGGCGGTGATTTCAATCAAGAAGGAGTTGAGTTCGTCCGTCTGATTCCACTCGGTGAAGACTTCGTGTAGCTGCTTGTGGTCTAATCCTGCAACATTTTTGAGTAAATCGTAGGCTTCAGCGATTAGCTGCATATCGCCGTATTCAATGCCGTTGTGCACCATTTTGACATAGTGCCCAGCTCCACCTTTCCCGATATAGGTGACACAGGGGCCATCGTCAACCTGAGCGGCGATTTTGGTGAGAATGGGTTCGAGATTGTCGTAGGCGGCTTCTGTGCCCCCTGGCATCATACTGGGGCCATTTAGTGCCCCTTCTTCGCCGCCACTGACTCCCATCCCGATAAAGGTGAGTCCAGAGTCTTCGAGTTCGGCGGTGCGTCTGTCGGTATCGGTATATAAGGAGTTACCACCGTCGATGATGACATCACCTTTGGAGAGAAAGGGTTTGAGTTCTTGAATGACTAGATCTACAGGTTTACCTGCTTGAACCATGATCAGGATTTTGCGGGGAGTTTCTAAAGCGGCGCAAAATTCTTCGATCGAATATGTAGCTGTGACATTTTTCCCTTGGGCGCGGGTTGCCATGAAGTTATCAGTCTTTGCCCGCGTTCGATTGTAAACGGCGATTGGAAAGCCATTGCGTTCGACATTGAGGGCCAAATTTTCCCCCATAACTGCTAAACCAATCACACCAAAGCTTTGTAGAGACATAAATACTGGAGATGTAGGTTTGATTGCGCTCTACATCACCTTAGCTCGATCCCCATTTTTTAGGGTATTTTAGATAAAGATTTGTAACGTTGTGATCTGGGATAGGATTACTCTCAAAAATTAGCGATCGAAATCCCCTCCCGATCGAAATCACTTTTTAGCAACCGCCAACGCGATTGAGACAGCGATTAAAATCGCCGCTCATAATGCAAAGTCCGCCTTCGCGGACTAACAACGTTGGCGTAGCCTTGCCAAGGGCAAGGCTACGCCAACAGTGCAAGCTATCAACTATCAACTATCAACTATCAACTGTTTAATTGTTTTCGAGTCGATCTTTGAGAGTTTCGAGAATGCCCCAGCGATTGTCTAGAGGCTGTTGTACTTTGGCTGGTGTGGGGATCGGTGCTTCGATTGGGGTAATCCCAGCGCAATCAAGATTGCAGAGCTGTCGGAGTGGCAAAGCTAGACATAATTGTTCGTAGAGCCACACATCCGGCGGGAAGTGCCCATCTGGTGGCAAAGAGTCAATCAAATCTTCGGGATCGGTTTTGATGTCCATCCCGCGCCGATCTGGTTCTTCAGATTCTGCTTCCAACCAGATAACTTCACTCGCATCTAGTACCAGTCGATGGTTGTACTGTTGCAGACATCGATCGCATTTGAGGGTAATAATTGTCTCTGTCTGTGCGGACACATCTAGATATGTCCCCCCGTGTTTGATAATTATTTTACCCCTGACTGGTGTAAGTGTTTCAAACTCAGGAATCAGTCGATCGACAATCACCTCTAGGGTTCGATCCTGTCGATTTGCTAGTTGGGGAATAAAAAGTGGTTCCATCGATCGGCAGTAAGTAATGGGTAGGTAATAAGTAATCAGAATCGGGCGACTTAACGAAGATCGGAAGCTATGGCTTCGGGGTTTAAATCCCCCACCGTTTAGGTGGATTGTTTTTAAGATGGGGATTTTGACCCCACCTTAAAAACCCAATTATCAATTATCAATTATCAATTAATTTAATGCCTATGTGCCGATTACTTACGCTTCTTCAGGTGCTTGAGCTAATTTTACTACCAACCGTCGATCGGGTTCTTGACCGCGACTGTATGTGGATAGATCGCTATAGCTGGGATCGCTATCAAAAAATGTGTGCATCTGGCGGCGTTCCGCTGAGGACATGGGTTGGAGGACGACTTCTGTGCCGTTGGCGCGGACACTAGTAGCGGCATCATCGGCGATCGCTTTGAGTGCGATCGCGCGGCGTTGACGATAGCCATCCAATTCGATCGTGTATCCTGCCTGTAAATCCGCTTCCTGGTGGAGGTTTAGGCTGGCATTAGCTAGATATTGGATCGCATCGATCGTGGCACCTTCGGAGCCGATTAAGAGTTCGATCTGTGCGGGTGTGAGCGAATCTTGCGCGATCGTCAGCCAGTAATTGCTAGCACTGGCTCCCTCTGGCTGTTGAGTATCGATAGTGGTGGCGATTCCTGATAGGTTCAGTAGTTGTTCTAACCACTGTTTGCCACGGTCTAAACGTTGGTCGATCATTAGGCTTTAGGGATTAGGTTTTAGGTTTTAGGCTTTAGGCTTTAGGTTCGGTCGATGAACTGCGTTCATCCCTATCACCAAAGGATTTAGGGATCGAGATTTAGGGCTTTGGCTTTGAGACTGAAGGTTCGGTCGATGACCGCAGTTCATCCCTAATCCCTAAAGCCTAAAGCCTAATCCCTAAAGCCTAATTTAAGTTGCTTTTTTCTTAGACTTAGTCTTCTCGAACGGGATTTCCTCGCGATTGCTATTGTCTTTGGGTTTTTCGCGTTCTTGTTGGTCTACCAATTTTTGTAATTCTGGTGGTAGAGGTTCGCGATTGACAAAGTAGGTTTGACCGAGTTGAAAGAGGTTCCCGATTGCCATGTACATCAAGACACCAGCGGGTAGTGGGAAGAATAAAAACATCCCCGAAAAAATGATCGGTGTGAATTTATTGACCGCTTGCTGTGCTTGTTCTTTTTCGGCACCTGTGTCGCCCCCACCTGCGAGTGCTGGAGTGGATGATGTGTTAGTCGATAGATTTTGGCTGACATACAGACTCAAGCCAAAGAAGACGATCATCGCGATGATGTCCCAGTGGATTTTGCCGTCTGGATCGACCGCGCCGACATGTCCGAGAGCTTCGATGAATAGGAACCCAGTGTTGGCTGCAATACCAGGAATTGTCCCTTTGAGAGTGACATCCCCAGGGGCGATCGCTTCGATCTGACCATTGGGGCTGACTTTGACATTTTCCATCCCCTTAGTTACCGTCCATTCGGGGGTAAGTTTGGAGTCAGGATACTGAGCTGCTAATTCACTAAAAGGTTTACCATCAACGCCTTTGAGTTCGACTTGAGCCTTTTGTCCGACACCAACAACATTCCCTGTGGGGATATTGGCAATTACGGGCGTGTGAATGTTGGTCGTGAAATAAATACTATGTGGTTCGCTATTAAATACTTGGGGCTGAACCTGTGCGATCTGTTCGCCAGGGACGATCTGTAAGTTGACATTGTAATCAACGTTAGAAAATGGCGATCCCCGCAAAGTGGCAAACAGCGCGAACAAAACGGGCATCTGGAGCACTACAGGCAGACAACCTGCCAAGGGGTTCCCGAACTCCTTGTAAACGTCCTGCATCGCCTGTTGTTGCTTGGTCGGATCGTCTTTAAACTGCTGCTGAATTTCCTTGACCCGTTTCTGCATCAATGGTTGAGAGATCTTGGTCTTCCGCATATTGCGAATCGAACCCGCCCCCAACGGATAGAGCGCAAACCGAATTACTAAGGTCAGTGCGACGATCGCCAACCCATAGCTAGGCACGATTCCATAGAAAAAATCTATGATCGGCAACATTATATTGTTGGAAATAAATCCGATTCCAAAGTCCATTGTCAACTAGGTGTTAGGTATTAGGTATTAGGTATTAGGTGTTAGGTATTAGGGGTTAGGTATTAGGGATCGGGTGTTAGGTAAAGATCTACCATAATCCTAAATCCTAAAACCTGTCCATTGTCAACTAGGTATTAGGTGTTAGGTATTATGTAAGAATCGATCGGAATTCCTAAAGCCTAAAGCCTAAAGCCTAAAGCCTAGACCCTAAAGCCTAATTAAGTAATTTGAGCGGCAGCTTCGGCTTTCTCAGTTACGCTCAACAGGGGGTGTCCAGTTTTGGCAACTACGCGCTCGTTAATATAATCATATATTTCGCGATAGCGCGGGATCGAGCGTAATTCTAGACGGCTACCATCTTTGAGGGTAACTACCATGTCTCCCCAAAATCCTAACCCACGCGGGATAGTTAGTGCATCAGTGATTTCCGAATACACAAGATCGGTTCGATCTTTGCCCATCCAACCACCAATTACCGACAATCGGCGATCGGTAATTTTGTAGCGCAACCAAATTGCCCTAACGATCGAACCGACCGTCAGCGGGATAAAAACTATAAATATGGCTAAAAATAGGTGAAAAATCAGATCCCCGATGTGAGGACCACCTTCATAAAACGTTTCTTCTTTAATTCCCATCAAGTACCTCGGCGGCTGTCAACAACTGCTCTAATTCTCGCAAAATTTCGACATATTCGCATCCCTGCGCTGAAGGTCGGACTCCGATGACTACCGACCATCCGCTGGTAATCTGCGGTAACAGTTGACGGAGAGCCGCTTTCACTTGTCTTTTGAGCAGATTGCGAATTACTGCTTTTTTACTGACTTTTTGACTGACGGATATCCCAAACCGAGTAGCAGGTAGATTTTCGGTACTAGCCTTGGGCAAATATCGTAAACTTCTCAGTGTCAAATGCACCTGTTGATGACGTTTGCCTTGCTGATAAACTTTTTGAAAATCTTGCCTGCGTCTGAGTCGATGGGGTTTAGGCAATGACACTTGCTAGTGGCGACACTAAACCTATACAGACAGGCGATGCCGTCCTCTAGCTCTGCGGGCTTTGATGACTTTTTGTCCTGTCCGCGAACGCATCCGCGCTCTGAACCCAGATGTTCTTTTTTGTTTGCGGTTAGTACCGCCGAGAGTACGCTTGGTCATAACTTATATCCGCTCGATTTGACTAATTATTAATATTGTGGTAAGCAAAAAAGCCACAATGTACCATTATAACAGCTAATACGCTCGATCGCGCACATTGACTTTGATAATATGCTAAACATTAAATCTAATTTATTGGCTCTTACGCTGTGCTCAACTATGGTAGTACTTGGAGTCGGGCTGGGATAAAGTGTTTTGCTACAACTAGTGGTTTAATCTGCAACAGATCTAGTGGACATGGATTTTTTCTGAGTAGATCCCGATGTGAACAAGAACGCCAGAAACAGCCTGAGAGTTGTTTGTGAGAACGCCTTAGAGTTGTGTTAAACGCTACAATGTCGTAGCCGCTATTTACAGGAATCGTGTGACTGATTTCGACGAGCGTCTGATGTTAACCACCTGTGGACTTTGGAACTTCTATTTTGTTGGCTGCTTAAAATGATTCCAATTACAGGGCTTTATTGCTTGCTGGAGATCGATTGCTGTTTCGCAACAGGTCTATTACTGAACGTGCTGCTGTTACTATTAAATCGAGGGAGAGCAATAAGTAAAGAATTAACCCTCTCCCCAATTAGAATGACGTTATTAATTTAAAGATCTGACTAAGGTATCGGGAGCCAAAAAGTGACCGATGTGGTAAGCTCTCTCTTCGGTTTTGAGCAGAATCTGCTCGTATAAATGTCGTGTCGCCCGATCGCCCAAACTTTCCGCCTGACTCGCTTGGCTGCGAATCAGTGCAATAATTGCCTGTTCGCCCACCAAGTCATTTTCTAACATCGTCCGACAGTTAAATGCACCATCAGCTTCAGGTGTAAAACAACAGAGTTCTGCTAACTTGGTAAAACTAGCCGCAGGTACTCCGCCTAAGCCATCCAAGCGTTCGGCAACATCATGAGCATGACTTTTGAGTTGCTCGTAACCATCTTCAAAAAACTGATGCAGAGAGTAGAATTCTGCGCCTTCTACCACAAAGTGATGTTTTTGATATTGCAGATATAAGGCTTGAAAACTCGCCAAAGCGATGTTCAATCCTTCACAGACTGGCTCTGTCACAGTGAGATCCAATCCTACTACATTAGTCCCCACTTCACCAAATCCACGCATTAAACTCTGTGTGGTTGTCATAAACTTCTCGCTTTCTATTTTTAAATTAGAACAATAGTCGCAGTTTAATATTCTAACACTAGTAATTGTGATCCACGAGCTGCACATTTTGTCACATTGAGGATTGACTGCTCAAGCACGGATACTCTCGATCGATCGAATTCACTATTGATAAACTTTATAGATCGGTAATTCGCTCTAAATCACTATGAGTAGACACTTTTAAGGATTTCGAGATAGCCCCAATCGCGATTCTCGTTCCGTAAGCGCAAAGCGCAGGCGTTGCCAACGCGTTGGCAACGCCTCTCGTTCCGAGAAGAGGCTACGCCAACGACCTGAAAATATATTTAAGCTTGTTGCATCTAATTATCATTTAGGGTATTCTAAATCTAAGCAAAGGCTCGATCTCGATAAATAATGAATTATTCAAATTGTCTGTTCATCGTCGATACAGCTTGGGGCGATCGTTGGCAAATACATCGCCGTCTTCAGGAGTTGAAAATTCCTTGTAAGTGTTCCACAGGGCAACTATTAATCGTGACAGTAGATACGCCCACAGCGGCTATTCAAGTTTGGAGCGTGGCTCGACAGCCATTGGTTAGGCGTAGTCAACTGGTTAATTGGTTGGATCGATGTTTCGATCTAGATATCGATCGGCATGGCAGTGAGTTACTTTATGATTGATAAAACTTATTTTCAGCTAGATGGCGAATTTTTAGGAGTTTGTGCGATCGATGGCTACAAGCTTAATTATCTGCGACTCAGAACTGTCGATTCTCCGCAGGAGAGGCTACGCCAACGAGATATCCTCGTCAAGGTGCCTAAAAAGTTGAGAGCGGGGCTGGTTTATCAGTTAGCTATTGGCGATCGCATCCGTTGTGAAGGTATCCAAAAGGATTTAAAATTTAAGGCATCGGCAATTAAAAAAGTCGTTCGCGTAGCGTCTCCTGCGGAGAATCGCGCAGTCTCTCCTGCCGAGAATGAATTTAATGGTGTAGATCGATTTTCCTTCGGAGTAACTGAGCCAACAATAGAACGTCCTGCGGATCGATCGAAAGTTAAAATTCTCATTTGTCAAAAGTCACATTGTTTCAACAATGGTGGCAAAGAAATATACTCGGCTTTGATAGAACAATTAAATAATCATAATTTAGATGATAGTGTGACTGTGAAACTTACTGGTTGCCTAAAATGCTGTGAGAAAGCTCCTAATATCGTAGTTTTACCAGATCGATCCAGACATCATAATGTGAAAACTTCTCAGATTCCAGCAATTATCTCCAAAGTTCGGCATCGCCTGACAATCGAACCAAAGTAATTCGTACCGACGATCGATATGAATCAAGCTCTCTTAATTGCCGAAAATATCACTGGTGACTATCAAACAAGATCGATCGTCCATCAATTAAATTTACAAGATGAACAAGAACGCTAGAAGCAGCCGGAGAGTTGTTTTTTCAAGCCTCGGGATATTGTTCGATCGCTAATTTCTCCGTCCTAATGATTCCAATTAGAGGGCTTTATTGCTTGCTGGAGATCGATCGCTGTTTCGCACCAGGTCTAATATAATTATTCACAAAAAAGGGTACCCAGGCGGGATACCCATCTAGATGAGATGACGATCGATTTATGGTCTGATGCGAGTGGGTAAAGCGAGTTGGGGTCGATTGTTTGTGGGTGCAGTCGGTACGTCTTGCAATAAGACTTCGCGAATCAACCGAGCTGCCATCCGTTGGGTTAAACCGCTGGCGATTTTTTGTCCGAAGGATTGGGTTTCGGATTTGAATAATATCTGCGGGATCTTGGGTAAAACGATCGTCGGATCGAAGCCTTTAGTCTGCTGCAAGATGTTCCAAATCCGTTGGATGTGTCCTAGCCCTTCGGATAACTCTTGGGTGTTGTTGACGGTCGCTGGTACCTTCATGCCGATCCCTTTCTGGATGGCGTGGGTGACATTTTGGAGGGTATTGTTACCAAAATTATCTAAGCCTCGGATGATTTCATCGGCGAGGTAGTCGCGGATAAAGGTACCGCGATCGGAGAGAATGAAATCTAAGGTTTGGTCGATGACTTGGTTGAGATCGTACTCGTCGCTACTACGGGCATTATTGAGCAGATTTTCTAGGCGATTCCAGCGGAAGGAACCATCTTTAAATAATAGTTCTTTGAGGGAGTTTCGCAGATCTGGAGCGGGATCTGTGAGTAGTCGTTTGGCGACGTAGGGATAAGCTTTGGCGAGTACTTTAAAGTTAGGATCGACAGAAATGGCAATACCTTCGAGGGTGGCGAGCGATCGCAAGATCAATGCGTAGTAAGCTGGCACTTGGAAGGGAAACTCGTACATTACGCCCGATAATTGATCCGTAACGCTCTTAAAATCTAAGTCGGCAATATTGGTACCGCTAATGCCGAGCGAACTATTAAAAACGTACGTCAAAGCGGGAATAATCGGGGTGAGATCTGTATCTGGAGTCAGAAATTCCAACTTGACAAAATCTCGCCCTAATCCATCAAAATCCCGATTGACTAAATGCACGATCGCTTCTACTAACCCGTACCGCTGGTATGGTTTAACTTGGCTCATCATCCCAAAATCTAGGTAAGCTAATTTACCATCGGGTGTCGCTAATAGATTACCAGGGTGAGGATCGGCATGAAAGAAACCATGTTCTAATAGTTGTCGGAGCGAACATTGAACGCCAACTTCTACTAGATATGTAGCATCGAGTCCTTGTGCGGCGACTGCTTCGAGGTTGGTTAGTTTTGTACCCGTAATCCACTCCATTGTTAGGACGCGTCTACCTGTGTATTGCCAGTAAATACTGGGTACGTAGATATCCTGCATACTGCCATATAATGCGGCAAACTTTTCGGCGTTGCGCCCTTCATTTTCGTAGTCCATTTCCTCGAAGATCCGCTCGGCGAATTCATCAACGATCGAAACTAAGTTACTCCGAATTTGGGGGAAATTATTTTGCGCCCAAATAGCTAGAGTCCGCACGACATGTAAATCTAAGCCGATGCTATCAGCGAGTCCTGGACGTTGGACTTTGATCGCGACGGTTTCACCACTCCAGAGTTTACCTTTATATACTTGTCCGAGTGAAGCTGCGGCGATCGGTAAATCGCTAATTTCAGCATAGATGGCTTCGGGTCGGTCGCCGAGTTCTTCTTCGATAAATTGATAGGCAATTTCGTTAGAGAAGGCGGGAATATTATCTTGTAATTGCGCTAGTTCTTCTAAAAATTGGGGCGGTACTAAGTCAGGACGTGTAGAGAGTGCCTGACCGATTTTAATATACGCTGGCCCCAATTTAGTTAGTAGTGTCCGAATTTGGATCGCACGTTTACCTAGATTTTCTTTGCTGCGGTTGGTAAATTTGTCAAGCAACAATCCGAATACAAAGTTAAAGATCGGTAGGAAAATGCTGAGGAAGCGGCCAAATACTTTCAGGGGCTGACTACTATAGTATTCGGCGGTGGCGATCGGATCGTACCCTATCCATGTTTCGTCGGTAATTTCTTTCACTCGTCTAAAGTTCACAACTTCTGCATCAGCCACTAGTTCTGTGGATACGGCGGCTACTGACTGGTTAGACGGAGCATCAACTCGATTGATCTCTGGTGAGAACTGATTAGAAGATGTGGTGTTCATGAGGTGGTGATAATTAGCCCTATTAAGTATTGTAACAATTTTTGGGAGCTGACAGGGGATATTATCTATGCTAACGCCACTAGCATGTTTGGGTGTGGGGGTTGTCCGCCTGGGCGAGATCGGGATGCCGATCGTTAGGCTTTAGGCTTTTGTTAAGCTTAAAGCCTAAAACCTAAAACCTAATCGCTCGATGGAAATAGATTTTCAATTACATCAACGCTGGATGGAGCGATCGATCGAGTTGGCGACAGATGCGGGAAATGCTGGTGAGGTGCCTGTTGGGGCGATAATTGTGGCTGCTGATGGGGCGATAATTGCCGAGGGTGAAAATCGGCGGGAACGCGATTGCGATCCGACGGCTCATGCGGAAATTGTGGCGATCCGAGCGGCGGGAATATATCTGAATAATTGGCATCTCGATCGATGTACGCTGTATGTGACGCTGGAACCCTGTCCGATGTGTGCTGGTGCGATCGTGGCTGCAAGGCTGGGGTTATTGGTATATGGTGCTGATGATGCCAAGACTGGGAGCGTTCGCACGGTGTTAAATATTCCCGATAGTGCGGCTTCCAATCATAAATTAACTGTAATTGGGGGTATTCTAGAATCCACTTGTCGTCAACAATTGCGGGATTGGTTTCGTCACAAGCGAACTCGATCGAATCAATAAAAATTTAACTATTCTAGCGATCCTAAATTAGCTCGCTGAAATCGATCGTTGGTGCGTTACGGCTTGCGCCTAACACACCCTACATTAACTATCAACTATCAACTAATTCACAGCTCTTGGCTGAATATTTCTGTTAGTACCACATTAGAAAATAATAACCCTTCTGGATCTGATAATCTCAAGTGGCGATCGCGATGTTCGATCGAGTCGATCTCTACCCATCCTTGTTGTTGATATCGCTGGACGCATTTTAATAAATTGTCTACTCGATCGACTCCAAATTCAGCTAGGATCGCTCGCAAGCTGACACCTTGAGTCAGTCGCAATCCCAGCATGAAGGTTTCTAAAAACCGATCCTCTACTGAGGTAACTACTTCTTGCCAATCACAGCCATCGGCTACCCATTGATAATATTCCTGAGTTTTGCGGGGACGGGTGAAGCGATAACCCTCTAGATAACTGGCTGCACCCATCCCGAAGGCATAATAGGGTTGATTGCGCCAGTAGGTGAGATTGTGGCGACACTGGTAGTCAATGTTGCGGACATAGCTAGAAATTTCGTAGTGGTGGTAGCCAGCACCTGTGAGAGTCTGCTGGGCGAGGCGAAACATCTGGGCGGTAGCTTCATCGCTGGGTAAAGGGGTATTCCCTGGTTGATACTGTTTGGCAAAGGGGGTTTGGACTTCGACTACGAGATCGTAACAGGCGATGTGCATCGGGTTGAGAGCGATCGCAGATTCTAGCGAAGTCACCCAGTCAGCGATCGTTTGTTGCGGTAAGCCAGAAATCAGATCCAAGCTCCAGTTCTCGACACCACCCTGATGAAGTAGCTCTACAGCATGGTAAATATCGCTCACAGTGTGCGACCGACCGCATAATTGCAATAAGTTGTCTTGAAATGCTTGCACGCCAATACTGACGCGATTTACCCCCGCCTGGAGATATCCCTGAAGTTGCGCTAAATCGAAGGTGCCTGGATCGATTTCCATGGAGATCTCGGCATGACTGGCAATCCCGAATTTAGCTGCTAACCAGTCTAAGATCTGCCCTAATTGTGCGACTGTGAGGAGGGAAGGCGTACCACCACCAAAGAAAATTGTTTCTAGGGGTCGATCGTAGCTTACTTGTGCGGCAATTTCTTTGCCTAATCGCTCGACATAGAGTTGAATATTTCCAGAGGTAGCTCCATTGTGCCGATCTCCAACTACAAATACGGGAAAGTCGCAGTAGAAGCACCGCCGCCGACAGAAGGGGATGTGGATATAAGCCGCAGTTGGCAGCATGTGTACATTCCCTAGATATTTGTCCATTGTCATCTACTCACATCTTGCGCCAATACACGGATATTCTTACCGCCACAAACCGTGGGTACCGATCGAGGGCACCCAAATATCTATGCTATTACTAATCATGCAAGATGTGAGGAGGTTTGACGATCGCGCTACCTCTACTGGATTGAGGAATTCATCGCATCAGCAAGGTGAATCGCCCAAATCACAGCTCTGTGGGTGAGTCTGGCGCAATCTCAATCCCCCGTTGCACTGCTACGGCAGTTTTCGTCAAATCTTGGAAGCCATTGATTTTCACCCCAATTCGTGCTGTGGCTAGTTGCAATTCCCGCTCGAAAGTGGCGATATCATCATTGTAGCCACACTGCTGGGCTGCTACTGCAATCCCTTGATTGGCATTTGCTTTAGCACAATCAATCAATTCTGTGCCATGAAGAGGTAGTTGTGATGTCATCAGATTAAACCTCATAAAGTTAGATATTTTAATTATATCCCAATACAATAAACGAGGATAAACATTCTTGTATTGGTGAGATTGCTTGAATTATTGGTTGATGAAGTCCGAACCTGAGGTATATGGTATTACAGATCTCGAACGCGATCGAGTCACAATTTGGGATGGAGTGAGAAATTATCAGGCGCGGAATTTTCTCAAGTCTATGCAGGTTGGCGATCTAGCTTTTTTTTATCATTCCAATACTCATCCCCCAGGAATTGTGGGACTGATGCAGATCGTTCAAGCTCAGGTTATCGATCCGAGCCAGTTCGATCCCAATGGTGAATACTACGATCCAAAATCTACGTCAACCGCCCCACGTTGGCATACTGTCAAAGTAGAATTCGTTCGCACTTTTAGCGATCTAATTAGTCTGGCGACTCTGCGCGACAGGTTTACGCCCGAACAGTTATTGGTTGTCAAGCAGGGTAACAGACTCTCGGTGATGCCCATCCTCGATCGAGTCGCCGAACAGATCCTACAGCTATAGAGATCGTTGACGATCGGCTAGGTTAGTGTAGGGTGTGTTAGGCATCAGCCGTAACGCCCCAGGGTACTGTACCAAAACCTATAAATTAACAGGTAATTTGATTCCCCAGCCTTTGTAATTGACATAATAACGTCCACGGCGAGGTGGACAACCGATCGTGTCGCACAACTGACGGGTGAACTTTTGTTCTATTGAACGAGCCGATTTTTCGAGGGGATTGTCTTGATAAGTTTGTCCGCCCTCATAGTAACCCTTGAAATAGCGTTCGCCAAACTGACTGATGCCGCCAGCTCGCTCGCATTGCTGGGCGTGAGTGAGTTCGTGAGCGAGTAAGATGAGTAGATCGGTATCATGTGGTTGATATGAGGCGCGAATATAAATGCGATCGCAATAAGTCTGGGCTGACGAATCTACGCCGCCAATATGGGTTTCCTTGCCACCTTGCGACCAGCGATCGAGTAATTTAGCTTGATATACTACCGTTACTCGATCGACCAAATCGCCAAAGAATGGTTGCAAATAGCCTTTTTGAGCTGGCTCTAACTCTACTCCCTGTGGATTCCGCATCAACATGATTTGGGCAGCTAGTGGGAGTACTGTTGCCCCAGTTTCACTCCAGGCTAGTTCGGGGCTGGGAGTGACGATCTGTTGCAGTGGGAGTTCGATCGTGCCCATGAGGGTAGATGCTGTAGATGAACGCTCTTTGAGTGAATGCGAAGACAACAGCATCACCGTCGCGACTGCTGCAACTAGAATAATTAAGCAAAATTGACAAAACTTTCTCAGATTCGAGATCATCGCTCAAAGCAGATTGAGGTAAAGTTGTAAACTGGCTGGTGAGGAGCTAAAATCCTCTGCCTTATCATAACAATCGCAGCAGAGTCTCTCCCATCAATTGCCACTGTTTTTGACCAAACACTTCTCAGCGGGCAACTAAATAGCTAGAATTAGAGGAAAGAATCTCTTATTCGATCGCAGGACAAAATATTTTATGACACCTTCACTCGCTAATTTTCTATATAGTCTGCTTGCTGGCGGTTTGGTAGTCGTCGTTCCCGCTACCATCGGTCTGATCTTCATCAGCCAAAAAGATAAGATCCAACGTTCTTAGGAGCCAATCCAGATTAGCCAACCTCAGTTGGGTCTTGCGACCGATCTGAGGTTTTGTCATGACAAAATTAGTCTATTTACGGATGGACGAATGGCAGCGATCGAGCCAAAATAGAAGTGGTAAAATTTTCGCCACAAGCGGCGTTTTTATTCGGGGGGAACCCCCGAATAAAAAAACGACAAGACACGGAAGTTTTTAATATGGTCGATCGGCACAAGTAATCGTGAATGCTAAAATATACGAAGAATTGAATAGCCCTCGCTCGTGTCGAGCATTTAATGTCCCAACGGTTTGCACCGTTCTGTTTCACCCTCTGAGGAAATCACCATGAATTTTGGCATTCCTGCTCCTCTGCTATTTGGCCTAGTTTTGATTCTTGCCTCTCTGAGCCTGTTTCTGACCAGCAAGTTCAAGCCAGATCTGTATCAAGAATCTGACAACATCTATGCGATCGTTGGCATCATCTGTGGTTTGCTGCTGCTGATTAGCCTCGACTTAGGCGCAGCAATGGCCTTCCAGCAATTGCTGATGATTGGTTCTCTCATCACCATCATGTGGCAATTTATGCAGGTGCGTGCCGAAAACAAACGGCTCAAAGACGGTAGTCGCAGTCCTGGTCGCGAAGCCCCCCCACGGAAATCGGGTTACACTGCCCTGATTGATGATGAGCCAGAATATGCGCCAGCCAAACGGAACAATCGTCGCAACAAAGATAGATTCGATCGTAGTAACAACGAACGCGAAGACCGAGAAGAGTTTCCTAGTCGTGCGACTAGAGAGTTGCCCGAAGACAGGTTTGCTCAGACACCCCCGCGCCGCCGTCTCACCGAGCCAGATCGCACCGAAGTAAGCTACCTCGCTCGTCGCCAAAATGACAGTTGGGACGAAGAGGACTGGAATGATTCTGACGAACCAGTTCAGGTGCGCCGCGCCCTGCCAGATGCCGATCTAGCTAGCACGCAGTCACAACGTCAATCGCCGCGAAGAAGATCGGAACGTCCCGATTTAGACGAGCCGCCCCAACGCGACGATCTTTCCCTTCGGGACGCTGCGCGAACAGATAGGCTTCGCCAACGGGATCTGACGGCTACCGCCGATCCCGATGCCAACCCGCGCCGCCGTCGCCGTCCAGAGCGCGATCTAGCGGAGCCAGCGAGTCGAGATCGATCGGCAACCGGACAAATCGCCGGGACAACCGCCAACTATATCGACTACGAATCGATCGATCCGCCTTCAGGTTTACCGCCATCCGGCTCAGAACCGATCGTGTTTCCCGATCGCTACTAACTAAATCAATCTCGATCGAAAAACAATCTCCACCGCATTTAGCCGTGGAGATTGTTTTTTGATGTGTGGGTACCAGTAGGGGCAATTCATGAATTGCCCCTACTGCTGGTTGCTGGCACACTAGCGAAGTCCCAGCCATGTGAATAGATCTTGACCCGTTACTACTTCCAACAGCAATAAGATGACAAATCCCATCATCGCAAATCGACCATTAATTAGTTCGGCATAGGCATTCCAGCCAAAACTAGGTTCTACTGCGGCAGTACTCTGCGAGTCTGTCTGTGGTTTTGTAGTCACGATCGATATTTACCTGTTGTTTACGTGTTATTTTAATCGATCCCGATCCGCCAGTAGCCGATCGAGCTGAGTTTGGGTTGAGAATATCTGCGGCAATGCTCGATCGAATAGTCATCTTTGCGGCGATTGCGATCGAGATCCATCTTAAACCCGTAGTGCGATCGCAACTATTTACTTAACAATCGTCAACAATATAGATAAGTCCAGATTGAACATAGGAGCGCACCATAAGTCAGTAAAATCACGTAGACCATTCGAGCTAATTTTGCGCTAATACTGATGACTAGTAATCCCACTGATGGAATTTAGCGGGATCTGAGCTTAAACTTGACAAGTCACGACAAGCAAACGATCTAGCCAAAATTAAGCGGTAATTGAGTAAGAAATGGTGCAAAATATTGGGTGAGCTAGACAAATACTTCCGTTGGATTCAAATACTCAACATTAACCCTGAGCATAATTTTCTGAGTCAATGTAGACAGGTAATTAAAAAAAATCACTTAATCAGTTAACCTTCAGCGAATCAGGAATCCAACTCTAATAGCCAAATCGGTAGTTGAGATAGATACGTCATCACCTTGGGGCTAATTTTATCTAGTTTGGACGACGGTCGCTCTTTAATCAATAGTTTATACTACCACCCCTAAACTAATATCTTGCATCTCCCATAATTTTATTTCAACTCTTAATTAGAAAAATCTCATGACTACCGTTTTAGAATGCGATCTGAAGCACCACAGTTTACAACTACTGCGCGAATATCAACAGACTGGCAAAGCGAGACTGCGTAACCAGATTGTAGAACTAAACTTGGGATTGGTGCGGAAAGAAGCACACTACTGGACTAGTCAGTGTAAGGAAACTTATGACGATCTGCTTCAGGTTGGGAGTATTGGATTAATCAATGCGATCGACAAATTTGAAGTTGCTAAAGGCTACGCGTTTAGTACTTTTGCTATGCCTTATATTAGAGGTGAGATTCAACATTATCTACGCGATAAGAGTTCTGTATTAAAGATGCCTCGTCGCTGGTTTGCACTGATTCAACAAGCCGGAACTACTCGCAAAAATTTCCAAGTCCAACATCAACGTCAGCCCACAGAAGCGGAAATTGCTCTAGCACTAGACATTCCCCTGCTGGAGTGGCAAGAAATCAAAATGGCGTACCAAAACCGCCAGCCAGTTAGTTTGGATTGTCCCGTCGGGAGTGATGAAGAATTAAACAGTTTAGCAGATCTATTACCCGATCGACACTACCAGAGTTTTCAACTGTCTCAGGAAGATCGGCTGCGCGTCCAACAGAGCTTGATCGCCCTGGAACAACATACCCGCCAAATTCTCGAATTTGTCTTCCTCCACGATCTGACTCAGAAACAAGTTGCCGAACGGATGGACATCAGCGTCATCACTGTATCTCGCCATGTCAAAAAGGGACTCAACGTGCTCAAGGTGATGTTGGTTAATAATGACGCTTAATCGATATTGTTGCCAAAGATTTGGGTAGTCTAAAAATATACAAGCCATTATCGTCATTTCAACATTTGATGTCATGGCGACAGAGTAAACGTCTAAACGAGACTTATTCTTGTCAACGCGATCTGTATATCGATATTCAAAGGCAGCGAGGCATAGAAATTAATGAATAAATCTTGGTTTTATCTGGGTGCGATTGGTAGTTTAGCGATCCTCATCACTAGCTGTGGTGGCGATGGCGGCAAGCCTCCGACTCCAGCCGCTAGTCCGAGTACGGTTGCTAGTCCTGCGGCTGCGGTTGCGCCAGTTACCCCCGCTCCGGCAATTGCAACTACTACCCCCACCCCAATAGTAGCCACTGGCACACCTCCAGTTCCAGGCAAAAAATCTGGAGCGGTTGAAGCCGCAGGTTTAATTGCGCCTACTAATGGCGATAATTGGGCGAAAACTGTTTCTAAAGGTCGTGCCGATCCCTTTGCAACTCTGGCATTACAACCGATCGAAGTTACCGAAAAAAATCCCCTCGCTGGGACAGGTACACCGATCCGGTCAGCGATCGCTAAACTACCTGGTAACGTCATAAAAACTGCCGCTAACAATCCTGGTAGCGTCATAAAAACTGCCAAAAAAACTCAGATAATTGCTAGCAATTCATCAGTAATTAAATCTGGAGTCAACAAACCATTGCCAACAATCAAAGTTAGTAGTATTTTGACTAGACCAAATATTACGAAACAGCTTCCAGCGATTGTCAAAAATCAACCTAAAATCGCCGCCAAACCAACTAAGCTCCCGACGGTTTTAGCGACAGGAAAAATTGCGAGTAATGGAATTAATCGAGCTTTACCCAAAATTATCGATAGACTTCCCGCAGCGAAGCCGGAACAAGCAAACGCTATAGAAATATCTGGGGTGATCGAGGCAGCAGGGATAACTCAAGTTATCGTCAAATTACCAAGTGAATCCTTTAGTCGCTACATTGAAGTAGGCGGTCGTGTTGCCGATGGGAAGGTGCTAATAAAACGAGTAGAAGGTCAAGAAGGTTTTTCCCCAACTATCATTTTAGAAGAAGTAGGAATTGAAGTCTCCCGCAAAATTGGCGATCGAAAAGTAGCTATTACGCCAGCGATGCCTATACCAGCAGCTAACACTCCAGATCTGCCTAAACCTCAATAGTTTTAGCAATGTCTAAAAAATGTCCGATTTTAGGCGATCGGGCATTTTTACTGTGGTTAATGATAGAGATATAGAGTAGCCAATCCCCACCACATTAATTTCGATTTCACACAGCACATCTCGATTAACAATAGCTAATTATTGGCAACACTCCATTCTAGATAGAATTTACTCGATCGACTCACTTAGGATATCTCCTACGCATTGGGAAAAGCTAACAGTTTAACGACGATTCCCAGGGCAGCAGCCAAGATAATCCCCCCAAACGCCCATAAACGAGTATCTTGCTTGTCGATCTTCTTCTCAACTTTTATCAGTCTAGTATCGATAATTTTGAGATCGGTCTTAACTTCATCGATCTTTTTGTCTAAGCCCAGAATTAGATCTTGAATTTCCCGAATATCCGTGTCCGTCGCTTGTGCAATTATATGTGTAAACATTTTGCCCTTGGAAAATCGACTTCGATCGCCCGTGGATGTTTCTATTTTAGTCGATGAAATCGTTGATTCGATCGGGCAATCCTAGTCGATAGATGCTGCGATCGATTTGTCGGAGCGAACTCAATTTGGTAGTATTGGCGACTAGAGGGGGAGCGCGAAATAATTTTGGATCGCGATTAGGCGATCGCACCCAATCCAGCCAGATATCTGCACGAGCGTTTATTTCTAGATCGACAACGATAGCAAGATCGAGCAGCTTTACTCGATCGCCGATCGTCTATTGCAACTCAATCCTCAATCAAAATCTGATGTCGATCCCGCTCGATCGCTGCTCGATCCTCAATCGAAATCTCACTTGTATTATACACGCGGCTATCTATCTACCAAATTAGGGGAAATCGATCTGGAGATCGCGAAGGTGCTAAACTCGATCGCCAACAAGCCGCAGCCATCAATGCTAAAAATATTCAGTTGGCAGCGAAGACCTCTAATCAAATCGCGATCGCCGCTGCGGGTATTTACAAAAATTGACCGATTCGATCGATCAGTTGCTCGGCGGGTAATACTCCTTCCAAGCGATCGACCGATTGCCCACCTTTAAATATCACTAGGGTTGGTAATGCCTGCACCTGATGATTGGAAGCGATCTGGGGATACTTGTCGGTATCGATCTTCATGATTCTTACTTGTCCATTCAGTTCGATATTGACTTGTTCCAAGATTTTGGACATCATCTGGCATGGGCCGCACCAAGTCGCATAGAAATCAACTAAGATCGGCACCTCACTATTGGCGATCGCTTCTTCAAAACTAGTGAACTGTTGTTTGACTGCCATTATCTACTCCTAAGATTTAGTCGGGATAACTCGATCTTAACAAAGCTTAGGGGTTTAAATCCCCCACCTTGAGGTAGATTGTTTTTAGGATGGGGTCTAAATCCCCATCCTAAAAACCTCGCTGTCAACTGTCAACTGTCTAACAGTTTTAGGTCGATTCGGCTAGATCTCCTGTGTGGTGGATTACCGCATCACTTTTGGAGAATTCAAATACCAGAGTTGACTCGATCCCATTGCTAACTGTAACAACCCCAGAATTTACCGATCTCAAACCTGCTAAATAAATTACAGTTAGAGAAGGCAATCATATATCGAGATCGTATCAGACGGGGAAAACTGGCTATGCACCTAAGCGACATCACCCATCCAAACCAGTTGCATGGTTTATCGGTTCGGCAACTAGAGCAGATTGCTCTAGAGATCCGCGAAAAACACCTTCAGACAGTGGCAGCCAGCGGTGGTCATTTAGCCCCTGGATTAGGTGTTGTCGAGCTGACACTGGCACTGTATCAAACATTGGATCTCGATCGAGATAAGGTAGTTTGGGATGTTGGACACCAAGCTTATCCTCATAAATTAATTACGGGCAGATACAATCGCTTTCATACGATCCGCCAGAAGGGCGGGCTGGCAGGCTATCTCAAACGTGGTGAGAGTAAGTTCGACCATTTTGGGGCGGGACACGCATCTACGAGCATTTCAGCAGCCTTGGGGATGGCGATCGCTCGCGATCTCAAAGGTGAAAACTTTAAGTGTGTAGCCGTGATTGGCGATGGCGCACTCACTGGCGGGATGGCATTAGAAGCGATCGATCATGCCGGACATTTACCCAAAACCAATCTCTTGGTAGTGTTAAATGATAATGAAATGTCCATCTCTCCCAATGTGGGCGCAATTCCGCGCTATCTAAATAAACTGCGCGTCAGTGCGCCGATTCAGTTCCTCAGTGACAATATCGAGGAACAGTTAAAAAATATCCCCTTTGTAGGCGAATCAATCTCGCCCGAACTCGCACGGGTGAAGGAAGGGATGAAACGTCTGGCTGTGCCGAAAATCGGTGCGGTATTTGAAGAATTAGGTTTTACCTATATCGGGCCTGTGGACGGTCACAATCTGGCAGAATTGATTAGTACCTTTGAAGGTGCTCACCAACATCCAGGGCCAGTGCTCGTTCACGTTGCGACGACTAAGGGTAAAGGATACACGATCGCCGAAAAAGATCGGGAAGGCTATCATGCTCAAAACCCCTTTAATCTAGCCACAGGCAAAAGTATTCCAGCGTCCAAACCCAAACCACCTACCTATTCCAAAGTATTTGCCGATACCCTGATCGAGCTTGCCGAACACGATCCGAGCATTGTCGCAATTACCGCAGCAATGGGCACGGGTACGGGTTTAGATAAATTTCAGACAGCATTCCCCGATCGATATATAGATGTCGGGATTGCCGAGCAACACGCGATTACCCTCGCCGCAGGTTTAGCAACCCAAGGAATGCGTCCGGTAGCCGCAATTTATTCGACCTTCTTGCAACGGGCATTCGACCAGATCGTTCATGACGCAGCAATTCAGCATCTACCTGTGTTCCTGTGTCTCGATCGAGCCGGAATTGTCGGGGCTGATGGGCCGACCCACCAAGGGATGTATGATATTGCCTATCTGCGCTGTATCCCCAATATGGTGCTGATGGCTCCCAAGGATGAGGGTGAGTTGCAGCGAATGGTTGTCACTGGTATTAATTATACCGCTGGGCCGATCGCGATGCGCTATCCGCGTGGTAACGGTTACGGGGTACCATTGATGGATGAAGGCTGGGAAGAACTACCGATCGGTAAGGGTGAAATCCTCCGTCAGGGTGATGATGTGCTAATGATCGCCTATGGCTCGATGGTACATCCGACCCTCCAAGCCGCTCAACTCCTGAGCGAACATGGGATTTCAGCGACGGTAATTAATGCCCGATTTGCCAAGCCGCTAGATACCGAACTCTTTGCACCATTGGCTCGATCGATCGGTAAGGTAGTAACAGTAGAAGAAGGTTGTCTAATGGGTGGTTTTGGTTCGGCTATTGCGGAATCGCTATTGGATCTCGATGTCGTCGTCCCCATCAAACGCATCGGCGTACCAGATATCCTCGTCGAACACGCTACTCCTGATGAGTCATTGGGTAGTCTCGGTTTGACAAGTTCTCAAATTGCCGAAACCGTGCGAAATACTTTCTTCACGCAAAAGCCTGTAGCAGTTGGCGTGTAAAGACTGATTTATTAACACAACATCCGATCGAGAGCATCATTTAATATCGACCACAGCCCGAACATTTAGAGAT
>ENA-OFCE01000429-OFCE01000429.1-metagenomes-genome-assembly--contig:-NODE-429-length-27785-cov-3.450884_pt1 | contig 27785 bp, 37 predicted proteins | sample MGYA00153388_OFCE01 | MGnify analysis MGYA00153388 | reverse complement strand
ATCGGTGAAGTGCATTACAACTGCACCCGCGCCGTGCAAGCCACATTGCAGCGCTACAAAGAGTTGCGTGACATCATCGCGATTCTGGGTATGGACGAGTTGGCGCCTGAAGATAAATTAGCCGTAGCTCGTGCCCGGAAAATCCAGCGCTTCCTGTCGCAGCCGTTTTTTGTCGCGCAAGTGTTCACCGGCGCGCCCGGCAAATACGTGTCGCTTAAAGACACCATCCATGGTTTCAACATGATCGTGAACGGCGAATGTGATCATCTGCCCGAGCAGGCGTTCTACATGGTGGGCACCATCGAAGAAGCTTTTGAAAAAGCGAAGACACTGAACTAATTGTTGCCTCTAGCCAGACGCAGCGCAAAAGCCTAGCAGGAGAAACGACTTTGACTGACAAGCTTCCAGACCACGACCTGTTTGATTTTGGCGGATCATTTTTCCCCTCAGACAGCGTAGTGGCGTTCTTCAATTCCGAGCAAGACGCCAACGCAGTGCGAAGCGAAATAAATGCCGCGTTGCCTACTGCGAAGTGTGAAGTTTTCAGCCCCGAAAAGGTCCATGAATGGGCGTCCGACGGTTTGAAAAACGCGGGCTTCATTGCCACTTTGGGCTACGGAATAAAAATTGTTGAGAAACACGAAGAGCTATCGAAGGCTGGCAAATGGTCAATCATTGCGCATCTCCCGGGCGAGGAAGCCACTGAAACCGCCATGGTCGCGATTCGCAAGAAACCGTTTTTTCAGGCTAACAAATACAACACGGTCACCGTTGAAGACCTGAGCTAGATAGATCCTTATGTCCACTATTCATGTCGATGTTGTCAGCGCCGAGACCCTGATTTTTTCAGGCGAAGCTAAATTTGTTGCGCTCCCAGGCGAGTCCGGCGAATTAGGCATTTTGCCCAGACACACCCCACTGATCACTCGCATCAAACCGGGCACCGTGCGCATAGAAAAAGCGGACGGCAGCGAAGAGTTCGTCTTCGTGGCGGGCGGCATCCTCGAAGTCCAGCCCAACGTGGTGACGGTGCTTGCAGATACCGCCATTCGCGGCAAGGACCTCGATGAGGCCAAAGCTGAAGAAGCCAAGAAGCGCGCTGAAGAAGCATTGCGCAACAACGACGCGTCCATCGACTACGCGGTTGCGCAGGCGGAGCTGATTTCCGCAGTTGCGCAACTGGCCGCTATCCGCAAGCTGCGCGCGAAGTAACCTCGCAGTGCGCATGCGAAAAAAAGGGCGACCTCGGTCGCCTTTTTCTTTGTCATTGATCGTGCCGCGCCTGCAGCCAGGTGCGCTGCACACTCGACCTTCGCTACCATTGAGCCATGCAGTCGCCACTACTTATGCCGCAGCCCGTTGATCTTCTAATTATTGGCGGCGGCATCAACGGCGCAGGTATCGCCCGTGACGCGGCGGGCCGTGGTCTGTCGGTGCTGCTGGTGGAAAAAGACGATCTTGCTGCACACACTTCGCAATGGTCCTCCAAGCTCATTCACGGTGGTTTACGCTATTTGGAGCAGTACAAGTTTCGCCTTGTCGGCGAAGCGCTTGCCGAGCGTGAGGTATTACTCCGTGCCGCCCCGCATTTAATCAAACCGTTGCAATTTGTGCTGCCGCATGAGCCACACTTGCGGCCCAAGTGGATGTTGCGTGCCGGACTATTTTTGTACGACAGACTCGGTGGATGGAGCGGGCAAAAGCAAACGCTTCCCACGTCATTTTCGGCCTCACTCAAGAAGACTCAATCATCAAACTGGGGCGCAGGACTCAAGGCGCATTTCGGCGAAGGGTTTGTCTACTCCGACGCACAGGTGAACGACGCGCGGCTCGTGGTGGAAAACGCAAAAGACGCTAGCGCGCGTGGCGCAGACATTCGCGTCGGCGTCCTGTTCGCGGGTGCGAAGCGCGTAGGCGGTGTGTGGCACGCGACAATTCGCGATAGCAACACGAACATCGAACAAACCATTCACGCTCGTGCCATCGTGAACGCGGCGGGGCCGTGGGTGAAAGCCCTGCTGTCCAGCATCGACACACCCGCCACCAAGGAAACGGTCAAGCATGTCAAGGGTTCGCACATCATCGTGCCGCGCGTGCACGACTCGCCGCACGCCTACATCCTGCAAAACAAGGACGGCCGCATCGTCTTCGTGATTCCGTATTTCGAGCGGTTTTCGCTGATTGGAACGACCGATGTCCCGGTGATCGACTTCGATTCGCCACAGATCAGCGATGACGAAACACAGTATCTGCTCGACCTTACCAACACTTATCTGGCCACTCCGCTCACCCAAGGTGACATCGTGACGTCTTATGCCGGCGTCCGCCCGCTGTACGATGATGGCGACGACAATCCGTCCCAAATCACGCGTGACTACACGCTAAAACTTGACAGTCATGCGGGCGGCGCACCGCTGCTCAACATCTACGGCGGCAAGATCACCACCTATCGCAAGCTCGCAGAGCACGCGATTGAAAAATTGCTACCGTTCTTTCCGAACGCAAACAAAGCCTCGTGGACGCACGTGCCGTTGCAATTGGGCGCGACACCGGAAACCTTGACCGCGCTGGTCGCGGAGCTCGAATCACGCGACGGCACACAAAAGATCTCGCGCGGCTACGCGCAACGTCTCGTCAATCGCTATGGTCTGGCGGCGGCAACGATCGTCACCCACGACATGGGCGAAATTTTCGACGAAACATTTTCCGAAGCGGAGATTATTTACTTGCGCGACCACGAGTGGGCGCATTCCGCACAGGCAATGATGCAACGGCGAACAAAAACCAATCTGCTAGCTTCCCCCGCATCGCTTCCGCGAATCAACGCTGCCATTAAAGCTGCATTGCGATGACCTCGTTGAAGTTAAGGGAGCGTTCCGCGCCCCCGATGATTTGACCTACCGAATGCCTTTTCCACCACGCCTGCTCCCCCTCGGCGCAGTCCCTGCCGATGCGCTGCGCAGCATAGATTTCCTTCTCTTCGACGTTGACGAAACCTTTACTACGCACGGGCTACTGCACGCTGAATCCTACGCTTCGCTGTTCGCCTTGCGCGACGCTGGCATCACTGCGGTTCCTGTTACCGGGCGTCCGTCAGGCTGGGGAAATGTCATGCTTTCTACTTGGCCAATAAAGGCGTGCGTTACCGAAAATGGCGGCGTGATTTCGTGGAAAGACTTTACTGGTATCGCGCGCCAGCAGGTCATGCACTTTGATCATCGCGGTGATGGCTACATCGAAAAATTGCGTGCGCTTGGCAACGCGATTGCTGCGCGTTACCCTCAGATCAGAGTCAGCGCTGATCAACCGTATCGACTCACCGATCTCGCTATTGACTACGCTGAACAGTCGCATGGCGTGAGCGAAAAAACCGTCGCCGAAATCGTCGAATGGATGCGCGTCGAGGGCTATCAAACCGCTGTCAGCAGCATCCATATTCACGCTTACAACCCGACCAACGAGAAGGCCGACGGCGTCTATCCGCTAATGCAAGCCGCATTCGCAATGAGCGCAGACGAGGTGCATGTGCGTTGCGCGTTCATTGGCGATTCACCGAACGACGCGTCGCTGTTCGCCGCGATTCCGCTGTCTGTCGGCGTGGCCAATGTACGAACCAGTCTCGGCAAAATTGCCACGCCACCCGCCTACGTTTGTGCTGCCGAATGTGGTGCGGGCTTTGTTGAATTCGCCACGGCGTTGATCGCCGCACGCGGATAATTGCCGAAAATTTTCAGGAGAAATATATGTTTGTTTTGCTTCGCATTTTTGGATTGCTGTTGCTAGTAGTGCTAATTTTATTCGGCGTGTGGCTCGCCTTCGTCAATCTCACCAAACGCGAAAATTCCATCTGGTTTGGCGGGCGACCGTCTACGCTCGGCGTCGAAGACGGCAAACTCGCCGGTCCCAAAACAACGCCGAACAGCGTGGTCAGCGATGGCATCGAATCAACACACCCGGCGTACGTCGCGCCCATTGCTTTCACGGGCGACCCAAGATCCGCGTTGGCGAAACTGGGCAACGTTTTGGAAGGTCTGGATCGCGTGACCATCATCAAGGTGGAAGAGACTTACCTGTACGCCGAGTTCCGCAGCAAAACCTTGGGTTACGTTGACGATTTCGAGGCGCGGGTCGATCCGGCAGCCAGCATCATCCACGTAAGATCCGCGTCACGCCTCGGCCACGGCGATCATGGATTCAACCGCTCGCGTGTTGAAATGATTCGCGAGAAGTTTGCGGCGAGTTAATAGCTTTTTTCGGTAAGACCCGCTCTACTTGGGCCTAGATGCTAAATTTGCTAAAAGTCAATAATAGCTAATTCGCTTGGCAAAGCCATATAGAACAATAGTTTCCTCGAAAAGCTGTATGCGCTAGCTAACGCAAGCCGAACCCCGTTTTTGACAAAGCACGCCCAATCCGCAACAATACTAGGCTTCGCTGCGAAAACACGAAAATTCGGGAGTAGTGAACACGGCGCTTTAGCTCAGCTGGTTAGAGCGATGGAATCATAATCCACAGGTCCGGGGTTCGAGTCCCTGAAGCGCCACCAATACACTGTTCCATTGAGTCCTAATAAGTCCAAATAAGGAAGAAGAAACAAGGACTTACATGCGTTTCGATGGTTCTATCCGTCCCGTACTGCCCCCTTGCAGCGCGGGTAACAAACGGGTAACTTAGCGGGTAACACTTCTCGATACCCGGTTTCGGGTGGAAAGTTACCCGTGAAAACAGTCACCGACAAGGCCCTAAAAGCGGCCAAATGCCCGCCAGATAAGCGCTTCCAGAAGGTCGCCATTGGGCAGGGCTTGCTCCTGCAAGTTAACGCGGACGGCTCAAAGTGGTGGCGCTTTCGGTATTCGTTTCAGGCAACCGAAAAGATGCTGTCGCTCGGCGTGTATCCCGACGTGACATTGAAAGCTGCGGGCGAGCGTCGTGACGAACTGCGCGCGCTGCTGCGTGAAGGCATTGACCCAGCCGTTGAGCGAAAACGCGAGAAGGCGGCAACGGTCGCGTTGACCGCCAACGCGCTTGAATCGGTTGCTCGCGAATGGCATCAGCTACAAACCGTGAAGTGGAGCGCATCACACGCCGACCGCATCATGCGCCGGTTTGAGCGCGAAGTGTTCCCGTGGCTGGGCAGTCGTGACATCGCGACCGTTGAACCGCCCGACGTGCTGCAAATCCTTCGCCCGCTAGAAAAGCGCGGCATCAACGAAACAGCGCACCGCGTCCTTGAAAGTCTCGGGCAGGTTTTCCGCTACGCAATCGCGATAGGAAAGGCCACACGCAATCCGTGCGCCGATTTGAAGGGTGCGCTTGCCCCGGTGCAGGCGGAGCACATGGCGGCCCTAATTGAGCCGAAAGAGGTGGGGGCGCTGCTGCGCGCCATTGAAGGCCACAAAGGTTCGCCCGCTGTTCGCGTCGCTTTGAGAATGTCAGCGATGCTGTTTCAGCGTCCCGGAGAGATACGCGGCATGGCATGGGATGAGCTCGACCTTGACGCGGCGATGTGGACGATCCCGGCTGACCGGATGAAGCGCCGCAAGCAGGACAAGCTGAACGGCCAGCCGCACCTTGTGCCATTACCGAAGCAGGCGATTGCATTGCTGCGCTACCTGCACCCCGTCACCGGTCACGGCAAATACTGCTTTCCCGGCCAGCGCGATCATGACCGCCCGATGAGCGAGAACACCATCAATGCCGCGCTGCGCTCGCTCGGGTACGCCAGCGACCAGATGACGGCGCACGGCTTCCGCGCCACAGCGCGCACGATCATCGCGGAGGCGCTGAACATTGACCCGAACGTCATCGAGGCCCAGCTCGCACACGCCGTGCGTGACCCGCTCGGACGTGCCTACAACCGAACCACGTACCTACCGCAGCGCAAGACGATGATGCAGGCGTGGGCGGACTATTTGGACGCGCTGGAAGCGGGCGCGAACATCATTCAATTTGCCTCGAAAGCGGCATAGAACCCGGCAAGCCCTTCGTCGGATCATGAAGGGCAGAGCGACGGAACGCGACGGTAACGAAGCCAGTGCGCCGTCACTTCGCCGTTGCGGCATTTCCAATTGACACACAGAGAAAGGCATCGCAATGGCAACCCTCAAATCAAGCAGTCTCCCTGAAGGACACATCACTCAGATCGAGTTTTCAGATGCAGATTTACGAGTCTTTGGACTTGCGGCTACCGACGCGGAATTCGCTCACAGCATGGCAAGGACTTTGCACGGTGTTGGCTCGCCTGTTGAGGAGGCCTTGGCACGCAAGGCATACAAACGCAGTCTCGACAAGGTCATCAAACGTCTTGCGGACGCGCTCAACCTTCTACGAGAAATGCCGCCCGCAGTGCGATCCGTGCTGGCAGAAAATATGAAATCCATTGATGCTGCGCGAACGCGATTGACTAATTACCGTAGCAGTCTGTTCCCTCGCAACAATCCAGTGGACGTGCAGACTCGCCGCATTCTGCAAGCTGTCGCGTATCAAATGCGAAAGCGAAGCGTGCGTGTGACGGTGAGCGCGGGCGGCGACACAACAGTACCCAGCCTGCTTATCCGCATTGCGCAAGTCCTGCTGTCGGCAACTGGCAAAACGATACAAGCAGAGACGCTGAAACAGCATGCCTTGAACATTGGTTTGCCCACAGCGCCGTTAGTGGGCGTACCGCTACCGTCAAACATCGGGTTAGATGGAATCGACTGGAGTGAGGGCAACTATGGTTGGATCAATGCAGATACACGTCAACGCAGAATGACTGAGTACGTGCCGAAATTAGGCTGGCGCGGATTCCAGTTTCACGTTGCATCGTCGGACTACCGCTTTCCAATGGTGACTTAAGTACCCACGAAAACAGGTGCACTTAAGTCACCGGCACAGCGTGGCAAAGCATTCTCAAATACTCCCATAGACACCGTTTAGAACTCAGTCGATTTCTCGGTAGTCACGGAGACGAAAATGCAGGGCGCTACTGAAACCTCGCAACGCAAAACTGTTGCAACACGCCGCACGGTGCCACAGCCGATTGAGGCGATCAATCACCCCGGCGCGCATCTCCGACTCAACGTCGTGCTGTCGCTGGTCGGTATGAGTCGAAGCGCTTGGTATCGCTTAATGGAAGCCAAGGTCGCGCCGCAGCCACTTCGATTCGGCACACGCTGTTCGCGCTGGATCGCTGCGGACGTATCGAAATTTCTCGCTGAGCGCACGGCGCAAGGTGCGAAGTAATGAGCGATTCGTTCGACCCCACAAAAGAAAACACCGGGGGGCAACCCGGTGTTTTCAGTGCAACTACTACGAAGCACGACACAGATGGTAACAGCACGTCGGCACAGTGTGCTCGCCTATTGGCGCGACTCCGCCAAGGGCCATGTACGACGTTTGAAGCGATGCGCCAGCTTGACGTTTATCACTGTCCGGCGCGCGTTCTACAACTTAGGAAGCGCGGCCACCACATCGACACTGTTTGGACTCGCGTTGTCACTGAGGCGAATGTTGCGCATCGTGTCGGCAAATACATTTTGGTCAAGGAGGCCGTATGAGCCGCGCCTTCACCGTCGAGCATTTGCCCACACCGCTGAAAAAACCGGCGACACGGTTGCAATTTCTCATCACTTGGGACTGCGCACGACCAATCCCCTACGACGCTGACGCGATCATTCACGACGCGATGCATCTCGCGTGCTCACGACTAGAAAGCAGCCGAATCAATCATCGGGTAGCACGCCCAGAATGCAGAGCCTGAGTATGGCCAAGTTTCAAGACCCGCGCGGTGGACATGTCCGCATCTACTGGTCGATTCTCGATTCGCCCGCATGGAAGGCGTTGAGCTTTTCACAGCAGGCGCTCTACGTCGCGTGTCGCCGCAAGCTCACGCTGAACAGCAACGGGAATATTGAACTCACCCTTGCTGGGCTGAAGGACAAAGGCTTCGTTTCATCGGCAACGCTCGGCACTGGGCTTCGAGCACTTCGCGCGGTCGGCCTTATCGCCACGACGCGCGACGGCGGGAGAGTAGCGCGTGGCCAAACGATACCGTCACTGTATCGCTTCACTGACGAGGATAGCCATGAATGGAGACGGCTTGAGATTCCTGCGCTAAGAGCCAGTAACGAATGGCAAAAGTTCGTCACAGTGGAAGCCGCGTCGGCGGCGATCAAGGCCGCAGAGCTGGCAGCGATTGAGCGGTTCGCGCCAATCAAGTTGGAGCGCGACCGGCGCAAGCGAGAAAAAAATATGTCGATTCAGAAATTGAATCGTTACGATACGGATTTTGAAGCCGCAACGATTCGAAAAGTGAAGTCGAAGGCAATTTCCGACACCAGAATCCGAATCGTTGGACGACGCACTGAACTCGCGCAAAGCCTTGTGCATTAGGGGTTTGAGCAAGATGAACAGTATCTGCTTAAAAACTAAGCACCGGCTTCAGAATCTGAACACCCTATGCATATTGCCATGTATAGGGTGCGGATCGCGGCGACTTGCTGTTCGCAACTGGTCGACGAAACAAGGATCAATCATGTTGACCGCTGACATTCCTGGCCTCAAGATTGAACGCGCCGACGACGGAAACGGTGATTCGCTGATTACGCTGGTTCAGGATGACGGTTGCGGACAGATTGACCGCGTCGCGCTGCACCCGTTTCATGTTCGCTACCTTGCCGAACACATGGGCTTGCTCGAAATGGCTGATCGGCAATCGCAGAAAACTATTGCTGCGCTGAAGCGGCGACTCGAAACCCTGGTTAATCGAATCGACTTCATGCACGACTATCTGTGCAATTACTCAGACAGCAAACACGCTGACCTGACGTTTGAGCAAACCTACGCAACGGCCACGGTCGACATCGCCCACGAGTTCATGCTGGAAAGCGGCATCAAGCCGGTGAGCGTGATTGCGGATGGCAAACCGGAAGCAAATGCTGTGACTGAATCGAGAGGCGCGAAATGATCGCCCGCAAGGTCAAATCCACGACAAAACCGCTTTACCGTGCTGGCACGATAAAACGCAATCGGCGCACCGCGTCGCAACTGGATATCCTCGACGAGCAGATCATCGCCGTGCTGCGCGAGGACCATCCGCAGTCAGTTCGCCATGTGTTCTACAGGATGACCAATCCGCGCTTGGAGCAACCGGTGGAGAAGTCCGACAAGGGCTATCGTCATGTTCAAGAACGATGTGTCAAGCTCCGGCGCAACAGCCGCGTTCCGTACGACTGGATCGCTGACATGTCGCGACGCGGGTATTTCGTACAGACATTCAGCGGAGCGGGTGACTTTTTACGGCGCATGAATGGCATGTATCGCGCTGACCTTTGGTGTGATGCAGACTACCGATGCGAAGTCTGGACGGAAAGCCGGTCGATCGCATCGGTACTAATTGACGACTGCCGGGAGCTTGCAGTTGATCTATACCCGTGCGGTGGATTCAGTAGCCTGTCGTTCATTCACGAAGCGGCGCAGTTCCACAATCAATCGGATGATGCGCGGCCGCTGGTGGTGCAATGCATCGGGGATTACGATCCAGCGGGGGTGATGATCGACGTCTGCCTGCAGCGAGAGATGCGAGAGCACCTGCGCTCGGACATCGAACTCATCTTCGAACGTATCGGAATCAACGAGGATCAGATCGCCGAATACGACCCCCCCGAGAAACCACGCAAGGTCGGCGACAAGCGGGCGCAGCACATCAAGACGACCGTTGAGGCGGAAGCCATGCCCGCGGGTGAATTGAGACAAATGCTTCGCGACCGCATTGAGTCGTTATTGCCGCAGAACGCGCTTGAAATAGCAAAGGTGGCCGAGCGCGCTGAGCAAGCGTGGTTGAAGGTCATGGCCGAAACGTTGGAGGGCGATGTATGACCGCATCACAACGACCTGAGCACGCCAAACCAGCAGCACAGCAACCTCTCATTTGAATCACAAAAGAAAGCGAGAACATCATGCCAGACCCATACAGCCCCCTCTACGGACAAGGTGAAGACCTGCTGCAACGCGCGGCGCAGCGCGCCCGCACCGGTGCCGAAAAAGTAGCCAGCGCCATTCGACCTGGACTGCCGTCATCGGCGGCCTTTGAAGCGCCGGCCGATACTGGTGTCAACGTCGGCAAATGGGAAATCGGAGGTTCCATTGTCGAAAAACGTCGCAAATAAGGCGAAAGCGCCAAGGCGGCCGGCGGCCATCAACGCCGGAAGAGGAACCGCTAAACAGTCCCAAAAGCGGGACAGTACCGAAAGCGGAACAGTACCGGAAACGGTAGTGACCGCGAACGGGCGGGTGTTCAACAATGCAGCACTCGTATCGTCCGCGTTGGGGTCAGCTGCGACCTCGATGGAACGGTGGAGCTTCGCAAAAACGACAGGCGGTGATCTTGTAGACGAACTGCACCGGCAAACCCAGCAGTTGAAGAAGGGCGACATGACCAACGTAGAAGAGATGCTCTACTGCCAGGCCGTCACTCTTCAATCTGTGTTCGCGAGGACGTTGCAACACGCCATAAGCAACGAATCGATGAAACACCAGAACACGATGTTGACGCTTGCCTTTAAAGCGCAGGCTCAGTGCCGCACGACACTCGAAACGCTGGCGAATATCAAAAACCCGCGTGCAGTCGCTTTCGTCAAACAAGCCAACATTGCAAACAACCAGCAGGTGAACAACGGTGCGGGCGAGTCTTCCGACGCCAACGCGCGCGCACGTAAGAAGAATTTACCAATTGAGCAGAACGAACTTATAACCTTCCCGAAAGCGAATCATGCCGAGACGATGGACAGCAGAACAAAAGGAAGCGCTGGCACAGGCGATTCAGCGCTGGAAGCCGTGGGAAGCGTCGACTGGCCCGAGGTCCCTGGCGGGTAAGCTCAGCTCGTCACGGAACGCCTACAAGGGCGGTAAGCGCCAGCAGGTGCAGTGGCTTCGCGCTGCTCTCCGCGATCAGGTTGATGCGCTTTGTGAAATTCGTCGCCTTTAGTTGCGAAGGTGTGAGGTTCCGAATGATTTTCGTCGGTCGCATGGCCAAGCTTGGGGGGAAGCTCGAACCAACCATTTGCGCATGGCGGCTGGAGTCCGTGGGAAACTGTGACGCGATCGTACGAATCCGCTATTCCAGCCGAGGCAGTGCCGCCAAACTCTGATGACAGTGATACGCTCATCTCGTTTCGACAGCTTTCACAACACTATGAGCTTGCGCTTCCGCCGTTCAGTAAAACTCGCCCCGGGAGTCAGGATGAACCTTTCGGGCAGTGGCGTCAGCTGGACTCTTGGTCCCCGTGGTGCGTCCATAGGCGTCGGTAAGCGCGGAGCCTATTCGAACACTAGCATTTTTGGAACCGGGCTTTCCAGCCGCGAGAGGATTGGAGGGGTAGCGCACACCGCTCCACCCACACCGCCGCCAATCGCGGCGGCCACACAGACTCCGATCAAGGTTGTCAAATCTGCTGTCGTGAAGCTTCTGGACGACGGAAGCGTGGCATTTGTGGACACAGAGGGCCGCCCGCTATCGGCCGAATGGGAAAGGCTCGCGAAAGCGCAGGGCGCAGAAACAATTCGTGACTCGCTTATTTGTGCCTGTGAACAAAACAATGCGGACATCGAGGCAACACTCAACCTGCACCATCACACCCCGCCGCCCGCGACTCGATTGCACTACGAATTGATCGAATTCACGGTGGCGGCGCCCACCGCGCCGTCGTTCCACAAGCCGCGGTGGTGGCTTGGTTGGTTCGCGCCGCACATGCGGGCGGTGACGGCGCAGAACGCTGCGGCGCAAAGCGAATACCAGCAGTCGCTTCAGGAATGGACGCAGCACAAGCAAGATTTTGAGGAGGGACAGCGGCGGCGAAAGCGTTTCATTGAGATCGAGATTGATACCGACGCCGCCGCACGCGAAACATGGCTAGAAGAACAACTCGCGGGAATCGTTTGGCCCCGTGAAACGCTGATCAACTATCAGCTAAGTGAGGATGGAACGACCCTTGTGCTGGACGTAGACTTGCCCGAGATAGAAGATATGCCGAGTCGAACGGCGCGACCGGCTGAGCGCGGGTTCAAAGTCGTGTACAAGCCGTTCGGCCAGCGCGCGCTTGAGCACAATTACGCGCGCCACGTTCATGGTCTTTTGGTGCGTCTCACGGGAGAAATGTACGCCGCACTGCCCATGCTTGAATCTGTCACTGTAAGCGGATACACACAGAGGCACTCCCCGGTGACGGGAAACCGTGGGGACGACTATGTGCTTTCGCTGTTTGCGCCAAGGGATCGCTGGTGGCGGCTCAACTTTGACGAGATGGCAAAAACTGATCCTGTGGAATCTTTCAAACTCTTTGACCACCGTCGGGACATGACAGCATCGGGTAAATTGAGGACGATTGAACCCTTAGCGCACTTAGACGCATGACGTCACCGAATGAGTTGTGGATTAGCTGGCGCTGACCGTCACCGTCCGAGCCAGTCGCGATGCACTGCCCGTGACGCCGTTGGGAAAGTTTTTTGCCGCAGTGATCGCGACCGCTATTTTTCGGCGGTTGCACTCGCGGCGCAGTACACCGCTCCCTCGCCCGCATAACCCCGTAAGTTGGTGGCAGCGAAACTTGCCGCGCTCACCGTATAGCGATGGTTAATTGTCTTCCCTGCCACTGCCCCGCGAAAACTTCGATACACCGTAACCGGTGCGCTCGCAGGACAAACCCCGCCTGTTCGGGCAGTCGTCTCGCCCACCGCGAAATCAAACCCTTCGTTGTTGAAATTTGAATTTGTCATCGCCGTTGTCCGCAACGTGTCGCAATCCGTTACCGTGCCGTAGAAATGTGTGCTGTTGATTCCTTTGTCGTTGAAGTAGAAACGGCAAATCGCAGTCGCTCCGCCTTGGGCGCCCGCGGCCGACTTCCCTGCGAAGCTCATCCCCGTCCGCCGAAACGAGTTTGGCAACGCATCGAGAGTGCTCTTTTCGCCGCCCCGCGCAGTTAAAAAGTACGAGTCGGTTGCAACGCTGTAGTACTCAACCGCGACAACGTTTGGCGTCGCGGGAAGACTACCCACGGGCGTAAATTGCGCGTCGATGACAGGGTGAAGTTCTATGCCGTTTGGTGCAACCCCACGCTGTCCGTGCAGGTCGTCGAAGAACCCGATTCCTGTCAATCGCACCGGCATCGCCGTGGACTTGAATGAGCGGGTGGTGGCAAACGCGTTATCTATCGCGGCTCGCGCATTGGTGATCTGAGACTTGTACGGTGACTCGTTTCCGACGCACGACGGATGAGGAACCTCGACAATCATTGTCTGCCCGGTCGTTCCGCGGATGACCAGGTGATAGTCGGAATCGTCGGTCATCACGTACTCAGTGAGCGTGCCGTCGAGTATCAGCGTCGTCCTTTCAACCGTTCCGACGCGAGTTGTCGCGGGCAGGACCGTCGGCGCCGAGAAGCCCGCCAAATTCTCAACCGTCGTCGGGATCACGGTAGGGTCAACTTCCGTGACAGTCGTGTCGGTGCCTGTTTTGACGCGCCAGCGCTCGACGCCGCAGGCGGTGGCGATTCCCGGCGTATGACAAATGCCTTCTAGCGCGGCCCACTGACTGCCTCCCGGACACACACATACGCCACCCACGTAGGTGCGCCCGCCTGTGCAGGAGACCGGCGGCGGTGGGGATACGCCACACGTCGAACATAAGCAGCTGGGGCTGATGGTTCCATCAACGCAGTAAATGCGGCCGTTGGACGCACAGGAGTTGCTAATCCCGCCGTGGCCCGAGCAACAGCCAGGACACGCTGCCTCGGCGCTCACACCGAAGAAGAAAAGGGCCAGCACAACGAACAGTGAACGGATCTTCAACGAGGGCTCTCTTTTCAATAACGATGGTGGGCGATGATTCCGCTCAAGTAAGAGTTAGCGCCGCCGGCCGCCTCCCCCTGAACCAGGCGCGGATCGTGTGTACACCTGAACTTGTGTGCCATCTTTTCTTGTGTACGCTCGGACAACTACGTCCTTGCCAGGGTAGGTAAATCCAGAGCCCACCCCGCCGGACATGCTTTCGCCCGCGCCGCGCTCGCCGATGTTATCGAGTATGGCGCTTACGCCAGCTAGCGATCCTGCGGTTTGGGCTTGGGCTCGTACATCAATTGCAGAACACGCATCAGAATCAGCTGCGATGATTAGGGCGCCACCCGGCCACTGACGCTGAACCTGCTCTCTGAGGGGCTGAGACAAATTGACCGGAGTGGAGATGCTCCGAAAGGCAAGTCGATCATCCCGGTCATAAACCATGTAGCAGTTCGCGCTCGCGCTTTGCATCAGCAATGCGATTAATGCGGTGGTCAACGGTCTTTTCATGCCATCTCCTTGTTAAAACTTTCGGCGGGACAACGACGGAAACGACGCAGCCGGATCGGGACTGTCGGCTCGCACGTGTGGGGCGAATTCGATGGGATCGATATGTATCGATTGAATCATAACTGGGCGTAAAAGCGCGGCGGCTTGGTGTTAAGCTGGACGAAGAGGGCTGTGCTGGGACTTCATCAGCCCCGCGTTAAGCAATCTTTTCTGGGGGCATTCATGCACACGACGTGGTTACGGCGGGCGATTAGTCTCTGCTTGATGGTCTTGGGATTTGCGTGCGACGCGACCGTGGGAGTTCCGGGTTCACTCGACACGACGTTCGGGGTTGGTGGGCGAGCACGCACGCTTAATAGCGGCGATTACGCATCTGCCTTAGCGATCCAGCCGGACGGCAAACTCGTGCTCGCCGGAAGCTGCTTTAACGCGGCCGGCACCAAACTAGATTTTTGTGCGTTGAGATACAACAGCAATGGCACTCTCGACGGGACATTTGGGTTTGGTGGCAAAGTCGTCACGCCACTGCGAAGCGGATATGAATACGGTACCGCCTTGGCAATTCAGCCCGACGGAAAACTGGTACTTGCCGGGTATTGCCCCCGTGCCGCCTACGCCCATGACTTCTGTGCACTCCGCTACAACGCGAACGGGACTCTCGATACGAGTTTTGGTACGGGGGGCACCGTTGTTACCTCGATTACGGGATTCGATGACCGCGCGACAGCGCTTGTTGTGCAGCCCGACGGCAAACTCGTTTTGGCTGGCTTTTGTACGCTAACTGGTTTCTGTGCGCTCCGTTACAACGGAGACGGGGCGCTGGACGCATCGTTTGGAAGTGGCGGCAAGGTCACTGCAAATGTCGGCGGATTTGGTCCCAGGGGGCCGGCAATGCTTTTGCAGTCGGATGGCAAGGTAGTCATCACTGGAGACTGCTTGGGCGGCGGCCACTTTTGCGTTCTGCGCTACGACACTATGGGAGCGCCTGACGTCAGCTTTGGTAGCGGAGGCACGGTCGAAACGCCGATTGGTCCGTTAACCGACTCAGCGAGGCCCGTAGTGATTCAACCCGACAACAAGATTGTTCTTGCAGGTACTTGCGCCCCCGTTGGGGCGCCCCAGCTTATGTTTTGCGCGGTGCGTTACAACACGGACGGGACTTTGGATGTGACATTTGGCAGCGCCGGCAAGATAACGACTTTCGTGGGTAGCGGTGACGGCTTCGTCACTGGAATCGCACTACAACCGGATGGCCGCTTGGTGCTCGCTGGCTACTGCAACGGCGCCGTGTATCCCTCCTACTGTGCGCTCAGATACAGTCCACACGGTGCCCTCGACATCACGTTTCGGACGAACGGAACCGTGGTCAGTTCGAGCGGGAACAGCTAAGACTATGCGCGTGCAGTCGCGCTGCAGCCAAATGGCAAAGTAGTTGTTGCGGGCGTGTGCGCAGGCACAAGCAATGATTTCTGCATCGTGCGTTATGACGGTGGACCATTCGGTTACCAAAACTGCAAGCTCGACGTCGATGGCGACAACCAAGTATTGGCGACAACAGATTCACTGATTCACGCGCGCATCGCCCTCGGCATCACCGGTGCAGCCGTGGTGAGTGGCATCGCGTTTCCGCCCAATGCGACACGGAATACCTGGCCGCTGATTCGGGATTATTTGGTGAGGCAGTGCGGGATGTCGTTGGCGCAGTAGGCCGGGCTTGCTGCGGATGGCTATCGACGATTCAGGTAGCGTGCTCGCGGTTCGTTATTCGGATCAACTGACCTATATTTTGTTGCGTGGTTTTGTTACCCGATCGTCAGCGGCGGAGAAAGCACGGCTCTGCGTTCGACGCAGTACATCTCGCGTTCGAGGGTGCGGCGTGGTTTTGCCGGACGACCCTGTATCTATCACGCCGATTGAAAATTAGGCAACGCGGAAAATGCTTCGCAAAAGTCGTCTACAAAATCGGGTAAGTCAGAATTTACAGCTTTACCTTCCTGGACCGACATGATTAGCGCCTTCAACGTTTTGATCAGTCAGGCGACCCGCTGAACGTCGTCCGCTCGTGCGTCGTGCGTTGCAGTCGCTTCATTAGTTGTAGCACGCCGGTCTGGCACTGCTCTATATTGGCATGTCTAAATAAATTGCGGTGCGTCGCGCAGTGGCAAAAACCAAAAAATCTAGTGCTAAACATGACCGAACTATTCGCAGCCTTAGAGTAGCTGCGATTCAGATGGTAATACTCGGCGTGGCCATCGCGCTTTTACCGTTGTTTGTTTCCACAACAGTCTGGAAAAGTCTCACTAAAAGCATCGCACCGTTTGGGTGGGCGGTTTGCGCTGCGGGGTTGCTGATATGGTGGTTCACGCGACCGTCCAGGGACGGGACCGTTCAGTCCTCGGTTGCATCAACGGACCGCGTTGATCTGGCCGCTAGCACGAGCCGGAAACACAAGACTCAGACTGCGCAAATTGTTGCGACCCCCGTTGCTCCGTTAGGAGCGGTGTCGTTGCAAAGTGCCATTCGCAAACGACCATCAGAATGGAGTCGCGAGGTGTTCTTGCAAATTGAGTGGCGACGCTTCGAGGCGGTGATTGAAACATTATTTGCTCAGGCGGGATTCGAGACGAGGGCACAAACGCATGGCGCAGATGGTGGGGTGGACGTTTGGCTTTATGCAAAACGGCGACCGAATACGCCAGTGAGCATTGTTCAGTGCAAGCAGTGGACCGGCAAGAGCGTCGGAGTCGACAAAATTCGAGAGCTTCGGGGCGTAATGGCGGCGCACGATTTATCGCGTGGCCAGTTCGCGACTACTTCTGGTTTCACGCCTGATGCGGTCACGTTCGCAAACGCAAACGGCGTCAACCTTCTCGATACAGACGCTCTCTTGGCGCTGACTGAACGTCGCAGCCCCGACCAACGCGAGGCGTTGCTTAAAGTCGCCCTGGAGGGCGAATATTGGCGCCCTACCTGTGTAAATTGTGGAACGAAAATGGTCGAGCGAGCGAAGCGTGACGGCTCTAGTTTCTGGGGCTGCGCCGATTTTCCGAAGTGCCGCAAGACAATGCATTGGCGTGCCTAAGCGGGCGACTGGTTCTGGTGTCACCTGTTCGTGCACGACTTACCGCGGCTCGCGGACGGAACTGGGCTCCGAGTTACTCACAACGTGGTTAAGGGTGAACGTTGTTCAGTGGCCAACGCGCTTGCGGGTTGCATTGAAAGCAGTTGGGTGCACCGCTCTCTCAGCACATCTCAGCGCGCGCTGATTGCTGTTGGCTTTTGGATTACGAAAAGGAACAGGCGAAGGCGCGAATGTCATCTGGTGGCGGCGATAGGAAATCGGGTCCGGCAAATTCGCCGGACCCGATATTGAACAAGGGTGAAGCCCGCGAAAAAGCCGGCCGGTGTATGGGCAACCAGAAAAGAATTCACTACCAGGTAGTGAATTGTGGAAAACAGAAATCGCTGCTGAAGCCGCTGTTACCGTCGAACCACAGGGCTTGCAATAAAAAGCGGCGACATTGGCGAATAGGCGAGGCCGCGCAACTTCACTGGCGGCATATTTCAATGCGGAGACATCCGCGTGTGATCTGCTGGCACGCGCAGATATTTAATCGACAGGGGGTGTGCGATGACCAATGAACCGAAGACAAGCGATTTCGATTGGCGCTTCCAGGCTTCCATTTCGGGATTGGGCAATGAACTTACGTACAACGGAACTATTTTGAACGATGAAGCGAGGCTGACGGTGGTCGTTCCGGTACGGATAGCAAGGAAAAGGACTCTCACGCTTCCAATACCTAACGCCACCGCGCTGTGTCTCGATCGGTCAAACGCTGCGTTCTCGCAGTCCGCTATCTTGCGCGAAAATGCCCACATCGACACGAGCATAAAACCCGATGTGACGTTTCCGCTCGGGGCCGACGCGATGGAATATTTCGCACTGCGTTTGGAATCTGTTGTTTTGGCCGTTATAGCGATCGAAGCGTTTGTCAACGAGTCGGTTCCCGACGGTTTCACCTATGTATCGCAACAGGGGCGAACTAGCACCACGGTTACCAGAGCTAAGACCGACATCGAACGGTTTGTGTCGCTGGACGAGAAGCTTGCTACCGTCCTGCCTGCGGCACTCGCACCGTGTCCGACGCCCAAAGGAAGGTCGCCGTGGGCGCCATATCTCCGGCTTAGAAAATTGCGGGACCGGCTTGTGCATCTCAAAACCGAAGATCGAGCAGCGCTGTGGCCGGAACTTGCCTCGGTGTGGTCAGATTTGGTTTTGTGTCCGGAGCCAGCGCGAACTGCGAAAGCTGTCATTGACCATTTCATACCTTACTTGCCTAAGCGACCAGACTGGCACAGTCTGTATCCGTACGGACGCTAACCGTCCGCGATGTTATGTGGTGGACCCTTGGTCCTCCTAAAAGTGTGCGCTATCGGCTTCGAAAGCCTCCCAAGAGGTCGATAGCCAACGGTCGGAATTTGCGAGCCATGAGTTCCACTGCGGTTGAAGTTCTATGCCGGGTTCGTGCCGATTCATTGAGCAATGTGACGTTGAACGTTAGTCTGCAACCGATGCGGACGGATTGCGGACGCCCAAGCACCAGCCCGTCACGACAAGTCCCGCGATGTCACGCGATGTCACATGCAGTCACGAACAACTGATTATGGGTCGCTTTGGTCTATGCGCTTGCTTATTGGCCGGATCACGGTCACAACAAAAACGTGATCGACAGTTGGAACAAACGTCTCGCCTGGTGAGATCCAACGCGTCATGCGACACGTCAGATGAAGGGATTGCCCGATACAGCGTGGAGAATCGCCGACGACTGTACTCGCAAATGAACGCCTTCCATCGTCGATATTGCCCGCGTGTTTCCACCCTTCCCGCAACTTCTAAAAATGATCAAGCAGGCGATGCAGGGCAAAGCGCCGGCGATGTATCGGCGCCTGTCGAAAAGCGGGGAACTGGACGTAGTGGTGCAGGAACGCGCAAGCGCGGTGACGGAGGCGTATCAGGAAGCAGCGGGACAGGCGATGATGGCAAGCGCACGACAGACGCCGCAGCCGCCGCCGATGGAACGAGTCCAAGCCCTGACGCAAAAGCAAAGCGCAGCCGCAGCGGAAGCAAGCGCACAGGCGACCGAGTTCCCGAGCGAAAGCGAGGTCGCGTAAACGTCTTTAACTTATGCGCGGATCGACTTCGTCAGGTTACGTGACGAGTGCCAGTGTTGATTTGGCCAAGCATGGTGTTTGCCTGTTAACAAATGTTAGGGTTGCCGAAGCCATCCAAAAGGCGATGGACACGTCAAAAGCCTGCCGATCGCTGATGCGCACCTCAGCTCGCGGAACCTGAAAAAATCTGAAATCGCTGCGGCAACAATAAATCCTTGGCGGTAACAGCTTTTGATCGGAGGCCTTATTATCTTTGGACTTAACCCCAGATTCTCCTGTGTGTCGAGTTTCGACTATTTGTAGCGGGAGCCCCTGTGCAATCGGAGTTTCACGGCGAATCTGCTTTGCGCACTGAGGCGCGCGACCACCGTTACGGTGAACGTAGTTCGGGGTGAACGAGGTTCACCGTATATAGTTGTCGACGCTTACCAGTTGAAACAGTGCATATGCGCGCCGCGCGCCGTGAGAAAGACCTCTGAACCGCAGATCGCCCACAAGACCGGAACAACAACATGAACCGTCGAATGTTGCTACTGGGCCTGCTTGCCCTGCCCACGGTCGCGCTCGCGCACGGTGGTCGCACCGACGGTGCAGGCTGTCATAAGCACAAAAAAGGGCGGCACTGTCACGGCGAAAAACGCCCTGCCAAGCCCGTCAAACAACCACCGCCACCGAAAAAAATCACGGGCTGATCATGGCCTTCAAATTCCGCAAAGAGCTCAACATCGCACCGGGCGTGAGCCTCAACTTGAGCATCTCCGGCATCAGCGCATCGGTCGGCCCCCACGGCCTCACCACCGACATCAAACCGCGCCGCCGCAGCAAAATCACCGTGAGCACGCTGGGCGGTCTACGACACATACACACACAAGGCACCACAGCCCTCATCAGGGCGTGGCTTCATCATTGCCGTGGCGATCGCAACGGTCGTGTTCGGCGAAATGACCCTGCTGTTCAAAGTGCTATGACGTTGTTACGCGCTCACTATTGCCCATTTTGGTGCCGCTCCAATATCCCACGTGATATATCATGCAGCCGTTGAATTACCACTCAGACGTCCTACCGGAACTGGACGCCCTGTGTGATGATGACGTAGATGCTTACATAACGCTGATGAATTTCTTTGATCTGATCGAGAGCGACAACACCTTTCGAGCACGGCTGCATCAGACTGGGACTCGTTACGACAGTTGCCCTCTGTTTGAAGTGAAACTGTTTGAATCCCTTCTCAAAACCGGGCGACAGGTTCGATTGATACGGCTTCATTCGGAACAGGATGGCGCGCTGCTCAAGTACCGAACATCGTTCGGCAGCGACATGACCATCGACGCGCACACTATTCTTCTGATCTCTGAACGGAACGCACTTTATGACGAGCACTCTCCCGAGCACAGCAAGGTGGCAAGTCGGTATGACGACTGTCGCCTCCCCATCGTCCACACCCAACACTAGCGACCCCACTCAATGGAGCAGCGAGGCGCGGGCACTGGGTCACGCGTTTGTGCAGATGTTCTGGGTTGTGGGCGGCGTGCTTTTGAGTCGGGCCACCGTTGAATGCCAAAGCGATGTCGCCTCTCGCATTGCCGAACTCGAAAGCAACCCGCGCACGGCTGCCAAGCTGATCGCTGCACGCCAGCGCATGGCCGCCGCGCTGCTGCAAAGCGGCGCGGCGGGCTCACGTGATGCGTCCGAACTCACCATCCTGCGCCTGCGCGCTGGCTTATCGCAGGCGCAGGTCGCCGAGCTCATGGAGACCAAACAGGCGAATATCTCGCGCCTTGAAAATGGTCAGGATCAGGATCCAAAGATTAGCACGCTGTACCGGCTGGCAGCGGTGTTAAAGGTTGAACCCGCGGAAGTTTTCACCGCCTTCGCCCCGCAACTCAAACCGTACGACCTTGAATCCTGATATCTACCTCACGGCGCTCTATGCTGAGGATATACGGCAGGAGGTCGAGTCACGCACCAGCGTCATCGGCATTTATGGTCGGTCGATTCCCGTCAGCGGCAACGGGCCGTTCGTTCTTGGCAAGCTAGCCGTCCTCGCGACGCTGCGAGTGCCTCGCACCGCTGCGTTTGACGACATCACTGCCCGCGTCAAGCTGGATGAAACGGTGCTAATCGAACTGCCACCGATGCGAAAGAAGCTGATCAGCGAGATCGTCCAGCAAATTAAGGACGAACAGTTTTTTGACATTACCGTAAACATTCAGCAGACCACGCTAACGGTGCCAGCGCTTGGCGTTCTGCGTGCCGAATTTCGGATGGGCGACCAAACCTACACCGACCAGATCGGGCGTCGCTTGGTGCGCGGCACAGTTCCCACGGTGACGCCGGTTGGATAGCTGACGCGCCATGACCCGCACTGAAACACTCCCCGACATCGTAGCGTACGATGAGACGGGCCGAGAAGTTAGGGTTCTTGTCAAGCAGGAAGTCCATCAAGACCAGGTACTCGCCGCACCACCGCGTGAGCCGTATTACGGCACCATCACGTACCGGCTTGCGGATCGGACTGAGCTGTTTCTCGATCATAATGAATTCGTGACAGCGGAGCGCGAGCGCGTATTATTTCTGGCGAAAGCGCGCTGGTTAAGGTCCTTGCTCCAACCGCCCTCGGGCTACGCCTTGGCGCGCTCACGCTAGGCAATGCAAACGTCCCCAGTGTTTAAGGTTTGCCAATTCACGGATCGCCAGCAATGCCTTTGGCACGACGAGCATCGGCCGCCCATCATTCACACGTCATCAAACGAGGGCGCGAATTCAACGCCGTTAACGGCCGCTCCGCGCGGCAGATGTAGGAGGGCGAAGTCGGTGAAAGTGCGCCGAGCGTCTGGGCCACCGGCGATCAATGCTTTCGGGTAATTCAGCGCTCGCATCGCCATCGAGCGTAGCGGCTCGGCCAAGCATTCGGGGTCGAACACAGAACGCTTCAGTGAAAAGTGTGCACCGTCGATTTCACGTGCTTTCGACTTTGCGAATAGCCAGTGGTCACGATTCGCAAGCCAAGCCTCGCACTGCTTCTCCATGTGGTCATCACTTGCGACTGGCCTCATTCATCAAATCCAATGTTGAAGGTTTGTCCGCCGACAACGCGGACAATATGCGTACGTGTCAAGGAATTAACACAGCGATGCGCGTTCGAGTTGGGTGTCGCGTATCCAACTCATCGCCCGACGTGTTTGGCTTTCACGGGGTACGGATTCGCCTTCCCGAACTGGTACTTCGCATACTGGCTATTTTGAGCACGAAATTTTGTCGGGATCGTTTTTAAGTCCGAAAACTAGAGATTGTGTATTCATCTGAGAAATTGTCCATCTCGATACTAGCCCCCTGAACAGGTTGGTTGGTTCTCCGCCCAAAGTTAACACCAGGTTCTTCTGCTCGTCGACAAGCCACCGGTCTGGATGAACAGGCACCGCTGCTTCGTCATCAAAAAAGACGTACCTTGTGCCATTGCTCAAAAAAAGCCACGTCGCGGGCGGATTTCCGGATCGTGCGCATCGCCATTGCCCGGCTATTTGTTGAGCAACAGAGATGTCAGATGAAAGAGCCTCTTTGTTCGCCAAAGCGCGGCCCGCTTCCCCGAGTTGGATCATGGTTGCAAAAACGGCGGTAATCGCCACTGCGTTAGCCCATTGCGTTCGCGACCAGCTAAGTTGATTCGCGTACAAAATTGCGTACGTTACCAACGCCGACAGCGCTGCCATAGACAACGCGCGGCCAAGAGAGGAGGCTGCGACGTGCCATGCAGCAGGAAGATTGGCGGGGCTTGCCTGTGTGACAGTCGCTACCAGATACCCAACGAACATCACCGCCACCACAACCCATAAGTAGGGCCAGCGCGCCCGCGGTGCGAAATCGTCACCTGCCATGTTCCACATTCATAAGTTCTGCCTTGGGCATACTTTGAGCAGCAAGCCAAAGGCTTGAACGTCCATGCTTGATTCAATCCGTCGCGGATCGTAGCACACGGTATCTGCGAATACTCCATGCCGCCGCTCGCGTTTTTGCAGCGATACACTTGCGCACTTGCAATGAGGGCAATCCCCACATTCGCGCGGCGACGGCGTGGATGATACGGTTGTCCATGTGTCGATTGTGGCACTGGAAACACGTATCGCAAACAAGCGTCATCACGCGTTAAGGCGGGTAACTTTGCGGGTAACGCTCGAAGTCACATTTCCTAAAGGCCGATTCAAGCGTTGTTTTAACGCAACATGTGAGGGCCTGAAGCCCAACAAATTCAATGACTTAGCCCAACTCGCGGTTAGGTCCTGGACCCCAAAGCTGACTTTTTTTGTCTCACGCGTTAGACAAAGGTGATTTTTCGAGGTCCATTGAGTCGCCTCTAATCTTCGCATTGAGAGGCGCAATATTTTCGCCTCAGCATCAATAGGCGTGCGCTTCACCAGCCTCGTCTTGACCCGTGTTGCGTACTAAATTTTCGGCATTTGTTTCGCCGCCAGAAAGCGCGTCGGCTTGCATCGTTGGGGACGTTTCGCAGGTAACCCTGCAGGCTGGTCTGCAGCGTAGTTTTCGAATCTTAACGGCGCATCAAGTTTAAGCAAGTGAAATGGCTAGAGCATGGTGTCTACGCAGCGCGTCTTTACGATATCGACCGTGTTTCCGACTCTACTCTTGCTAGTTAATGCGAGCTATCTCGCGCGCTGGACGACCTAGGCTGGGTCCGTCGATTTCCTGGCTTCGTCCATCACGGTTCGATTTGCCAACGCGAGCCTCAGTCTCACCGCGGGACTCGTCGTACTGAAGAGTTTCAGCGTCTCAATCAATGTTGGCTTCGTATTTGGCGAATTTGGCATCTCTGAGGTGAGAACATGAGCGCAACGACAGTCGGAAGCGTCGATGGCGATAAATGCTCGCGCTTTTTTTGACGCCGTGAGTCGGGTGAAATTCTGTAGCGCGTCGTAGTCCGTTGCTGACGTACTGTTGGGCGATTGCCTTATCAATCGATGCAAAAGTCTGGTTTATCCTCAGGTCGCTCTGTTGTGCGCTACGTCCTACGCCACTGCCCGCGTGTCGAGCCACCGCCTCAGTAATCACCTCACAAGCAGACCTGCTTCGTCAAGGATCCACTTGCACATTCCGACTTCGTCCTCCGCCCGCATTTCCGGCCACCTTTTGAAAGTTTTGGTGACAGCCGCGCTGCTCGTGACGCCTTCTGCGTACGCCCAGCGCGAAGCGGTGCCAACTCCCGGATTTGGGCCCGCGCCGAAGCTGCCGCTTCCGCAGCATTCTGTGATACCGACGGTGAATATTGCGCCCGCGAAAGGCTGGCCGACAGGCGTAATCCCGAAAGCGGCAGAGGGGTTGAAAGTGGGTGCCTTTGCACGTGGTCTCGATCACCCGCGATGGATTTACGTTTTGCCTAATGGCGACGTGCTTGTGGCGGAGTCCAATGCTCCGCCAAAAGCGGATGACGGCGGAATCAAAGCGATGATCATGGGGTTTTTCCAGAAGCGAGCTGGCGCAAGCACGGTCAGCGCTAACCGTATTACCTTGTTGCGCGATACAGATGGTGACGGTGTCGCCGATGTGCGAACGGTTTTTGCAGAGGGGTTGAATTCCCCATTCGGCATGGCTTTGGTGGGCGACACGTTCTACGTCGCGAACACCGATTCGGTTATGAAATTTGCATACTCGGAAGGCGCCACTGCACTCACTACTTCTGGAACAAAGTTGGTTGACCTGCCTGCTGGGACGATCAATCATCACTGGACCAAAAATGTCATCGCCAACGCTGATGGCAGCAAACTGTTTGTCACGGTCGGTTCAAACAGTAACGTAGGCGAAAGAGGTGAATCGGCAGAAGTTGGGCGTGCGTCGATCTGGGAGGTGGAGACGCGCACAGGACGTCATCGAGTATTCGCGTCGGGTCTGCGCAATCCTAACGGAATGGCGTGGGTGCCGTCCTCCAACCTTCTCTGGACGGTCGTTAACGAGCGGGACGAACTGGGCAACGATCTGGTGCCCGATTACCTCACCTCTGTGCGCGACGGCGCTTTCTACGGCTGGCCCTACAGTTACTTCGGCCAGAACGTTGACATTCGTGTGAAACCGGCTCGTCCCGATCTCGTAGCTAAAGCGTTGCAACCCGATTACGGCCTGGGAGCCCACACGGCGCCTCTGGGTTTGGCGTGGTCGCAGGGCGCTGCGTTGCCGTCGAAATACAGCGGAGGGATGTTCATCGGCCAGCATGGCTCGTGGAATCGTCGTCCTCATAGTGGCTACAAAGTCGTCTTTGTGCCATTTGCAGGTGGTCAACCAAGCGGTCTTCCATCTGACGTGTTGTCAGGTTTCCTTAGCGATGAGGGGTCCGCTTACGGTCGCCCAGTTGGGGTCGCAATTGACAAGTCTGGGGGACTACTCGTTGCAGATGATGTGGGCAACGTCATCTGGCGCGTAAGCGTTTCGAAATAGTCGGCCTCTCTGCCCCGAATGGGCCATCGTACGCTTGCCCAAATCGCGGGTCTCCGCCCTAATGCGGCATGATTATTAATGCTCCCTCTCGTGGCAACCCGCAGCACCTGTCTATATTGCGCTCCAGTATTTAGTCGTCCCTGCAAAATTCAAATCATAGCCACGCGGTTTGTCGTGACCGAGCGGCGTGAGTGAGCGTCGCGAATTGAAGTGACGCTGCTACAGCGAGTGAGCTTGAGCTCTGCACAGGCCGATCAATGTAGCGAGCGCAAAAAGCCCCTTCAGGCCTAAGCGCTGCATCGCTTGTATCAACCAGCGGATGTTGTATCCAGCCGCGCAGGCGAGGGCGGCAGCGCTTCGCACGTGCTGCCTTTGAGATGGCAACGAATCAGCCGGTGGTCGTGTTTGACGTGCCAGGTGGTCGGCTCGATTGCTTGTCGGCGTTTGAGCTGGGCTCGAAGCAGCTTGTTCATCGATTTGATGCGCCCCCGGTGCACCCGGTGAACGCTGGGGTTATCCGCATCCACACCCCGATAGCCCAAATCGACGAACGCCTGCTTCACGGTTCGGCCCGTGCTCCGAGTCAGCGCATCGCACTGAGTAATTTGTGCTGCCAGGGGGTGCCCATCAACCGATTGCGCGCAAAGCGCTTGGCCCCTCGCGATCAAACCCTGCTTGTGGGTGATGGCCAGACTAAGCTTGACGCCGAACTCGTAGCGGGATCGAACTTTACCCTTGCTGATGCACTCGACCTCGGGTGCGTGCAGTGCGTAGAGCTTGTTCTTGTCTTTCCTTTGCTGCGTGCGAATGCGATCCGCACGCTCCAGTAGCGTGCTCATTGAGGCCAGTGTGATTGAGCTCGCGTTGGCATCCAACGCGCCCGTTGCGAGCTTGCCACGCACCTCGCGGATCAATTTGCCGACGAGGGTGCGCTGGCGCTTAATCGTGCGGAGAAGACGCTTGTTCTGCTTGGCGTGAGCGTAACCCCCGGCTTTCTTACTGAGCGTCTTGGCTTCCTTGGCAAACGTCTGGCGAAGCACCATTTCGCAGCGTTTGGCGTGACTGACAATTTTGTGTCGCGCGATCTACAGAAGCCGCGCGTCCACCGGGTAGCTGATGGCCTTCTCCTGCGCCGTAGTGTCAACGATGATGCGCTCGAACTCAGCAGGCTTGATCGCTTTGACCGCCGCGGCGGTGTCGACGGTCTCCTTGAGAATGGCCTCCATCCCGGCCTCGTCAATGGCGTGCCGGAAGCGTCCAATTTGCGTCGCGTCACAGGGCAATCTCGGCTCGTAGTAATCGAGCCCGCTGAAGTGCTGCCAAACTACATTCTCCGACCAACCGAGAACGAGCGCCTCATCGCTTAAATTGAATGCGTGTTTCAGACACACGAGCGAGCACAACAGCCGGATCGAGGCGAGGACGACTCGCGTAGCTGACGCCGCTGGCGTGGATCGTGCCGCCGCTCTCGGCGAGCAATGTTCCCCCGTCCTCAATCACGCCCACTCGCGATGGCCGTCGCCAGATCGGGACAAGCTCTGCCTCAAGCAGCGGCCACGGTATACGCATCGCAAGCACTGCCAGCGGATGATTCAAATCGATCATTGCATCGAGTGGAGCACGAAATAAATCCTCCGTCTGCATCATCCGTCCACCCCATAAAACTTACAGAAATCACTGCCAAATTGTGTACTTTCTGTCTGATGCTCGCTAAGGAAACGCAGATTTAATCAATCTGCGAAGAGTCACACACGTACCGCGAACGCCTATTTTCGCGAGTCTTCAAATTGTGTGGCTTTTCACGAATCTACCCGTGCTTTTTGAGCGTTTACCCCTGCTTTGAGGCTCCT
>ENA-OFCE01000428-OFCE01000428.1-metagenomes-genome-assembly--contig:-NODE-428-length-27791-cov-4.629399_pt1 | contig 27791 bp, 28 predicted proteins | sample MGYA00153388_OFCE01 | MGnify analysis MGYA00153388 | reverse complement strand
GTGTTCCAGGCTTCAACCGCAGCATGACGCGCGGACCGTCCAACGTGGGGATGTCGATGTCACCACCGAGTGCGGCCTCGGCAACGGTGACGGGAACCGACACCGTGAGGTTGTCGCCGTTGCGACCGAACAATGGGTGGGGCATCACCTTGAGTTCGACCAGCAGGTCACCTGCCGGCCCACCGTTGTGGCCCGGCCCGCCGCGGCCCTTGAGACGGATGGTTTGGCCATCTCTCACTCCGGCGGGAATACGTGTCTTGACCTCTCGTTGGCGCTTCTCGACGCCACTACCACGACACGTGGCGCAGGGATCTTCGATGCGGCTGCCCTGACCACCGCAGACGCGGCAGGGCGACGAGAACGAGAACATGCCCTGGTTGTCGTCGACCGCGCCACGTCCGCCACAGGCCGAACACATCACCGGCGAGGTGCCGGGCGATACCGCGACGCAGGAAAGCCTGATGGTGCTCGCCACGCAGCGCGATGCGGCCGTGGCCACCGTTCACTGACGCCGAAGGAAACACCCGATGAGTTCTGTCCCGTCTACGTCTACGTCGGCGCCCGCGTCGAACGTCGCGGCAACCGACGCGCCGCCCTCCCTCTGGGCGCGTCTGTGGGGCGGCCAGGCCAAGCAAAAACTGCTGGCGTTCGCCAGCCTGGTCGCATTGATCCTGGTGTTCACCGCATTGCGGCCCGATGCCTTCATGAACCAGGACAACATCATCGGCATCCTGCAGTCCACCACCGTGATCGGCGTGCTCGCGATCGCCAGCACCTTCATCATCATCACCTCGGGCATCGACCTCTCCGTCGGCGTGCTGATGACGTTCACCGCAGTGATGGCCGGCGTGCTGACCGTCAACCTCGGGCTGCCGCTGGGGATCGGCGTGATCGGCGCGGTGGCCGCTGGCGCGGGCTGCGGCTGCCTGTCGGGCCTGGCCATCACGAAGCTGAAGGTGCCGCCCTTCATCGCCACGCTCGGCATGATGATGCTGCTCAAGGGCGCCTCGCTGATCATCACGCAGACCCGGCCGATCTACTTCTCCGACGTCGCCGGCTTCGACCAGATCACCCTCGGCTCGGTCATCGGTGCCGTGATTCCCGGCTTGCCGATTCCGAACGGCGTGCTGATCATGTTCATCGTGGCCGTGTTGTGTGCCATCGTGCTGGGCAAGACGGCGCTCGGCCGCTATACCTTCGCGCTCGGCAGCAACGAAGAGGCGGTGCGGCTGTCGGGCGTCAACGTCGACCGCTGGAAGATCATCATCTACTCGTTCAGCGGCGGCATCTGCGGCATCGCCGGTCTGCTGATTGCCTCGCGTCTGAATTCCGCCCAACCGGCGCTCGGCCAGGGTTACGAGCTCGATGCGATTGCGGCGGTGGTGATCGGCGGTACCTCGCTCAGCGGCGGCGTAGGGACAATCCTGGGGACTGTCATCGGCGCGTTCATCATGAGCGTTCTCATCAACGGCCTGCGCATCATGTCGGTGGCGCAGGAGTGGCAGATGGTGCTCACCGGACTGATCATCATCCTGGCTGTCTACACCGACAACGTGCGACGCAACAAAAAATAAGGAGGCTTCACCAGTTCACGCCACGATTTCATTTCGGTTTTCGCTCACTTCCAACCACCAGACCTTTATTCACCCACTGGAGACACCACAGATGTTCACCAAACGCAAACTTCTCGCCCTGACCGCCGGCCTCGCGATGGCCGGCTTTGCCAGCTTCGCCTCGGCTCAGGAAATCTACATCCCCATGATTTCAAAGGGCTTCCAGCACCAGTTCTGGCAGGCCGTCAAGCTCGGCGCCGACCAGGCCGCCAAGGACTACAAGGTCAAAATCACCTTTGAAGGCCCCGAGACCGAGCAGCAGGTCGACAAACAGATGGACATGCTGACCGCGGCGATGGCCAAGAAGCCAGCGGCCATCGGCTTTGCAGCGCTCGACAGCAAGGCCGCGATCCCGTTGCTGAAGAAGGCCCAGGCCGCCAAGATTCCGATCATTGCGTTCGACTCTGGCGTGGACAGCGACATTCCCATGACCACCGCGCAGACCGACAGCAAAGCCGCCGCCGCAATGGCGGCCGACAAGATGGCCGCGCTGATCGGCAACGAAGGCGAAGTGGCTGTCATTGGCCACGACCAGACCAGCAGCACCGGCACCAGCCGTCGCGACGGCTTCGTCAATCAGATGAAAGCCAAGCACCCGAAGATCAAGGTTGTCGACATCCAGTACGGCGGCGGAGATCACCTGAAGTCGGCCGAGATCGCCAAGACGCTGCTGCAGGCCCACCCCAAGCTCAAGGGCATCTTCGGCACCAACGAAGGTTCGGCCATCGGCGCCGGCAAGGGCATCAAGGAAGCCAAGAAGGCCGGACTGATCATCATCGGCTTCGATTCGGGCAAGGCGCAGAAGGACATGATCAACGACGGCACCATCTCCGGCGCGATCACGCAGAACCCGGTCGGCATCGGCTACAAGACGGTCGAAGCGGCGGTCAAGGCGCTCAAGGGCGAGAAGCTGCCAAAGATCATCGACACCGGCTTCTACTGGTACGACAAGTCGAACATGGCCGATCCGAAGATCGCTGCCGTGCTCTACGATTGATCTAGTTTGATATCGACGGGCCGGCAGCTTCGTGCTGGCCGGCCCGTTCTGTTTTTGGCGTCACTTGCTCTTTCAATTTCTTCTAATCCGCAGCGGGAGCTCATTTTGAAACTTCTACGACACGGCCCGAAAGGCCAGGAAAAGCCCGGCCTGCTGGACGCGCAGGGCCGAGTGCGCGACCTGTCGGCGGCCGTGGCCGACATCGCCGGTGACGTGCTGACCCGCGAAGGCCTGGCGCGGCTGCGCGCGCTCGACCCGGCCAGCCTGCCGCTCGTGGCAGGCACGCCGCAGCAGGGCCTGCGGCTGGGCGCATGTGTGGGGCAGGTCGGCAAGTTCATCTGCATCGGCCTGAATTACGCCGACCACGCGGCCGAATCGGGCCTGCCGATCCCGACCGAACCGGTGGTGTTCGCCAAATGGACCAGCGCCATCGTCGGCCCCGACGACGAGGTCGAGATACCGCGCGGCTCGGTCAAGACCGACTGGGAAGTGGAGCTGGGCGTGGTGATCGGCGAGGGCGGCCGCTATATCGAGGAAGCCGACGCGCTCAAGCACGTGGCCGGCTACTGCGTCGTCAACGACGTGTCGGAGCGCGAATACCAGCTCGAGCGAGGCACGCAGTGGGACAAGGGCAAGGGCTGCGACACCTTCGGGCCGACCGGCCCGTGGCTGGTCACGGCCGACGAAGTGGCCGATCCACAGAACCTGGACCTGTGGCTCGAAGTCGACGGCCACCGCTACCAGAATGGCAACACCCGCACGATGGTGTTCACCGTGGCTCAGATCGTGAGCTACCTGAGCCGCTTCATGAGCCTGCAAAGCGGCGACATCATCTCGACCGGCACGCCACCTGGCGTCGGCTTGGGCCAGAAGCCGCCGAAATACCTGGTGGCCGGACAGACCATGCGTTTGGGCATCCAGGGCTTGGGTGTGCAGACGCAGGTGTGCCGCGGCTGGCAGGCCTGACACAGCGTCGGCCGGGCGCCGCCGCGCGGCCGGAAGTCCCAGCGCGGCGCGACCAGACCAGGCCGGCCGAGCTGGGTGCGCTGGCCCGCCGCGCCAACCCGAGCAGCGATCCAATTGATCTGCGCAAGGTCCGCGACCGTCGGGAACTTCCGCCACCCACAACCTCCGCTGCCGCATACCCTGAGCCGCCCGCCGACCGCGATGTGCCACGATCAGGTCATGTTGCAAGTGAACGGGCTGACCCAGAAATACGGCGAGCGAGTCGCGCTCGACGCCTTGAGTTTCGATTTGAAGCGCGGCAGCTTCACCGCTTTGCTCGGCCGCAACGGTGCCGGCAAATCGACCCTGTTCCAGGTGCTGACCGGCCTGTTTGCAGCCGACCAGGGCGAGGTGCAGGTGGCCGGGCTGTCGATGCGCACACAGGCGCGACGCGCACTGGCCCACATCGGCATCGTGTTCCAGCAGCAGTCGCTCGACCTGGACCTGAGCGTGGTGCGCAACCTGCAGTTCCAGGCTGACCTGCAGGGTCTGCCGCGCCGCCAGGCTGCCGAGCGCATCGCCGCCGAAACCGCGCGATTCGGTCTGACGGCCGACCTGGGACGTCCGGTGCGCGAGCTGTCCGGCGGCAACCGCCGCAAGGTCGAACTGGTGCGCGCGCTGCTGCACCGTCCGGACTTGCTGTTGATGGACGAAGCCACCGTCGGGCTCGACCCGACATCGCGACGCGACCTGCTCGCCGGTTTGCACGACGAGGTCGCGCAGCGCGGTGTCACGGTGCTGTGGGCCACGCACCTGGTCAACGAGGCCGAGCTGGCGGATCGCGTGCTGGTGCTGCACAAGGGCCGGCTGCTGGCCGACGGCACACCTGCTGCAGTGACCGCAGCGCTCGGCGGCAGCGACCTCGAAACGGCCTTCATTGCGGCCACGCAGTGAGCCGACCGCTTGAGCCAACCGCGAGCGCGGCTCGACGGTCTCAATCCCCGCCGAATAGGCAGCGTTGGATGTGTCACGATGACCGCATGTCGTCCCATGCTCCACTCTCCAGTTGTGCCGCCCGCACCTTGACGCCCGGCCGCACTTCCACGCTGCGGTCCCGTGTATGTCAGCCCGGGTTGTGGTCATTGCCGTCGGTGCTGGCGAGCACGCTGGGTTTGATGGGTACGCTGTTGTGCGCTGTGCCCTCGACGGCCGCAGCCGCCCCCACCGGGCTGGCCTATGTGTCGAGCGAGAAGGACCATGCGATCACCCTGGTCGACACCAGGACCTTTGCCGTGGTCGGCACCGTGCCCACCTGCAAGCGGCCGCGCCACATGGCGCTGCTGCCGGGCGGTGCGCAGCTGATGGTGGCTTGCGGCGACTCGAACCGCGCCGACGTGATCGACCTGGCCAGCCGCAAGTCGTTGCGCAGCGTCGCGGTGGGCGACGATCCGGAGGCTTTCGACCTGTCGCCCGACGGCAAGCTCGTCTACGTGTCGGCCGAGGACGAGGGCGCGCTCGGCGTCTACGACCTGGCCGCGAACAAGCTCGTCAAGAGCATCCCGGTCGGCAAGGAGCCCGAAGGCGTCAAGGTGTCAGCCGACGGCAAGCGGGTCTACGTGACTTCCGAGGTCGCAAACATGGTGCATGTGATCGACACCGCCACGCTGCAGATCGTCAAGAACATCACCGTCGGCAAGCGGCCGCGGCGCTTTGCCTTCAACGCGGATGCGAGCGAGTTGTGGGTCACCAACGAACTCGGCAGCAGCATCAGCATCGTCTCGACCAGAGACCTGAACGTGGTGGCCACGGTGCCGTTCGAGATCAAGGGCATGCGGGCCGACGACATCACGCCGGTCGGCATCGTGTTGTCGCGCGACGGCAAGACGATGTATGTGGGCCTGGGCCGGGCCAACCATGTGGTCTTCGTCGACGTCGCCACGCGCCAAGTCACGCAGCGGGTGCTGGTGGGCAAGCGCGCTTGGGGCCTCGGCCTGAATCGCGACGGCTCGAGGCTGTATGTGGTCAATGGGCTGTCGGACGACATGACGGTGGTCGACACCGCGGCTGCGCGCGCGCTCAAGACCGTGCCGGTCGGACGCGTGCCGTACATGGTGCTGGTGGATGACTGACGCTGGCGGTGTCGGTGGCCCGCAGAAAGGCGGCCCGAGCCGGGGCTGGAGGTCCGTGCCGCTGCCGATCGTGGCCGTGCTGGTGGGCATGCTGTCGGTGCCCTGCGCGCCGGCGCGGGCGGCCACGCTGACGATCGGCGTGCTGCAGCGCGACGACGACGATCGGCTCGACCCGAAGCGCGTCGAGCTGGCCTATCCGGGGCAGCCGGGCGGGCCGCTGGCGCAGGCGGTCGAGCTGGCGGTGAAGGAAAGCCAGTTCCAGCTCGACGTCGCCAAGCTGCAGGTGAAGGTCGAGGTGCGCGGTGCGCGCGGCCCGGACGATGCCAAGGCGCAGCTGCTGCAGCTCGCCCGGGGCGGCGCCGCCGGCGTCGTGCTCGACCTGCCGGCCGGCTGGATCGCTGCCGCTGCACCGGCCGTCACGGTGCCGCTGATCAACGCTGGCGAAGCCGACGAGGCGCCGCGCCAGCAGGGTTGCCTGGCGCACCTGTTCCACACGCTGGCGGGCGAACGCATGCGTGCCGACGCCCTGGCGCAAGCGCTGCTGGTGCGCAAGTGGACGCGCGTGCTGCTGCTCGGCGGGCCGCGCCCGGCCGACACGCCGCGGCTCGCGCTGGTGCAGGCGGCACTGCAGCGTTACGGCCTGAAAACGGTCGCGCTGAAAACCTACAAGTTGTCGGCCGACCCGCGCGAGCGCGACCTTGCCAACCCGCTGCTGCTGACCGGCGGCGTCGAGCACGACGTGGTCTGGGTGGTCGACACCGACGGCGAATTCGCCCGCAGCCTGCCGTACCGCACCGCGTTGCCGCGTCCCGTGGTGGGCGACGCCGGGCTGATGGCCGACACCTGGGCGCCGCACTTCGAACGTTTCGGTGCGCCGCAGCTGGCACGTCGCTTCAGTCGCGCCGCGCAGCGTCCGATGACCGGCCCCGACTGGGCCGCCTACATGGCCGCCAAGGCGATCCTGCAGGCCGCGCTGGAACAGCCCGCGGGTGCGAACGCCGCACAGGTGCTGAAGGCGCTGAACCGGCCCGACTTCACGCTCGACGGTGCCAAGGGCGTGCGGCTGAGCTTTCGACCGTGGGACCGCCAGTTGCGCCAGCCACTGTTGCTGACCGACGGCGTGGGCGTGATCGGCAGCGCCCCGTTGGAGGGCGTCATGCATCCGAAGAACGTGCTCGACACGTTGGGGGCAGACGCGCCCGAGAGCGGCTGCAAGGCGAAGACATGACGACCGAATCCGGGGATCCGATCGGTGTGGCCGGTCGCAGCGCGGTGCCCTTGGTTCGGCGCGTTGGCGGCGCCGGCCACGCGCTGCAGGCGCTGCGCGCCATCGTGCAGCGAGAGCTGTTCAAGTTCATGCAGCAAAAGGGCCGGCTGCTGTCGGCGCTGGTGCGGCCGGTGCTGTGGCTGGCGGTGTTCGCGGCGGGCTTTCGCAACGTCTTCGGTGTGGCCATTGCGGAGCCGTACGACACCTACATTCCGTACGACGTCTACATCGCGCCCGGCCTGATCGGCATGGTGCTGCTGTTCAACGGCATGCAGTCGTCGCTGGCGATGGTGTACGACCGCGAGATGGGATTGATGCGGTTGCTGCTGACCGCGCCGTTGCCGCGCTGGTGGTTGCTGTTCTGCAAGCTCGCCGCGACGGCGTTGCTGAGTTGCGTGCAGGTGGTGGCGTTCGTGGCCGTGGCCGCGTTGCTGGGCACGGTGCTGCCGCTGGCAGGCTGGTCGCTGCTGCATGCCTTGATCGCCACCGTGGCGGCTGCGTTGATGCTGGCCTCGCTCGGGCTGCTGCTGTCGGTCTACATCAAGCAGCTCGAGAACTTCGCCGGAACGATGAATTTCGTGATCTTCCCGATGTACTTCATGTCGACGGCGCTCTACCCGCTGTGGAAGCTGGAGGAGTCGGGCGCCACCTGGGTCTACCGGGTCGCGCAGTTCAACCCGTTCACGCACGGCGTCGAATGGATTCGCTACGCGCTGTACGGCAAGGATCCGGGCCTGGCGCCCTGGGTGGTGCTCGGCACCTTGCTGGTCTGCTTCACGCTCGCCTGCTGGGGCTACGACCCGCAGCGCGGCTTCGGCGGCCTGACCAAGCGAGGTGGCCCGGCGTGAAGCGTCGCCAAAGGCCGCTGTGGCTGATTTGCGCGCTGGCGGCGCCTGGCGCGATGGGTCGGGTGCAGGCGCAACTGACCTGAGCGCTCGACCAACGGCGTCGGCACCACGCCGCGCCGGGCGGTCGATGAATTGTTCGGCCGACGCGGTCTGTGCGACATCCGCGTGCCGTAAAAAGACACGTCGGAACAAATGCTCGCGGTCAGCAGCGAACAAATGATGTTGGGTCACCCACGCGGCCGAACATCACCACACGGATCGGCTCGGGCTGTCGCTCGGCCCGGGTCTGACGGCGCAAGCCTTCGGTGCGACCGCGCCGACGACGGTGGCCGCTGACCGCTGACCGCTGACCGCTGACCGTTGACCGTTGACCGTTGACCGCGATGATCGTCGCGCCCGTTCCGCCCGTTCCACCCGTGTACTGCGCCGGTCACGAGCGTCCGGCGCAGTCCTTTTTGGTGCACACACCGTACAACGCCAGCGCATGGTCCTGCAGTTCGAAGCCGCGCTCGGCTGCCACGCTGTGTTGGCGCCGTTCGATGTCGGCGTCGAAGAATTCCTCGACCTTGCCGCATGTCAGGCAGACCAAGTGATCATGGTGCTGACCTTCGTTCAGCTCGAACACCGCCTTGCCGGTCTCGAAGTGATTGCGCGACAGCAGCCCGGCCTGCTCGAACTGCATCAACACCCGATAGACCGTGGCCAGGCCGACGTCGGAACCTTCAAGCAGCAGCACCTTGTAGACGTCCTCGGCGCTCAGGTGACGCTGCGCCGAGTTTTGAAACACCTCGAGCACCTTGATGCGCGGCAGGGTGGCCTTCAGGCCGCTCGTCTTGATGTCGGAGGCATGGGTGGCGATGGTCTTTGGCATGGCTGCGCACGGTAATCCGACACATGGGCATGGTGACACAGTCGGATCTCGATGCGCCGCGCCGGCCCCCTCGATCACCAAACCGCCGCGCTGCGTCGCGCGCCGGCTGCTGAAATGTCACTTGTAGCCGACCCGGTCCAGCATCTTTTGCACCGCCACTTGGTTGGCTGCCGCCGTCGCGACCGGCACGGTCTCGGCCTTGAAGCGGCCCATGGCCGTCAAGGCCGGGTTGTTCAGACTGGACAACGTTGCCACCGCCGGCCATTCGTTGTTGCCATCGGCGAATGCGGTCTGCGCCTCGTCGCTGGCCAGGTACTCCAAGAAGCGCACTGCCTCGACCCGGTGCGTGGCATGCCGGGCCACCGCGCCGCCGGCGATGTTGACGTGCGTGCCCCAGCTCTGCTGGTTCGGATAGACCACGGCCACCTTGTCCATCACCGCCTTGTCCTCGGCCTTGTCGGACCGCATCAGCCGTGCCACGTAATAGGAATTGGCCAGCGCCACCGAGCATTCGCCGGACGCCACCGCCCTGATCTGGTCGGTGTCGCCGCCCTTCGGCGCGCGCGCCATATTGGCCACCACGCCCTTCAGCCAGGTCTCGGTGGCAGGTGCGCCCAGATGCTCGTTCATCGCACCGAACAGTGTCAGGTTGTAGGGGTGCGATCCGGAGCGGGTGCAGACCTTGCCCTTGTTCTTCGGGTCGGCCAATTCCTCGTAGGTGTCTGCATCCTCGCGCTGCACCGTGGCCTTGTTGTAGACGATCACCCGGGCGCGCGTCGACAGACCAAACCATTGCGGGCCGCTGCCCGTGTCGCTCCCGCGCAGCGCGGCCGGAATGCGGGACTCGAGCAACGTGGACCGCACCGGCTGGAACAGGCCGTCGCTTTCAGCCTGCGACAGGCGGGTGGCATCGACCATCAGCACCACGTCGGCCGGGCTCGCGCTGCCTTCGGCCTTCAGCCGCGCCAGCAGGCCGGCATCGTCGGTGTCGACGCGGTTGATCGTGATGCCGGTGGCCTTCGTGAAGTTCGCATAGAGCGACTCGTCCGACTGGTAGTGGCGCGCCGAATAAACGTTCAACACGTTGCTTTGCGCCTGTGCAGCAACGCAACCGAAGGCGATCGAGGCAATCGTTCCGAAGCGCGAAAGGGTTTTCATGGCGGGAGGCCCGGCAGGGCGGTGGTTGACGGTGCGTGATGTTAAACGCGAATCGTTCTCATTTAAATACCCACTCCCTTGGCGAGGGCTCGCTGCCTGCGCTTCGGTTCAACGGCCCATCGTCTTTGCGACCGAGGGTGGCGGCAGCGAAGAACCTTCTTTTTTCTGCGTCAGCGCGATCCCGCTGCGCACCGCGACCACCTCGGCGAGGATCGCCAGCGCGATCTCGGCCGGCGTCCTGCTGCCGATGTGCAAGCCGATCGGGCCGTGCAGGCGATCGATCTCGGCCGGCGTCAGATCGAACTGCAGCAGCCGCTCCTTGCGCGTCGCGGTGTTGCCGCGCGAGCCGAGCGCTCCGACATAGAACGCGGGTGATTTCAGTGCTTCCAGCAGCACCATGTCGTCGAGCTTCGGATCGTGCGTGACGGCCACCACGGCGCTGTGCGGGTCGAGGTCGAGTTCAAGCACCAGGTCGTCGGGCATGGCCTTGCTGAAGGTGCTGCCGGGAATGTCCCAGGTCAGGTGGTATTCCTCGCGTGGGTCGCAGCAGATCACCTCGAAGTCCAGTGCCAGCGCCATCTGCGCGAGCACGCGCGACAACTGCCCGGCGCCGATGATCAGCATGCGCCAGCGCGGGCCGAACAGGGCGCGAAGCCGGCGCCCGTCGAAGCTGAACTGTTCGTCGCGCGTGGCCGCCTCGACGGTCACGGCGCCCGTCTCCAGGTCGAGGCCGCGCGCCACCAGTTCGTGCTGGGAAGTGCGGCGCAGCACCTCGTCGATCCAGTCCGAGCTGTGCAGCGGCTCCTGCACCAGCCGCAGGTTGCCACCGCAAGGCAAGCCGAACCGAGCCGCCTCTTCCTTGGTCACGCCGTAGGTGATCAACGACGGCTTATCGACGCGTTCGCCGTGACGCACCCGGTCGATCAGGTCGTCTTCGACGCAGCCGCCAGAGACCGAGCCGACCACCAGCGCGTCGTCACGCAGGCACAGCAGCGCGCCGGGTGGGCGCGGCGCCGACCCCCAGGTCTCGATCACCGTGACGAGCCACACCTTGTGGCCCGCTCGGTGCCATTCGCGGGCCTGGTTCAGCACCTGCAGGTCCAGACTGTCCATGCGAATTCCTTGTGACGTGGTTGCCTCGTGCGCACCGTTGACGGCATTGTCGGCCGCGGGCGGGCCGCCGTTGCAGGTCAGCGCGGCGGACGCGGTGAGCGCTGCGGCTGCGGCGGACGGAGCGAGTTCAACGAGCGTGGCGCCGCGGCAGTGCGCAGCGCGTTGCCCAGTTCGGCCAGGCTGGCCAGGTTGTGCACCGGCAAAAAGCGGTCGACGTGCGGCAGCAGCGCGCGCACACCGGCGGCGCGTGGCTCGAAGCCGTCGAAGCGCAGCAGCGGATTGAGCCAGACGATCTGGTTTGCCATGCGCCGCAACTGCGCCGCGGCGGCGGCCAGATCGCCGTGCTCGTCGCGGTCCAGGCCGTCGGTCATCAGCAGCAGCGCGGCGTTGGCGCCCAGCAGGCGGCGCGCCCAGCGCTGGTTGAACTCCTGCAGGCACGATGCGATGCGCGTGCCGCCCTTCCAGTCGTGCACCTGCCCGTCGGCGTGTTTCAGTGCCACGTCGGGGTCGCGGTGCTTCAGGCTGCGTGTGATGTTCGTCAGCCGCGTGCCGAAGGTCAGCGTGTGCACTTTCAGGTGCCGGCGCGTCAGGCCGTGCACATAGTGCAGCAGCAGCCGGGCGTAGCGGTCCATCGAGCCTGAGATGTCGAGCAGCACCACTAGCGTCGGCAACTCGGCCCGCGGGCGGCTGTAGACCGGCGTCAGCGTCTGCGGCTGACGTGCCATGCGCAGCATCGTGGCGCGCAGGTCGAGCCGGGCGCCGGGCTGGCGACTTTGCGCGGCCTCGTGGCGGCGCCGGCGCACCGGCTCGACCGGCAGCGGCAGCTGCTCGGCCAGCTTGCGGGCAAGGGCAAATTCGGCCGTCGTCATGGTCTCGAAATCGGCCTGCTGCAGCCGTTCGCGGTCGCTGAACGTGAAGCTGGTGTCGAACACCTGCTCTTCGGGCGCGGTCTCATTGGCTTGGTTGGGCGGCGGCGGCAAGCGCGGTGCCGCCAGCGCCTCGGCCAACCGGTTGGCGCGTGGCGGACGGTGCTTTTCGCCGCGCCCGCTGATCTTCGGTAGCAGCAGGTACATCAGCTGCTCGAGCAGTTTCGGGTCGCGCCAGAAGGCGGCGAAGGCGGCGTCGAACAACTCCTGCTGCTCGTGCCGTTCGAGCATCACGGCGCTGAGCGCGGCATGCACGTCGCCGCGCCGGTCAAGGCCGACCAGTTCGACGGCGTGGATCGCGGCCAGCACCCGGTCGGGGCCGATCGCCATGCCGGCGCTGCGCAGCACGCGGGCGAAGTGGACGATGTTTTCGGCGATCACGGCACGGGCGATTGGCGGCAGGGTCGGGCGAATTCGCAGCGTTGCGCAACTGCCGATTGACACGAGATGCAGCCTCGCTCGTGCCGAGATGCGATGCGGCTGCGCTCGGGCACAAACGTGCCGCAACGGAACTGCTGTTGAAATGGACCACAACGGCACTGCCGCCGAAACGCACGAACACAGCCCGGTCGCCGTTGCGCACCACAGTGGCTCGATCGCCGTTGCGCACCACAGTGGCTCGATCGCCGTAACGCGCCACAACGGCTCGGTCGCCGTTGCGCAGTACAGCGGCTCGGTGGCCCAAACGCGCCGCAAGCGCGCTGGTGCCGGAACTCAGCGGCGAGCGTTCGGTGCAACATGGCTCAGTCGAGCAGCGCTCGCGCCCTCAGTTCGTCGAGCAACTTGGCGGTGTCGCCGCTTTGCAGTTTGACGATGTCGTCCTGGTACTTCAACAGCACGCCCAGCGTGTCTTGCACCGTCGCCGGATCGAGCCGGATCGCATTCAGAGCCACCAGCGCGTTGGTCCAATCGATCGTCTCGGCCACGCCCGGTGCTTTGAACAGGTCGAGCGTGCGCATGCGCTGCACGAACTCGACCACCTGCACACAAAGCCGCTCCGCGGCGCCCGGTGCCTTCAGACGCACGATCTCCAACTCGCGTTCGACGTTTGGAAAATCGACCCAGTGGTAGAGGCAGCGGCGCTTCAGCGCATCGTGGATCTCTCGCGTGCGATTGCTGGTGATGATCGTGATCGGCGGCGCGACGGCCTTGACGGTGCCGAATTCGGGAATGGTGATCTGGTTCTCGGCCAGCACCTCGAGCAGGAAGGCATCGAACGGTTCGTCGGCGCGGTCGAGTTCGTCGATCAGCAGCACGGGCGACCGCGCTTGAGTGAGCGCCTGCAGCAGCGGCCGTTCGATCAACATGCTGCGCGAGTACAAACTGTGGGTGAGCCGCTCGCGCGCCTCCGAGTCGTTGATGACGTGGGCGGCCTCGGCCAGCCGAATCTCGATCATCTGGCGAGCGACATTCCATTCGTACGCCGTCTGCGCGACGTCCAGGCCTTCGTAGCACTGCACGCGCAGCAGCACGGTCTGCAGCGCTCGGGCGAGCGTCTTGGCCAGTTCCGTCTTGCCCACGCCGGGCTCGCCTTCGAGGAACAGCGGTCGCTGCAGCTTCAGGCTCAGAAACAGCGCGGTCGCTAACCGCCGGTCGCAGACGTACTGCTCGGTGGCGAGCAGCGCGATGACGGCGTCGACCGAGTCAGGCAGCTTGAGCAGGGGCGTGGCAATCATCGGAAGATCCTGGGCCGGACGCATCAGCGCTGTGGGACAACAGGCGGGGCGAGTCGAAGCCGGTGGCGAGGGTTTCAACGACAAAGCGCGCCAATGAAGATGGCGACGCCCGCAGGAACCGATCCGGTTCGGACACCCCTGCGCGGTAGCGTGGGCGGCGTCAGCGCGCCAGTGCCGCCGTGACGCCGCGGGCGGCCATCACGCTGATCATTGCGGCGCGGTAAGTGGCCGAGCCGTGCATGTCGCTGTTGATGCCGTCGGCGGATACTTTCACAGCTTTGGCGGCATCGGCAGTGAAGCTCTCGTTCAGCGCCTCTTCCAGGGCCGGCACGCGGAACACCGTGCTCTTGGCGCCGGTCACCGCCACGCGCACGCCGGAAGTTGTCTGCGCCACGAACACGCCGACCAACGCGAATCGCGAGGCCGGCTGCTTGTACTTGATGTAGGCAGCCCGCTGCAGGCTCGGAAAGCTCACGGCCGTCACCAGTTCACCCGGTTTCAATGCGGTCTCGTACAGGCCGGTGAAGAACGCCTCGGCAGGGATCTTGCGCTGGTCGGTGTGCACCGTGGCGCCGAGTGCGACCAATGCCGGTGGGTAGCAGGCGGCCGGGTCGGCGTTGGCGATCGCGCCACCGAGGGTGCCCATGTTGCGCACCATCGGGTCGCCGATGCCGCTGGCCAGTTCGGCCAGCGCCGGCACGGCCTTGCGCACCTCGGCGGACAGACCGACGCTGGCGTGCGTGGTCATCGCGCCGATGACGACGTTGTCGCCCTCCATGCAGATGCCTTTCAGGTCGGCCAGGGCGCTCAGATCGATCAGCAATTCACTGCTCGACAGGCGCAGCTTCATCGCCTGCACCAGGCTCTGGCCGCCCGCCAGGAAGCGGGCATCGGCGTGCAGCGCGGCGGCCGCAGCGGCCTTGTCGGTGGGGCGTTGGTAATCGAAGGTGTACATGCGTGTGCTCCGGATTCGATGGGGGCGCTGTCGGCAACTCAGGCGATGGCGTTGGCTGCGCGCCAGACGCGCTCCGGCGTGGCCGGCATCGCGATGTCGCGCACGCCCAGCGCGTTGGTCAGCGCGTTGATGAAGGCGGGCGGCGAACCGATCGCGCCGGCCTCGCCGCAGCCTTTCACGCCCAGCGGGTTGTGGGTGCACGGCGTGACGGTGTGATCGAGCGTGAAGTTCGGCAGGTCGTCGGCACGCGGCATGACGTAGTCCATGTACGAACCGGTCAGCAGCTGCCCCGAGTCGGGGTCGTAGACGCAGCCTTCCATCATCGCCTGGCCCAAGCCTTGCGCAATGCCGCCGTGCACCTGCCCGGACACGATCATCGGGTTGACGATGTTGCCGAAGTCGTCGACCGCGGTGAATTTCTCGACCACGACCTTGCCGGTTTCCGGGTCGACTTCGACCTCGCACACGTAGCTGCCAGACGGGTAGGTGAAGTTGGTCGGGTCGTAGAACGCGTTCTCGTTCAAGCCCGGCTCCAGCTTGTCGAGCGGGTAGTTGTGCGGCACGTACGCTGTCAACGAAACGGTGCCGAACGGCACCTTGCGGTCGGTGCCAGCGACCTTGAACTCGCCGTTCTCGAAAATGATGTCGGTGTCGGCCGCCTCCAGCAGATGGGCGGCGATCTTCTTGCCCTTGGCGATGATCTTGTCGACCGCCTTGACGATGGCGCTGCCGCCCACCGACAGCGAGCGGCTGCCGTAGGTGCCCATGCCGAACGGCACACGCCCGGTGTCGCCGTGCACGATCTCGACCGCCTCGACCGCGATGCCGAGCTTGGCCGCCACCACCTGAGCGAAGGTGGTCTCGTGACCCTGGCCGTGGCTGTGCGAGCCGGTGAACACCGTGACGGTGCCGGTCGGATGCACGCGCACCTCGCCAGCCTCGAACAGGCCGGCCCGCGCGCCGAGCGCACCGGCGATGTTGCTCGGCGCCAGGCCGCAGGCCTCGATGTAGCAGCTGTAGCCGATGCCGCGCTTGCGGCCCCGCGCAGCGGCCGCCGCCTGCCGCGCCGGGAAGCCCGCCACGTCGGCCAATTCGACGGCCTTGTTCAGGTGCGCCGCGTAGTCGCCGGTGTCGTAGGTCAGGCCGACCGGCGTGGCATAGGGAAACTCGGTGATGAAGTTCTTGCGGCGCAACTCCAGCGGGTCCATGCCCATCTCGCGCGCTGCCGTCTCGACGATGCGCTCGACCACGTAAGTGGCTTCGGGACGGCCGGCGCCGCGATAGGCATCGACCGGCGCGGTGTTGGTGAACACCGCCTTCACCTCGGCATAGATCGCCGGCGTCTTGTACTGACCGGCCAACAAGGTGGCGTACAGGATGGTCGGCACGCTCGAGGCGAACGTCGACAGGTAAGCGCCCATGTTGGCGATCGTCTTGACGCGCAGCGCCAGGAAGTTGCCGTCCTTGTCCATCGCCAGTTCGGCGGTGGTTGAATGGTCTCGGCCGTGAGCGTCGGTCAGGAACGACTCGCTGCGCTCGGCGGTCCACTTGATCGGCCGGTTGACGCGCTTGCTGGCCCACACCAGCGCGGTTTCCTCAGCGTACAGAAAAATCTTAGAGCCGAAACCTCCGCCGACATCGGGCGCGATGACGCGAACTTTCGACTCGGGCAGCCCGAGCACGAACGCGCTCATCAGCAAGCGCTCGACGTGCGGGTTCTGGTTCGAGACGTACAGCGTGTAGCTCTCGTCGTGGCGTGTGTATTGCGCGTTGGCGGCGCGCGGCTCCATCGCGTTCGGAATCAGCCGGTTGTTGGCGAAATCGAGCCGGGTGACCTTGAAGGCCTTGGCGAAGGCCGTGTCGACCGCATCCTTGCCGCCGTGGCCCCAGTCGTAGCAGACGTTGCCGGGCACGTCGTCGTGCACCGACGACGGGTTGCCGTCGGCTTTGGTGATGTCGATCACCGGCGTCAGTTCTTCGTAGTCGACCTCGATCAGATCGCACGCGTCACGCGCTTGCAGATAGGTTTCGGCCACGACCAGCGCAACCTGGTCACCGACGTGGCGCACCTTGCCCTGCGCCAGCACCGGGTGGGCGGGCTCCTTCATCGGCGTGCCGTCCTTGCTGTGGATCAGCCAGCCGCAGGGCAGTCCGCCGACCTTGGCTTCGGCGAGGTCGGCACCGGTGAAAATTTGCACCACGCCAGATGCCTTGGCGGCCTTGCTGGTGTCGATCGAGCGAATGCGGGCATGTGCGAGCGTCGATCGCAGAAACACGCCGAAGGTCTGTCCGGGCAGCACCACGTCGTCGGTGTACTGGCCGGCTCCGGTCAGGAAGCGGTAGTCCTCGCGGCGGCGCACCGGTTGGCCAATGGGGCTCAGAGGAGGCAGGGTCATGTCGGTCATGGTGGTACTCCCGGATTCAGGCTGTGGCCGGCTGGCCGGACTGGCACAGCTGGATCGACTTGACAATGTTGTGATAGCCGGTGCAGCGGCAGATATTGCCCTCCAGGCCTTCGCGAATCTCTTTTTCCGTGGCGTTCGGCTGATCGGCCAGCAGCTGCATCGCCGACATCACCATACCCGGCGTGCAGAAGCCGCATTGCAACCCGTGGCATTCGCGAAAAGCCGCCTGCATCGGGTGCAGCACGCCGTCTTTGGTAAGACCCTCGATCGTGATGATGTCGGCGCCCTGGGCCTGCACGGCCAGCATCGAACACGCCTTCACGGCCCGACCGTTCAGGTGCACGGTGCAGGCGCCGCATTGAGCGGTGTCGCAGCCGACGTGCGTGCCGGTCAGCAGCAATTGCTCGCGGATCAACTGGACCAGCAGGGTGCGTGGGTCGACGCTGGTGTTGACGGCTTTGCCGTTGACGGTCAGGGAGAGGGAAATGCTCACGGGTGTCTCCTGGGAATGGCGCAAACGAAGGGTACGGACGCCACTACCGACTACAGGCGGAACCCGCATTGTTCGAGCAGGCACCATGGGCGCGCAGCACAGGGGTTCCCTTATGAAAAAGCGTGCATAAGCACGGCGTGTGTCGGGGTGGTCTGCAATGCTCGGGCGGTGCCTGCATCGACCGCGCCTCGCGCGGGAGGGCGCGCCCCCGTTAAAGTCGAAGAATGTCTCGCCCCTTACTTGCTCTGGACGCTGATGGCGTGCTCGTCGACCTGCATCTGGGCTACGCCAACGCGTGGCAGCGGGCGTTTGGCATCTACCCGGCGGAGCGCGACCCGCAGGCCTACTGGCCGATGGACCGCTGGCATGTCGACCGTTTGGACGAGTCGCTGCGCGCTCACCTGCGCGCTCAGTTCGACGAGCCGTTCTGGTCCAGTCTGCCGGCGATCGCGGGTGCCGTCGAGGCCTGCCATCGGCTGCACGATGCCGGCCACACGCTGGTCTGTGTCACCGCGCTCGATCCGGCGTTTGAATCGGCCCGACTGCGCAATCTGCGCGCGCTGGGATTTCCGATCGAGCGCGTGGTGGCCACCGGCCACAGCGAAGGCGACCGCAGTCCGAAAGCCGACGCCATCGAGGCGCTGCGCCCACAGGCTTTTGTCGACGACTACATCGCCTATCTGCGCGGGCTGCCGTCCCATGTGCATGCCGCGCTGGTGCTGCGTGCTCCGAACGGCAGCCCGAACATCGGGGCCGAACTCGAGCTGGCTCATTCGGTGCACCACGATCTGGCAGGGTTTGCGGATCATTGGCTCGACCCGTTGCGGACCTGATCACCCGCCGTCCCGTCGTCCCGTCGTCCCGTCGCCGATTCCGATCCCGTCGCACAAGCACTGCCAAGACACACGAGTCAAGCAACTGCAGCCTGCGAAACGCCATGTCGAAGAAAGCCAGCCACGTCAGCGAGACCCCTGCAACCCAGTTCTTGCGACGCCAGGGCGTGCCGTACACGGAGCACGCCTACCACTATGTCGAGCATGGCGGCACCGGGCAGTCGGCATTGCAACTCGGCGTGCCCGAGCACCAGGTGGTGAAAACGCTGGTGATGGAGGACGACCGGGCCCGGCCGCTGTTGGTGTTGATGCATGGCGACCGGCAGGTCAGCACCAAGAACCTGGCCCGCCAGATCGGTGTCAAATCGGTTGAACCGTGCAAGCCGGAAGTGGCGCAGCGTCACAGCGGTTACCTGATCGGCGGCACGTCGCCGTTCGGAACGCGCAAGCCGATGCCGGTGTATGTCGAGGCGAGCATCCTGGCGCTGCCCCGTATATGCATCAACGGCGGGCGGCGCGGCTTTCTGGTCGGGCTCGATCCGACCCAACTCAGCCGACTGCTGGATGCCCATCCGGTGCAGTGCGCACTCTGAGCCGGCCGGGTTGACCTGTTCGCGCCATGCCGCGCTTGGGCCAGCCAAACGCGACGGTGGCTGCAAGATCGAGGGTGCAGAATAGCGTCGCTGTCTACTCATCCGGCCATGCAAAGCGTCACGCCCCTCCTCGTCGCCCTGGCTGCCTATCTGATCGGCTCGTTGTCGTTTGCCGTTGTCGTCAGCCACTGGATGGGTCTGAACGATCCGCGCACCTACGGTTCGGGCAACCCTGGTGCGACCAACGTGCTGCGTTCTGGCAACAAGCTGGCCGCGGTACTGACGCTGGTCCTCGACGCCTTGAAAGGCTACCTGCCGGTGCTGATCGTCGCTCGCTTCGGGTCGGCGTACGGGTGGGAGGAGGGCACCATGGCGCTGGTCGGGCTGGCAGCCTTGCTCGGCCATTTGTGGCCTGTGTTCTTCCGGTTCCAGGGAGGCAAGGGTGTCGCCACCGCGGCGGGCGTGCTGCTGGCGCTGAACCCGTGGCTCGGTCTGGCCACAATGGCGACCTGGCTGATCATCGCCGCGTTTTTGCGCTATTCCTCGCTGGCGTCGATCGTCTCGGCAGTCTTCGCGCCGTTTTACCAGTTGTTGTTGTGGGGCGCCGGTCCGACCGCGTTCGCAGTCATCGTGATGGGGCTGCTGCTGGTTTGGCGCCATGTCGGCAACATTCAGAAACTGCTCAAAGGAACCGAAAGCAAGCTGGGTGCTGGACCGCACCCGATGGCACCGGATGCTGGCCGAGCGGCGGCCGCTGCACGGCCAGACCACAAGCAGTCGCACCGTCACGTCCGGGATCACGCCCGAGATCACGCCCGAGACCACAACCGCAAGCACCGCCGCGAGAACCCGCCATGAACCTGAACCTCGGCCTGCATCGTTTTCATGTGGGCGACCGCCTTTGCGAGATGACGATCCACAACGGCACCGTCTACCTCGCAGGCCAAGTGCCTGCAGATGCCTCGCAGGACATCCGTGGCCAGACGGCGCAAGTGCTGGCCGCCGTCGACCGCCTGCTGGCCGAGGCCGGCACCGACAACGCCCACATCCTGATGTGTCAGATTTACCTGGCCGACATGGCCGACTTCGACGGCATGAACGACATTTGGGACGATTGGGTCCCTCCGGGTGACGCACCGCCGCGTGCCACCGTGCAGGCGCGGCTGGCGCGTACCGACTGGAAGATCGAGATCGTCGTCACGGCCGCGCGCTGAACGCGTCGCGGCTCAACAGCGCCGCGCGCTTTGACCCCATCAGATCGCGCGGCCGTTTCGCACGCGGCACCATGACACCAGAAGCGCTTCGACGGCGCCCTCAAGCCTGCGGTTGTGCGGCCTTGATCGACTTTGCCGGGTACGGCAGATGTCAGCCGGCCTGGCTCACTTCAGGGAATGTGGCTTCGCCGCTTCTTGACCGCCTCTGGGGCGGCCGGTGTCTGCCGTCCGCGGCGATCAGTAGGTCAGGCCCATCGCCGCGCGCACATCACGCATCGTCTCGCGCGCCACGGTGCGCGCTCGCTCAGTGCCGACCTCGACGATCCAGTGCACCTGTTTCGGGTTGCTGAGGTAAGGCTCGGCGCGCTCGCGCCAGGGTTCCTGTTCCTTTTTGATGGCGTCGATCACGGGCTGCTTGCATTCCAGGCAACCGATGCCCGCGGTGGTGCAACCTTGCATGACCCAGGCCTGCGTGTCGGCCTTGGAATAAACCTGATGGAACTGCCACACCGGGCAGCGCGTGGGGTCGCCTGCATCGGTGCGGCGCACGCGCTGCGGGTCGGTCGGCATGCGCTTGATCTTGCGCTCCACTTCGGCCGGCTCTTCGCGCATCGCGATCGCGTTGCCATAGCTCTTGCTCATCTTGGCGCCGTCCAGCCCCGGCAATTTGCGCACTTCGGTGTGCAGGGCCTGCGGTTCGTGCAGGATCGCCTTGCCAGTGCCGCGCAGGTAGCCTTCCAGGCGCTCTCGGTCGGCCGCGCCGAACGCTTCGCAGCCGGCGATCAGCGCGCGCGCCTGGCCCAACGCAGTCTCGAGGCCGTCTTGCTGGAACGACTTGCGCGCCACCTCGAACGCCTTGGCGTCGCTCTTGCTCATCTTCTTCAACACCGCCTGCGCCAACACATCGAAGTTGGATTCGCGACCGTACAGGTGGTTGAAGCGGCGCGCGACTTCGCGGGTCAGTTCCACATGCGATGCCTGGTCTTCTCCGACCGGCACGAAACCGGCGCGGTAAATCAGGATGTCGGCCGCCTGCAGGAGCGGGTAGCCCAGAAAGCCGTAGGTCGCCAGGTCGCGGTCCTTCAGCTTCTCGATCTGGTCCTTGTAGGTCGGCACGCGCTCGAGCCAGCCCAGCGGCGTGCCCATCGACAGCAGCGTGAACAGCTCGGCGTGTTCCGGCAGGCGACTCTGAATGAAGATCGTTGCGAGCTCGGGGTCGAGGCCGGCGGCGAGCCAGTCGATCACCATGTCGTAGACGTTCTTCTCGACCACTTCGCGGTCTTCGTAATGCGTTGTCAGCGCGTGCCAGTCGGCCACGAAATAAAAGCAGTCGTACTCGGACTGCAGCCGCACCCAATTCTTCAACGCACCGTGGTAGTGGCCCAGGTGCAGGGCGCCGGTCGGGCGCATGCCGGAGAGCACGCGTTGTCGTACCTGCGTGGCGTTGGGCGCGACTGAATGCATCTTGGGTTTCATTCGGGTGGTCGCGAATTGTAGGTGCGGCCCCTGCGCCGAACGGCGGCCGATACACTGCGGCCGGCATGAAGAACATCGTTGTTTTGATCTCCGGCCGAGGCAGCAACATGCAGGCGATCGAGCGTGCCTGCGAGGCCGAGCGCTGGGAGGCCCGGGTCGCCGCGGTGATCAGCAACCGCGTTGATGCCGAAGGGTTGCGCTACGCGCGAGAGCGCGGCATCCCGGTGAGCGTGGTCGACCACCGTGGTCATGCCTCGCGTGATGTCTTCGATGCCGCACTGGCCGCCGAAATCGACCGGCACGCGCCTGATGTGCTGGTGCTGGCGGGCTTCATGCGCATCCTGGGTCCGGCGTTCGTGCGCCGCTACGCCGGCCGCATGCTCAACGTGCATCCTTCGCTGCTGCCGGCGTTTACCGGGCTGCACACGCATCGGCGCGCGCTCGACGCGGGCTGCAAGCTGGTCGGCGCCACGGTGCATTTCGTCACAGCCGATCTCGACCATGGGCCGATCGTCGCGCAAGCGGCGGTGCCGGTGCTGCCCGACGACACCGAGACCAGTCTGTCGCAGCGCGTGCTGGCCGCCGAGCATGTGATGTACCCGCGCGCCGTGCGCTGGTTCCTGCAGGGGCAGCTGCAGGTGAAAGAAGGGCGCGTTCGGCAACTGCAGGGCGAGCCGCAGGCGCTGCTTTGAGTGGGCCGACACGGCCGATCGGCCAGCTCGGGCCGCGACGGCGAGCGGCGCGGCACGACACGAAGGCCTGTGCCTTCACATCGCACCGCCGGGATAATCGCGCATGCACCCGAATGCCCTGCTAGAACTCGCCACCGAATTGCTGCACCGTGTGCTGCAGTTTCAGCAACCCGCCGACAACATCGTCTCCGACTTCTTTCGCCAGCATCGAACGCTGGGCAGCCGGGAGCGCCACACCCTGGCCGAAACGACTTACGGCGTGCTGCGACAGCGCCTGCTCTATCAGCACTTGGCGCAGTCGGGCAAGGGCGAGATCGAGCGCCGGCTGGCGATCCTGGCCTGGCAAGGCAACGCCGCCTTCCTGCGCGCAGCGATGACCGAATCGGAACAGCAATGGCTGACCCAGGTGAGCGCGATCGACCGGTCCGCACTGCCCGAAAAGCTGCGTCACAACCTGCCCGAATGGCTGGCCGACACGCTGCGCGGTGCGCTGGCCGATGATTTCTGGCCGCTCGTCGAGAGCATGAACACGGCGGCGCCGTTGGACCTGCGCGTCAATACCTACAAGGCCAAGCGCGACGACGTGCAGGCCGCCTTCAAGGCCGAAGGCATCGAGGCGCTGCCGACGCCCTACGCGCCGACGGGGCTGCGAATCGATGGCAAGCCGGCGTTGCACAAGCTCGACGTGTTTCTGCGCGGCGATGTCGAAGTTCAAGACGAGGGCAGTCAGCTGCTGGCGCTGCTGGTGGACGCCAAGCGCGGCGAAATGGTGGTTGATTTTTGCGCCGGTGCGGGCGGCAAGACGCTCGCACTGGGTGCGTCGATGCGCAACACCGGGCGGCTCTACGCGTTCGACACCTCGGGTCACCGGCTGGCATCGCTGAAACCGAGGTTGGCGCGCAGCGGACTCTCCAATGTGTACCCGGCGCAGATTTCGCACGAGCGCGACGAGCGAATCAAACGACTGGCCGGCAAGATCGACCGCGTGCTGGTCGACTCGCCCTGCTCGGGCTTGGGCACACTGCGGCGCAACCCGGACCTGAAATGGCGTCAGTCGCCGCAGTCGGTGGAAGAACTGCGGGTCAAGCAGGCTGCCATTTTGGCCAGCGCGGCGCGGTTACCCAAACCGAGCGGACGCTTGGTTTACGCCACCTGTTCGCTGCTGGACGCCGAGAACGAAGACATTGCGCGCGCTTTCACCCAAGCTCACGCCGACGCTTTTAAGCCGGTGCCGGTGCTGGAACTGCTGGAACGCGCCCAGGTGGTCGACGCGGCCGGGCTGGTGCGAGGTGATTTCCTGCGCTTGTGGCCGCACCGGCATGGCACCGATGGTTTCTTTGCGGCAGTCTGGGAGCGCATCGCCCGGACGTGAGGCCCGCTCGCCGGTCTGAACACTGCCGTCGCGGCTGCGTCAAACAGTCAAGTCCTCACTGGGCGCCGGCGCATGGGTCAGCCCTACACTTGAGTCAACCGTAATTTGAAAGTCTGAAGATTGATATGGAATCCTTAGGTTTGGTATTCGACGCGCTGGTGGATTGGCTGGCGAATGGATTGGTGGAAACAAGCGGGTGGCAGATTGTTGCTATCACGCTGCTGTTCACACACATCACGATTGCATCTGTCACTATTTTCCTGCATCGTGCCCAAGCGCACCGGGCGCTGGAACTCCATCCACTGCCGGCGCATTTCTTTCGGCTGTGGTTGTGGCTGACCACGGGCATGGTTACGAAGGAATGGGTTGCAATTCACCGCAAACATCACGCGAAATGCGAGACTGACGAAGATCCACACAGCCCGCAGACACGTGGCATCAAAACTGTTTTGCTTCAAGGAAGCGAGCTGTACCGCACCGAGGCCAAGAATCAGGACACTTTGGCCAAATTTGGCCACAACACACCAAACGACTGGATCGAAAGAAATCTCTACACCCGGTTCAGTTGGCAGGGTGTCGGTTTGATGTTGATCATCAACGTGATTTTGTTCGGCGCCATCGGTGCCACCATCTGGGCGATCCAGATGGCCTGGATTCCGATCACGGCCGCTGGCATCATCAACGGCATTGGTCACTGGTGGGGATACCGCAATTTCGAGGCGTCGGACGCGTCGACGAACGTGTCGCCATGGGGCATCATCATTGGGGGCGAGGAGTTGCACAACAACCACCACACCTACCCGACGTCGGCCAAGCTGTCAGTGAAGCCCTACGAATTCGACATCGGCTGGGCTTACATCCGTGCCATGGAAATCGTCGGGCTGGCGAAGGTTCGCAAAATGCCGCCGAGGTTGCGCATCGGCGCCATTCGTCCAGTGCCTGATTCCCAGACGCTCGAGGCGATCATCTCCAACCGCTATGAGGTGATGGCTCGTTATGCACGCAATTTGAGGCACGCGGGGACAGTTGAAATTGAACGCCTGCGGGCCGAGGGCGCCGCGGGCAGCGCCAAGTTGGCCAACATGCGCTTGGCTCAACGGTGGTTGCACCGCGACAGTGACAAGATTCCGGCAGAGGTCCAGGCACAGGTTGCCCTGGCGATTCAAGAAAGCCCGCGGTTGACGAAGCTGGTCGCAATGCGCGAAGAACTGCGACAACTGTGGACGCGGACGAACGTCTCAGCTGACCAACTGGTCAGCGATCTTCAGATCTGGTGCAAGAAGGCTGAAGAAAGTGGCATTGCTGCGCTGCAGGATTTCGCGGTGAAGCTGCGCGCAACGCATGCCTGAAACTGATTTCCATGGATGATCATCGATGGTGATGAATCCACCTTACCGTTCATGGATGGGTGGCCCAAATTACTCTATGGGTCGAGCTATAGACGAACAAACGTAAAAAAGCCCGCTGCGAGCGGGCTTTTTACAAACCTCGCCGCTTCACTTCAGCTTGGTTTCTTTGTACATCACATGTTTCCGAGCTTTCGGATCAAATTTCATGATCTCGAGTTTCTCGGGTGTGGTTTTTTTATTTTTGTCGGTCGTGTAAAAATGACCCGTGCCAGCCGATGAAGCCAGCTTGATTTTTTCGCGTCCACCTTTGGCCATGGTTTTGCTCCCGAACTAGATTTCACCGCGGGCGCGCAAGTCAGCAACGACCTGTTCGATGCCCACCTTGTCGATCAATCGCAATGCGGCATTGCTGATGCGCAGCCGGATCCAGCGGTTTTCCGCCTCGATCCAGAAGCGGCGGTACTGCAGATTCGGCAGAAAGCGACGCTTCGTTTTGTTATTCGCATGGGAAACATTGTTACCCACCATCGGGCGCTTGCCCGTGACTTGACAGACGCGTGCCATGACGCTTCTCCGATCTCAATTTATTGCAGAAGCCGCGCTTGTACGGGCTGTGCCTACGCCGCATGTTCATGCGAATCGGGCAGAGTGACTTTTCCGTCTAGTTTTCGGCGAAGACCGCGAGTATAGCTTTGGTCGCAAGCGTTGCGCGAGCCGAGCTCACTGTTCGAGGAAGCGCTGCGCGTCGAGCGCTGCCATGCAACCCGTGCCGGCGGCCGTAATTGCCTGCCGGTAAACGTTGTCCTGCGCATCACCACAGGCAAACACGCCGGGTACGTTGGTTCGGGTACTTCCTTTCTCGGTCAGGATATAGCCATTGTCGTCGAGAGTCAGGTACGTCTTGAAAATGTCGGTGTTGGGCTTATGACCAATAGCCACAAAGAAACCAGTTACATTAATAACGTGCTCTTCGCCGGTTTGCGTATTTTTCAGCCGGGCACCAACCACCTCATTATCGCCCAGAATTTCGAGCGTGTCGGTGTGCCACAAAATCTCGATGTTTTCTTTGGCTTTTACACGCTGCTGCATAAAACGTGATGCCCGCATTTCGCCTCGGCGCACAATCATGTACACCTTGCGGCACATGTTAGAAAGGTAACTTGCTTCTTCGGCCGCTGTGTCGCCCGCGCCCACAATAGCCACATCCTGATTTTTGAAAAAGAACCCGTCGCAAACAGCACAAGCCGAAACACCATGCCCATTTAACCGCATTTCAGACGGGAGACCCAGCCATTTGGCCGAAGCACCGGTTGAGATGATGACACTGTCGGCGGTGATTTCATGCTCCTCATCGACCCACACGCGGTGCGGACGACCGGGACCGGGGTTTTCGGCAAACTCAACTTTGGTGACCAACCCGTAGCGCACATCGGTACCAAACCGGCTGGCCTGGGCTTCCATATCCTGCATCATTTGAGGACCCTGAACGCCATTCGGATAACCGGGAAAATTATCAACCTCGGTGGTGATAGTCAGTTGCCCACCCGGTTGCCCGCCCTGATATAGCACAGGTTTCAGGTTCGCGCGTGAGGCATAAATAGCAGCGGTGTAGCCAGCAGGGCCAGAGCCAATAATCAGACAATGAACGTGTTCGGGAGTCATAGAATACAGGTATAGCTCTATATAAACAGGTAGTGCAATCGTGTTTTCGACTACACTACTGCTAGATAAAGAACACGTGCAAAGGTCAAAAAAATTCGTTTACAAGCCAAGTCAACAAGTCGACCAGATAACCAATACTACTGGAGAAGCCTAAAAAACAACTTTTTCGGCCGTCACGGGCTGCCCCCAAAACAGGCTGGCCTGCCGACCAAAATCAGTGGGAGAGTCGGTAGTTAGAAACTGCTGCGTGCCATTTTGACTGCATTGTACGGCCAGGTCAGGGTGGTAGCGCAGGTAATCGATCAGGCTTTGGGCCACTATTGGCCCCTGGCAAATAGGGCGTACACCTGGTGGAAGAAAGTCCTGTAATTTGGGCAACAACAGCGGATAATGCGTGCAGGCCAGCAAAAGCGTGTCGATCTGCGGGTCACGGGCCAGAAGCCGGCTCAGGTGTTGTTGCACAAAATAATCTGCTCCCGGATGGCTCGACTCGCCGTTTTCGATCAACGGCACCCACATCGGGCAAGCCTCCTGAGTGATGGTCAGTTCAGGGAAAAACTTACCAATTTCAATCAGATACGATTCAGAGGTGACCGTACCATTCGTAGCCAGAATACCCACATGGCCCGTTTTGGTAAACTTACCGATGGTTTCCGCCGTGGGCCGAATCACGCCTAATACGCGCCGCGACGGTAACGAGTTGGATGAATCCCCGGGATACAGGCGGGGTAAATCGATCTTCTGAATGTTACGTAACGCTTTGGCCGAAGCCGTGTTACAGGCCACAATTACCAGCGGGCAACCCTGCCCAAACAGGTACGTTACGCACTCCAGCGTGTAGTCGTATACGGTGTCGAACGAGCGCGTACCGTAGGGCGACCGGGCATTGTCGCCCAGGTACAGATAATCGTAGTTAGGCAGGGTATCGACCAACTCGCGTAGGATGGTTAGCCCGCCGTAACCAGAATCGAAAACGCCGATGGGTTGATGGATCAAGGTCTGGAATGTCTTTCTAAGGGTGATTTTTTGTAAATTTGGGCTAGATAGTATAGCCGATGAAAACGATCAACAGCCTTCCGCAACTCGATCTGACCGTCGGCGTTTATTCCTACGTTGACTACCTCACCCGGCAGTTCGATCAGGCGGTTGAGCTAATCAAAGGCCACACATTCCCCATGTTGGTCCCCAGCCGGCAGCATCAAGG
>ENA-OFCE01000427-OFCE01000427.1-metagenomes-genome-assembly--contig:-NODE-427-length-28043-cov-8.362262_pt1 | contig 28043 bp, 34 predicted proteins | sample MGYA00153388_OFCE01 | MGnify analysis MGYA00153388 | reverse complement strand
TCAATACCCTCTCATGAAGTTGTCTTTTAAAATATTTTAAAGTATTATAACACTTTAAATACGACAACTATATGTCATGTTTCTAGCTATCATTCACTAAATTGCCTCTTGCACAAAATATAAATAATCAGCAGTTCCAGCATTTATGTATATTGACATCATGCGGCACACTTCCACCGTATTTATGCAAGCATTGACTGGACAATTCTTGGGATGTGATGAAATGAGTAGGTTGTATCTCTTGAGGGAAGCAACCTGCTCCAAGTTATTATTCATCGACTTAATGCGCAGGAAGCATAAGTAAGCAATGACCAGATACCAGTAACAACGAAACAGACGGTCAATGTGTATTTTTAGCATTATGTATTGATGGGTTTGAATAAGGCAAGAAGCATCAAACATGAAATTTGGGCTCATGCTATAATAATTGCATGGAGGTGAGATTAATGACACACAGTAAAGAGATTCAGACAGCTTTGGATTATATTGAAATGAATTTATGTGAGAAACTGACTTTAGATGAAGTGTCTAAAGTTGTAGGATTTTCAAAATTTTATTTTCATAGAATTTTTCAAAGAGAAGTCAGGATTCCTTTATATGATTATATTAGAAAACGAAGACTTGCCAGCGCCGCATCCGTTCTGTTAAATACGGATATATCCATACTTGATATTGCCCTAACATATCACTTTGAATCGCAGGAATCTTTTACAAGAGCTTTCAAAAGCGCTTACCAATTACCACCTGGAAGATACAGGTCGGTCATTAAAGATCTAATTATAGGAGGAATAAGTATGAATAAGCAAAATGAAATAAAGGACTGGATCATCACCGGTACCGCCCCTGAGAAATACCAGATCAACATTGATGCCACTGTATATCATATGGGTTCGAAATCAGCAACGATTCGTTCCCTTACAGACGAATTTTCCAATGGTGAATTTGGTACCATAATGCAGCAAATTAGTGCCAAAAACTACGTCGGTAAACGAATGCGTTTTTCTGGTTTTGTAAAAACTCAAGATGTGGAAGGTTGGTGTGGATTATGGTTTAGGATAGACAATGCTTTGGGAGATACATTAAAGCTGGATAACATGCAAAGCAGGTCAATTACAGGAACAACTGAATGGAATCATTGTTCTTGTGTATTGGATATACCTAAAAACGGAGCTATTATCAACATTGGTATTTTGTTGTGTGGAAAAGGGCAAGCATGGCTTGATAATGTCAGCTTTCAAGAAGTTGACAACAATACACCAACAACTGAATTCGTTCCTGAAGAAGTTTTTTCTGACCATCTTTTAAATCCATCATTTGAAGAAGTATGATTTATCGCATCAAGTAATATTACCAAACAAGCATTTTGGTAATAAAAAGCACTCTGCCTATGTTGGCATTAAAAAAGCCGTCAATTGTCATGTGATGTGTTGTGCCAACGAAGCTCCCATTGTCTGCCCGTCTTTGTAATAATATCTTTCTTCCTTTATGTATTATTGCTCCTGCAGCTACCAGTAGCAATGGATCTTTTCCAACATGTTTTCTCATACTTTCTACATATTCATGCATATTATTCTACTCCTTAGCTATCGTAGTTTATCTACAATGTGCCATACCGATTACAGCTAATATGGATTAGGTTCGCTAAACATAATAAATTGCGTTATATTATGTAGTCTCAACGAAGATAAAATGTATAATCATGTGAGGAGATTAAATCCAGCATAGTATTTCAGTTTGCTTATACTGCGTTATTTTCTAAAACAATTAAATCGCTCAGCATATCCCAATCTGTTTTATTCATTCGAGAAAAATAATGACCTTTAAAGTAACATGGCGTATGTTTTATACCATCTATATGATATGAAACATGCAAAGAACCGCAACAGGGATGACAATTTTCACATTCCTTTGTAGCAGCTATTGATTTTTTTATTGTGTCGGAACAACTCGACATTTTTTCAATATAATTATCAATGTGCAATAAATTGGCCTTTACGAGTAATGAATTATCGGATACCTCCATCCAGAACAATACTTTCCTATTGCTTTGTTTGTTAAATATAACTCTATATCCGTTTGGTCTTGTTTTGAAAACAATTTTGCATCCGAGCGACTCACCTGTTTGGTGCAATGTTTTTGCAATTTCATATTCCTCATCCAGTAATACATTTAAAGAATCTAGTTTATCCATTTATCACCATTCCTTTCCGGCATCAACGAGTTATGAAACAAGTCAGGTGCGCATCGAATTTTCCCCTACTAATATCGGTAATACTTACCACAGCGGCGCGGATATACTACAGAGCACGGGGAGGTACCGCATTAATGTCATATATATTAAATGCCATTGTTTATGTGGTTTCTTCTTGTCCCCTACTTCCGATCTCAAGTAAATTACCTTCAGGGTCTGCAATATAGAAATTTCGTATGCCAAATGGGAAGGTTTCAGGTTTTCCCGTAAATGACTTTATTCCAAGCGCCATTAGGCGCTCATATTCTATATCAACATCTGAAAATTTTGGCAGCCAAATACCTATTTCCATTGTTAAGTTAATTCCCTTCGGGGGGTAATAGGACTCCCCTACGGCTTTCGCAAAATTTTTCCGATCATACATTGCTAATGATAACGGCCCGCTTTTTGTTTTAAATTCCGCCCATAATCCGCCGTCCCAATCGGTATCAAATTCCATGATGTTTTTATAAAATGAAACCATTTTTTCTATGTCTTCAACAAAAAGAATTACACCTACATTAACATTCATACCATTCATTGTTTTACCTCGCTTTCGGTTTCTTTCATTTTACTACATCGAACACGACAACAGTATGTCATGTTTGATAATATAAATAATATCGTTGACCTTGAGAAAACAACTACACCTTAGAAAATATTTCTACTGTTTGATTATATTGCAAGACAGACTGCTATTCAAGTGTAAGTTAGTCGGACTCAACTCTTATCTCAAGTTCGTTCTTGAAAGCAGATTGTTAGCTTGAAACATATGCATATTATGTAGTTTTTGGTAACTTCCACTAATAGACAATTTTGGCACAGGTATTATGAGTTTTCTTCAATTGCGCTTTTTATAAAGAATACGTAACTAATCTCCTAATCCGTTCACATATTCTTTTGCATCAGGATAAGTTGATATAAGTGCAACTTTTAGCCACTTGCGTTGTGCCTCATTCATTAAGCATAGAGCAGAAGTAAAATCACTTTTGCATTCTGCTTCATATGTATGATAAGCTTCATCTTGACTTTTTTTTAACCTGTCCGTAATTCCTATTTTATATAATAAAACCATTTCTGGGCACATATATAAGATACCATCTCTATTCAGTATTACATTATCCCAGGCTATTTCCACCTCTGCATTATCTACGTAGTGCAGCATTTTGTTGCTACTGTCACTAAAAAGGAACTCAATATAATCTAATTTTGTTTGAATCTTTTCGTTTTTTCTAACCTTAACGCAGGAACTTACCGTTCCCGTATCAAATTGTCTACACCCTGTTAAAATTAAATCCTTTGATCGGAACCCAGGGCGGTATATACCTATAATGCGAAGAATGCCAGTTGACATCCATATCGCCTAAATCCTAATGATTCAACTGTTTGAATGGAAGCTTTATTATAAACCCCATTTGTTGTCATCACTTCATATCCGTTTGCCAATAAATATTTCGTAATGGCTAATGTATTCGATTTGGCATAACCTCTATTGCGGTGCTCTAGTAATGTTTCGCCTGTCAATTCTACAGCCTTGAAATCACTAATGTATCCGCTCGCTAAAGATATTACTTCTCCGTTTACATATGTACCGAAATATATCAATTTTTCATTTGGATTCTTAAAAGGATATTTACTAAATTTATTTGGTTTTATGGCTCTTAGTGTTTCCAATTCAATTTTTATAGTTGAACTAAGAATAGTATTTGGAAATAATTCCTTTACATTCGTTATACCGTAAATGTATGCACAAGGATTTTGTGGGCTATTCAAACGAAAATGTTCTTTTATAAACCTGAGAGCATTATCAGAAAACAAATCACTTCGATATGAATCAATATATTGATTCATTAATGGTATAAAACTTTTGTTTACCTTTATAATGGTAAATCCATTTTCAAGCTTTGTTATGGTTAATTTGTCATTCAATGTTTCTACAACAATGATTTCATCCGGCTTGGTATCATCTATATTAACATTGGTTTCATGTAAAAGATATTCGTAAATTCTATTCATTTACTTACCTCCCTAATATAAATAACCCTTGTTCGCACTTCAAACTCTTACGAAACATTTCACAGGAAGATACTACCATCTATGACCACCGTTGTCCATATCCGGACAAAAACAAAACCCTGAACCGAAATCCAGGGGCAGTATACATCTAAACTACACAACATAAGAACAATGTGTATAAATAGTCCTATTTGCTACTGTACGCTTGTAGATGAGTCCTTCTCTGTCAGGAATTTATTTATCTTATTCCAATACTCTTCTCCATCATCAATAGAGTTATGACCTTCACCAATAATTTTCTCAAAAGAAACCTTTCCTCCCCAAGCCTCTCCAAGTCTTCTTGAATGCCATATTGGTATTAATTTATCTTCGGTTCCAACAATAATTAAAAGTGGTGACTTAATTGATGGGGCACGGCTGATTGAATCAAACCTGTGTTTTAAAATTAAATTAACAGGCAGAATTGGACATTTCTCTTTAACAATACCGCCTAATGTATCATATGGTGAAACCAGAATAACAGCTGAAGTATTTCTTTTTTCTGCTAAATATGTTGCTACGCCCGTTCCGATACTTCTTCCCATTAAAATAATATTACTCTTATTAATGTCTTCTCTGTTTGCAAAATAATCATATATTTCCAGAGAATCACTAAATAATGTTTGTTCACTGGGAGTTCCTTCACTCTTTCCATAACCTCTATAGTTAATTAATACTACAGACCAGTTTTGAAACTTTGACATTCTAGGAATAATACGGGATACTTCTTCAGCATTCGCACCAAAGTAAATGAGTAGATTGGACTTTTCACTGATAGAGTTTTTCACAAACCACCCTCTCATTTTGTTGCCATCCTTCATCTTGAGTTCAATATCTTCAATATCATCGATTCTTGTTGATACGGTAATTGCATCATCAGATAGCTTTTGTCTCGGGAAAATCAATTTTTCTTGAAAGAAAACCGCAGCTAAACATATCAATACATAGATAATTATAAAAGCTATCAATAGTTTCTCGATTATTTTCAACATTGGATTTCGCTTTAATTTACTCGCTTTAATACCAAAATTACTCATAGCTACCCCTTAATTCACTAAATCAAACTTTAACGCATTACATAGGAAAATAGTACCACTTCCACTTATCATTGTCTATATCCGGACAAAATTAAAGCCCTAACCAGAGTCAGAGCAGTAGCTATAAACAATTTGATTTACTTACCTAAATATTGCTGCAAATTATTGTATCTCTTTTCTTTATTTTTCCAAGAGCTGTATGAAATAACAAATCCGCAAATTAAATATAAGATACCTGAGTAGATAAAACGAAGTTGAAATGTATCTGTATCAAATTTATTTTTATCGAAAATTAATGTTACTGCCACCCATACTGAATATATAATAATCCAATTTAAAAACCCTCTCGATAATATGTAGTTAAACCTGCTTTTTGACGTATTAAAGTCCATTTAGTATAAAAAACTTCGTCTTTGCTCATCTTCTGCCTCCATAGGATATAGTAAATAATCCATATAATATCTAGAATACGCAATATATAAATATTACGTCTTAACTTTTTCTCTTACGAAAAATATAAGTAACAAAAAATCCTCTATCATCTTGATTTTCAATATGCCTAATTAACTCAAATGACTTTTTAATATCTTCAAAATCAGTTGGTTGAATTAAATCCTCTTGTCTAATTTTAGAGTCAACCTGATGCTTATATCCAAAACCACAGATAAATAAAATACCATCATCAGTTATATGACTTTCAATATCTTCAAGTTGCTCCTTATTTAATCTATAATGGTTAATTAAAATATTATCAAATATTCCAATGTTTTCTAAACAATTTGGTATACTTAAATCAATTTGTTTTGTATTCACTAAATAATTATTTCTTTCAGTAAACATCCTCAAACGTTCAAGTGCTATACTGCTAAAATCAACCCCTGTTACTTCGAAGCCATTTTCAAGTAGAAACAAGGCATTCCTACCATCTCCACATGCTATATCAAGAATAGAACCTTTTTTAAAGTATACTATGTTTTCAACTATTGATTTTTCAGGACTTAATGGATTATCACTTCTATTAGCAAATCTATCATCCCAATATTTTTTATTTCCCATGTACTCCATTTTATAGCCCCCAATTGATGTATTTCGCGATATTAAACATTAACGAAACATTTTATAGGGAAACAGTACCCTCTCTATACCTCGTTGTCTATATTCGGATAAAAAAATACTACCCCAGCCGGAGCCGGGGCCGTACTCATCTATAATACGCAATAAAAGAAGAATGTAAAATTACGCATAGTATTATTATTTTCAGCTTACATGGTAAACATCATATCTTCAGCAACTTTTAATGCTATATAACTCCCCGCGTCACGATTACATAAAACAGTATACACACTTTTACTATGCGGATAATATGCACTTCTAAAGGATACTCCAGGGTCGCTACCCATGACATGAATTTTCATAACCATTCCATTCCTTATATCCAACCAGACACCATAACCATAAGCACTCCCATTTTCTCCTGTATTTTCTTCTTCGTCAAAATAGTCGCAAAATCCTGATGTATGAGTAAGTAGATGGTGAATATCTTAATTTGAGCAATTTAACTCTCCAGAGTCCTTCGATACTTTGAGTCATTTGATAATCAACAGGTCTTTCATTACTCCATTTAATCTCCCTTATCGTCATAACCTTACTCCTTATCTTTTAATAACTCCAGCGTATGTGTAATTGAATCTACCCCTCCCAATTTTCCATGTCCAGGAATAACCACCTTTGCTTCATGATACTTTTCTAATACCTTTTTCACTGAAATTGGCCACTGTTTTACATTTGCATCTGAAGTATTGCCTATATTGGTTGAGTCTATAGACTTTATTAAACACCCTCCATACAAGACTTTATACTGTGGAAACCATACTGTTATATTATCAACTGTATGGCCTTCTCCTGGGTAAAACACTTCCATATTAATATTGCCATAATCAATAATTAGATCCGAATCGAGCTTAGGTTCTGGTTTCTTGAATCCATTCTTTTCTGCTTGTTTGGCGGTTAGACTTGTACTGCGCACATCTATATTGTTTTCGATTAATGTATCAATTCCACCTATCCTGTCCTCATGTGCATGAGTTATTAATGCTAATGTAATATCCTTCTTAAACACACTTTTAGTAAGTTTTATTAGTTCCTTCGTCTGTGCATTATTCCAGGGAGTATCTATCAGAATAATTCCTTTTGAAGAAATCGCAATAAGTCCGTTTGAGGGTGTTCTGCTTCCATTATAATTTGCGTATGTAGTATGTAACCAAATATTATCTTTTATCTTTGATAACTCAACATAATTTGAATCATCTTCTCCACTCTTTAAAAAACTTTCCTCTACATTAACACCCTTAGATACCTCTGGTTTATTAGAACATCCAGATATACTAAGAGAAAATAAAATTAAAACAAACAATAACGTACTAACTTTCTTCATAGAGCCTCCTTGATATTATGTTTTTCTATAAATGATTCGCCCTACCGATATAAAATATTTCTTATTACACCTTCACCTTATGTATCTTAGGCAAATAGTACCATATCCCCATCAACCTGTCTATATTTGGATAAAAAGCAAAGCCCTGGATCGAACCCCAGAACGGTATACATATATAATACGCAGCATATAAATATTGCGAACATTTATTTGAACATAACTATTTGAAATGGAGAAATACTTTTAATATCATCTGTATTACTTGAAAGCATTGCCTTCATTACCATATCAAAAGTTAACGCATCATCATTTGTTAACACAATAGCACCTGAATCCCTTAAAGGATCTCCGAACTTTCCCTCCAAAGCCCTTAGATTTAAATACGGTTGTTTTACCTGAGTTTTTGAACTGGAATCAAATAAATAATAATATCCATCGTTATAAAATAAATCAAAAAAATATGGACCATCAACACTTTCTTTAAAAAATTTTACTATTCTAATACCTGTATTTTCTCTGCGTAAAGATGCTTTAACAAAGTTATCCCACACATTCTTATTTGCGATAACCTCTAAATCCTGTGTCACAAAGTATCCATCATTTTTTGCATCTTGAATTGTATAATTAACGGGTAGATTAGAAAACCCAGTATATTTACCATTTATATCCAATGTAAACTTAAGCGAATAATCTCCACTATTTGTTTTGTTACAACCTGAAATCAATATTGCCATACAAACCAATATTAAAATCATTCTAATAACTTTTTTCATAAAATAATCTTCCTTTCTTCGTAATATCTAACATTTATGACACATCTAATAGGAAAATAATACCACCCCCGCCCACTACTGTCCATATCCAAACAAAATAAAGCCCTGGGTGATGGCCCAGGGCAGTTATCAGATATAATGCATTACTCAATATAAGTAGTCCACTTACCACATTTATTACACAAGTATATAGCGAAGTCCAATGTATCATCAGCTGCATCCAAATCGAAAGTAAAAATGTATTCATCTTTGATGAATCCTATATCCCTACGCCAGACACTAAAGCTTTCCGCATCACATTGCGGGCACTCAGAATCACATTTTCCTACATACTCAAAATCATTAACCGTTATTCCGTTATCCTGTAAAAATTGGACTATAGCTTCTTCATAACTTACCTCTGAATGCTCAATAAAATCTTCTAATTTCAAAAATTCACTCATGCAAAACCTCCTTCGTATTCCTGCCAAACTGTTTTATTGGGTTGCGTAATAATATTTTTAAAATTCTGTTTTGGCAAGCATACCTTAAAATTTATATAAAAAAGCCAGGGGCGGTAAATGTTCAGTTTGCGTAAGGTATAAAAAACGTGTATGCTCAACACTCTGCTTTTGTGTAAGCTACAAAGTCATATTGCAGTTAATCTGTGTTTAAAAAAGTTTTGGCTAACAGACATTATTTTTTTCTCTATATCACAACTTGTTGCAGCTCGGGTTAAGTTAACTTTGTTAATTTTCATGGATAATAAACATGAGTTATGGCACATTAAATAGTAACTAACTAACTAATAAGGAGGAAAAATAAATGGAGCTACTTCACGAATTGTCTTTTAGAAACGATAAGAGCATTAGCTGTTCACTAAACAGGTCGGGTATGATAAAAATCCTTATATCTGGAGAATTAGCCGCTGAAGGCAGAGACCATAGATTGCTCATTCATTTTAATGGCGAAAGAAAATCTTATAGGAGCTTTGTTCACATGGGTGGAGATGCAGGCTTGAATGAATGGGGAGATGAAACAGGAATATATACAGGACGTAACGGTTGGGGAGTTGATGCAACATTCATGGTAGATTATACTTTTACTATTAATCCTGATTATCAAAAAGTCACAGGCAGCGGTATGTCGGCCTTTGCACTGGGCGACAACAGATTTCTTGGTTATGAATCACACGGTGTCTTCGTAACAAGTCGACCGGTTTCCATGATTGAGGTAGGATTTACTGGAGGAAAAGTACGCATAGGCGATTTACGTGTTTACCATATTTAACATTATCGGAATACAAAAGAAAAGGAAGATCCAAGGCCACTCATTTCTCTAATTTCTGATGAGCTAAGTAAAAACTTTAGTACGATACCCTATAGGGAGATAATAGCATCCAAACTATAAGCTGTCCATATCCGTACAGATAAATACTTCCGTAAGCCGAAACCCAAGGGCAGTATTTATCTAAAATGCGTATTGTGCTTGTAATACAAACTTTTTTAGCATTCTAGTGTACGGTTTATAACCACACGTTAATATTTTCTTCCGCGAATTGCCTAAATGTTCTTGGCTTTTTCCCTGTGATTTTTTCATAATCACGGTGTACAGCACTTGCCGTTCCAAGTCTTGTCATGAAATACAGCATTACCATAACATTTACCATCTTTTTATCAAGTTTTCGTTGGTTTACCATGTATTGCCTAAATCTAAACCAAGAAGGCTTTGAATAAACTACTTTCCTCTCTAAAACTTCTGAAAGAATATCCGCTACTTGATAATAGTCTAGTGTTTCACCACCCGTAATAGTATATGTCGTGTTTTGATGAGATAAATATTCAGATAGAACCTTTGCAATAGAATACCCAATATCCTTTGTGTCAATGAAACTACACTTGCTTTTGCCTGCTGGAATAAAGATATTACTACTTTCCTTAATTTCTTTAGCATGCACATCACTTAAGTTCTGCATAAAAAAACCGGGTCTTATATGACAGAAAGGGATACCTACCTTTTCTATATATTTTTCTATTTTATAATGTGGCGGAATGGGATTCTTTTCGATACCCATCAATGAAAGGAACGCCACTAGTTTTATATTATTACTTTTCATTGCATCAATAAACGGATATAAGTCTTCTGGGTTTCCCACGTGAGGTGGCCTCATGAGAAATACTCTATCTACATCTTTCAAGGCTCCGTCAAAAGTATCTCTATTTAAGAAATTAAATTCAGTCAAAGGAATGTCATTAAATTTATTTTTTGATTTTGCTATTGAAGTTACTGCCCCAATAACATCCTGCTTCAGATTGATCAACTCTTCATACACATATCTTCCGACATTACCAGTAATCCCAGTTACTAAAATTTTACCCATAATTATCGCTCTTTCCCCTTAAATAGAATTCTATAGTGAATGATACCATTAATGCCCATCACTGTCTATATCCCAACAAAAATAGAGCCCTGGGTTAAGTCCCAGGGCGGTATGCATCTAAACTACGCAACATATAAAGAATGCGTGCTTCTATGCATCGTAATCAAATTTGTTATTAATAAGCTTTCTCCATCTTTTTTGTCTCAACCTATAAAATATATTAGCAAACAATACAATAAAAAGCGTTAATACACCGGCATTTATTTCTATTGTGTCAACATAGAGAGTTTTGCTGTTTCCAATATCTTTTAAGTATATATTGTGGTCCCATTTTTTTATTAATTTACTATAACCATTATCTCTAATATGTTTAATATCGTCATCCACAGAAATTACTATCCATTGATTTCCGAATGGTATAAAACCAAGAATATACATTTTAATAAGATACTTGCCTTCTTCCCACAAATCTGGTAGTGGATGATTTTGTAATTGTACAAATTTTACAAGTGGCTTTGCTATATATAAAAGTGACTTAGATTTTTTTACTTCATTGAATAATTCATCTGAATTGCAATTAAAAACTGACATTACTTTAACTAACATATTTCAATCTCTCCCTTATGTTTTAGTCACAATATTTTACATTTACGATATATCGCATAGGAAGATAATACTATTTCAACCCAACGCTGTCTATACCCAAGCAAAAAATAACACCCCAGAGCAGAATCCAGGGCGTTTATCAGATAAACTACGCAATATAAGAAAAGTATGCATTAACTAAACCACACATTATGCTCGTTTTGCTCAATCAGATAAATTGGAATTTGTTTTCATTCTACATTGAATTATATGTTCGCATTATAATCACACTTTTGACATTGAGCAAGTGTATTTTCGTTGTCCTCAATATGATAAGCACCAGACCATCTACAAATACTTTGCAAAATTGGAACTACAGACTGACCTTTGGAGGTCAATGAATACTCAACCCTCGGAGGTATTTCATCGTAAGACTGTCTTTTTATGATTTCATCTGTAATCAATTCCTTTAATGTTGCAGCCAGTACAGCATCTGTCATATTTGTCATTTCCTTCCGAATGGAACTATATCTCAAGGTTTCCTTTTCAGCTAAAACGCAGATTATTCTCGATTTCCACTTACCACCAAAAACGGTTAATCCATACTCCAACGGACAACGAATATCTTTTTCTAATTTATGTTTATACATTGACTTTACTCCTTAATTTTATAATCATAGTATAAGACAATTCTTTATAGAATAAAAGTTACTATGAAATTTATTAGTGACTCATAAATTTGCTAATATATTCTGTTTTCCAAGTCATATTGTTATAATTCATACAAGCTCATCGATAAGAGCTACTAAAAATTATTCAGGAGGTATTATCATGAAGGTAAATGCTTATTTGGAAATCACAATGAAAATCGACAACAACAATCGTCAAGCTGCTGCAAAGGTCTACACAGACTACAGAAGACCTTTCCTTGAAACAATCGAAGGTGCGTTAACAAAAGACCTTTTGATTCGTGATGAAGATGTTCAAGTTCTTCATGGTTTCGACAGCGTTGAACATGCAAATGCTTACTTATCAAGTGAAATGTTCAAAAACGATGTATTTGTAGGATTGCAGCCTCTGTGGAATGCAGACCCAGAAGTAAAAATCTATAGCGTAGCTTAATAATTAAAAGCCATTCTATCATTGATAGCGTGGCTTTCTTACTAATCTCTGCTACAAATTACTATTTTATTTGCAGATTATATAAATAATCTTTACTTCGCAGTTTCCTACTTTAACGTTGTCGTATTATTTTTTTCTTGTTTCTCCTTTATTGCATCGACGATTGCCAATGTACACATAACTATAATTCCACTTAGGATCGATATAGGTATCAGTACATAATCAGTTCTATACATTGGCCCCTCCCCGGATATACTCCCTAAAAACATGGTTATAATCCAAACTGTAAATGCAACAAGCGTTCCTATAAAAAGATAAAAAGCCTTCTTCAATATTTTTCCTCCCGTCAATCTAAGGAATGTTCTCAAACCGTTTTAGGTAAATAGTACCATTTATGCTTTAGATTGTCTATATTTAGACAAAATAATAAAGCCCCAGCCGGAGCCAGGGCAGTAATTATCTAGAATGCGCGATATATAAAGAATGCGAATTAAACAGATTTTCCAAAGTTAATAAGTTTACCCCCTAACTTAAATAACGGCGAAAGTGAAAATAATAGAAGTGTTGCAACTACAAGCGTAGAAAAAACAACTTCATACAAACTAATTACCTTATTTCTTATTACATAATTAATAATTAAACTATTCAGCGGAACATTGATAAAAATACCTGTTACCAATCCAGGTGCATACCTCTTCAAAACAACAGCTGAAACTAAATGAGGAACAAAAGCATTGATTATCATTGTTCCTACATAACCAATAAAAAAGTACTTTAATACTAATATTTGAGGAAAAAACATAAATAGCCCGGAAACCAAATATGCTAAAGCAGTTATTACGATCAATGCAAAATGAAACTCACCTTTTCCAACTGGCTTATGGTACTTTCCAGCGAACTGCGACCATTGTGGCAACCAGAGTCCTTCTTCTATATTATGTAATGTTATTGTAAGGATAAAAAGTAAAGAAATGCTGGTTACATTTGGCACTTAAATTCCTCCTATTCACCATAAAACATAAATTTTATTTTAAGTTGTAAAATCTTACATCTACGGCACATCCTATAAGAAGATAGTACCATTTTCATTCATTACTGTCCATATCCGGACAAAAATAAAGCCCCAGGCCGGAGCGGGGGCAGTATACATCTAAACTATGCAATATGTAAAGGTAGTGAATTAACTTGACTTCGTATCGCACTTATACTACCAAATTAATCTTCTTTTATTTTTATACATGGCACAAGCCATCTGCACGGAGTGTTCTTATGTTCCTTTGCTTCATCATTACCTAAAAACAGTTTGGCGTTCCATCCTAAATCCGTATAGAATGTGGTAAATCCCAGCGGTATAAATTTATGAATTACGTCATTGACTTCATCGCCATACACACCCTTGGCCACAAAAGACGCGGGCAAATCACGGAAATCCAGTCCATCCGGAACTGGCGTGTCAGCGGGGCAAATAATACCTGGCATATACGTATAGTGGTCGCTTCCCCGGGGCGAATCGCCAGTCCAACATACCATGGAGTTTTTTATTATGCATGGAAGCCCGTCTATTACGGACTTGAAAGTAAAAAACTCTTTCCAATACTCATCATGTGGCGACACTCCTGCTATATCGTTAGCAAAAGTGCATATGTAGGCTTTGCCGATTATTCTTACATCAGACATAATAAATATTTCCTGCTCTTTTACGTTCTCTGTAAGTTCACTAATATCTTTCACCTTTATATCTCCTTCGATATACGTAATGGAAAGTGAAAAAGCAATGCGCGGATAAGGTTTCAATATCACATCCGAGAGCCGCGCGTCCGTGGGCGTCACGCCATACAGCCGCTTAAAAGCCACGGAAAAAGCGTCAGAGGATCCGTAACCAAATCTAAATGCAATATCAATTATCTTCTCTTCCGTATATTTAAGCGCCTGCGCCGCTTCGCTGAGTTTTCTTCTGCGAATGTACTCTGTCAGCGTTATTCCTGTGTTAAGCATAAAAAATCTCTGCAATACATCAACAGGGCACAAAATTATTTTGCTTATCTCGTTATAATCAATATCATAGCAGAGACTTTTTTCAACATAACTAAGAGCCTGATTAATCCTATCCACCCACTCCATTGCATCACCCCTCCTTTCATGAGTAATTGTATATTCCTTGTTATACGCCCGCCCGTCTTTTTTCGGGCGGGAAATATCGGGTATTGTTTTATACAAAAAATGTGCAGTAAATATAAAGATTGTGAAGTAACTTAACTTCGTATTGGTACTATAATAGCACAAGTATACGACCCGAATAAATAGGTTGGATGCTTGTGCTTATTCTTTTATAATAGGGGGAGAAATAGCCTGGCGTACTTCGCATTAGATCTTTACATCCGCAGCATAATCAGCCAGCCATCCCCTTGTTATGAGCATTCGATTTAGCAGGTTGAAACCATAAAGGCTTTCGTGTAACTAACCAATATGAATGGTAATAAGTGAGGATGGACACCAACAAACATTTAAGGAGGGAGTCTATGGTCAGTATAGGAATTGACGTGTCTAAAGGAAAAAGCACGGTCTGCTTTCTGAAACCATATGGAGAAGTGCTGCATAAACCCTTTGAGGTGCAGCATACAGAAAAAGAATTAAAGGCTCTAGTAGAAATGATCAACACTCTAAGTGAGGAAGCTCGTGTCGTTATGGAGTCTACAGGAGCATACCACTATCCAGTTCTAGCATGTTTGAAAGAGCAAGGAATATTTGTTTCTGTTATCAATCCACTTGTAATGAGTAAATACGCAAACATGGCTATCCGTAAAGGGAAAACCGATAAATTGGATACCATCAAGATTGCGAACTTCGGACTAGATCACTGTTTCCGTCTAGTTGATTACACTCCATCTACAGATGTATATGATGAACTGAAAGTACTTAACCGCCAATATCTAAGCTATATTTCAATGCGGATTCGAGCAAAACAGACTCTTACAAACTTGTTGGATCGTACTATGCCGGGCATCAAGACACAATTGTTAAATCGCTCTGATGTCCCCGACCGAGATAAACTATGCGATTTTGTAAAAGAATATTGGCATTTCGACAACATTACTTGTATGTCTGAAGCCGAGTTCATAACCAACTATAATAACTGGGCAAAAAAGCAAGGATACCAAGCCAGCACAGAGAAAGCTAAGAAAATCTACGCTCTTGCACTGGAAGGTATCCCCACTTTACCTTCCTCTACGCCATCGACCAAAATGCTCGTATTGGAAGCGGTTAAGGCCCTGCATATGATAGATACGACCCTTGCGCTTATTCTAGCACAGATGAGGGACTTAGCAAAGTCCTTAAAGGAATATGATACTGTTATGGCTATGCCCGGTGTTGGTGAAATCCTTGGACCAAGGCTGATAGCTGAGATAGGCGATATTGGCCGATTTTATAGTTCCAGTGCTCTTGTAGCCTATGCCGGTCTTGATGCCCCGCCCTTTCAATCAGGTAATTATATAGCTGCTAATCGTAACATATCAAAGCGCGGTTCTGCATCTTTACGTAGGACAGGTTATGAAGTTATGAGATTCCTAAAGATCGCCAAGCCGATTAAGGACAATGCCGTTTACTTATACATGATTAAGAAAGAGAATGAAGGTAAACCCCGCAAAGTGGCTAAAATTGCAGCACTAAACAAGTTCCTTCGTATTTATTATGCCAGAGTAAAAGAGGTATACTCTTTGGTTTAGTTTAGAAGATAAATCGTATTCAAACAAGCCCAGTTGCGTCCCGGCACCTGGTTAGCTTTGCGTACGCATTTTTTTATTGGTTTTTTCTAAAAATTATGCTTGACTTTTATTAGTAGGATTATACTTATAATCTTCCTCTTGCTTCTTTCCAGTCTACTAAAAGATTATATCTTTCTGTTTTGAAACGCAAAACACAATAATTTGGGTCATCCGGCCCACTAAAATGGTTCGCCAAGCCCCCATACCACATTTCCTTTTTCACGCCCGAGTCGGTCAAAATTTCCATTGTACCAACCAGCGTGATATTGTAATCGACAGCATTAAAACAAACGCTGGCCCAGTTGCACTTGTTAATCCGGTTGGTTCTTGTTCCACCCAGCCCAGTACAGAAGGTGATCCAATTTATACTATCTGCTTTTGAGGCAGTTATTGTCGATGCTGTTGGATATCCATCCAAGTCTATCTGAGCCAATACACAATAGGTCCCTATTCCTGTATTTTTTTCAATAATTTCTCCCGCTTTGATAATGATTTCTTGATTCATTTTCCGCCCTCCACTACCTCTTATTCTATTCTTACTTACAAATTTAAGACACATTTCCTAACATTTATGAAACATCTCACAGGAAAATAATACCACCTAAGTTCTAGTCTGTCTATATCTGGACAAAAAATAAGCCCCAGCCAAAGCTAGGGGGCAATAAAAATAAATATCACGAATCTTGAAGTGTTTTGATTACTACTTCGATGCCTCTATAGGAAGAGAATTGAACCACTCCCTAAGTTCATTTTTTGAAATTGCTTGATTTAACTCATAATAAATACCATTTATGTCTACGTTCTTTCCACTACCTGTTATTCTTAATACGGCTTTATTTCCTATGTAGAACTCGTAAAAATAACTATAACCCGTTCTACGCTGCTGATTAAACGATTTGCGGTAAAGTAGATTATTTAACACAGCAAGAAGTTCTTCTATTTTCACCCTGTCATTAGTAGAAACACTATTTCCATTACTGCCATCTCTCATAAATACTTTTGTTATGTTCTTGTCATTTGTTCCAAGTAAATCATCAAACCTTTTCGGGATAATATAATCTCTTAATACAAGTGAGGATACAATACAAATAAAAAGTAATATTGTAAAAACAATTTTTAATGAGTTAAGGTTGGTTTTTAACACATTCAACACCACTCTCTACTTCATAATATGAAACTTTAACATAAAACCGGTCAGGAAAATAATACCATTTATACTTATCGCTGTCCATATCCGGAAAAAAATAAAACTCTAGCCGCAGCCAGAGCAGTAATTATCTACTACGTATTAAATTACCTCCATTTTATGCTTATAATCCACAAGCAGTACCTCCTCAAATTCTATTATTTCACCCTTTCTCCGCCCAAAAGTGAACAGGGATATCGGTTAATTCTTTAAATCCCAATTTCTTTGCTAATGCGCAAGAAGCTTCTCTATAAGGCCAACATGCCCAATTCGGCTTTAACCTCCTATTCATACATTTATGGCATGCGGTAAATGTTCAGAATGCGTAATATGATTGTTTCACGATAAATCGTGCTTATCCTAACTACAAATGACATGGTGATATTCTTCGAAGCCTTCTTTTAAATTTCAACCACATCCTTATATACGCACTGCCCCTATTATATAGGCATATTTATCATCTTTCAAAGGTTTAATTGTTGCAGGGCCCAGATTTGTAGCAAATAATATTTCTACTTTTTCATCTTCTACTGTCCTAAGGGACTCTATGAAATATTGTGGGTTAAATCCTATATTCATCTCCTTACCATCCATATCAATACATAGCTCATCTACTATTTCGCCGAATTCTGTGTTACAAGATATATCCAATTTTCCGTCTTTGATGTTGAATATAACGGGATGTTTCTTATCCCCTGAGGAAATGAGCATTGCCCTTTCAATGCTGGAAAGTAAAGCCTTATTATTGACAACAACCTTTGTATCAAAATCCTCTCTCATTATACTTTTATAATTAATATACTTTCCCTCTAAAAGTCTTGACATGACTATACATTGTGCAAAACTAAAAATAATATGATTTGTTCCTATACATATATTCAATAATGTCTCATTAGATTGAATCATTTTGGATATTTCATTCAATGTTCTTGCGGGTATAACTACATTAAATTCAGTACCGCAATCCATTATAGAACTTTTTCGAAATGCCATCCTAGCTGCTCTATCAGCAGCTACTATAGATAACTGCCCGTTTTTACATTCTAACAGCATACCTGTAAATATTGGATAGCTTTCGTCAATACTAGCAGCAAAAACAGTTTGCCTTATCATTTCCTTAAAAACTTTTGGTTCAATAGAAAACTCATCTTTTTTATCTACCGTGGGTAGCGAAGGAAAACCTACAGATGATAATCCCTTAATCTTGAAATGAGTATTCTCACACTCAATATAAACAGCATTTCCTTCCTGTACTTCTAACAAAATATCGGTATCGGGCATTTTTCTAATGATATCACCGAACATCTTTGAGTTAATAACTATCGATCCTTTTATAAATATCTCCGCATCAACAAAACATTCAACAGCTAATTCCAGGTCGTTTCCTATAAGTTTCATCTTATCACTTGCTTCAATCAGAATACCCTCCAATATAGGCAGCGTAGACTTTGTAGATACAGCTTTCTGTACCATGTTTATACCTTCTATAAGCTTCTCTTTAGCACAAACTATTTTCATTAGATCGTATCCCCCAATAAATTATATATAATTCCAAGTAAGCCATGGACAGCTACTGGCTCTGGTAGGCAAGCTTTTCGTAGAACTTCTACTTTAACACTATTTACTCCACTCAACACCATATCAGAAGATGAGTTTAGGTACATTTGCTCTTATTCTATCGTAAACACAACTATAAGCTAAATCTCGTTTCAGCTACATAGAATAATATTCTATAATTATAGCCGAACTGCTGCAAGAGAAGCATCATTGAGAATAAAAAAACTCGGTTGCTCCAGAGCTTCTAATGCATTAACTATTCTGTTTACGAAACGCATCATATGAAGATAATACCATTTTCATCCATCACTGTCTATATTCGGCCAAAAATAAAACCCTGGGCTCCGGCTCAGAGCAGTAAATATAAACATTGTGTATTACTAATCTAACTTAAACATCCTTTTAAACAGACTTCTTATCGGGCTAAATAATGCTAAAACAATAAAGAACACCATAATAGCTGCAGTATCAACTACTACTGTGGAATAGTATATATCCTCCGTAACAAATACTGATGTCGGTCCATTTGCCACGTCCACTATTCCTATATTTAAAAGCTTATTGTACTGTTTAAAACTAGCTCCAACAACTCTGAAAATTAAGCAAATTATTAAACTAAAAACAAAATGTTTCCCCAAACTCCAAGTAGAAAGGAATCTTTTCATATAGACAATTCCTCTTAGTTAATTTACATTATCCTACATTATGCGATATCTCACAGGAAAATAGTACCACTTCCACGTCGGATTGTCCATATCCGCATAAAAATAAGCCCCAGCCAGAACCAGGGCAGTAAATATCTAGAATACGTAAAAGTGTCTAAAAATTTTATTCAAATAGTAAGTCATCCTTAAGTATTGCATATGTATTGCAATCCTCAAAACCAATACGGCTTTTGTATTTTTGCCTTGCCTGCCCTTCATATTGCATTCCACATTTCTGCATTACCTTACCTGAAGCAGGGTTGTTTATTGAATGATATGCTTCAATGCGATTAATACCAACCTGTAGTAATCCAAAGTTCAATACAGATTTTAGGGCCTCTGACACATACCCCTTGTTCCAATAATCCTTGCCAATACTATACGCGACCTCGTAACACATATCGTTCGTATTTACGCAAAACATTCCTATAGAACCAATTGGGTTATCTGTATCTTTTAAAGTTATCGCCCATAAGTAAAAATCCAACCGTTCATAGTTATTTAGCCAATTTGAAATTACCTGTTTAGTTTCTTGAACACTTTTATGAGCATCCCAACGCATATACTTTGCGACTTCCTCATCACTTGACCAAGTATGGAACATTGTATCGGCATCACAACTATTAAACCTACGTAAAATCAAGCGATTTGTTTCCAGTGTTATTGTCCCTTGATGGTTATACATACTCATCCCCCCAAACCCTTTAATCTTCAGTATAGAACCTCATAGGGAAATAGTACCATTTCTGCTCACCACTGTCCATCTTCAGATAAAATAAAGCACTGACCGGGAGTCAGGGCGGTATGCATCTAAACTACGTAATATTAGAACATTGTGATATAATTCTAACAACAATAAGCAATTGAGATAGTCAACACTTAATAAACAGAATAATGTTTAAAATTACAATCATTGAAGTACACCATAAAATTGTTCTAAATCTTTTTTTCTTTGTATTATCGTTTTTATATTCTTCATAACAAAAGTATAATGTTAATAATGAAAACATAGTGGTAATAATTACCATTACCTTATTGTCCATAGAACCTACTCCTAAACCTTAACCTTAATAATAAAATATCTACATTAAAAATAAAGCTCTAGATCGTAATCCGGAGGCAATTAGCAGATATAATGCGTTACTCAATATAAGTAGTCCACTTACCGCATTTATTACACAAGTATATAGCGAAGTCCAATGTATCATCAGCTGCATCCAAATCGAAAGTAAAAATGTATTCATCTTTGATGAATCCTATATCCCTACGCCAGACACTAAAGCTTTCCGCATCACATTGCGGGCACTCAGAATCACATTTCCCTACATACTCAAAATCATCAACCGTTATTCCGTTATCCTGTAAAAATTTTACTATAGCGTATTCATAACCTGTATCTAAATGCTCAATAAGATCTTCTAATTTCAAAAAATCACTCATGTTTCAAAAAATCACTCATGCAAAACCTCCTTCGTATTCCTGCCAAACTGTTTTATCGGGTTGCATAATAATACTCTTAAAATTCTGTTTTGGCAAGCATAACTTAAAATTTATATAAAAAAAGCCCCCAGGTTTCCCTGAGGGCGTCTATTATAACGACTGAATGTACAAAGAAAGTATTGGAGTGGGGTTTTGCAAAAATAGAAGCAGATAGGATTGATAGAGGGTGTGCTAAAGAGAATATTGAGTCACAAAAGTGCTTAAAAAAATAGGAACGAAAGAAATTGAAAATAATAGGGATGATTCACTCGACTATTTTATGACTCTTAGAGACTACGCAGATGTATATTGCAGTTAGAGATACTATTATGCATTGCTTATATATAGGTATTAATAAGATAAGCAATAAGTACACCGTTTTAATAATTATATCCGGTTGGTACATAATTGGTATATTTTCAGTATTTTAAGCACAAAAAAACAAGGGTTAAATTATCTTAAACCCTTGTTTCCTCATTGGTCGGGGTGAACCGTACCGCATGGTATTCACAATTTTACGAGAAAAATATGGACATATATGATATTTTTATGGCATGCAGTAAATGTTCAGTATGCGACAGAAGTTTTAATACTCATATTCTGATTAGATAAAAAGTTCAGTCAATAATCTTACCGCTGCCACATGGTATATTTAATAACAGGATCCCAATACGTTGCATCATATGCACTGTTATAACTATCATCTTTACCTTTATGTAATTCAAAATATATTTCTTCATTTGCCTTTACTTCCAATATTGTTTGAGGAAAACTAATTCCAGTTGCGTCTGTTCCCGATATATCAGCTTCCCATAATTTATAATTACCTTTAAACAGCCTTACAGTCACTCCATCTCCCCCATAGTTGGCCTTCCTTATGTTGCCATTGCTTGCTATTATAATCGTACCATTAAAAGAAGCAACCCACTTTCTAACTGAAGCATTATTGTTCGGGTGTTGAAAATTGCTATATACTCTTTCCCACCCAGAACTTCCCTTCCAGCAGTTATCTACTGCATCCCATGTCATATTTATATAGCCACTACTATCTTTCTCCATATAGTACCATCCATTTTGCCCCTGGATCGCACTAAATTCAGTTGATGCCAAATATTTTACATCTAATTTTTCCCTTACTAAATTATATAAGTATAGATGACCTAGCGAAGTATACCATACATCCTTTTTATCCTTTATATGCCCTAAGTGTTGATTCAGTATATTATTTGTATCCTCCCAATCGATATTTGTGGCCCATGGATGAAACATAAGGTGATATATACCTCCTATATTGTAAACGGCATCAAACTTATTGTTTAATTCCAATGCATCATTATAGAAGTCTAGAACAATCGAAATTGGCACTGCTTTATATAAGTTGCCTTGATCGCGAGCCTGGCTGATGTCTCCATATAAGGTATTTCTATCTACTAAGTACATATTTTGTTTTAAGGAATCACGTATATCTTGGTCACATTCACCAGCAGGTTCTATCCATGTATAAACATATTCTTTACTGCCTTTTCTAAACATACTTGGTAAATCTAATTTACTTATTATAGTTTCCTTACTTTCCTTTACTTCTAACTCAACATTATTATATGGTGTTTTAATGGGGTGAGTACTTGAGTGAGAAGCCGCCTCGATATATCCTTTGCTAACTTCGTTTCGAATATTAGGCCAAGATGAGTTTGGATCACTTTGGTTATCAGTAGTAAGATATATATCTTCAGCTGATTTAGTTATAATGCCAACTGTAAGCCAAATATTCGAATTCCTAAATGCCTCGCAAGTTTTAACAAAACTATAATTGCATCTGTCATGCCAATCATCAGCTGAGGCCGTAACTACTGCTTTTCTGTTATCATAATACTTACATACCCCATTATATAACATCGGCACGGAATTTCCCAAACTATCCGTAAACTTGAAAAGTATCTGGTCTGAATCTGCAGAAAAAGCCACGGAAACATATGCTTTTCTTGCTGAGTAATCAAATCGAACTGCTTCTATACCATTAAAAAAATCATTTGCCGTTTTTGTGGCTATCTGGCTCCAACCATCCTCCTGTTTATACTTCTTATACACTTTTAAATCAGTGTTATCTGTTGTATATTTAAACTCATAGGTTATTGGGTAAGCTAGTCCGTAGTCCGTGTGAATTGTTGGATCTATAGAGATCATAGTTATTTCTTCCTGTCCAGTAGCATACGCTGTTGCACTAAGTGAAAAAACAAGAAAACATAATACAAGTATGACTGAGCAATTTTTAAAGTATTTGTTCATAAAAACCTCCATTTAATCATCTTCTACATAATTTTTACCCTTTTGTGTTGCATCGTTTAGGTAAATAGTACCATTTGATCTTTTTCCTGTCTATATTTTCGCAAAAAAATACTGCCCTAGCCGAATCCAGGGCAGTAATCATCTAAACTGTGTACTTTCAATTGCTTAATATCAGTGAAGCATATCTTAATTTTCTATGAAATATTTCTCTTCAGTACCATCTACAAAGGACCTTGTCCTATTTTTCGCCTCTAAGCCTATATACATAAATATAATAGGAAGAATACTTGTTATTACAAAAACGATTGACCCCTGGGCATGAAACACAGCAACCAACGGATAACTGTAGTTAAAAGTAAAAGTAAATACAACAAAAGTTAAAATTGAAGGCCCAACCCTTATAAATATATATCCCACTACAAAAACTAATAAACATAGAAAAATTGGTGCTGAGATTGATAATAGATTTTTTATTCGCTTTCCCTGAAATTCTAATTTTGTACCAATATACAAAAATATAAATGTGAAAATAAAAAACACACTAATCGCAAAGAGAATTTCTCCTACTCCAAATGGAGTACTCCTCCTGGAGTAAGGGGAGCCAAACATAAATAGAATTGAAGATATTAAAACAAAAATCCCTGCCACTGTTTGAGATAAAAGAGCGACGATGTTATTTTTTATCATAAACTACAACCCCTTTCTAATTGATGCGTATTATCGACGAAAATTTAATTGCAGTTCTTTTGCAATTTGCCGCAAGGTAAATAGTACCATTTTTAAATAAAACTGTCTATATTCATTGGAAAAATAAAGCCATGGGTTTTTTCCCAGGGCAGTTATCAGATAGTTAGTGCATATTACTGCTATCGGTCTATTTCATTTAAACTGCGCTTTCTCTATCCTCTACATCTGTTCTCTGTTGCTCAATTAATTCATTATATTTCGCATATGCAGCTTGCTGAAATAGTTTAATTACTTCATCCTGTTCATTGAACGGCAATGGAGAAATAATTTCTCTGTCAGAAGATTCAGATTTTAAATATGTTTTATCAATATTTATTTTAATATCATCATCTTTAAAATTGATATCAATTATCACACTTTTTGCTTCCTTGAGACACTTATACTTGTATTTCATAGCGGTACAAATAAACTTTTGATCCAAAAACATTTGAACAACTTTGTTAGTATTTAAGGCATTTCCTTTTAAAACAGCACTACTTATACCTGACAATGTTCCTGTATCATCATCGTCTTTGTTATATTCAATATCCTCTTCATCCTCAATACCCCTACTCACTGAAATACCTATAATATCTTGAAGACTCCAATCTGCAAATGAATGGTTAGCAATATTAATAAAAAAGGCTATTTTATTTTCTTTAGTTAAGAACTTTAAACTAAAATGCCTTATTTCAAATATACTTTCCTCCCCTGGCATCCGCATATTGTTAAAAAACTTAAATAGTTCCTTTGCATCCGAAGCATCTTCTTGTCTTACATCGACTTTATAATTATCTGAATCATTTATTTTACTAATCTCAACCTTAAGGTACTTTTTCTTTTGAGAAAAAAGAGATATTTTGCCTTTAACCTGTTTTTCATAGCTTAAATCTAAAAAAAGATTTTGACCCTCATCAGCATAAATTTTTTCAATATTAAAGGCTCCACCAGTAGTTCTGTAGTGCTGAAAATCGTCCATTAACTTTTCCGTGAATAGTTCTTCCCCCTCGAAATCCGCTATTTGTGGCTTAATTTCAAACATTGTAGACTTTTGATAACTTTTTTCTGTATGGGCTATCTCTTGAAGAAGTACTGCGTCTTGATGTCCAAGAAATATTGTATATGCAGCATCAGCAAGGTCAGAAGCATTTGAATTGAGTAGCACTATCCCTCTCTCACGAAGAAAAGCTCTCATTCGGCTTTGCTGGATCAGTTGATCTTCAATCGCTTTCTTAAAATCAATATTAGGTGTGAAACTTGTAATCATAAATTCACCTCATTAGTAATTTACCCTACTAATTTTAGGGTTTATTAGAAAGTCATATTTTACTTTTGAAGCATCCAAAGCATATTGTTTTTCAGCCTTACCCAGGGCATTTATAAAATTATTGTTGACGTGCTCGATGTCATGCTCTGTTTGAGGGTAAAAGCAAAAAACATACTCTTTAGCCTTTTCAAATTGAAAATGTTTAAACATGCTACATGCATATCTATAAGCCTCTTCAGAAAAATCGTCAAAACAAAATATAATATATTGTTCACAAGGTTCTTTCCTAACCAACTTTCCTTGCTGTGAATTATCTTCTTTATAATATTCTCTTCTTGCGAAGACAAATCTTGAAAACAGATGATTTATTGCTATATGATCATGTTCAGAGTATCTATTCTCTCCAACAAAAGGATATACAAATTTAAAAATCTGATCTCCTTGCCTATATTTTGCGTTTATATAATCATGCAATGATATCCACTGTTCGATTTTATCATTACCGGCTATATACAAATTAACAGGATGTCTTCTGGTAGGATATTTTGCTTTTTGAAGGTATCCATAAAATTCATCTTTGTTAAAAGTATCATTCCCATGTATTAGCAATATACCCGAATTAAATGTTTCAAATTCTTCAGAATATTGGCTTATTTTTTCGTTAACAGATGCGCAATCAATCGTATTTACTAATTCTTCTATCCATTCACTTATTTTTTTCTCATTTATGCTCTTCCATTGATAATTCTTGCATTCGGTTATTATGGCAAGCTTCCTGTTTTTGTATGGATCAATGCATGAATGAAGCAAATCAACTCCATGTGTTTTCTTTTTACTGCCTTCTGGATTCTTGTGTGTTGATCTTCTACAAGGAATTTCTTCGTCCCTTAATATTTCATTCCAGCCAAATAAACTATATAGATTCTGTCCAAACCCCTCTAGTTTTTCGCCAATACTTCTACTTTTCTCCCCCATTATTGCACCCCCATTAGTCAATACAAATCATTTTTATTTTATCAAATAGTTCTTGTGATATATCATCTTTTGACTTGTAAAGAACTATCGATCCACTAGAGTAAAATATTACCGTTGCTATTTCTTCATAGTTTTTTAAGCTTACAGAAAGTTGAACGATATCATCTTTATACTTATTAAGTATATCACCAGGCCTGTCATAATTTGTTAGGTCAACAAGACAACTCGCGACTAGATTACTCTGTAATAAGAAGTTTTCAATTTTCACCTTTCCATAAACAACATCTTCAGTCTTTAGCCTTTCTAAAACACGGGGTAATTGTATGAAAAATGTATCTATCTCTACCTGATTTTCAAGTCGTATTCCCATCTTTGTAATTAATTTTTGTGCACTGGTTTTGTTTCCCCATATATCCATTCTCTTATCGTTAATATTTATAGAAAATGGTATTATTGACGTCTTTTGAAAATCGACACTTTCTACACTTTTGCTTTGAGGATTAAAAACCCATTCCCTAGATATAAATTGCATTATATACATTCCATCAATTGTATCATTGTCATAGCTATTAAGTACAAATCTATCGTCAATTTCATTGTAATTTTCTTGAAATATTTTCTCAACAATAATATCTATACTCCAGTTTTTTCTTATTTTAAAACTACAAAAAAATACACTTTGGGTTGCCATATTATCACCCCTCATAAGCTTATCTCCCTTAATTTTATCATAATGGAATAGTTTGTAAACAATAAATATCAAAAAATTACAATAAATAGTATATTATCTGAAAGATCTATAGCATCTTATAAAAAAAGCCCCCAGCCGAAGCTAGGGGCATACTATTACACAAAAGGAATGTTAGGAGGTTTATTGCTTCCGTCTCTCACACCGTTGTCCAGATAATCCTTCAACTCCATGAACCAAGCCTGCAACTTTTCTCGAAGTGTTTCTTCCGACACGAAGAATTGCAGCCATGTTGGAATCAGGCAATAAAGCTGATCCAGCACATAATTGAATCGGTCTTGCCCTCTCTTTGTGCCCTTGATTACCTTCTCTGCTTCTAGCACCAGTTTATATGTCCCCGCTCGTAATTGCTCCCACCTCCGGGTAGCGGCTAAATACGTCGCATAACCGGCAGTTACCGCAACAATTAAAATACTTACCCAGTTTGTAATAATAAATTCTTTCATAACCTCACCCTATCCTTTCATACATACTTGTTTGTAACATCTAAAATAGCCTTCCGCATATCATAATACTGGTTTAGCAGGTCCTCATATTTCTTTTTCCAATCAATCGACTCTGCCGGTACAGGGTCCGCTGAATATTTGAGCGTATTTTCCATCGGGAAGTTTTTACCCGGGCATTCCGTCTGATTTAGGTCCTTATGCCCCACGACCTTTACCGGGTTGGGCAAAAGAGATTTTACCTGCCATATTACCCCAAGCAGGCTTTCAAACTGTACCTGCGGCATACCATATTCTGTTTCATAGTTTCCTT
>ENA-OFCE01000426-OFCE01000426.1-metagenomes-genome-assembly--contig:-NODE-426-length-28050-cov-25.564708_pt1 | contig 28050 bp, 28 predicted proteins | sample MGYA00153388_OFCE01 | MGnify analysis MGYA00153388 | reverse complement strand
CTCCAATCCTCTTCTATCGACGGCTATGGGTAGCTGTCAACTGTCAACTGTCAACGCTCCAATCCTCTTCTATCGACGGCTATGGGTAGCTGTCAACTGTCAACTGTCAACGCTCCAATCCTCTTCTATCGACGGCTATGGGTAGCTGTCAACTGTCAACTGTCAACGCTCCAATCCTCTTCTATCGACGGCTATGGGTAGCTGTCAACTGTCAACTGTCAACGCTCCAATCCTCTTCTATCGACGGCTATGGGTAGCTGTCAACTGTCAACTGTCAACTGATACCTCAATAGCCCAGCGGCGTTTCCACACCCGATCGATGTTTGAGAGCTGGTTCCTCCGAGTTGGGTATCACCACGGGCGATCGGTTTTCTGGGACGGGGGACAAGAAAATCGTATCCCCAGGCTTCTGCGGAGACAAACCTGTTTCTGGATTTTGGGCTTCTTTAGCCAGTTGGTTTTTCAAGACTTCGCTAGCAGCACTCAACTGCTGTTCCTGGAGGCGAAGAGTTTCCAGCTTTTGATACTCTTGACTCCACCGCTGCTGGCTGTACACGGTCAAACCGTAGAGAGTCAGCGCCCCGCCCAAAAGCAGCACCACAGCCGCTGAGGAGGCACGCTCCACCCGCAGGAGCGATCGCAGCCACACCGGCTGCCACTGTCGATCGGGCATCACTTTCAGCACCGATGCTGCCACGCGAGGCCCTGGCTGCTCGTCGGCGGCCTCGTAGTTGGGCAATACTGGCCCGATCTTCGCCCGCCTAGCTCGGGCTATAGAAGTAACTTTGCTGTTGGCTGGGCCCGCAGCGGGCTTGCGGGTCGATCGGGAGCGCGGAGAATCTGGGGATCTGATAGCAGCAGTCATAGAGTTCACCAATACGTAAAGTGGGGCAGCTTCAGCTTGATTGAAGTTAGAAGTTTTTTAGGAGTGGCGATCGCCTATGGCGACCATCAGCTGGTTGATCGATTATCCTTACCAAACATACCTCACAAACCAACCAACCCATCCTACCACTGGTCACTTTGACTTCAGGATTAACAAAAAAAAATGAAATCTTTGCCGGTTCGCCAGAATCTATGTGAAATTTATGAATAAATGCAGTATTGTAATCAACGAGCGAATCGTCGATCTATTCGTGCCAGCATTATTTCTCAAGTACACTATTCCCTTCCTTGCGATGGGTTTTCAATGTTAAGGAGTGTTTATGAACAAGGGATTAATTCGTTTGACTTTGGTACTCGGCTTGGCAGCAGCCCTCGGAGCCTGCGGCGGTGATGCCGGCAGTGGCGGTGGCGCTAGCCCCACTCCGGGCGGTGCTGGCGGCGGCACTACTACTACTCCTCCTGTTTCTACCCCAGCACCAAAGGAATCTCCAAAGAGCTCTCCTGGGGCTGGTGGAGCTGGGGCTGGTGGAACTACTTCCCCTTCTCCCTCTCCTAAAAAGCCCTAACTAGCGCGCTCCCGGAGTCTGTGTCCCGATGAGCCTAGCCTGTGAGTGAAAAATGGTTCGCCCATGTTTTCATCTCATTGGGCTAGGCTTCAAGTTGGGTGTTAGTTGTTGTTGTCTGATGCTTTGACTAAAGTTCAGTACGTCCCCTGACTGCCGCTTGCTTCCGCTTAGGGCTGGCGTGACAACGGCATCCACTTGTCACAGTGGAAAATTTGACTCCAGGGCTGCACGTTTTGAAACTAAAGCCTCTGACGAGGGCTTTGAGAACAGTGCCTATACTTCTGCCTCAACTAGAAGGTCAACTTCCGTGCGATCGCAGACTCGACGCAAATTTTGGACTCGATCGAGTCTCCATTGCTTTGTCGCTGTTGTCGGCAGACGAGAGTTTGTAAGCTGAGCCTTGGACGATCGATCAAAAGATTGGCTGAATCAAAGCATCAGCATCGGCACTCGCTTTGTTTACTAGGAGTTTCGCGCCGGCGCGGGCCCGGACAAATCGACCCATCTTTTTAGAGCGAGTAATTCAACTGGCGCGTCGTCAGTTCGGCATAAACCGGGCTTCAGCAAAACCTGCCGAGTTGCGTCTGAGTGCTGCTTTAGACCTGTTGCACCCTCGCTCTCGGGATGCTGCTAGGAAGGTAGGCGACTCCTTAATCGTGGCAAAAATTGCTGCCGCGCTATTGAGTCTTTGAGCTTTGATTCGCTCAATACCCTATTGACTTCCCTTAACTGTTGTCGCGTATTACTCAAATTTACCGAGTTTGCCCAGAAACCCTGCCTCGCAGGATAGTAAAGCTTACCCGCCGGGCGATCGGCAATCCCTGAAAATTCCAGCTATTAATCAAAATTAAGTTCTTGCCAAAACTCAGGCTCCTTGACGCCCCAAGGTTCGCGAATCGACAACAGCTTGAAAAAACTCATACATCACATAGTTTAAAAAAGTCAATGATATTTAGACAAAAATATAAATTATTTAATTTGTTTTAATATTTCTATACTTAGATGTTAGCCGTTAGCAGTAAAACCGCAGCTCGACCCCGGGCCGGAGGGCAATCTTATTGCCTGCTATGTGGGCAAGAAGGGTGCGCGAGTCGAGCCGTGGCAAGCAAAATTATCCTAATCAATGTAGGATTAGCAATCAAAAATGTATCTAAATGTAAAGTGCAGCGCCGCTTTAGGTTTTGAAAGCCCTTTAGTTAAAAGATTGAGGTAAGTAGTTTTATGCCCGCGACCGTCCCCTTTGAACAGATTGACCGGATTGTTGGGAATCAGCACCACGATCCATTTGAAGTGCTTGGCCCCCACGCGATCGAAGAAAATGGCAAAAAAGTCTGGGCCGTCCGAGCTTATCTGCCCAATGCGGATGCGGTATCGGTAGTTTTACCCGAGGCCAGGGCCGAATACCCGATGAAATCAGGGCATCATCCTCACTTTTTTGAATGTACGATCGAGACCCCAGAACTAGCAAACTATCAACTGCGGGTCAAAGAAGGAGAACACGAACGCTTTATCTACGACCCCTACGCCTTTCGATCGCCCAAACTCACAGAATTCGACCTACACCTATTCTCCGAAGGCAATCACCACCGGATTTACGAAAAACTGGGGGCGCACTTCACCGAACTAGACGGGATCACAGGAGTATATTTTGCAGTTTGGGCCCCCAATGCCCGGAACGTTTCAGTTTTAGGAGATTTCAACTATTGGGACGGCCGCAAACATCAGATGCGGAAATCCCAAAACGGGATCTGGGAAATATTTATCCCGGGACTACTCGTAGGAACTCACTACAAATACGAAGTGAAAAACCAAGACGGACATCCCTACGAAAAGTCTGACCCTTACGGTTTCCAGCAAGAGGTGCGGCCGAAAACAGCCTCAATTGTCACCGACTTAAATACCTACACTTGGCACGACAGCGCTTGGATAGAACAGCGGCGGCACACAGACCAACTGACGCAGCCGGTTTCGGTTTACGAATGCCACATCGGTTCTTGGCTGCACGCTGGTACTGACGAACCCGCCGTGCTACCAAATGGGGAAATAGAACCCGCAGTGCAAGTTTCAGAACTGAAACCAGGGGCGCGGTTTTTGACTTATCGAGAATTAGCCACGAGGCTGATTCCCTACGTCAAAGACATGGGATTCACTCACATCGAAATGCTACCGATCGCCGAACATCCTTTCGACGGTTCCTGGGGCTACCAAGTAACCGGCTATTTCGCCCCAACTTCCCGCTACGGCACACCTGAAGATTTCATGTATTTTGTTGACCAGTGCCACGCCGCAGGGATTGGCGTACTCGTGGACTGGGTGCCGGGCCATTTTCCCAAAGACGGCCACGGTTTGGCTTTCTTTGACGGAACTCACTTGTACGAACACGCCGATCCCCGCAAGGGCGAACACAAAGAGTGGGGAACCCTCGTATTTAACTACGGCCGCAACGAAGTGCGGAATTTCCTAGTATCAAACGCTCTGTTCTGGTTTGACAAGTATCACATTGACGGCATTCGCGTCGATGCCGTAGCCTCGATGCTGTATTTGGATTACTGCCGCGAACCCGGAGAATGGCTAACCAACCAGTACGGCGGCCGCGAAAATATCGAGGCGGCCGATTTTCTGCGTCAGACGAATCACGTCATTTTTAGCTATTTCCCAGGGGCACTGTCGATCGCCGAAGAATCTACCTCTTGGCCGATGGTATCTTGGCCGACCTATGTAGGTGGTTTGGGCTTCAACCTGAAGTGGAACATGGGTTGGATGCACGATATGCTCGACTATTACCACATGGACCCGTGGTTCCGCCAGTTTCACCAGAACAACATTACTTTCAGTATGTGGTACAACCACAGTGAGAATTTTATGCTGGCTTTGTCCCACGACGAAGTAGTCCACGGCAAAGCCCACATCATCGGCAAAATGCCTGGGGACGAATGGCAAAAGTTTGCAAACGTGCGGTGTTTGTTTACTTTTATGTTTGCTCATCCCGGCAAGAAAACGATGTTTATGGGGATGGAGTTTGGCCAGTGGCAAGAATGGAACGTTTGGGGGGATTTGCAATGGGATTTGCTGCAATTTGAGCCTCACCAAAAGTTGAAGCTGTTTTTTAAGGATTTAAACAATTTGTACCGCAGCCAAACGGCACTTTACAGCCAAGATTTTGCTGAGGAAGGGTTTGAGTGGATTGATTGCACCGATAATCGGCACAGCGTGGTAGCCTTTGTGCGCCGTGAGAAGGATGGCGATCAGTTTGTGGTGACTGTGTGCAATTTTACGCCGCAGCCGCACTCTCACTATCGCGTAGGAGTGCCGGAACCGGGTTTCTATACGGAGTTGTTCAACAGCGACGCACGGGAGTACGGTGGCAGCAATATGGGGAATTTGGGGGGCAAGTGGACTGAGGAGTGGTGGTTCCACAACAGTCCTTATTCGATCGACTTGTGTTTGCCACCTTTGGGTGTGTTGATCTTGAAGATCGATCGGGCAAAAACTGCCCTGCGTAATTCTCAATAGTTTTGAGTTGTCATTTCAATTCTGGTTGCACCATCAGGTCATTGTTAACTGTTTGAACAATACCGATGCAACCGGAAATGATGTCAGTAGTGAGAGTTTTGAGTAAAAATCAAAACTTGATTAGACCTAAAAATTTAAGGGTATTCAAAACCTCGGTTTTTTAAAGAAACCGGGGTTTTTTATGTTTTGTTGTTGTGGGGAAAGAGAGAAGAAGGAAGAATCAGGAAGAAGGAATCGACCGCATGGGGAAAGTGCAATTAATACCAATTCCCAATTCCCAATTCCCAATTCCCAATTTTCAAGTTCGAGTATCGGAAGCGCCAAGATTATAAGAAACTTTAGACTGCTCAACTGTTACTACTTCCGAAATAGACTGTTCCGACCCTGCATCTAAGTTGGGTAGCGGCATATGCTTCATTTCCCAAACTTTCAGCAAAATTAGATATTCATAAAAAGCTTGCAGCGTGCACCAAGCCAATCCCGCTTGACCGTCAAGAAATCCGCCGAGTAAAATATACATATAGAAGAAGCGGACGACCGGTCGCAAAGGCAAGCGCAAAGAAAAATCTTTTAAAGCGCGGCGTCTTTCCACCTCCGACGCGCCAAACAATAAATCCCACCAATTTACTTGACCCGCTTTTAATTGGCGGAGAGTTTCAGCCGCTTCGTCAGTTGAGTAGCGGTTGTGCTTTTCAATCCAGCGAGAAAGACCTTTGCTGCAAGTATAGTGAGGGTAGGTTTCTTTTAAAAAGTGAGTGGGCCCATTGCAGACTTCCCGTTCAGTATGACCGTAGTCACTAAACCAAACTTGCTCTTTGCGAAATAGGCGCATTTGATAGCGGGGATATTGAGTGCTGCGTCGAATCCAGCGCTCCATAAATATCACTTTTTCAGCGACGTAATAACCGATATATTCTTGACTTTCGATCGCCTTTAAGCATTCAGCAAACAGTGCAGGTGTCATCCGCTCGTCAGCTTCGAGGATGTAAACCCATTCGTACTTGCACGGGACTTCTTGAAGCATCCAAGTCCGCTGCCTTCCGTGAGTTTCAAAGCGGTGCTGCACTGTTTGCACGGGATAGTTCTGAACAATCTCAAGGGTGCGATCGCTGCTGAAAGAATCAACTACAATGATATCGTCACAAAGCAGTGCCGATTCAATGCAAGCGGCAATATCAATCTCTTCGTTGTAAGTCAGAATATAAATTGAGAACATTCCCAGCTTTCAGTAAGGGCAAACTATAGCAGAAGGAAGAAGGAAGAGAGAATAAGGAAGAGAGAATAAGGAAGAGGGAAGAAGGAATAAGGAAGAGGGAATAAGGAAGAAAATCAATGGTTTCAGCAATTAAGAACGTCCTGACTGCCAGGCGCGGTTGCTATGTTCAGCAGAGTAAGTATTTCTCAGGGAAATATGGACTTGCACGCTCGCAGCGGCTGGACAGGTCAACTTTTGTGGCGGCCAAGCCGTAGAATTCCCATACTTCTCAATCCAGTCCAACCAACAGTAATGTAGCCGATCGCTAACAGCAAACTGCTGATTCCCGTTTGTAGACTCGAATTTCTCGATCGAGTTCTCAACTCTTTCTCTTTTTGTTGCTTGCGAGTGCGAATCTCGTTGCGAGCTTGATTGGGCAGTTCTTGGGCTTGCTGTTCAAGGAACTTGTCGAGGGCTTTCGGGTCCTTTTTCGATTCCTGAAGCACAGCTTTCAATTCCTTGGGAACATCTGGACTCTTGAGTGCTTCTTGCAGCTTCCCCTCGTCTTGCAGCAGCGCGCCTATCTGGCTGCGACGCTGGCTTTTGAGCTGCTCTACCTGAGCTTTAAACTGCTCGCTTTTAATTTGCCCATCTAGTTGGGCTTCGGCTTGTCCCGCCTCTTTATCGACTTGAGCCAGAGTGTCCTTGAGTTCCAAACGAGTATTGTTGAGGTGAACGGGAACCAGCAACAGGTAAATTAGTCCTAACAAGCTGGAAATCAACAGCGCCCAGAATCGCAAGTCAACCCAAACATTGCGGCGCTCAATAGAGACTCCACTGCTGCTGTCTACCCAAAAGCCAGTCATCAGGAGGGCGATACCCATCAAAGGAATGATGCCCCGGTCAACTATCTGAGTTGCTGCGGCCAACTGCCAGCCCCGATTGAGAATGTCAGAGGTTTCTCCCGGTAGCGACAGAACAATGCAGTCAAGCAAAGCAGAGAGAATCAAGATAATCCCGACTACTTTGAGAGTTCGAGCAGCTACTGAAGAAAATTGACGGCTATTAGTTGCTTTCATAATTCCTGTGAGATGATTCTACACCGCTAAACTAAACGAAATTTTGCTTAATGAGTTGACTGGTGGGAGCGCTAAATTTCCCTTCCTCGCTGGTTGCTTCGCTTGTTTCGCGCTCTCACCGGTGGCTGTCGCCGTCCACCATCCCAGAGGTTCAGTCCCGAATCCGTCGATACAGGAATCTTGAAGTTGAAGACGGCCCTTAAGACGGAAAAGTCCCCAGACGAATCAAACCTTCCCCCATTTTATGAGTTTGGAAGCCCCAACAAGACGCTGGCACAGGTTGGGTACTTTAGGTTATTTTCTAAAATAGCTCGATCGGGTACTCAGCTCGACTTTACCCCGGGTTTTTACAGACTGTGGTTGCGACGACGTAGTTGAGCCGATTTGCTGCACGCTCTATGCAGAGTGAGTGCCTGCGTAGGCTGCGCTCTCGAACCTGCGGCTGCCGAGCTTTGTCAAGATAGCGGGCAAGAAACGGCAGCAAGCAACTGCTGGCGAAAACCCTGAGTCTGACGAATGCAGGGTACAGATGAGTTCTGCACGCTTGGATTTCATCTTTTAACTAGCTTTCGGGCTGGGCGAGGGCTGTGTCAGAAATATATAGACACAGGACGATCGCGTTTTGTTGGGTTTAACCCCCTAGCACTGCCAGTGGCAGTGGCACAAAAGCCCCAGCCTTATAGTAATTGATATCACAGAGAGCTGAAATAAATAATTATTTTCCGACCTTTTTAAGCTCCAATTACCTTGATTCACGACTGGGCTGTCACAGATACACGAGTAGGTATTTTTTCCTTTTTCCTTCTGTTTAGATCAGCTTCGCAGGGCATTTTTGCTTGTTGCTTCTTGCTTAAAAGTGACCACTTACTAATTAGGAATTAGTAAGTGCCAACTACTAATTCATTGGCAGATTGAGCGATTTATTTTTTAATGGCGAAGGCGATCTAATCTCACATTTTTTGGTAGGATGATTCATCGCTGTTCAAATTTGTTGGTGGTGACTGCAATGATTTCTGGTGTTTACACGTTGAGAGAACTTGAAGGAGCGATCGCATCCGAACCGGACAACTGGCGTCCGATCGTGTTTACTAACGGCTGCTTCGATATCCTGCACGCTGGCCATGTCCGCTATTTGCAGGCGGCAAAAGCTTTGGGGCGATCGCTCGTGGTGGGCTTGAATAGCGACGCCAGCGTGCAAGCTATCAAACCGCAGCAGCCGGGATTGCCGCCCCGCCCGATCGTACCGGAAGATCAGCGAGCCGAAGTGTTAGCAGCCCTTAAACCCGTAGATGCCGTAGTAATTTTTTCGGAGATTACAGCAACTAAACTGATAAGTATCCTGAAGCCAGATATATACGTTAAAGGAGGTGACTATCAACTCGAAACTCTGCCGGAAGCACCGGCTGTTATCGCCGGAGGTGGCAAGATTTCCTTGATCGAAATAGAAGTTCCGAGTTCTACCAGTGCGATCGTCAAACGCATTTTGCAATTAGGTACTTAACCCTCGATCGGAAACAGCAAACAGTGAGCTAAACTCAGAAGTTGCCCCATCAAAAATACTAAAGTACGCGCGTGCGAAGCTATCCCGAGCGTGAATCGCTCGTACAAATTCATCCCAATTGCTACGCAGGAGATAATTTTAATGGAACTCACAAGCAATAACACGATCGCCGAAATCCTAGAAAGACACAAAGCAGAGCTACTAGCAGACTGGCTCAAAGAATTGCAAAATACCGGGCTGCGGCGGGACGACTTGATGAGAGCCAAAGAATTGCGCTCCGAGTGTCAAGAGTTCTTGCAATTGCTGCACATTGCAGTGGGGCACGGTAACTTTAGCGACATCCAGACACCCGAATGGGAGAATATGCGGCTGCTACTGGCGGAAGTTTCGCGATCGCGCGTTCAGAGAGGTTTTACTCCCTCAGAGATAGCGAGTTTTATTTTATGCTTCAAAAAGCCGTTGTTCGATCGGCTTTGTCACGAATTGACAAAAAACCGCGACGCACTCGTCGAACAACTTTGGCTTTCTACCAGCTTATTAGACCAGCTAGGGCTTTGGGTGACAGAAATCTTTCTCAAAGCTCGCGAAGAAGTCATCGAACGCCAGCAGCAAGAAATGCTCGAATTGTCAACTCCCGTAATCAAACTTTGGCAAGGCATTCTGGCTTTACCCATGATCGGGACTCTCGACAGTGCTCGGACTCAAATAGTCATGGAAACTCTGTTACAGGAAATTATGGAAACTGGTTCAGAATTTGCAATTTTAGACATTACAGGCGTGCCGACTGTTGATACTTTAGTCGCTCAACATTTATTGAAAACTGTCGCCGCCGCCCGTCTAATGGGTACTGAGTGCATCATCAGCGGCATTCGACCCCAAATAGCTCAAACCATAGTTCATTTGGGAGTTGACTTGCAGGATATTCTGACAAAAGCGACTTTAGCAGATGCTTTTAAAGTCGCTTTGCAGCGCCAAGGTTTAACTATAAAGAATATTAAAGAGGAAAGATAAAAACTATTGCCGTCAGGTATGAAAAATAAAGTGATAACTCAAAGATAGGTAAATTTATGGAACGGATACCGATCCTGCAAATGGGAGAATTTCTGCTAGTAACAATTCAAGTAGATATGCACGATCGCTTGGCAATGACGCTGCAAGACGACCTGACGAACCGCATCGTCAAAACAGGCGTTAAAGGTGTTTTAATCGAAATCTCTTCCCTGGAAATCGTAGATTCTTTTATCGGTCGCATTCTCAACAATATCGCTACCATGTCGCGAATTTTAGATGCTGAAACAGTTGTGGTCGGGATGCAGCCAGCCGTTGCAATCACCCTCGTTGAATTGGGGCTTTCCCTGACAGGAGTTCGCACAGCTTTAAGCGTTGAAAAGGGCATGAGTCTGTTGCAAAAATCCTTGGGTTTATCTGCTGATGAGGAAGCGTAAGCAGTCGATTAATTGTTCCATGACTTAGGGACAGGGAGTAAAGAAACCGGGTTTGTTTGTAGATACCTTGTTGACAAACTCCAGATTTCTGACGAGAAACTTGGTTGATGAGCGTAAGTCATATGTTTTGTGGAGAATTTCTCTTGTAGTAGATTAGCAGCCATGTCAAAACATGAGACACTAGAAATCCGATCGTCCTCCGATATAGTCCACGTCCGACAGCAAGTGCGAACTTGGGCTGTAGCAATGGGATTCGGTTTGGTAGACCAAACGAAAATCGTTACCGCAGCCAGCGAACTCGCCCGCAATACTGTAGACTACGGCAAAGGGGGAACTGTAACTCTCGAAACGCTCCAATCAGGTAGCCGGAAAGGGCTGCGGCTGATATTTGAAGATAAGGGCCCGGGAATTCCAGACATCGAATTGGCGATGACTGATGGCTATACTTCTGGTCAGGGTTTGGGTTTGGGAATCAGCGGGAGTAAGCGGTTGATGCACGAATTTGAGATTGTTTCCCAAGTGGGTAAGGGGACTAAAATTGCGATCGTCCGCTGGCGGTGAGAGAGTGGGGGAGTGGGAGAGTGGGAGAGTGAGGGAGTCGATCGCGCGCTACAAATGACTAATGATTAGAAACCGGGTTTCAATGAGTTTTGGGTTCGGTAAGGAGAAATTTTGGTAGAAACCGGGTTTCTGGGGTCGATCACGCGATCGCTAACTAAACTAATGACTTTTTTAAATGCGTGCCAGTTTAATATTAGAACTACAAAATAATGATAGATGCCGTAGCCCTACCCGTAACAGAAGAAAGTCAAGTCGGAGAAGCGCGCCGCATCGCAGTCGCCCTCGCGGCCGAACTCGGATTTAACGAGACCGATCGGGGTAAAGTGGCAATTGTGACTACCGAAGCAGCAAGAAACGCGGTCAAACACGGGCGCGAAGGAGAACTTTTGCTGCAAACCTTAAAAACACCCGCTGGATTTAGTATTGAAATAGTAGCGCTAGACCAAGGGCCGGGAATGGCAAATGTCGGTCAGTGTTTGCGGGACGGTTTTTCGACTGCGGGAACTCCGGGAACGGGACTGGGCGCAATTAAACGTCTTTCTAGTTTTTTTGATATTCATTCTGTACCGAAACTGGGGACAGCTTTGTTAGCGCGGCTGGAACCGACCCAAAATAGCCGACAATCCTCCCAAACTAGCAATTACTTAGAATTTGGGGTTGTCCATTTGCCGAAAGCAGGAGAGCAAATTTGCGGGGATTCCTGGGCGACTGAAAATTATCTTGACAAAAATCTGATTTTAGTTGCTGACGGACTTGGCTATGGGGGTTTAGCCCAGGAAGCGTCTCGGGAAGCAGTGCGGATATTTCGGGAAAACGCTAAACTAGGGCCGAAAGCAATTTTAGAGAAGGCGCACCCTGCTTTGAAAAATACCAGAGGAGTGGCTGGGGCGATCGCGCAAATCGATCGTACTCAAAAAACAATTTGTTTTGCGGGAATTGGGAACATCTCTGGTGTAGTTTTCACAGATAACCAAACCCGCAGCATGGTTTCCTACAACGGTACTGTTGGACATCGGATGCAAAAAGTAGCAGAATTTGTCTATCCTTGGTCTCCAGAGTCCCTGCTAATCATGCACTCCGACGGTTTGGCGACGCAGTGGGATTTAAATCGCTATCCCGGTTTAGCCACGAGACATCCGGCTTTAATCGCAGCCGTACTCTACCGAGACTTCAAACGCACTCGCGATGACATCACAGTTATAGTAGCTAAGGTGAGAGAAGCAGCGTGAGTTACCGAATCCTGACGGCGGAAGTCCGCTTTGAACAAGACATCGTACAAGTACGCCAAAGAGCTCGCCAAATTGCCGCATTGCTGGGATTCGATTCCCAAGCACAAACCCGCATCGCCACAGCAGTTTCTGAAATTGCCCGCAATGCTTTTAAATATGCAGGTGGCGGTAAAGTAGAATTTATTGTGGAAGGGGAATTGCCCCAAATTTTTCTGACTCGGATTTCTGAGAATGGGCCGGGAATTGCTAATTTACCCGCTGTGTTGGGCCCCAATTTTCAATCGCAAACTGGCGCGGGCCTTGGTTTAGCAGCAGCGAAACGGTTGATGGATGACGTGCAAATTGAGGTAGCGCCCGATCGCGGAACTGTCGTACAGTTAATTAAGCAGTTTTCCAAACAGATGCCTGCGCTAAGTGCGATCGAGCTAAATCAATTAGTTGACAAACTAGCGCGCCAAATTCCCGAAGATCCCTACGCCGAAATTCAGCAGCAAAATCAAGAATTGCTGCGCACTTTAGACGAACTCCGCCAGCGTCAAGAAGAACTTGTACAATTAAATCAAGAATTAGAAGATACTAATCGCGGAGTCGCGGCACTTTACGCGGAATTGAACGACAAAGCTGAATCTCTCCAGCGCGCCAGTGAACTCAAAACCAGCTTTCTCTCCAATATGAGCCATGAGTTTCGTACTCCGCTAACTGCAATTTTGAGCATTTCCGAAATATTATTAAATCGCCTCGACGGAGAACTTTCATCTGAACAGGACAAGCAAGTAAATTTAATTCGCAAATCCGCCGAATCTCTCGCAGAACTTGTCAACGACTCCTTAGATTTAGCGAAAGTTGAAGCCGGAAAAGTAACTGTTCGCGTAGCTGATTTTGAAGTCGAAGATTTGTTCAGCGCGCTGCGGGGAATGATGCGCCCCCTGCTGCCGCCAAACTCGGCTGTTAGTCTAATTTTTGCAGCGCCTGTGGAACTTTCAACTCTCACCACTGACGAGGGAAAAGTTTCTCAGATTTTGCGCAATCTGATTTCTAATGCGCTCAAATTTACCGAAGTAGGCGTTGTCCGAGTTGCTGCGGAAATCGGAGATGGGGGAACAGTTACTTTTTCGGTCGCAGATACGGGCATTGGCATTCCGCCAGCCGACCAAACGCGGATTTTTGAAGAATTTTTCCAAATCGAAAATCCCTTGCAGAAGCGCGTTAAAGGCACGGGATTGGGATTGTCTCTGTGCAAAAAAATGGCAGAATTTCTGGGGGGAAGTATTGAAGTTAAAAGTTTGCCGGGAGTGGGTTCGACTTTTTTTGTCAAATTGCCGATCGCCTATACTCCAGATACAAAAGAACCTGTGGAAATGTTCGCAGCTAAGCGAGATGAAACACCGCTTTTGATCGCAAATTCTTGTAACACGGGCGAGGGTTCCGGGTCATCGCCAGGGCCGGATTCAGCAGCAAAACTTTTGATTGTAAAGAATAAAAATAATTTTTCGGTATTTGCTGAAAGACTTGCTGGCAGAAATTGATTGTACTGCGATCGAAGTAGCCAACGGTGTTGAAGGTTGGCGATCGGCTTTCAGAGACCGGACATGATATGATATCGAACTCGGTAGGATCGGAATTAATATTACCCACAGTCAGGACACGGCACTCCTGTGTCCCTATAATTATTTTGGGGTAGGGAAACGGCATCGCAGTGTCCTCCGTTGCTTAGTTCATTAATCATTCCCAAATTCTAAAATCTAAAATGGTATGACTTTCATCTCCCTTCAATATGCTTTGTTTCTATTAGTTTTGTTTGCGGCTTACTGGTTGGTTCCGCTGAAGTGGTGGCGGCTGTTTATTATGCTGGTGGGAAGTCTGATTTTTTACGCTTCTCTGCAAATTTGGTACATTCCTCTGCTGTTAGTCGGTGTTTTGTTTAATTATTACTTGGCGATGGCGATCGGGGAACCTCTGGATTGGCGGATTGCTAATGAAGCTTGGAATCGCAAACGTTTGTTGCTGCTGTGGACGGGAATTGGGCTAAATGTGTTGCTGCTTCTGGGTTTTAAGTATGTGCCTTTTTTCTTGAGTTCGATCGGCACTTTGTTAAATTTGCCCTTGGCTTTAGACGGTGCTAACTGGGTGAAAACTCATGTAGTTGCACCCCTGGGATTGAGTTTCTTTTGCTTTGAGTGCATTGCTTATTTGATTGACGTGTACCGAGGCGCGCCGGCTTCTACTTCATTGTTGCACTTTGCTGCTTACAAATTGTTTTTTCCGAAGCTGATTTCTGGGCCGATTACTCGATATCACAACTTGATCAATCAACTGAAAGCCCAGAAATTCCCAACGCCCGATCGCATTTCTGAGGCACTTTGGACGATCGCCTTTGGTGCAGTAAAAAAAGGTCTTTTCGCAGACAACTTGGGAATTTATGTTGATTTAAGCTTTACGAATTTGCAGCGGGCTGGTAGCGAGGATTTGTGGCTGGCGATTTTTGCTTACGGGCTGCAACTTTATCTCGATTTTAGTGGCTACGTTGACATGGCGCGCGGTACTGCTTTGCTGCTGGGTTGGTATTTGCCACCGAATTTTGATTTCCCTTATTTTAGTGCTAGTATCGCTGATTTTTGGCGACGCTGGCACATGACTTTGGGGGATTGGCTGCGCAATTATTTGTATTTTCCTTTGGGGGGTTCGCGAGTCGGTTTGTGGCGCACTTGTCTCAATTTGTCGATCGTCATGGTAATTGCGGGAATTTGGCACGGGGCGGCTTGGGGATTCATTGTGTGGGGGGCTTTGCACGGTTTAGCTTTGGTGATTCACCGGGTGACAGATGTGGTTTTCAAACACTTGCGGCTGGGGTTTTTGTGGGAAAATCCGATCGGTATGGCGATCGGTTGGCTGTTGACTCAGGCGATGGTTTTTAGTAGTTGGATATTTTTCCGCCTTCCCGATTTGAAGGATTCAGGATGGGCGATTTCGCATTTGTGGGGACACACTGCTGACGCGCAGTTTGCTAATAAGGTTTATGCTGAAGCTTTGGGTTTGGAAAGAGTACAGTTGAGTTGGATGTTGGCTGCTTTGGCTATGGCAATGCTGGGAAATTATGGGTTGAGTCGGGGTTTGAAATTGGAGTTAAATTGGCCGATGAAATTGGTGTTAGTACCGCTTTGTTTGTATGCGGTTTGGGTGTTGGCACCCGAGGGCGGTTTGCCTTATATTTATTTTGATTTTTAGGGGATTATTTTAATATATTCGTAGGGGCGAAGCATTCCGGCAGTAAATCTTTCGTAATCATTAATAAATTATCTGCCGGAATGCTTCGCCCTTACAAAATTGAGATGCACCCAATTTTTCGTAAGGTGTTCTTCGACGTACCCTACTTTCTTCTTTAGTCTCGCGTTGCGCTTACTTCGTTTGACAAGCAGCGGTTTCAACCGCCAATTATCTGATAGGAACACCAGTCACTCCAGCTACCGACATAAAGTTTAGCATCGGGAATTCCGGCGATTTCTAAAGACAGTAAATTGACGCAAGCTGTCACCCCGGAACCGCAGTAAACGATAATTTCTGCCCCTATTTCTAATTGGGCCCACCGCTGTTTTTGTGCGGAGGTCGATCGTACTTTTCCAGTTTCATCCGTCACCTCTTGCCAAGGATAGTTAACCGCACCCGGAATGTGGCCTGCAATGGGGTCGATCGGCTCCCGCAAACCTGCGTATCTCTCACTCTCCCGCGAATCAATCAAAACCTCTCCCGGCAAGTCTTTTTGCTCTTTTACCGTCTCAATATCTACCGCTAAATCCTGCTGCAATTGGACTACAAATTTACCCTCACGGGGTTGTGGTAAAGTATTTGTTACCGGATATTCGGCCGCTTTCCAGGCGGTGAAACCGCCGTCTAACAAAGCGACTTTGCTGTGTCCCATATATCGCAACAGCCACCACAAACGAGCCGCAAAAGCCAGCCGCGAATCGTCATAAGCCACGACTAAAGTTTCTGATGAATTAATGCCGATCGCGCTCAATTTATCAGCTAACTCTCCCATATTTGGAAGTGGATGTCTGCCGCCGTGTTTGCCAACTGCACTCGCGAGATCGCGGTTTAAATCTAAATAGAAAGCTCCGGGAATGTGACTTTCTTGATATTGTTTTTGTCCCGATTCTGCGTCGGCGAGGGAAAACCGACAGTCGATAATTACAACTTGCGGATTTTCAGTATTGGCGGCTAACCATTCAGAAGAAACGATTAAATTGTTGTCATTCATAAATATTTAAATCTGTGCTTTAACATCTACAGTGCTGGACGCATAAAGATCAAAGAAACCGGGTTTTTTAGGGTTTCTGCGGGTGTAACGAAGAATTTTCGTGAAAAACCCGGTTTCTCTCCACCCGTGCGCGTCTGCGAATTAATCTATCTAGAAGGAGTTGCTTTCTCCGGTTCTGCTTTTTCGGAATTAGGTTTCTGAGGAGTAGTTTTCTCCGGTTCTGCTTTTTCGGAATTAGATTTTTTAGGAGTTGCTTTCTCCGGTTCTGCTTTTTCGGAATTAGATTTTTTAGGAGTTGCTTTCTCCGAAGTTTCTTTTTCGGAATTAGATTTTTTACGAGTTGCTTTTTCCGGTTCTACTTTTTCGGATGTTGTGGGAGTTGGACTTGGAGGCGGGGGATTTACTGCTGATTCTTGAGCGTAAAGCAGATATTTCTGATACTCGATCGCTTTTGTCTGAGCTAGTTGATGGTTGGCGCTAGATACTGGTACTCTTCTCATCAACGATACCGCTTCTTGCCAGCGATCGACAACTGTAGCCCAGTCTTCCTTGGTTTTTGCCGATCGCCCTAATTCTGCTGCTTTGACTGCGCTGTTAACCGCCTCTCGAAAAGTATCCGGCGCAGTTGCGGGAGTCGCTGTTTCATCTGGATTCTTCCCCGCAGTTGCTGCTGGCTCGTTCAAAATCTTACCGACAAACGCCACAATGGCGATCGCCAACATACCCGTCACCAGCCCGACTACAATGAAAGTCGATCGCAACCGCTTCTCAAATGTCGCAAGTTCGGGCGATTTCTCCTCATTATCCTCAATATTGCTCTCCATCTCTGCGCCCGAGTCCATATCAACAACCGTAGTATTTGGCACAGATTCTGCCACAAAGCTTTGTGGTTCCAAAGTGCTATTCTCCAAACTAAACTCCTGACTCCAAGCAGCAGCAACCTCACCGCTTTTTCGACCCTCAACCTTCACTTTATAAATCAAATCAGGCTGTAAATTCGTCAGTTGACTGCGGACAAAATCAACTAATGTATCTTCTATCGGTACTTGCTCAGCCTCAAGAATTACATCCAAACAGTCACCGTCGAGATTCACGGAAGCTGCGATCCCTTCAGATTGCAACTGGCTGTTGAGCCAAGATGCGATCGCAGTGGCGAGATTTCCCTGCTTGGCAAGTTCCTGAAAATTAAGCTCTGTCATCGCTGGGCACCTGATAATGCAGAAGGTAGAAGGCAGAAGGAATGAAGAAAAAGTCAGAAATATTTTTTTTGAGTTGAAAACACCATAACTGAAATTCAACGAATAGTATAATATATCTCGGTAAATTCAAGCTAAGTTCTGCAAATTATCATTCTCGATTCTCCTCGAATCCCTTGGGGAAGGACTTGCATTCCTCACTACGAACCGAACTCAGGTTTGTAGTGAGGACTTCAGTCCTTCGCCCGGATAGGAGATTCGAGATTTAAGATGAAAAAATTGGGCGATCGCAGTGCCACCGACGGACAGCAAGTGATATCATCAGTTAGTCAATATTCAAGTTTTTATAGCAAATAACTCGATCGCACAATGATAGCAATAGCAATTTTAGCGGCTGGACGCGGCACGCGCATGAAATCTGACTTGCCCAAAGTTCTACACGAATTGGGCGGTCGATCGTTAGTCGAACGAGTCCTCCAAAGTTGTCAGCAAATTCAAATTTCTCGGCGAATTGTGATTGTCGGATATCGAGGCGAACTTGTTAAAGAATCCCTGATTGGCAGTAAAAAACTACCCGAAAATCCTCAATTTCCTCCCCTAGAATTTGTCGAACAAACCGAACAATTGGGAACAGGTCACGCCATCCAACAATTACTACCTCATTTACAGGGATTTCAAGGAGATTTGCTGGTGTTAAATGGGGATGTACCTTTGCTCAGAGCAGAAACTATCAAACAATTGATGGCAATTCACCAACAACACAAAAACTCTGCTACTTTATTGACTGCTAATTTGCCAAATCCTCAAGGATACGGCCGAGTATTTACAGATAGTCAAAACTTAGTCGAACAAATTGTCGAAGATCGTGATTGCAGCCAAGCTCAAAAGCAGAACCACAGAATTAATGCAGGTGTTTACTGTTTTCACTGGCCGGATTTAGAGAAGATTTTGCCAGACTTAAAGGCAGACAACGACCAAAAAGAATATTACCTAACTGATACAATAAATTTCCTCAACCCGGTGATGGCTGTGGATGTTGAAGATTATCAAGAAATTTTGGGAATTAACGATCGCAAACATTTAGCCACAGCTTCCGATATTTTGCAAACACGGATCAAGGATAAGTGGATGACGGCGGGAGTAACGCTCGTCGATCCCAACAGCATCACGATCGACGATACCGTAGAGTTGCAGCCAGATGTGATAATTGAACCGCAAACCCATCTGCGGGGCAAAACTTCGATCGCCTCTGGGAGTCGCATCGGCCCCGGTAGTTTGATCGAAAACAGTCAAATCGGCGAAAATGTGACTGTGCTTTATTCCGTGGTTTCTGACAGTATTGTGGCCGAAAATTCACGAATTGGCCCTTACGCGCACCTGCGGGGACACGCCGAAATTGGGGCGAATTGCCGCGTTGGCAATTTTGTGGAATTGAAAAATACTCAAATAGGCGATCGAACTAATGTCGCTCACTTATCCTATTTAGGCGACGCGACTTTGGGAGAAAAAGTCAACATCGGTGCTGGGACAATTACCGCCAATTATGACGGAGTGAATAAGCACAAAACTGTCATAGGCGATCGCACTAAAATCGGTGCAAACAGCGTGTTAGTTGCACCGATAACTTTGGCGGAAGATGTCACCGTAGCCGCAGGTTCGGTGGTGACGGAAGATGTGCCGGATGACTGTTTAGTAATTGCCCGTTCCCGGCAAGTTGTCAAACCAGGTTGGAAGTTGAAAGAACCAAAAAAGTGAACAATCGTTCACTTTTTAGATGATGAGTGACCTGATTCTGTAAGATGCCCAATGCTCCCGACAAAGAAACCGGGTTTTTTGCGAAATTGAGGGTTTTGAATCAGTATTTTGGTAAACAAACCCGGTTTCTCGGCAAGGAGTGCACAAGTCCCGATATACAAACACCTTAGCTCGATCGCGCGTGTAGGTAGTTGTTAATCGCTTTAGCGATTTCTACTTGCTCGTAGGGATTCATAGTGTTGGGCAGGCAGATGCGAGATCCCCCAGAAACTAACAGTCTGACTTCGTACCAAGTGTCATTATCCCGATCTTTTGTTCGATCGACTTCCACCCCATAAATCTCGCATAGAGAATGTTTAATTACTTTACGTGGCAACAAACCGCGCTGTTTAACACTCAAGGTGTTTAAAGTTCCATCGAAGCTGTAGGTTTCATGATTTCCCAAGACGATCGCTCCGACTGCTGCGAGCAACAATATCCCTCCTGTCCATCCAAACCAGCGATCGTCTTGGCTTAACCGCAGCAATCGATATTTTTCATTTTTAACAAAAAAATTGATTTCAGAAGCAACAGCGTCCTTATGCCCCCAGTTAGTCGAGTTAGCAGTGAAAGGAACATTGCCAACAGAAGTCAAAAGTACAACTCTGCTTTTATAGCCGCACCTTTCAACTTTAGCTCCCCGCAAGGCAGCAAGCTGAATTTCTTGGGTGTTAGATCCCAGTAAGTTCGATCGCACCAACTGGCAACTTCCTTGTTTTGCCTGCAATCGCTGGCAGTTCAGGGTTGCAGCATGACAGTCAAAAATCAGCGATATCAGTCCAAATGCCATTAATAAACAACTAGGGAACCAAAAATCTAATATGCTGTGAGTCTGAATTATTAATTCAGTTGTTGTGTGCTTGATTATTTTCATTTACTTCACCCTTCAATTCCTAAAATGATGCTACAGATCGATTTTCTTCGCGAGATCCGTCAAATTGTTAACTTATATTATTTGAAGTTATCCTATGCCATGACCCTTTTTATCTTAGTAATACACTAACACTAAAATATCTCGCAGACAACAAGTATTGAAAGTTTACTTACCGCTGCGTTTCAGATAGCTTGCCGTCATTAATCGTTGATTATTGATTCAGACCGCCCGTCAAGATAGACGCGAATCCCCAGTGTTTTACCGTCTTTAACCGCCGCAGCCGAGCTTTACAGAATCTTCACAATCGACAAAGAGTATCCCAATAGATAAGTAATTGGACAGAATTAATTACACACTGATTCTTTGCTGATTTTTTACTAGACAAGGCTTGTAGCTCAGAGTTTTGTGTAATTAATTGTGTCCTACTACTTAACTCATAGACGGGGAGGAATGTTGAACTGCTGCTGTAGCGCTGTCATGGCTTTCTCGGCTGGGATTCCTTCACCTCGATCGAAGCTTTCGAGTCCTTTGCGGATGCCGATGATAGCTTCGAGGTAGTCGATGCGATCTAGCAGTTGTTCGTAGGTATTGAGTTGGGGGTGTGGAGGCGATTTGAGCGATCGCACCAAACTGAGAAGATCCGCAAGCAGTTCGTCAGGGGTGCTATCGATTTCTTGGATGAGGAGTTCTTTGATAGTCATCGTGGCATCTGGTGGAGGATTGATACTTTGATTGTAACAAGTGTCGATCGCTCTTTTTTACTCAAGTGATCGCAACTCGTACAATCATCGCAATGTTTGGTATTTGGTGTGAAGGGCGATCGCCTTTTCATTCAATAGCACCTATACGATCGGTCAAGATACTGGCAAAGGTGAACAGCTTTGAGGTAAACTAGAATTGCTCGAAGTTTCTGGAGTCTGATATGGAAACAACGTTAAATATTGAATATCTTACGAACAAAAATGGAGATGTAAGTGCTGTGGTGATTCCTATTGAGCTATGGCGACAACTACTACCTAATGAAGAAGTTTCGGCAGATAAACTTGCGGTCGCGGTAGAAGATTATTGCATGAACAAAGCAATGGATGAAGCTGTTAATACTCCCTTGCTAGAGCGATCGGAAGCCTTAGCTTATCTGGAGAAATAATTATCTTGGAAGTTCAATACCGTCAGGCTTTTCTAAAAGACTTGAAACAACTGAAGAGTTCGACATCATACTAACGTATCTACGATCTGGCTTTTACAACACTAGAAGCAATCAACACCTTAGAGGAGATTTCTGACATTAAAGCCATGAGAGGTTACGCTGGTCGCTATCGCATCCGGAGCGGCGATTACCGTATTGGAATAGAGGTTAATGAAGATGTTATAGAAGTGATGCGTGTTCTACATCGTCGGGAATTTTATCATTATTTTCCCTAAGTAGTTGGAATCTTGATTCGTAAAGGATAAATGCGATCGCCTTTTGTGCGTTATGGGCGATCGCTCCGGGTTAAAAAATAGTAAGGGCGATCGCTCTTTCATTGTAGGCGATCGGTCATCAGAAACAACAAAGGGCGATCGATCTTGATGCGTGAAGGGCGATCGCTCTTGAGTACAATCATCGCAGTGTTTGGTATTTGGTGTGAAGGGCGATCGCTATCTGTACAAGCATCGCATGAGAATGCTAGAAATAGATAAGCTTGTGAGTAAAAAAAAGTGGGCATTGCCCACTCTACTAACTAATATTACTGTCGCTGATCGCACCATGCTGCGAAAGCTATAGGAACTATAAATAAAGATAGTAGCACAAAAAAGAAATAATTATTAGAAACAAGAAATCTTATATTCCAAACAGTCAACCACCAAACAAAACCAGATAATAAAAGCATCAAAACAAAGCTTCCATTTGAATGAGGCGTTTCTTCATAACGGCTGTTTTCAGCACGTCTTTCATCGTCTACCGCCTTCTCACAAGAGGAAGAGCAATAGCTTTCATGAGATAGAAAACTAGGTTCATAATGACGACGACAATATCTGCATACGTTAGACATATTCTTATTCCCTTAATGAACGATCTACCTTCTGAATCTTGAAACTAGGCGAATAGTTTACGCCTTCGCCATGACTAATCAAGGATGCACACAAAATATCCTCGTTCGCGACTGATTCATCTTCACTCTAGATGTACCTTGTTGAAGCTTACAAGCAGCGCCCCAAGCTGGTTCAATTTCTCCTACTTTCTGCTCAGATTCTCCCCAAGATTGGCCGTAGTTTCCACCTGCGTCACCACTAACGACCTTCCCATCTGCCCCGACTTTTCCATTAACACCCCAGCCACCTGATGTATTTATGACGTATTTATACTTACACAAATGTTGAACAACTCTCCCATTCCTCATTTGTGGGGAATGCCAACCGCCTGAAGTTACTTGACGATTACCGATAACTTTTCCGTCTGGATAAGCATCTACGCAATAACGCTGAATGTCTAAAGCTTCCAGACGCTCTGCCTGAGTAGGAAATGCGTGTATTATGGTTCCGAGTACCACCGAACTTACTGCCAAGAGTGAAAACATTTTGGTCATTTTCATAGTGACTTTCCTGTACAAATTGATTAACTCATCGAAACCTTGATATTGTCACTTACAAATTCAAGCTTTGTCGAGGTCAAAAAAGTTCAATTTTGTTACTATTTTTTCCACAGTTTCACTCTATGAAATCTATTTTTGTACAAAAAAGTATAAAAATGTATTGAACTGTTCCTAAACGTAAGCTATAATACACAAAACTCATCTCTCTCTTCCCAATGAGCCTAAAAGAAGCCTTAAAAATTGCCGATAAGATAGTCTTCGAGAAAACGGGTCAACACCTTGACGATTTACAAGCAGCGGTACTCCAGGGAACTCTAGAACGTGAAACATACAAGCACATAGCCAAAGACTTTGATTGTTCGGAAAGTAGTGTGAGGAAAGTCGGCGCAGAATTATGGGAAATACTTTCAGAAGAGTTGGGAGAAGATGTTAATAAAACAAATTTTCGATCGGCAATTCATAGGTTCCAACTCTCTAATGTTTTAAACTTTGCACATAACGTGAGCAGTTTTAACATCTGTGGAGAAGGTAGATACCCCCCAGATATCCCAAACTCACACCCACCAAATCAGGAAACATCTAACTCAAAACAAACCCCAACCCTACATCAAGATTTAAGCGAAATGCCGGAGTTGGGCAATTTCTTCGATCGCACTTCCGAACTCCAAACCCTTACAACCTGGATTCTACAACAAAGCTGCCGCCTCATCACCCTCACCGGCATCAGCGGCATCGGCAAAACATCCCTAGCAGTACAACTCGTACAACAAATCAAAGACGAGTTTGACTACGCAGTTTGGTGCACCCTAGACGAATTCCCCACCATCGATAAATTTCAATCGAACCTAATACAGCTTTTTTCCCAGTCAGAAAACCCAGATTCATCCCCAACAAACCAGAAACGCTTACCGCTGATTAAGTATTTGCAAAAGCATCGCTGTTTAATAGTCTTAGATGACATTCACAACCTTTTCTGTAGCGGCGAATTAGCAGGAAAATATAAACCAGAATACGAAGAATATCGCTCTTTATTCAAACAAATAGAAAAATTATCCCATCAAAGTTGCTTTCTGCTAGTCGGTTGGGAACCACCGAAAGAAGTTCCTCAACTTACCAGCGAAAATACTCCCATTCGCAGCTTACAACTCACTGGTTTAGATGCCGCAGCCGCAGGAGAAATTCTCAGAGATAAAGGATTAGCTGAAATCGATAACTGCGAAGCACTCATTCACCGCTACCAAGGCAATTACTTTTGGTTAAAAAGCGTGGCGACTTTGATTAAAGAGTTGGGAATCGGCGCGACTGAGTTATTAATCGATGATACCATATTGTTGCCGGAAGATTTGAAAGATGTTTTAGATGAGCAGTTCGATCGCACTTCCGAACTAGAAAAACAAATCCTGTCCTTGTTGGCGACAGAAAACTAGCCAGTCAACTTCGCAAAATTGCTACAAAATCGACAAATATCATCATCAGATTTGCTAAACGCCTTGCAATCTCTATCGCCGCGCTGCTGGATCGAAAAACAGGCAAGTCTTTACACTTTGCCGCCTGTACTGAAGCAGTATATCAAAACTCGACGATCGCACTTAACAAACATCGACAATGAGACGATCGCACAAATCATCCAATAACCAATCAACATATTTCTTAAAACTCCGGTTCCGCAGCCAAAAGCTCGATCGACAAATCCATCTGTTGCTTCCCCCGCGCCAAAAAACCTTCGCACTGCTGCAAACACTCCACAGCCACCGCAAACTGCTCGAAAACCGCCTCTAAAGGCAATTCTCCCGATTCCACCCGATCGATAATCGCTTCAATTCGATCGACCGTTTGCTCATAATTCCAGTCTGGCAGATTTCCCGGCGCATCAATCATGTTTCTTCCGCATCCAATATTTCAACAATCTTAACTCTCAAAACGCCCCGGCTCAACCTCACAGTCAATTCCTCTCCCAACTGCAAACCGTCAGCCGTGCGAATTACCGTACCGTCACTTTGTTTAACCGCAGCATAACCCCTTTGCAAAACCGCCGCCGGATTTAGTGCAGATAACTTTTCTTGCAACACTTCCAGTTTACCACTTGCCTGCCGCAAAGTTCGCGATGTCACAGGCAACCGTTTTAAGCGATTTTGTAACCGTTGCAAATGCTGTTCTTCTGTCTGAAATCGTGTCCGTACAGCACTTGCTAAATCGAGCATTCTCTGCTTGTGTTGAAAGTAAATATCTGCCAAAACAGGCACTGCTTGTTCCGCCGCTGCTGTCGGAGTATGAGCTCGTTTGTCGGCCGCTAAATCGGCTAGAGATTCATCTCTTTCGTGCCCGATACCAGTGATAATTGGAATTGCACAATTGACGATCGCCCTAACAACCCTCTCATCGTTAAAACAAGCCAAATCTTCCGCCGAACCGCCGCCACGGGCCAAAATTATGACATCAGCCCTACCGTCCAATTCTACACGGGCGATCGCCCTGACAATTTCCGCAACAGCCGATTCTCCCTGCACCCCTGTCGGCGACAGCAACACCCGCAAACCCGGATATCTTTGAGATAGAGTCCGCTGAATGTCTCCCCAAGCCGCACTGCTATCGGAAGCCACAACAGCCACAATTTGCGGGTGTGGGGGAATCGAGCGCTTTCTGGCTGGATCGAAGAAACCCTCAGCATCCAAGCGCGATCGTAATTGCTGCAACCGCAAAGCCTGCAATCCTTCCCCAGCGGGTAGCAATTGCACAGCATTCAACTGGTACTCGCCACGCTTGTTGTAAACTCGGATGCTTCCCAAAACGATCAACTGTTCCCCTTTTACGGGGATTTGCACTAATTTTTGCCCCCGATTGTTCCAAGCCACGCAGCGAATCGCAGCGCTTTTGTCAGGATCGGACAGAGTGAAATAGCAGGCTGTGGGGTATGGCGAAACGTTAGTCACCTCGCCTGTCAGCCAAACCGATCGCAAGTAGCGATCGCCCTCCAACAAGTCTTGCAGGTATGATGTTAGTCCAGCAACAGATAACGCTGTATCAGGAAAAATTGAAGTCATCGACATTTCTAATTTCAGAAACCTAGGCTACCATATCTAAGGTAATTTATTTGTATCTCAATCGGGCGATCGAAAATTAACTATCAATAAACTAATGATATCAGATACCATGACTTCGATGAATATGCTGCGTCAAGAGGCTGCGGCGATCGGCATTACCGATGCCGAAGCCAGAAAATATGGCGATCTCCGACATAAAAGAACTTGGTCTTTGGCCATCGAACATCACCTCTCTATGCAAGGAGAAGCCGATCGCATAGAACCATCTTTCACAACTTCCGAACCAGATTCCGCCACCGCACTCAACCACTCTCAGACTGAGGAGTTGAAAGACTATGGTATTGGGCTAACTGCGAATTTAGGCGAATCTGGAGTCAAAGTGAAGAAGCAAACAGCATCTTTTGCTTCGCCACAACAGCAAGAAATAGCGATCGGGCGATCGTACGGAAATTTCGATCGCCGCAGCAACCAAAATCGAAGTTTTAAACAAGTAGTTCAAAACCACATTAAAGCATTAACAATTATATCCGCCTCCCACACAAATCAGTCCAATTATTGGGTTTGTCCCGAGTGCGGCCCCGAGGGTGAATTGGGCTGTCACCTTTGCACCGGAGAAGGCAATGTAGGCAACATTGCAGCCATTAGCTGGACGATAGCTTATATGGAAATGTTGGGCTGTTCTGCTCGCGAAATAGAGCCCTTCAGGAAAATCCCGGTTGCATCCGAGACTCTGGAATTGAATTTAAAAGTTTGTGTTGCTATCAAAAAAAGTACCGAAGTTTTAGCCAGGACAGAAAAATGGGTAATTGGTAATCGGTAATTGGGGATTGGGCATTTAACAAGTAACCAATAACCAATAACCTAAAAATTCAGTATTGATTCCAGCTTTTTCAAAGCAACTTCTAAGTCATCATTAACAACCTGACAATCAAATTCGCCCGCAGCTTCAATCTCCTCCTTAGCGCGCAGTAACCGACGGGCGATCGCACTTTCGGAATCTTGACCCCGACTCCGCAGCCGCCGCTCCAATTCTTCCCAAGAAGGAGGTAAAATAAAAATTCGCAAAGCCTCCAGAAACTTATTTCTAATTTGCCTTGCTCCTTCGAGTTCAATTTCGAGTAATACCCATTTTCCCTCACCAGTACGCTGCTGGAGAGCAAAATAAGGAGTACCGTAAAAATTGCCCGCAAACTCGGCCCATTCCGCCAATTCGCCAGCATCAACCATTTGGTCAAAACGGTGGCGACTGACAAAATAGTAATGTTGTCCCTCAATTTCTCCCTCACGGGGCTCACGAGTTGTCACCGATACCGAAAGATACAATTCGAGATGACGATTGAGGAGCGATCGTACTAGGGTGCCTTTCCCCACACCGCTAGGCCCCGTCAGAACAATTAATTTACCGGATTTCATTTTTATAACAGAAACGTGTAACAATTCAACTTTTTGCTTACTCTAGACTGTCAGTGCTCAAATTGCAACTGACAAACCTCAATCATCCCGACTTTGACCTTCCTTGCTCACCACAAAACGATTAGCAACCGTTTCCGGCTGAATCGCCGAGAGGATGACGTGACTCGAATCAGTAATAATAACCGCCCTCGTACGGCGGCCATAAGTAGCATCTACCAGTTGTCCCCGCTCCCGCGCATCAGTAATTATCCGCTTAATTGGCGCTGACTCGGGACTGACAATCACAATCACTCGGTTAGCAGACACAATGTTACCAAAACCGATATTAATTAGTTGAATATCCATGAAAATATTAATCTCTGGGTGAGCGAGTAACTATTAATTCTTACTTATTATCACATATAAAAATATTTTTTATGACAATTTTAAAATTAATTCAAACTGATTTTATGAATTTTCACCTGATTTCTTTTACCCTTTTGACGCCAAGCCTCCGCTCTTTATCAAAACTTTAAAAAACTACCACTACAGCCACTCTATATTAAAGATTTGGTAAAACTTTAGATTTTTAGTTGCCAATAAAAACATTAGCTGTATCGAAATAAAAGTCTATAAATATTGATTGCGAAATATAACATCGATCTTAGATGGGAGTATAAATTAAGTATAATCACGGATAAAATAAGAGCAAATACTCGCAAATTGCTTTTTATACTGACAGTAATAACATTAATGCTGCTTTCACTAGCTGTCAACCCAAGTTACAGCCTAATGTCGATCGCACTTTCTCCCCAATTTCCCACAAAAACATACTCAGAAGCGAAATTAGCCGGAGTATTTTGTAGTTGTATAGCCGGACAAACATAGATTTGGGAGGGTGCATCTCAATGAGTGCAAATATATTCGTAGGGGCGAAGCATTTCGGTAGTA
>ENA-OFCE01000425-OFCE01000425.1-metagenomes-genome-assembly--contig:-NODE-425-length-28073-cov-4.645121_pt1 | contig 28073 bp, 29 predicted proteins | sample MGYA00153388_OFCE01 | MGnify analysis MGYA00153388 | reverse complement strand
GCATTCAGGCGGCGGACTTGCTGGGCCGCAAGGTGCTGATGGAAGGTGGCAGGGGGCTGGCGCTGCTTGCCGCGCGCATTCAGGCCACGATTGAAAAAACCAAGAGCCAATCAGAACTCAAAGGCCATGCTGACGCGCTTGGCAAAGCTTTGCAACAAGTCAGCGCGGCAACCCAAGCGGCATGGGCTACCGGCAATCCGCAAGACGCGCTGGCCAACGCCGTGCCCTACATGCAAGCCTTTGGCCACACTGTGCTGGCCTGGATTTGGTTGGATGTGGCTCACGTGTCTATTGATCCAGGTGCTACTAATTCAATAACTGCTCGCGCCGGTATTCAGGGCGCTACAGCCTATTTTTATGCTTACGAACTACCCAAAATAACGGCTTGGTTGGCGGTGGTTGAAAGTCGCAACCTGCTGTGCGCCAACTTGCCTGAGGAGGCTTTTTAATGGGTTTTTACAAACCGGGTGCCAACCACGTTCAAGATCCCAAGATGGCGCGGCTGCACAAAATCATCTGGACACTGATTTTCGGCGGCCTGATCACCATCATCCTCGGTATTTTTGTTGAAAGGGCTGGCGACGCCATGGGCTGGATGATGGCTGTTGCAGGTGGCGTGCTGACCGCAATCGGTGTGGTTTTGATTTACGTGCGCTCGACGATGACCGTTGAGCCTAAATAATAACTTTTTAATATCGGAGATCCACATGACCCCCAGAACGATTCAAAAACTATTCGACCTGACAGGTAAAACCGCACTTGTGACCGGCGGCTCACGCGGCCTGGGCCTGCAAATGGCGCATGCACTCGGCGAGGCGGGCGCCAAAATCATGCTCAGTTCACGCAAAGCCGAAGACCTGAAAGAGGCCGCAGCTGAACTGAAAGCCGCTGGCATTGACGCTGACTGGATTGCTGCCGACTGCGCTAAAGAAGCGGACATTCGCATGCTGGCCGACGAGACCATCAAGCGCATGGGTCATGTGGATATTCTGGTCAACAACGCTGGCGCCGCCTGGGGCGCACCGGCCGAAGACCACCCGGTTGAAGCCTGGGACAAGGTGATGAACCTGAACATTCGCGGCTACTTTATTTTGTCGCAGCACATTGCCAAGCACTCCATGATTGCGCGCAAGTATGGCCGCATCATCAACATCGCATCCATCGCCGGGCTGGGCGGCAACCCCAGCGGCATGCAAACCATCGCCTACAACACGTCCAAAGGCGCAGCCATCAACTTCACGCGCGCGCTGGCAGGCGAGTGGGGCGTTCACGGCATCACGGTCAATGCCATTTGCCCAGGCTTTTTCCCCAGCAAAATGACGATGGGCACACTCAAGGCCATGGGTGAAGAAAAGCTGGCCGCGCACGCGCCGCTCAAGCGCTTGGGTGATGATGAGGATTTGAAGGGCCTGTGCGTGCTGTACGCGTCTGATGCGGGCAAGCACATCACAGGGCAGTATCTGGCCGTTGACGGTGGCGTCAGCATAGTGACTGGCGGCTAAACGTGTCCATCGGTTTTGGCGTTGAAATCCCTTTCGTTACTCATCTCGGATTTGAACTAGAAAAGTTTGAAAAGGGTGAATCAGCCATCGGCTACAGCCCGAAACCCGAACACTTGAACTCGTTTTCCGTCACCCACGGTGGCGCAGTGATGACGCTCATGGACGTGACGCTGGCCGCCGCCGCGCGCAGCGTTCAAGCCGACATGGGCGTGGTGACGATTGAGATGAAAACCAGCTTCATGCAGCCCGCACCGGGTGACGGCAGCCGCCTGACCGCAAAAGGGCGCTTGATTCACCGAACTGTGACTTTGGCGTTTACCGAGGCGACGCTGTTTGATGTTCAGGGAAAAGCTTGCGCGCACGCGACCGGGACTTTCAAATACGTCAAACGGCTGGTGACTGGCGCTAAAACCAGCAATCCATTAAGCCGAACGCCAAATTCTGTTATTTCGACCGACTGAATGAGCTGTGAAGGTCATTTTTAGTCTTTTTCAAGTATCAAATAGTGCTTTAGACCAATAAATACGGGCGCAAGCAGCTATTAAATTGATAGTAAATTTTAATCATATTGAATGGAATCCATCATGCCAAGCAACCAGCAAATCCTCCTGGACAACCGCCCAACAGGCGAGGCCGTTGCCAGTAACTTCAAACTCGCTGCGACAGACACCCCTGCAATCGCCGATGGTCAAGTTCTCGTCAAACACCACTTTTTAAGCCTGGATCCGTACATGCGCGGCCGCATGAACGACAGCAAAAGCTACGCCGTACCCCAGGCGCTCGGCCAGGTCATGGGCGGCGGTACAGCTGGCGAAGTGGTAGAAAGCCGCTCGCCGAAGTTCGCGGTCGGCGACAAGGTTGTTGGCATGGGTGGCTGGCAACAGTTCAGCGTGATTGATGCCGAACAGGTGGGTGCTTTGCGCAAGGTAGACACCACCCACGTGCCGCTTTCACATTACCTGGGCGCTGTGGGTATGCCGGGCGTCACAGCCTACTACGGCCTGGTCAAAATCATTGAACCCAAGGAAGGCCAAACCGTTGTCGTTAGCGCTGCAACGGGCGCTGTCGGCAGTGCGTTTGCAGCCTTGGCCAAAGCGCGCGGCTGCCACGTGGTGGGCATCGCGGGCGGACCCGACAAATGCAAGTACGCGGTTAACGAGCTGGGTTTTGACGCCTGCATTGATTACAAGCTGCACGATAACGCGGGCTCGTTGGCAAAAGCCGTCAAGGCTGAATGCCCAAACGGCATTGATGGCTACTTTGAGAACGTGGGCGGTATGGTGCTGGATGCGGTGCTGCCGTTGATGAACGCCTTTGGCCGCATTGCCATGTGCGGCATGATTGCAGGCTATGACGGCAAACCTTTGCCTTTGACCTACCCAGCGCTGATTTTGATGAGCCGCTTGCGGATTCAGGGTTTTATCGTCAGTGAGCACATGGAAGTCTGGCCAGAAGCACTCAAGGAGTTGGGCATGCTGGTGGGTACTGGCAAGCTAAAGCCGCGTGAATCTGTGGCCCAAGGGCTAGCCGCTGCGCCTGAGGCATTTCTGGGGTTGCTCAAAGGCAAAAACTTTGGCAAGCAGATTGTTAAATTGATCTAATCTCAGCGGGAAATATCATGGCGGATCTGATTCTTCACCACTATCCCACCTCACCATTTGCTGAAAAAGTCCGGTTGATGTTGGGCTACAAAAAACTGGCGTGGAAGTCGGTCATCATCCCGATGATCATGCCCAAGCCGGAAGTGGTGGCACTGACGGGTGGCTACCGCAAAACTCCGGTGTTACAGATCGGTGCTGACATCTATTGCGACACCGCCTTGATTGCTGATGTGCTGGAGCATTTGCAGCCAGAGCCTTCTTTGTACCCCGAGCCCAGCAAGGGCATGGGCCGCACGCTGGCGCAGTGGGCTGACACCACACTTTTCTGGACGGCGATGGCGTACAACTTTCAGCCAGCGGGTACGGCCCAGGTGTTTGCAGGTGCGCCGCCAGAAGCCGCCAAAGCCTTTGCTGAAGACCGCCAAGCCATGCGCCAGGGCATGCCGCGTATGCCAGCGGCTGATGCAACCGCGGCCTACAAGTCGTACCTGCGCCGCATGTCTGACATGCTTGACGATTGGCCGTTTTTACTCGGCGCGCTGCCCAGCATTGCCGACTTTGCTGCCTACCATCCGTTGTGGTTCACCCAAACCCGCACGCCTGCCATGGCGAGCATTCTCAACGCCACCCCTGCAGTGCTGGCGTGGATGGACCGCATGGCAGGGATGGGCCATGCATCGTTTGAAAAGTGCAGTGCGCTTGAAGCGATTACCCTGGCCGCTGCTGCGACTCCTTCTGCATTGCACGACGACGTTTTTCAAGACGAACACGGCATCGCGCTGGGCAGCCAGGTCACGATCAGAAGCGAAAACTTTGGGTTAGAGCCTTCGCAAGGAGAGCTGGTAGCCGCCACCCGCATGCATTACACGCTGCGCCGCACGGACGAGCGCGCCGGAACAGTACATGTGCATTTCCCACGCATTGGTTATTCACTCAAGAAAGTAGACGCATGATTACCGATTTCAAAGGCAAAACCGCCGTGCTCACTGGCGCGGGCTCGGGCTTTGGCCTTGAGTGCGCCCGCATCGGCGCAAAACTCGGCATGAACCTGGTGCTGGTGGACGTCCAACAAGACGCGCTGGACTCCGCAACCAAAGAAATGCAGGCTTTAGGTGCGCAGGTCTTGTCGTTCAAACTCGACGTGTCCAGCGCCACTGAGATGGAAGCGATGGGCGCGGAAGTGCTGGCACGCTTTGGCGCGCCACATTTGATTTTTAACAACGCAGGCGTTGGCTCGGGCGGCTTGATTTGGGAAAACTCCGTCAAAGACTGGGAATGGGTGCTGGGCGTGAATGTAATGGGCGTGGCCCACGGCGTGCGAATCTTCACACCCATGATGCTGGCGGCGGCTAAAAAAGACGCCGCCTGGCAAGGCCACATCGTCAACACTGCCAGCATGGCGGGTCTGCTCAATGCCCCCAACATGGGCGTGTACAACGTCAGCAAGCACGCAGTGGTGTCCCTCAGCGAAACGCTGTACCAGGATTTGTCGTTGGTCACAGACCAAATTGGCGCATCTGTGCTGTGCCCGTTTTTTGTGGCAACTGGCATCAGCCAGAGCCACCGCAATCGCCCATCAGAGCTGCGCGGCACCAAGCCCACGCAAAGCCAGCTGGTTGGCCAAGCCATGAGCACCAAGGCAGTCAGTTCAGGCAAGGTCAGCGCGGCAGACGTGGCGCAAATGGTGTTTGATGCCGTTGCCGCCAACCAGTTTTATATTTATAGCCACCCGAAGGCCATCAAATCGGTTCAAACGCGGCTGGAAGACATTGTGCAAACCCGCAACCCGACTGACCCGTTTGAAGGCAAGCCTGAGCTAGGGCAGCAACTGAAAGATGCGCTGCGGGCCTGATTCCAACACCCAATGAAAGCGATAACTGCGTTGCTTTGTCTCGCCGTGCTAAAGCACTGTCTTCGACTTCGCGCCTTGTTCTCACTTCCATTAGGAATTGGAATGAAAACTACACCGGCAACCGGTCAAACACTTCATAGCAATTTTTTAACCAGGTTTTGACCCGCTGGCGTTCCAGCAACCCGAGCGAGTCAGAGCTGTCGCGGTCGTTGATGGCTTTCCAGAAGCTGGTGTTGTGTTGGTCGATCTTGCGCATACTCACGTCATGCAGCCGCGGCAGCTCAATCACGTAAGCGCCTTGCGCCTGCGCTTTTTGCAGCGCATAAGACTCGCGCAGCAACACAAAATCATTTCCACGCCCGAAGTTTTGCACCACCACGTAGTTTGGCCCGCTGCCGTAGGTATCGACCAGGCGGCCCAGCAAATCAACCGCGTCCCGGCCATCGTCCATGACGTGCCACAGATTAACGGTCACGCCCATTTCCTTGAACAGCTCCAGCAGGCTCGCGTCCGCAATCCACTTGGCCAGCGGGCTGGAGGTTTGCGCGGCCAAGTCAACAATCACGTTAGAGTTCGGGTTTTCTTCAAACGCCGCCACGATTTGGTCCATGCCTTCATAGCTGTCAACCACTACCGGCGAGGCGTAATCTGAATAGAACCGGTTAAAGGAAAAGTGCGACCGGTCGGTATCAAAGCCAGTAAACGCTACGTTTTTGTCGATAAAGTACTGCGCCAAAACCCGCGCCGTAACGGACTTGCCCACGCCGCCTTTTTCCCCGCCGATAAAATTGATTGATGCCATGATGTTCCTGTTAAAGCTGGTGGATTTTAATTCGAAAAATGGCGAAAAATGGGGTCAGGTCTTTCAATATCATATATAAGAAAGCCTGAAAGCCAATAAATACGTGCGCAAGCAGCTCCTAAATTAATAGTATCCGCAGCAACCACATTTACATCGACTGCTCAAGCAGTTCGGTGTAATCAGCACTGGTTGCCAGACGCGGGTTGGTTTTGTGGCAATGGTCGGCCATTGCGCCGGAAATTATTTTTTCGAAATCACCCGCCTGCACGCCCATGCTTGACAAGCCAGCAGGCAATCCCAGGCGGGCGCTCATTTCAGTGATGGCACCAGCCACATCGGTGCCTTGTGTCAAGCCCATGGCGTGTGCCATGCGCTGCAGGCGGTTTTCTTTTTGAATCGACTCTACCGACGCGTTAAACCGGATCACCGCAGGCAAAAACATTGCGTTCAGCGTTCCGTGGTGCAAACGCGGGTCAACGCCGCCCAGGCTGTGGCTGAGCGAATGTACACAGCCAAGCCCTTTTTGAAACGCCATTGCACCCTGCATCGACGCGCTCATCAATTGCATGCGTGCTTCGCGGTCGCTGCCGTCGCGGGTTGCGCGCTCAATGTGCGCCCAGCCGCGCTGCAGGCCATCAAGTGCAATGCCATCGGCTGGCGGGTTGAATGCCGCCGACATGAAGGTTTCCATGCAGTGCGCGATGGCATCCATACCGGTGGCTGCGGTCAACTTGGCGGGCAGTCCGAACGTGAGTTCAGGGTCGCAAATAGCGGCTTTGGGGATGATGTGCGGTGAGTGAAACCCCAGTTTGCGGCCGTCTGCCACGATAATAATTGCGCCCCGCGCGACTTCGCTACCGGTGCCGCTGGTGGTTGGCACAGCAATAAGTGGTGCGGCGGCAGATGTTATGCGCAGCGAGCCGCCTTCAATGGTTGCATAGGTTGTTAACGGCTGATCGTGTGTGGCCGCTATCGCCACCCCTTTGGCGCAGTCAATCGCCGAGCCGCCGCCCACCGCAATCAGGCCATCGCAGCCGCTGGCTTTGTACAAGGCGCTTGCGGCCAGAACGGCTGCCTCGGTGGGATTGGACGGCGTCTGGTCGAAAATAGTGACTTTCAAACCAGTCAGTGCTGCAAGTGCAATATCCAATATGCCAGCAGCTTTTACGCCTGCGTCAGTAACCAGCAGCGGTTTGGTAATGCCAACCCGGTCGCACTCCTGCTTTAGCAATTGGACAGCGCCGAAGTCAAACTGGATTTGGGTGATGTAGTTGATGAGTGCCATGTTCAGATTATTGCCTGTGTACGCTGGCTGTCGTTGTACCATTTGCCCGGCCGGCGATTGCGCGGTCGGCATCTGCGTTGCCTGGAACGACATCGCTATTACCTTTACCTCCCAACATGAAAAAGACAGATTTTCGTTTTATCCACCGCCTGCGCGTTCGCTGGGCGGAAGTAGATATGCAAAAAATAGTGTTTAACGCCCACTATTTGATGTATTTCGACACCGCTATCAGCGACTATTGGCGCGCGCTTGCACTGCCGTACGAAGAGGCGATGGTGCAACTTGTCGGTGATTTGTACGTCAAAAAAGCGGTACTTGAATACCACGGCTCGGCGCGTTTTGATGACCAGTTGCAAGTGGCTCTGAAATGCAACAAGGTGGGCAATTCATCCATAACCTTCGGCGGAGCAATTTTCCGGGACGATGCCTTGCTCGTGAGCTGCGAACTGATTTACGTTTTCGCCGACCCCGCTACGCAAAAGGCGGTGTCTGTTCCGCCCGGACTTCGCCAGGTTTTGGCTGACTTTGAAGCGGGCAAAGAAATGTATGCGGTAAAGACCGGAAGCTGGCAGCAATTCAAAGCCGATGCAGCACAGATTCGCACGGAAGTATTTGTTCAGGAGCAAGGCATCCCGATTGAAGAAGAATGGGACGAAGCCGACCCATCAGCGCTGCATGCAGTGGTCTACAACGGGCTGATGCAGTGCGTGGCGACGGGACGCTTGCTGGAGCACGCCCCCGGCGTCGCGAAAATCGGCCGCATGGCCGTCAAGCGGGTTTTGCGGGGCAGCAGTCTGGGTCGTGGGGTGGTTGATGCGTTGTTGGCGGCCGCGGTAGACCAGGGTTACCGGGAAGTACTTTTGCATGCGCAGGCCAGTGCGAAGGGTTTTTATGAAAAGTCGGGTTTCATCGTCCGCGGAGAGCCCTTCGATGAAGTAGGAATCGCGCACATTGAGATGTTCAAGACAATCCATCAACAGTAAATCAGGTTGCCCGCGAGCGGTGACAATAAACGCTTGAAGACGCTTTCATCATTCCCAAGCAGTTATGGCTAAGAAAAAACGCAGTTACCCCGGCTCAGCCACACCAGCGCAGCAAACAGGTCCATCCAGCAGTAAAACCAATGCACCAGCAGCGTCTGCCAGCATTGACGTAAAAGGTGGTTTGCCCGGTCAGCGTGCGCCGGCTGCTGCATCCGTAACAGATTTGCCTTTTGAAGTACAGCGCGGCGACTGGACGGTGATCATCCTGGCGTTAATGATGTTTTTAACACCCGCCATCGGTGTGCCCAACGAGTTGATGTTGCAAGACACCCTTAAATCCATTGTGGTGGCTTTTGCGGCGGTCGGCGCAGGGTTGCTGTTTTTTTGGCAACAGCGCAATCGGCGCGAAGGCTTGCGCTGGCATGCGTTGATGTGGCTGCCGCTGTCGCTAATGTTCTACGCGCTGGGCAGCATGGTGTGGTCGCACACCTTTTTGGGCGGAGTAGAGGCAATTCGCTGGTTTTTGTTCAGCCTGATGTTGTGGCTGGGGATTAACACGCTGTCCCGCGAACGCACGCCGTATTTGATTGAAGGCATTCACTGGGGCGCGTTTGTTTGCTCGCTTTGGACAGTGCTCCAGTTTTACTTTGACTTCACATTTTTTCCGCAAGGGCCGAACCCAGCTTCAACGTTTGTCAACCGGAACTTTTTTGCCGAGTTCGTGGTGTGTACTTTCCCGTTTACGCTTTACCTGCTGGCGCAGGCAAAAAGCACTTCACGAATTGCACTGACTGCATTTGTGCTGGGCTTTAACGTCATTGCATTGATGATGACCGGTACCCGTGGGGCGTTGGCTGCTTTCTGGATTCTGGCAGCGCTGGTCTTCCCGCTGATCCTTGTGTTGTATCGCAAACAGTTTGCGTTCTACACCTGGGACAGCGGTAAAAGAATTTTGGCTTGTGGCGTTTTGATGGCGACTGTTGTCACGATGGGACTTATCGGCTCAGGCAACCCCAAGGTCATCTCTGATCGTTCGTATTATGGCAATGCGACCACTCCGTTTGACATGGCATTCAAGCGCACCGCGTCGATCTCTGCCGAAGATGGCTCGCTGGGCATTCGTCTGGTGATGTGGAAAGCAACCGCAGGCATGATCAAGGCTGAGCCCCTGAAGGGCGTTGGAGCAGGCGCCTGGGAGGCCATGCTGCCGCTGTACCAGACCGAAGGATCGCAGCTTGAGACCGACTACTACGTTCACAACGAGATTTTGCAATTGCTGGCCGAGTACGGCGCAGTCGGGTGGGTGTTTTTGTTCGCGCTGTTTTCTTACCTGCTGTTTGCGGCCTGGAAAACGCTGCGCAGCAAAACTGCCGAAGCGCTGGCGGAAGCCCCCATGCGCGCCATTGCGCTGGCCAGCTTGCTGGCGTTTTTGGTAGTCAGCAACATCGGTTTTCCGTGGCGTCTGGCAAGCACGGGTTGTATTTTTGCGCTGGCTTTGGCCATGCTGGCTGCATCAGACGCGAGGCTCAACGTTCGCGGAGTCGCTGCAGCGTCACGCATATCGTGGCGGCCTGCGTATTCGCAGGTGCTGGCGGTTGCCATGATGGTCTGCCTTGCGCTGACGGCATACATCAGCCAGCAGGCTGCAGAAACCGAGAAAAAAATCGTGACCGCCGTAAAGATGTCGCTTTCGATTACCCAATCCAGGGACGTGAACAACCCCAAGTGGGACAAAACAAAAAAGGAAATGCTGGCGTTGGCAAAAGACGGCATAGCAATCAACACCCACTACCGCAAAATTACGCCGATGCTGGGGGATGAGTTGGCCAAGTGGGGCGACTGGAAAAACGCGATATGGGTGTGGGAGTCGGTTGTCGAGTCCAGACCCTACGTTGTGGCGATTTTGTCAAATATTGCGCGCGGATACGCGACGATTGGTAACAACGAAAAGGCTCTGGAGTTTCTGGAGCGGGGAGAAAAGCTGCAGCCAAAAGCCGTATCAATTCGCTCCCTCAAAGTCATTTTGATGAGTCGGACAGGTAAAGAGCCAGAAGCCGCTGCGCTAGCCAAGCGATACATGGACGAAGGTACTTACGACTATGACCTGACCAATGCGGCTTATGTTTTAGGCGTGAGGAAAGGCGATTTCGACATGGCCATTCAAGGCCTTGAGCTGCGCAACAAGGGCTGGCCCGCCAATCAGGCCGATGGGTACACCAAGCTTGGTGAGATTTATGCCGTCCAGAAAAAAGACGATGCCAAAGCGATTGCGGCGTACAAAATGGCAATCGCCGCTACCCCTGAAAAAGAACGCGAAGCGCTGCGGGCTCAAATTCCGCCTGCGCTGCTGGCAGGCCTTTAGGCTGCTGCCCCCACCGTTTTTGCCGGCAAGGTAAACGTGCAAACCACCGTGTGGGCATCAGGCGTTGCACTTTGACTGGCGGCAGACAGCGATAGATACGTCAGCTCTTTGAAGCTGGCCGTCCAGGAGTGACCGGAGGGTTTTGCGCTTTCTGGCGGCGCGCTTAATACGATCAGGCTGGCACAGCGCGTGCCATAGTTGCGTTCAGCAACAGCAACGCGTGCACTGGAAAGCGCCAACTCCAGGTCATGCGGTATACCGGTTTGTGGCAAGTCACTGACCGGCGCACGATTTTCCTGCGACAGCGCATTCCAGAGCACTTGTTCCAGGGCTTCGTGGCTGGACGATTGCAGTGCTTCAGCCAATGCCGATTTGAGGCTCACCGTTTTTGGCCATGGCGTGTCCAGAGCCGCGTTTGACAGGCCGTAAACACCGTTTTCGAGCTTTTGCGGTCCCGCGTGGGCACCGCCGGGCTGCCGGTTTGACCACCAGTGCCACTGGCCGCTCTGCACATCGCCCAAGACAAGGTTAAAGCCGCCGTACAGCGCGCCGTCGATTGGATCGATGAATGCATGCGCGTCGTCCGCACCCTCAAGCCAGCGCATGGCAAGCTCACCCCTGGAACGCGGCGCAGCAGGCGGTATGCCTTCGCGCACGTTGGTTAACAGCGCCACCCGCCCGCCTGGCGACATGCCCAGCCAGGTACCGCCAGCCCGCGCATCGCGTCCCGAAATGATGGTGCGACCTTCGGCTGTTTGCCAGCTCGCCAGCGGCAGAGCGGGGCGGTCAAAAAACTCATCTCGATTGGACGCCAGAACCAGCGGCCAGCGGCTGGATACATTGATGGCGAATGCTGCCAGGCACATCGCGTGGACTAGATGTCTTCCAGCAGCGGGTAAGGCAGCGGCAACAGCTTCAACGCCGCGCCGTCGTTGCTGCCTAAAGTTAACGCCCCAGTGCTGGCCGATGTTTGCATTGACAAAATCACTGCAAAACCCCCGGCAGGATCAGCCCCGCTGGCAGCGACCAGGCCGCACGGCTGCTCTGCGTCACTTTCATGAAACACCTCCTGACCAACATGCGCAGCAGCACCAGTGTGCGCAACATAAGCGCGCCGTTTAAGCGTGCCCCTGAATTGGCTGCGTGCCACCACCTCTTGGCCCGGGTAACAGCCTTTTTTAAAGTTCACCCCGCCAACCGATTCGTAATTGAGCATTTGCGGCACGAAAGCCTCAAAAATCGGGAGCGTGACCATTGCAATGCCTGCCTGAACTTCCAGCCACTGCCAATGGCTGAGCGAAAGCGCTTGCCCTGCTGGCGGCGCAGTGCCCGCGGGCGCGCACCACAGCGCACGATCAACACCCGCACCGGGGTACAGCTGTATCGTGGTTTGATTGCCAAAAACATGTTTTGCCCAATGAATATGGGCGCAAGTAGCTTCTGAATTAGTAGCAATCAGGCTATGGGCAGCGGCGCCCGACACGCCGTACAGCAAAAAATCATCGCTTGCATCGCTCAATTTGACCTTGGCCCGCAACACAAACATACCAAGCCGCTTCAGGGTTTGCGCTAACAGGTCTCGACTACAAACCAGCAAAATATCGTCGGTGCCTTCTGTATTTTTGACGTTAAACACCACAAAGCTGGCTTGCATTCGCCCTTTGGAGTTGCAAAATGCTGCCAAACTCGACTGTTCTTGTGTCAGTCCTGCAATGTCCTGGGTGAGTTGGCCTTGCAAAAATCTGGCGGCCTCGTCGCCAGCGGCGCGAATCACGCCGAGGTGCGGGAGTTGGGTAATGCCCGACATGGCCAAAAGATGCCCATCAGTCGGGGCGGCAACTGGCAATAAAAATGGTGTGGTCATCGCTGAATTATCATGGCTTATCCCTTTTTGGATCAGCTCGAACGGACCCATGACCAGTGCGCAGTGTTTTCACTAAATTGTTGATTTTTGTTGCTTTTGCGTTCTGCGCGGCTGCAGGCACTGCACTGTGGTGGCTGCACACGCCGATGCCGCTGACTTTGCAGCGGGACGCAGGCGCCATTGACCTTGAAGTCGAGCCCGGTACGCGCGCAGCACAAATCGCAGAAGAGGTGGTGGCCAACGGTGTCCGGTCAAACGTTTTGCTGCTGCAGCTCTGGTTTCGGTTCTCCGGGCAAGCCAGGCAAATCAAGGCGGGCAGCTACGAGATCAAACCGGGCATTACGCCACGGAGCTTGCTAACCATGCTGGTGCGCGGCGACCAGTCGCTGAGAAGCGTCACACTGGTAGAGGGCTGGACCTTTGCACAGGTGCGTACTGCGCTACAAAAAGCAGAGCTGCTTGCGCCCGAATCTATTGAGCTAGAGCCTGAAAGTATCATGAAACAACTGGGAAAACCCGGCGTGCACCCCGAGGGGCGTTTTTTTCCTGACACGTATACCTACGCCAAAGGTTCGAGCGATATGGCGGTGCTCAAACGTGCAGCCAAAGCGATGGACAAGCGACTTGACGCTGCGTGGGCGCTGCGCAGCGCTGACACGCCACTCAAATCTGCAGCCGAGGCGCTGACGCTTGCCAGCATCGTTGAGAAAGAAACCGGCAAACCTGCTGACCGCGCCCAAATTGCTGGCGTGTTCACCAACCGCCTGCGTATCAGTATGCGGCTGCAAACCGACCCGACCGTGATTTACGGTTTGGGGGCAAATTTTGATGGCAACCTGCGCAAGCGTGACCTGCTGGCGGATACGCCCTACAACACCTACACCCGGGCCGGTTTGCCGCCCACCCCGATTGCAATGCCTGGCAAGGCGGCGCTTCTGGCAGCTGTGCAACCCCAAGCCACCGCCGCTTTGTATTTTGTCTCCCGAGGCGATGGCACCAGTGAATTCAGCGCCAGTCTTGACGACCACAATCGCGCCGTCAACAAATACATTCGAAAATAATAGACATGACCTCTATTTCCGTCGTTTCGAACGCCTGCAGCAATTCGCTGCCCCCTTTACGGGAAGAAGGAGCTGGCCGTGCTCAGGGCGGCCAGCCGTTGCCGACGCCCGGCCTTTTCATCAGCTTTGAAGGCATAGACGGCGCGGGCAAGTCGACGCACGTCGCCGCTTTGGCCGAAGCATTCAAGGCTGCGGGGCGCGCCGTGACGCTTACCCGCGAGCCGGGCGGCACACGCCTGGCTGAAAAGCTGCGCGCCATGGTGCTCAACGATGCAATGGACCCGCTGACCGAGTCGCTCCTGATTTTTGCTGCGCGCCGCGACCACCTCACCACCGTCATCCTGCCAGCCTTGGCGCAGGGCGATGTCGTGCTGTGCGACCGGTTTACCGACGCGACGTTTGCCTACCAGGGCAGTGGGCGTGGCTTTGATTTGGCAGTACTTGCCACCCTTGAAAAGTGGGTTCAGTCTGACCAGCAAACGCGCAATCTGGTGCAACCTGATTTGACCGTCTGGTTTGATTTGGACCCGGTACAAGCCGCGGCCCGGCTGGCAGACGCGCGCGTGCCGGACAAGTTTGAAACCCAGCCGGTGGTATTTTTTACCCGCGTTGCGCAAGGCTACGCCAAACGCGCCGAGGCCGAACCAAAAAGGTTTGCTCGAATCAATGCTGCACAAACCCGCGAAGCGGTCTGGAAAAGCGTGCAGCACGCGGTTGCCTCCAAAGGCTGGTTGTGACTGCGCCGTGGCTGCAGGCGCAGCTTAAAAGTCTTCTCCACCAGCGCGGCCATGCCTGGCTGCTCAGCGGCCCATCCGGCTTGGGGCAGTTTGACTTAAGCCTGGCATTGGCGCGTGCGTGGCTGTGCGATGCCCCGACCAGTGAAGGCGCGTGCGGCGTTTGCGCCAGCTGTCACGCTGTAGATGTGCATACCCACGCTGATTTGAGCGTGCTGCTACCCGAGGTGTTGTCGCTTGAACTGGGCTGGCCACTTGATGAGAAAACGCAGGACGAACTCGACAACAAGAAGCGAAAACCCAGCAAAGAAATCAAGGTCGACGCGGCACGCGAAGTTGTTTCATTTACCCAGTTCACCCGATCACGCGGCACCACCAAAGTGGTGCTGGTGTACCCGGCTGAACGCATGAATGGCATCACGGCCAATACATTGTTAAAAACACTTGAAGAGCCGCCCGGCGCAGTCAAATTCATATTGGCCACCGAAGCGGCCCACCAACTCCTGCCCACCATCCGCAGTCGCTGTATTGGCCACACGATGGTTTGGCCTTCCTTTGGTGAGGCATTGGCCTGGCTTGACGCCACAACGCAGGCCAGCGCGTCGGCAGGTGAGGGCGCCGACGGTAAAAAGCCAATAAAAGCCCCTGATGCGCGTGACTTGGAAACGCTGCTGACGGCTGCAGGCGGTAGACCGGCAGACGCGTTGGCTTGGGCGCAAAGTGGCCAGGCCGGCGTTATTGCCAAGAGCTGGCAAGCATTGCCCATGGCAATGGCTCGGGGAGATGCACAGGCTTTGGTCGATTGGGCGCCGGCCCAGGCGCTGGATGCATTGCAAAAAATTTGCCACGACGTTTGGGCGGTAAAGCTGGGCGCAATGCCCCGTTTCTTCAAAACCGATGACTTGCCCGCTTTGCCAACAAAGTCGGGATCAATGGCGCTTGCCACGTGGTCAAAAGAGCTTGCAACCTCAGCGCGATCGGTGGAACATCCTTACAACGCCGGGTTGATGCTGGAGGCACTCGCCAGCCGCGCTAAAGTTGCACTTTCTGGCAAGTAATCCGATAAGATCAAACCATGAGTGCAACACCACCCACCGGTAAACCTCTAGTTAGCAGCCTTACAGCGGCACCGACTTCTGCGCGCCCCAGCGTCGTGCAGCTCGCCATTAAAGAAAAAGCGGCGCTGTACGCTGCGTACATTCCACTGTTCCAGGAGGGCGGCATTTTCATCCCGACTGCACGCGAGTACCATTTGGGCGCTGATGTGTACGTGCTGATGACCTTGCCTGACGACACCCAGCGCTACCCGATTGCTGGCAAGGTCGCCTGGGTTACTCCAGCCCGGGCAGCTGGCGGCCGCACGCAGGGCGTTGGCGTGCGCTTCCCCGCTGATGAGAAGTCACGGGCCTTGAAGCTGAAAATCGAAGAGATTTTGGGCGCGCATTTGTTGTCTGACAGGCCAACGCAAACCATCTGACGGCCACCGCCTTTCGCGGCTGCCTTCGTTTCATTTCCCGATTCATGTTCACCGATTCGCACTGTCATTTGAGTTTTCCCGAACTCAAGGCCCAGCTTCCAGAGATTCGCAACGCCATGGCTGCGGCCCAAGTCGACCGGGCACTGTGCATCTGCACCACGCTGGAAGAGTTTGGCGATGTGCACGCGCTTGCCACTGCGTACGACAATTTCTGGTGCAGCGCCGGCGTGCACCCTGACAACGAAGGCGTGACAGAGCCAGACGTGGCCACGCTGGTGCGTTTGGCTGCACTGCCAAAAGTGGTTGCCATTGGCGAAACGGGACTGGACTACTTCCGGCTGGGCGAGCGCACCTTGGCCGATATGCACTGGCAACGTGAGCGTTTTCGGGTTCACATCCGCGCATCGCTGCAGACCAATTTACCGCTGGTCATTCATACCCGAAGCGCATCTGACGACACGCTCGCCATCTTGAAAGAGGAGGGCGCTGGCCAGGCGACCGGCGTGTTTCATTGCTTTACCGAATCACAGGCAGTAGCCAGGGCGGCGCTCGATCTCGGTTTTTACATCTCCTTTTCCGGGATTTTGACTTTCAAAACTGCAGCTGATTTACGAGAAGTCGCCCAGTTTGTGCCACTGGACCGGACGCTGATTGAAACTGACAGTCCGTACCTCGCACCCATGCCGCATCGCGGTAAAACCAATAATCCGTCTTACGTACCGCTGGTTGCAAAGCTGGTCGCGGAGTTAAAGGGCTTGACAATTGAAACTGTTGCCGAAGCGACGAGTCATAACTTTACCGAGCTGTTTACCCGGGTCAAAACGAATCAAAGTGTGGGAGTTTTAACTTGATAAATTACTTTAAGAAAGCTTTGTATCTAGTTGTTTTAATTGGATATAGTTCAGCTTTTTCTGGATCGTACGAGGACTTTTTTAACGCTATTACGCAGGACGACGCTCCTGCCGTCAAACGGCTTTTGGTCCGCGGATTCGATGCAAATACGCTGGATCCGAAAGGAAATCCGGGTTTGATGATTGCACTTCGCACGCCGTCCCCTAAAGTTGCCCAGCTTTTGGCAGAGGTTCCGAAAATCGAGCTGAACCGGCTCAGCGCGCAAGGCGAAAGTCCGCTCATGCTTGCGTCAATAAAAGGGCAACTCGCCCTTGCCGAGTTGATGATTAGAAAAGGCGCTGACGTCAACAAAACCGGTTGGACACCGCTGCATTACGCTGCAAGCGGCGCGCATTTGCCAGTGATGAAGCTGCTTCTTGAGAATTTCGCTTATATAGATGCCGAGTCGCCCAATGGCACCACGCCGCTCATGATGGCCAGCATGTACGGCAACGCCGCAGCGGTCAAGTTGTTGATCGACGAAGGCGCCGACCCGATGCTGAAAAATATCCAGGGGTTAACGGCCCAGCAGTTTGCGCAACGGGCCAATCGGCCGGATGCAGCCGAATTGGTGCTCAAAGCTATTCGCAGCAAACAGTCACCGGGGAAATGGTGAAAATTCGTATTCATATTTTGTATTCCACGATGTATATTATGTTAACTATTAGTTCGAGGTTGGTAGTTTCTTGGCAAAGGCGGTGAAAAGTTGCTCCATTGGGCTGCACGCGCCTGTAAATTCAATGCAGCCTTGATACCGCCATGTAGCCAATCACTTTGCTGCAAATCACTTAACTCAAGATAACGGTGTAGCGCAGCAACGACGATCTTGTTGAATTGATGCGCCAGCTGAGCTAGGCGCACCAACCATCGGTTAGCTCCTCGGGCCGGCGGCGCGCTTTTTCCGTCCACTTTCAAAAGGTTTCATTCGGAATGACCTTGAGTTGCTGTTGCGCAGCGCTGGCCAAAAAATCGTTATTTTGTGAAAATTCTTTGAAGTTGAAGCTTTGTTCACACATCAACGACTGGGCGTCAGCAAGTTTGTTACAGCGTCGAATCACCCTGAGCAGAAATAGCGGTAAGTAGCTGCCGAGCCAGCGGCGCGATCCTGATTAGCGATGCCCGGCACCAAAAGTGACCGCTTGAATATCGCAGTGCGCTCGTTTTAAGGAATTACCAACCCCGTTACGGCAGAGACTTTCCTTTTTTGGGCGGCAATGCCATAACAATGCTTGGCACAATGATTGCTTACACGTAAGTTGTCAGACGCTACAGTGATTTCATTAGGAAACGTGTAGCATGTGTTGTTTTAAATCATGCCCACCGCATGCTATTACAAGGAATTTGTATGGCCATCAAGCGTCCCACATTGGACCAATTGCAAGATGTTGCTCTAAGTCTGGGTATTCATTTGTCTACCGAGCAGGCAAAGGTGTACAACTCACTTCTGCAGGGTAATTTTGATGCCTACGACGTGGTCGATGCGATGCCCGACTACGTACCTCGTGTAACCTACCCAAGAACACCTGGCTACTTTCCTTCCGGCAACGAAAACAAATACGGTGCTTGGTATGTAAAAACCACCATACATGGAGCAACGCAAGGAAAACTATTCGGCAAAACCGTTGTGTTGAAAGACAACGTCTGCGTGGCTGGAGTGCCCATGATGAACGGCTCTTCCACGATGGAGGGATATGTGCCCAATGTCGATGCTACGATTGTTACCCGATTGCTTGACGCAGGCGCTACCGTGGTGGGAAAGGCGACTTGCGAATATTTTTGCTTTTCGGGTGGCTCGCACACCAGTTCGCCTGCTCCTGTACACAACCCGCATCGCATGGGCTATTCAGCGGGCGGCTCATCTTCAGGTAGCGCTGCTCTTGTAGCTGCTGGCGAGGTTGACCTGGCCATTGGCGGCGACCAAGGCGGGTCCATTCGTATGCCAGCGTCGTATTGCGGTATTTACGGAATGAAGGCCACGCATGGCCTGGTGCCATATACCGGCGTGATGCCAATTGAACTCACGATTGACCACACTGGTCCCATGACTAACAACGTCACTGACAACGCACTAATGCTCGAGGCTCTCGCAGGGCCTGACGGGCTCGACCCCCGCCAGCACGCCGGCCAAAGCGCCAAACCGTACGCCGAACTCATGAAGCAAGGTGTAAAGGGCCTGCGGATTGGCGTCGTCACGCAAGGGTTTGGCTGGCCGCAATCTGACCCGGCAGTTGACGCCAAAGTGCGCAAGGCTGCTGAAGTCTTCACCTCATTAGGCGCGACGGTGTCTGAAGTGTCTGTACCAATGCACTTAGTCGGGCCAGCAATCTGGCTACCGATAGCCGCAGAAGGCGCAACCCAGCAGATGATGAAAGACAACGGACACGGCTTTAACTGGAAAGGTCTTTACGTCACCAGCATGGTGGACTTTCATGCGGGTTGGAAGCATCGCGCTGACGAACTGTCAGAAACGCTGAAGTTAACCATGGTGCTTGGGGAGTACTTCATCAAGCACTACCGAGGGCATTTTTATGCCAAGGCGCAAAACCTTGGCCGCCAGCTCACTGCCGCATACGATGCGACGTTTGCAGATTTTGATCTGCTGTTAATGCCCACAGTTCCACTGACGGCCACGCCACTGCCCAAACCAGGAGCGCCGATTGACGAGGTGGTGGCGAGGGCTTTTGAGATTTTGCCAAATACCTGCCCGTTTGATGTCACCGGTCACCCTGCCATGAGCATTCCTTGCGGACTGATTGAAGGCTTGCCAGTAGGACTAATGCTGGTTGCCAAAAACTACGACGAGGCCACGATTTACCGCGCAGCTTACGCTTTTGAGCAAGCAGGTGATTGGAAGTTGATATAGCCCATCCAGTTCGCTGAACTCGCGCAAGCCCCATAGGCTATAGACCCGACTGACCGGGACCCTGCTCTGTTTTTGTTCTCGTTTTATCTCGTTTACTTCAAGGAGTTTTTCATGGATCGTCGTTCCTTCATCAAGTCATCGGGTGCCGCAGCTGTAGGCAGCTCTTCCATTCTTTTGCCGTTATCGGCACTGGCCGCCGACACAATCGGCGTCGGCAGCATCCATGATCTGTCGGGCGGGCTGGATATTTACGGCAAGCCAATGCATGACGCGCTTACATTGGCTGTTGAGGAGCAAAACGCAGCTGGCGGCTTACTTGGCAAAAAACTCAAGTTGGTTACGTATGACCCGCAATCAAACATGCAGATGTACGCGCAGTTCGCGCAGCAGGCTGCGCTAAAAGACAAAGTAGCGGTGGTGCATGGCGGCATCACCTCTGCGTCCCGCGAGGTAATCCGGCCGGTACTCAACCGAAACAAGACGCTGTACTTTTACAACACCCAGTACGAAGGCGGCGTGTGTGACCGCGGCACGTTCAGCACCGGGGTCACGCCGGCACAGACAGTTGCAAAGCTGGTGCCTTATGCCATGAACAAGTTTGGCAAGAAGGTATACGTGATCGCTGCAGATTACAACTACGGGCAAATCACATCTCAGTGGGTCAAGAAGTTCACGATTGAAAACGGCGGGTCAGTCGCGTCGATCGATTTCTTTCCGCTAGACGTCACCAACTTCGGCCCGACGATCAGCAAAATTGAGGCAGCCAAGCCAGACATGGTTGTATCTGCGTTAGTGGGAGGTGCCCACATTTCGTTTTATCGCCAATGGGCAGCGGCCGGGCTGAACAAAAAAATTCCATTGGCGTCCACCACATTTGCTGGTGGTAACGAGCACGTCGTTCTGTCGGCCGCCGAAACGGATGGCTTTTTGGTTTGCTACAACTACTTTCAAAATCTCGATCTGCCCGCCAATACCGCTTTTAAAAGCCGCTTTTACGCACGCTTTGGTAAGGACTACCCAAACATTACCGAACTTGCGATGGGCACCTACCAAGGCTTCAAGCTGTGGTCGGAAGGGGTCAAAAAAGCGAATTCGGTTGAAATAGGCAAAGTGACCGCCGCACTGGAATCAGGCATCAGCATCGACGGACCAAGCGGCAAAGTCAGCATCGACCCGGCCACGCACCACTGCGTCCTCAACGTCAGCATTGCCGAAACACGCAACAAGCAGCTCAACATTGTGCAGACCTTCCAGCAACAAGCGCCGACTGATACCAGCGCTGTCTGTAATCTTCAAAAGAACCCGAAGGACAACCAGCAGTACGTGATCAAAGCCTAACGCTTTACAGTTTACCCACTACCCCCGATCAGCAAACCAGCCTGCATCACCCCCTATGGACCTTGCCGCTGTTGTCGTGATCCAAGTGTTGTATGCGGTGGCAGGACTGATACTCATTTCTGCCGGTTTGGCGGTTATTTTCGGCATGATGAAGGTCATCAACCTTGCGCATGGCGAATTCATGATGTTGGGTGCCTACGCCACCATTGTTGCCAACAAGGCTGGCCTTAACCTGTGGCTGGCCATGTTTGTGGTGGCACCAGTTGTGGTGGGTTTGATCGGCATGGTGCTTGAGCGGCTGATTATCCGGCGACTCTATGGACGTATGGTCGACACTATGCTTGCCACGTGGGGACTGTCGTTGCTGCTGGTGGGCATCGTCACATCGATCGCTGGCAATACGACGGCAGGCGTGTCAGCTCCCTTGGGCAACTTTAAAGTAGGGGCCTATTCTCTAAGCAGCTACACGCTTGTCATCATCGCGGTGGCAGTGGTGCTGGCGCTGGTTATTCGCTGGGTGTTGCTGCGAACCTCTTGGGGTTTAATTGCGCGCGGCACCATGCAAAAGCCCGACATGGCCAATGCCTTGGGCATCAGCCCAACCCGCGTGTATTCGGTCACCTTTGCGGTGGGCGCGGCATTGTCTGGCCTAGCTGGCGCGCTGCTCGCGCCGCTGACAGGGGTTGTACCAACGATGGGCGCTGCTTTCGTGGCAAAGGCTTTCATAACCGTGATTGGAGGCGGCCCAGCTATTCTGGCGGGATTGATCAGCGCGTCCGCGTTGTTTGGGGCAATTAATCAGGTCGCCACTTTCGTCACAACCCCTGTGCTCGGCGAAGTAGCTTTGCTTTTTACCGCGGTCGTCATGTTGCGCCTGTTGCCCCAGGGCATCACGGGACGCTTTTTCAAAAGGTTCCTGTGAATCGCTTCGCAAAATCCTGGCAAAGCGCCGCCCTCACTTTGGCAATTGGCGTTGCGTTGCTGTTTATCTTGCCCGTTGCGCTCGACGAGTACACGCTGCTGCAGATGACGATCTATGGCGTGATGGCTATCCTTGGCGTAAGCTTGGGCTTCATTTGGGGATTCGGCGGCATTCTGTGTTTTGGCCAGGCTGCATTCTTTGGCCTGGGCTCTTACGCCTACGCAATCGCTATGGTAAATCTCGGGGACAGCACCCTGTCCTTCTTGCTGGCAATTGCAGTACCCGCAGTGTTTGCAGCGTTGCTGGGTTACGTGATTTTCTATGGCCGCCTGTCGGACGTCTACATGGGAGTCATCACCTTGACAGTTACGCTCATTTTGTTCAATTTGATTAATTCCACAGCGGGGCCTGAGTGGCGTATTGGTACCGCGCCGCTTGGTGGCTTTAATGGCATACCGGGCATTCCGACGCTGACTTGGCCAGGCCAACCCGAAGAAGTGTTGGGCCCAGCCGCGCTGTTCAAGCTCACGTTGGTGTGCCTGCTCGCGGTGTATTTGCTGTTACGGGTACTGATCAGCTCAAAAATTGGCAGAGTGATCATCGCCGCCAAAGAAAATGAGCAGCGTGTGCTGCTGCTGGGCTACGACGCCCGGGCGTACAAGCTTTTTTGTTTTATCTTGGGAGGCGCTATTGCTGGGTTGGCGGGTTGTCTGTTTGCAAATTGGGGAGCCTTTACCAGCCCGACTGTTTTTGGCTTGGCAATGTCTGCACAAATCATTATTTGGGTCATCGTTGGCGGATTAGGCACGCTGGTCGGACCCATGGTGGGTGCGTTGGCTATCCAGTGGTTGAGCACGGCTATTGGCACGCAGCAGACCTTTAATTCCAATCTGGTGCTCGGCGCAATTTTGGTGGTGTTTGTGCTGCTCGTGCCGCGCGGAATTGTGCCCAGTCTGGGTGATTTAATTGACCTCGCTTCCCGCCGCCTAAAGCGCGCACCAAAAGTCACCGCAGATCGACCCCCTGCCACCTCAGCCAACCTGGTAGCCCCGTCACGGTCTGCGACTGAGCCCGACGCATGACCCCTCTGCTTGAAACCCGCGCCCTTAACGTTCACTTTGGTGGAGTTCATGCCACACGTGACGTGAACTTTATGCTGGCTGAAAACGAGTTACGCTGCGTCATTGGCCCCAACGGCGCCGGTAAAAGCACATTTTTCAAGCTTCTAACGGGGCAAATCAAGCCGACGTCGGGGCAGATTTTGTTCCGGGGACAAGACATCTCCAAGATGCAGCCGCATCAGCCTGGGCGGCTGGGCATTGGCATCAAAACCCAAGTGCCCAGCTTGTTCAATGGCTTGTCGGTGTGGGAGAACATCTGGCTTTCTGCCCGGCGTGTCAATAGCAACAAGCAGGCCGAGCGCATCACCAGTGAGACGATCAAGCGCGTGGGCATGACCTCGTACAAAGACACCATCGCTGGCCTGTTGGCCCACGGGCTGCGGCAGTGGGTGGAAATTGGGGTGGTAATTGCGGCCGATCCACCGTTGATTCTGCTGGACGAGCCGGCCGCTGGCATGAGCGACAGCGAAGTCGCACGCACTGCCGAGCTGATACTGGATATCAACCGCGACCATGCACTGGTGGTGGTTGAACATGACATGAACTTTATCCGCATGATTGCCAAAAAAGTGACCGTTCTGCATCAGGGCGCAATCCTGCGCGAAGATACACCGGACCGAATCATGGCCGACCCGATGGTGCAGCAAATCTACCTTGGCAAAAAGCCGCATTGACCATGCTGACAGTTCTTAGTCTTTCATCGGGGTACGGAGCTATTCCTGTGCTTCGTGACATCACGATGACCATTGCCGAAGGCGAATCGGTGGGCATCCTTGGACACAACGGTATGGGGAAAACCACCCTGTTGCGTACTTTGATCGGCGCCCTGCGCAGCACAGGCGGCTCAATAACACTCGATGGCGCAGACATCACGAATACTGCACCCCATGTCCGGGTCAAGCTGGGCATGGCCTACGTGCCACAGGGCCGCGAGATATTCCCCACGCTCAGCACACTTGACAACCTGCGCATGGGGCTGGTCAAGACGGGTGCGCTGGGTCACGGCGGCGGTGCTGGCACCATCGACCAACTGCTGCAAGATTTCCCGCGCTTGAAGCCACTGCTTGACCGGCCTGGCGGCTCGCTGTCGGGTGGCGAGCAGCAGTTGCTGGCACTGGCCCGCGCGCTGGCCGGCCAGCCAACCATGCTGTTGCTGGACGAGCCGACAGAGGGTATTCAGCCATCGATCATTGAGGAAATTGCAGAGACCTTAACGACCCTGCGCGGACGCCTAGGGCTCACTATCGTTTTGGTTGAACAAAATCTGGAGTTCATTGCTGCCGTGTCGCAGCGGGTACTGGTCATCAAGCGTGGTCAGCTCGGCGGCGAAATTCCCCGCGAGCATCTCGGCGATGTGAGCTTGATGAGCGAGTACACGGGCGTGCACATCTAGTGCGCAGCACGACAGCCGACTGAACCGCGCAGATCCAGCCTTATCTGGAGACATCACATGACCCGGCTCGATCGTTCCATCATGCGCCTGTGCGGAACAGTCCAAGGCCGCACGCCTGACCATCACGCGCTAACGGGAGCCCTGTAAGGTAAGTTCCATTACACCGTTGGACCTTACGGTGATTCGGTTTTGAAAGTTCGGCCCGGAGACCGGGTAGTGGTCGACACCCGGGATTCGCTTGACGGTAAGGTTAGAACTGAACAAGACCTGCCTTTGCGGGTGCTACGCATGCCTTTCGTGAACCCGCAAAACGACCCGATGATGGTCGAGGGCGCCGAAATGGGCGACATGCTTGCAATTTATATTGAAAGCATGGCACCGCGAGGCCCCAACCTGCGCGGCACCTGCGCCATGATTCCGTAGTTCGGTGCGCTCAGCTGCAGCTCGTTAACCGCGCTGCTGGCCCAGGATCTGCCCGAACTTGTGCGAAAGATTGACCTTAATGAAAGTAGTGTGTACTGGATCCAGCGGGTCACCCTGCCCCACAAACCTCACATAGGCACGCTAAGCTGCGCTTTCGAAATCGACTCAATCAACACCCTAACGCCCGACAACCACGGCGGCAACATGGACCTGCCCGACATGGGGCCGGGCAGCATCACTTACCTGCCAATGCGCAGCGCTCGCGGACGGCTTTTTATCGGTGACGCTCACGCCTGCCAAGGCGACGGGAAGGTGTGCCGCACTGCGGTTGAGTACGCCAGCACCACCACCATTGCAATCGACCTTATCAAGGGCTGGCAGCTGGCATGGCCGCGGCTTGAAAATGAGTCGTTGATCATGGCCATTGGAAGACGCCACCCGCATCGCGTACAAGCAACTCATTTTGTGGATGGAAGCCGAGTACGTTTATGACTGCTGGGACGCCTACATGCTGCTGAGCCAGTGCGGTAAGTTGCGGCTGGGTAATTTTGTAGATCCCAAATACACTGTGGGCGCGGGTATCAGCAAGCGGTATTTGACTCCGGCTTGACCCTTTTGCGGCATACATCTGACACCAGGCACTTGCGCTTACTAACCCGACCAAAGGAAGTATTGTGGATCTTGGACTCAAGGGCCTGAAGGCCATCGTTACCGCAGGCACCAAGGGCATTGGCCAGGCGATTCCGCAAACTCTGGCAGCCGAAGGAGCGCACATTGCGATTTGCGCGCGCAACGCTGACGAGGTAGCGGCCAGCGTGGCCAAATTGCAAACCAGCGGCGTCACCGCGTTTGGCCGAGCAGTCGACGTGGCCGACGGCATGGCAGTAGCGGCCTGGGTTGCTGATGCTGCCACGGCGATGGGAGGCATCGACATTGCAGTGATCAACGTCAGCGCACTTGCCATTGCCGCTCACGAAGCGGCAAGGCAAAGCGGCTTTGAGGTCGACATGATGGGCACGGTGTGCCTGATAAATGCAGCCATGCCCTACCTTGGGAAAAGCAAGCATGCAGCCATCGTCACCATCTCCAGCGTGTCGGGGCGCGAGATTGATTTCGCCTGCGGCCCTTACGGTGCCTTTAAAGCGGACATAGTCCGCTACACCCAGGGGTTGGCCTACCACCTTGCCGGCAAAGGCATACGGGCCAACTCCGTGTCGCCAGGCAACACCTACTTTGCCGGCGGCGTCTAGTCCCAAATTGAGCAGGCCAATCCCGACTTTTTCAAAATGGCGCTGGGCCAGAATTTGACTGACCGCATGGGTACCCCGCAGGAGATGGCCAATGCAACTGCTTTTCTGGCCAGCCCCGCCGCCAGCTTTATTACGGGCACCAATTTGGTGGTAAAAAGCGCACTGACCAAGGGCGTGCAGCTGTAGTACTTCACGGCGCGGGTAACCTGGTGGGCCTCGCAGCCCGCGCTCGCGTAGTCCATCTTGGCAAGCCGGGGGCGGTTCGCAATTGCCGATCGGGCAGTGGGCTAACCCCAATATCCACCTTCTCCAACCTTCTTTAAAAACCACCGTGGTTGTGAGCGGCAGCCTCGTCAAGCCAATCCCTGCCGCATTGCCTACGCGCCGTCGGGCTCCAGTGCTATTGAAGGTCGCTTTAAACTACCCCAAACTAGACCCATGAAAACATCAAATCACGGATACGTTTCGGTTCTGTATAGCCTGGCGGCGGCCAGCGCGGTGTTTGTCGCAACGGCTTCAATCGCCTGGGCGCAACCGTCGCTGGTACCGCAACCGGCGTTTACCGCTTTGACGCTGACTGAAAAATACACCGCGATGGCTCCTGCGCTGGCCAGTAACGCGTTTGGTCGGCCTTTGGTCATTGAGTCGGTTGAGACGAACAACCGGGTTACAGGAGATGCTTACGCCATTCTCAATTCATCATTTACAACAGCCAGCAGCGCCCTGCAAAACCCTGTTCGCATTTGCGAGCTGATTATTTTGCATCTGAACACCAAGTACTGCCGACCAGAAGCCGGAAACAAGAACAACGCAAACCTGCTGAAGGTTAACTTTGGCAAGAAAACACCGCAAGAACTGCCGAACACTTTTGCAATTGACTTTGACATGCGCGTGCCTTCGGCATCGACAGGGTTTTTGGCAGTGCTGCTCGACGCGCCTGAAGGCCCACTAGGTACCAGCAACTACCGAATTGAGATTGATGCAGTGCCTTTGCCAGAAGGAAAAACCTTCTTGCACCTGCGCTATTCGTATGGATACGGCGTAGCCGGCCGCCTCGCGATGCGCGGGTATCTTGCAACGTCAGGCAGCAGAAAAGTTGGCTTTACGAAAGTGAGCCAGGGCGACTCGCAAAACTACATTGGCGGCATGCGTGGCGCGGTTGAACGCAACACCATGCGTTACTACCTGGCCATTGACGCGTACCTGGCAAGCATGCGTTTTGCGTTGCATGAGCAACTCGACGCCCGCCTGAACGCCTGGTTTGACGCCACAGAAAGATATCCAGAGCAGCTTGGCGAAGTAGGAAAAGAAGACTATTTGAAAATGAAAAAAAGCGAAGTGCTCCGACAGCAAGGTAGTGCGCAGAGGTGATCTGCACTCACCTTAATGTTGATCGAAAATTGCTCGATCGATTGCAAAATAGTGCTAGGGCGCAATAACTAAAGGCGCAAGCAGATACTATTTTTATAGCACTTTGCGAAACAATCATTAGCAAGCTGCATCCCTGCTGCATCAGCAACTGGTGGCGCAAAACAAGTGGTTTCATATTCAGCGAGGCATATCGCCGCTGCCCACCTGGCACTGATATCGCGGTAACGGCTCGAAAAGACCAAACCGCTTTGTCCTGTCTGGTAGTCACTTGCTGCCCGGCAGCGCAGATAGGTATCCACGCGACATGAGCGTCGTGCTGTGTAGTCAGTAAAGAAAATATACTGTGACGTATAATTCACAAAACATGTTTGAAGTCGACGATTACCAAAACGCAGACGGCAAAGATCCCTATTTTGGTTGGCTTAACGGGTTGAACGACCGAATAGCCAAGGCGAGAATCGCGGTTCGGGTGCAACGCATGGCCGCTGGCAACTTTGGCGATTGCAAACCTATTCAAGACGGCGTTTGGGAGCTTCGCATTGACCACGGGCCTGGCTACCGGGTGTATTACGCACTGGCTGGCAAACGATTGGTTTTGCTTTTACTGGGCGGTGACAAACGCAAACAACAAGCCGACATCACTGCCGCCGTTGAATATTGGCAAGACTGGCAACTGAGAAAGAACACAAAATGACAGCACACAAAGCCCCCGCATCCAGACCCCATGATGAAGCCATGGTGGAGATGCTGAAAGCAGACCCTGAATTTGCCGATGTTTACTTGGCGACTGCACTTGAGGAAGCCAGCCTGCCGGGCGGTCAATTTGCGTTGCTGGCTGCGTTGCGCCACATAGCGCAAGCCCAAGGTATGGCGGCGGTGGCAGAAAAGGCCGGCATTCCCCGTGAAAGTCTTTACCGCGCTTTGTCACCCAAAGGCAATCCCACCATTAAAACCATGTTGGCCGTGCTGGGGGCTGCA
>ENA-OFCE01000424-OFCE01000424.1-metagenomes-genome-assembly--contig:-NODE-424-length-28080-cov-25.246780_pt1 | contig 28080 bp, 21 predicted proteins | sample MGYA00153388_OFCE01 | MGnify analysis MGYA00153388 | reverse complement strand
TTGTAAGTAGCAACAGCCGAAGGCGAACTGCGGTTTAAATAACGAAATATCCAATACTTAAATACCGTATCCAAGATAACTGGAAAAGTCGCAATGAACAGAAATATGAACTGCCGATTTTCTGGTAGTCCCAAATGCCTCGATAAACCTTCGAGAATTATTTCCCAACCGTGAGGCGAGTGGAATCCGACAAACACATCGGTAAATAAAATAATTACGAAAGCCTTCGCACTGTCGCTGAGGCCGTAAACCACATCGTCCATGAAAGACTTTAAAATCTCAATCTCTCTCTTATTAGTGACGATAATTGCGGCGAAGGCTATACAGGAAATTAAATCGGCAAAAATATTTTTAATAGCTCCATTACTTTCAGAGCGGTATTCCTGCGCTAGCTCAACTGCTTTCTCGGAAATCTTCTTTTCCGTTTCCTCCGAAGAAAGCGATGGAGCCATGCCAATTAATGTTTCAAATTTTAGGTGCTGCTCAAATCTCTCCAATTCTTTGAATGCTTCTTCTTCTAGGTCAACATTTATGAATAACGGAGCATTTTGCTTGATTCTAAAATGGTCAACTACTGGGCCAACTATAAAGTTTTTGGAAATTTGATTCGTCAACAACGGAACTAAAATCAAAAGCAAAATAAATCTTAGGGAAATGACTGTTTTGACTTTGGAATTGCGAAAATTTTTAACTACTTCTTTTTCCGCTTCCGGGTCTAACTCTTTCGTGATTCGATTCAAGGTTCCCAAAAGCGAACGTGGTAATAAATTCACCTCTCCAAAGTTAGTCTCAACCTCCCCAGCTTGAGTTTGATTGGAATTAGCTGAACCGTTATTTGCGTGAGGTTGAGAGCTGCTATTTATAGATTTAATCTGCACATTTACTGAACTAACAAGTGGCACAATGGCAGTTGATTTACTATTATTGATATATTTGTCGATGATGCGATCGATAAACTCTAGCTTTTCAAATACAAGGGATGCTTGATCTTTATTGTCGAAACCTAATCCGTGCTGGCGATCGTCTGCGCTGTGCTGAGCCTGCCGTTTTGCTCCCACACGATCGGGCAATTCCAAAAAAGAACGGCTAGCATTAAACTCGACCATCCTGGTTTCGATGACCTTGAGGTGTTTTTGCAGTTCGGATTTAAAGTAAGACAGGGTGCTATGTCCGTAATCGGACGATCGCTCGGAGATTCCTTGGCCACCAAAATGCTCATCTTCGATCGCCTTAATTGCTAACGCAGCATCGTAAGCCTGTTCAAGAGCCCTGTCAGGCGTTGCTCGATACCATCGGTGAGCACTATAGAGAAATTTGACAATCCTGTTCCACGGAGAAGTATTCATAACCAAAGGTGATTAGTTGGGTGTATACATTAGTGATTAAAGTATTCATGGTATGGTAACAAATTTAGATAAATTGGGAAGGAAAGGCTCGGATTCAATTTGGATTACCGGAGCCGCCCGTAGTGGCAAAACCGCTCGTTTAGTTGAGCAGTTCTGCATTTGGAGCAAAACCGTCAAGCCAATGCCAGCAATAGTTTCAGGTAGCTGGAGTTCCGGGCGGCGGCGGGCGGGACAAACCGCCCCAGCAATTTTAGTCTTAGCAGCTAACGGGGACAATCGGCTGGAATTTGCCGATCGCATCGCCGTCGCTACCCAAGGAAAATATGCCTTTCACTCGACAACACCCTTTGGCTTTTTTGAACAGGAAGTCTTGCTATTTTGGCCGCTGCTAGTTCAGTCGCTGAATTTGAAAGCTCAATTTCCCCTGCGACTACAACCTGAAACAGAACTGGAACTTGCCACGAGACTGTGGCGTCGCGAACTAGACGAAGGTATTTTGCAACAAACAGGAGCAAGTCCAAACCGCATGGTGCGTCGAACTCTAGATATATTACAACTGGCTGCTGTCAGCGGTACGCCCAGAGAAGAGATTCCCAGAATTCTGGAACAGGGATTTTCAGCGGAGGGCGGCTCAAACAATCTGTGGACTAGCATGGGCGAGTTGCTGGAAAGGTGGCGGGAATGGTGCTTGACGCGGGGATTCCTGACTTACGGAATTGTTTGCGAACTCTACTGGCGCTATTTGTTGCAGGATGAGACTTACCAGCAGCAGTTGGCTTCGAGATACCAAGCTGCGATCGCCGATGATGTTGATGATTATCCTGCTATCAGCGGTCATTTGTTCGATCGAATGCTGTTACAAGGCGCAGCGGTGGCTTTTTCCTACAATCCCGATGGAGGAGTGCGTTTGGGCTTGGGGGCTGATACGGAATACCTGGGCCGACTCGAAGCCCGCTGTCGATTCGTGGAAAAATTGGACGCAAAATCGGGTTTAGCCCCAGAAATTGGGGAATTGGCGGTAAATTTAGCAGTTAATTCTGACGGTTTTTATCCTTTAGGCTTGAATTTGCCCGGATCAGTTCGATCGCTCGAAACCACCTCCCGCGCTCAACTGCTGCGAGAAACCGCCGAAATCATCGTGGATGCGGTGAATTCAGAAGCTGTAGAACCGCAGGAAATCGCCGTAATTGCTCCCGGGATGGATGCAATCGCCCGTTACTGTTTAACCGAAATTCTGGCGCGAGATGGCATCGCCGCGGTATCCCTCAACGATCAGCGTCCCCTATCGACTACCCCAGAGATTCGAGCTTTGCTGACTTTGTTGGCGTTAGTTTATCCGGGACTTGGCCGTTTAGTCGATCGAGATGCAGTAGCCGAAATGCTGGTAATTTTAGGTAGTCAGAAATACCCGGAAGTGGACGCAGAAGACCCCAATCCGACTTTCAACCTACAATCTCAGAGCCAAAATTCCAAATCGATCGACCTGGTGAGAGCAGGTTTAATCGCCGATCACTGTTTTTGTCCAGATATCGATAGACCTCAATTGCTGGCAATTACAGCCTTTCCTCGGTGGGACAGACTGGGACACCGAGCCGCAGTCGCCTACGAGCAGATTGTGGAGTGGATCGAACAACAGCGATCGCAACAACAGGAGCGGTTGTTGCCGAGTCCAATTGCCCTGCTCGATCGAGCGATCCAGAAATTTTTGATGAACGATCGATATCTGGCGTACGATCGGCTATCAGCCCTGCGGGAGTTAATGGAAACCGCCGCCCACTACTGGGAAATACACGGGCGAATGCAGCGCCTAGAATCCACAAACGGTGGTGACTCAGAAACCATCGCCCGGTTCATCCAATTGTTGCGCCAAGGAACCGTCACCGCCAACCCGTTTCCAGTCCGTCCCGAAGGCCCAGCAGCCCGAGCCGTCACCCTCGCCAACATTTTTCAGTACCGCAGCAGCCGTCGCGTCCACAAATGGCACTTCTGGCTAGATGCCGGCTCGCCCCTCTGGCTCAGAGGCGGTGCGGCGACTTTGTTTGGTGCTCCCTTATTTTTGCGATCGCAAATTGGGCGTCCCTGGGAAACCGAAGACGAAACGGTGGCTGACCAACAGCGACTGCGGCGAATCCTGGTAGATTTGTTAAGTCGTTGTTCCATGCTTTATCTTTGCCACAGCGAACTTGCCGTCAACGGACAAGAGCAAACCGGGCCACTTCTGCCCCTAATTAACAGCTCTGTTTCTAGCCAGCAGCTAGCATAAGGCAAATGGCCGGAGATTTTCATTTTTTCCCCCTCTGGATAGATACGCAGTGCTGACTCGAAGCCCGACTTATAACATTGAACGGAGGCAGAGATGGCGCTCGAAATGTGGCGATATTAAAGTATACCCAAAACCAACATCAAAATGTGCAATTAATATTTTTAGCTCGAAAGATGCCGGGTGAAAAAATATCGATAGCCGTTGCAATTTTGATTTAGTATGCTAGAAATGATCGGGATTATTAATCAATTTTAAGCCATGTTTTTGGCGACAAACTGATACTAATCAGTTCTTAAAGTTAATCGGGATCGTCGTTTAAAGGAGCCAAAATTATGCCCAGTGCATTACCGCAAGCATTTTTCGACCAAAAGGGGCCAATATTCAATTTCGGGGGTGACGAAACGATCGGGCCAACCCCTGTGACATCGCCAACTCCGCCGGCAACAACACCAACTCCGGCAACAACGCCAACTCCGCCGGCAACAACACCAACTCCGGCAACAACACCAACTCCGACACGAACTCCCATTCCCTCCGACGACACATTTGGCGGGATAGACGACACATTGAACGGAGGCAGAGGTACCGTACCCGCGATCGTCGGCGGCGTACTCCGTGGTACAGAAACCAACGATTCCTTAGTTGGTAGTCCGGGGCCAGACGTGATTTCCGGGCTTGTTGGCAACGACAACATTCGAGGAGCTGGTGGTGACGATTTAGTATTTGGCAACGACGATGACGATGTGCTGTTCGGCAATGAGGGCAACGACGTTCTCGACGGCGGTTCAGGACTCGATACTCTGTACGGAGGCAAAGGCAACGATTCCCTTGATGGGGGAAACAACCCAGATTTACTGTACGGCAATGATGGCAACGACACGGTAATCGGAGGCGAAGGCAAAGACACGGCTTTTGGAGGCAAAGGCAGCGACAGCTTGCGCGGGGGCTCTGGTGATGATAGCTTCTTGGGCGATCGAGGCGATGACATCGTGTTCGGCGACCAAGGTAACGACTCGCTCTTCGGCGGCGACGGCGAAGACTTGGTATTTGGCAACGAAGGAGGCGACTGGCTCTACGGTAACGCCGGCGGGGACACAATTTTTGCGGGCGACGGCGACGACATCGTGTTCGGCGGTGCCGGGGACGACATCGTGGAGGGGGGTGCTGGCAACGATGTTCTTTGGGGCGAAGCAGGCAAAGACATCGTGGCAGGAGGCGAAGGCAGAGATATCTTTGTCATCGGTGCATTCAGTTCCCCCAGCGGCAGCAGCAGCAACGGTACTAACCCGTCATTTCTCACCACAGGCGGCCCCGATATCGCTGATGCTGATATTTTTACAGACTTTCGCCAAGGTGAAGATGCGATCGGCTTAAGCGGCGATCTCAAATTTGAAGATTTAGTAATCTTCCAAAGCACAGACAACAAAGCCGGTAGCACGATTATTCGCAACGGCGTCAGCGGCGACTTTTTAGCAGTATTACCCGGAGTGGACAGCAGAACCCTGGGGCGCAGCTCATTTGTAATTGCCCCCTCAGTTCCTGGAAGCGCCACCCCGCTCCCCCTGCCCACCCCGAGTCCGAGTCCAACGCCGACGCCGACACCAACAGCAAGTCCGACGCCGACACCGACAGACAGTCCAACACCGACAGGCAGTCCAACGCCGACAGGCAGTCCGACACCAACACCGAGTCCGACGCCGATGTTCCCGACGCCGACAGGCACTCCGACGCCGACAGGCACTCCGACGCCAACAGGTAGTCCGAGTCCGACTCCGAGTCCGTCGCTCTTCCCGAATCAGCCTCCAACAGCAGTTAACGACAACTTCACCACGGTTTCGGGTCAAGAACTCAGTCTTAACGTTGTGTTCAACGACACTGACCCGGAAAAAAACCCTCTGACTGTCAAGACTTTTACTCCAACAGCTAAGGGAACTCTGGTTCCGGTGAACGGCACCACGTTCAAATACACCCCGAATCCCGGGTTTTCTGGTACTGACAGCTTCAGCTACTCGATCGCAGATACTGCTGGTGGCACAAGTCAGGCGACAGTAACTATCAACGTCAGCAACCCGCCGAAGCTAGCGATTAACAGCGGTGTGGTGGTTGCCAAAAGTGCTCCTACCCAGATAATTACGGCGGCCGATTTGTTAGTCACAGATCCCGATAACAATCCGTCGGAAATCGTTTACACGATTACCAAAGCCCCCGACGCCACCAGAGGTTTTGTCCAAAGAGGCAGCACCTTCCTCAACGTTGGTGGCAAATTTACCCAAGACGATATCAACAACAAAATTGTCAAATACAATCTGCTAGCGACAAGTGGCGGCGACAGTTTTACATTTACAGCCTCTGATGGGTCTGCTACGATCGCCCCGGCATCCTTCAGTATCACTGTGGTAGATAATATTGTCGATCGCACCGCACTCCCAGCCAGCACCTTTACAGGCAGCAACCTCAGCGACTTCATCATCGGTGGGGCGGGTAACGATACCCTGTTTGGAGGCGACGGCAACGACATCATCGATGGCGAGGGCGGCGACGACCTCGAATTCGGTGAAGGGGGCAACGACTCGGTGCTAGGTTCGATCGGCAACGACACCCTCGACGGCGGACTAGGCAACGACACCATCGATGGCGAAGACGGCACAGACTCGCTCCTAGGCGGACTGGGTAACGACATCCTATTTGGTGGTAATGACAATGACATCCTGCTCGGAGGCGACGGCGGCGATACCATTGACGGCGGCACAGGCAATGACTCGGTATTGGGAGAAGCCGGTGACGACTTGATACTCGGAGGAACTGGCTCCGACACCTTATTCGGCGGTATTGGCGACGACTCCTTAGACGGCGGCGCTGGCGACGACTTCCTCGACGGCAGCATCGGCAGAGACTTGCTCGACGGCGGTATCAATAACGACTCAATCTCCGGCGGCGACAGCGAAGACACAATTTTGGGTGGAGAAGGTAACGACACCGGACTCGGAGGTGCAGGCAACGACTACATATTGGGCGAAGGTGGCAGCGACTCGCTCTTCGGCGAAGCGGGCGACGATACTGTAGACGGCGGTGCCGGCAGCGACTGTCTCAGCGGCGGCTTCGGCAACGACTTGGTTCTGGGCGGCGATGACAACGACTCGCTGTCCGGGGGTGCGGGCAATGACATTTTGGGCGGCGGAAACGGTTCTGACTTGCTCACGGGCGATGCTGGTAATAATTTCTTCTACTATGAAACTCCCAGCGAAGGCGTGGATATCATTGCTGACTTTAACGCGACAGGCACCGGCACCGATCGATTCTTGTTCAGATCGTCGAATTTCGCGGGTTTAACCAACTCGGGAACTACTAACGATTTCACCAGTTTTATCGTCAGGAATATCGGCAGCGGCGGCGACAACATCAGCAAGCAAGAAGTCATTTTGTTTGAATCTAAATTTGACAACGCTCAAGCAGTGAATGCAGTGTTGAAGAATCAAAACGGTTCGAGCAAAACGGGAGCTTTCTTCGTGTACCTGAACAATACTTTTAATAAGTACGTTCTCGGGTTTGACCCGAATGTGGCGGATGACAGTCTCCCAGCTTTCGATCTGGCAGTGTTGAATACTATTCCTACAGTGCCCGGAGCTCTCAGCACCATCATTACTGCATCTGACTTTAAGTTTATTTAGGGTGATATCAATTCCGGCGTAGCCGGAATGATCTAAACGGAGGACACGGCACTGCCGTGTCCCTACAATTGATAGCGGTACGGAAACGGCACTGCCGTGTCCTCTACATCATTCCGATGAAGAGCGGAATTGATATCAGTCATGGTTTCTCGATCCGTCATTCATTAGAGCAAAAATACAATCTCATCGATCGTCCTCGGGGATTCAAATTTACGAAAAAATTTGTTTATCACGACGATTAAAATCGGGAATTGTATTGGTATACAGGTTTTAGTCATTGAATTTTTGAGTAGCGTTTAAAGGAGCAAAAATAATGGCAGGTGCAGTACCACGAGGTTTTCTTCTAACAAAGGGGCCACCGTTCATATTACGGGATGAGAACGGGGAGATTACGGATATCATCGGCACGGTACCCTCGCCGATGACGGGAACTTCGACAATGATGACGGGAACTTCTCCCACGATGACGGGAACTTCTCCCACAATGACGGGGACTTCTCCCACGATGAGGGGGACAACTCCCACAATGACCGGGACTTCTCCCACAATGACCGGGACTTCTCCCACAATGACCGGGACTTCTCCGACGATGATGGGGACGGGCCCGGGGATGATGGGGACGGGCCCGGGGATTTCAGTCACGCCGGTGCCACGGCCTGCTGTGACAGTTCCCACTCCTCCCCCACAGCCAATTTTTGTCGATGGTTTAATCGTCGCCAATGAGGGCAATAACTATTTAATCGCGAGTTTGTTCAATGACACGATTTCTGGACGTGGCGGCGATGACACGCTTCTGGGTCGGGATGGAGACGATATACTCAGGGGCGAAGACGGTAACGATTCTCTCAACGGCGGCGCTGGTAAAGATATCGTTGAGGGCGGGCGCGGCAATGACACTGCGCGCGGCGGCAAAGGCGATGACTTGGTTTCTGGCGACCAGGGCGATGATGTAGCTTTTGGTGACCAAGGTAATGATATTGTCTTTGGTTCTGAAGGCAATGACACGCTGTATGGCGGTAAAGGCAATGACTGTCTGCGCGGAGGTGCTGAGGACGACCTGATCTTTGGCGACAAGGGTAATGATACTGTTTTTGGCGATACGGGTAATGACTGTCTGATCGGCGCTAATGGCAATGATATTTTGTTAGGCCAGGATGGCGGGGATGTCATTAGCGGTGGTCTTGGTAACGATACTGGTGACGGTGGTGAGGGTGATGACCTGGTATTCGGGGGCGATGGTAATGATTCTTTGTCTGGGGATGGCGGGAATGATATTCTTTCGGGCGATCGCGGTGCTGATACTCTGACAGGAGGCGACGGTTCTGATATCTTTGTGCTTGGTAGAGTGGGTACATCTCCATCAGGCGCTGGTTTTCTCACTACTGGCGGCCGCGAAATCGGTGATGCTGATTTAATTAGAGATTTTAAGGTAGGAGATTCGATCGGGCTGGCTGGAGGTTTGAACTTTACACAGTTAGAAATCTTCCAGGGTCAAGGCTCGAATTCTAGCAACACGATTATTCGGGACAGGCAAACTGGGGAATTTTTGGCGGTTTTGATTGATGTTCGATCGAACTCGATCGATGAATCTAAATTCACAACAGCTCAAATACCGCGCGTAAACGACAATCCCTTCATGATTCAGGGGACAAGACCTTCTCCTGGTGCGACGGGAACAAGTCCTTCTCCCACACCAGCGGGGACAAGTCCTTCTTCTGGGACGAGGACAACTCCGAGTCCCACACCAGCGGGGACAACTCCGAGTCCAACTCCGGCTGGTACAAGACCTTCTCCGACACCGACACCGACGGGGACAACTCCGAGTCCAACTCCGGCGACGACTCCAACTCCGGCGACGACTCCAACTCCGGCGACGACTCCAACTCCGGCACCAGGAACAACTCCAAGTCCAACTCCTGCACCAACAGGGACAACTCCGAGTCCAACTCCGGCACCGGGGACATTGCCGACTCAGGTTCCGAGTCCGACTCCGACTGCGGCGGGGACAACTCCGAGTCCTAGTCCTTCGATAGTTCCGACTCCAACTGCGGCAACCCCAACTCCTCCGCCTTTCGGCGGTGGGCCGACTCCGCCCAGTTTTATATCTCCGACTCCTAACGAACCGCCGATCGTGGAAACGGGCAAAACCCTGACTGGTTTGCAGAATTTGCCTCTGTCTCTGAGTATTTCGGCGCCGAGCGACCCAGAGGGTCAAGCACTGTCGATCGCGGTTATAGGACTTCCCAATCCTACTTTTGGTCAAGTGATTACTGGTACAAACCCGATCGCCGTAAACCAAAAGTTAACGGTTCAAGACTTACTCGGGCTGACATTTAAACCTGCAACTAATGCGATCGGGAAAGCTGGATCTTTCAGCTACAGCGTTGCTGACGACCAAGGTGGCACATCAGCAGCGTCAGTCGCGATTAACATCAACTCTTTCGATACCTCGGTGACAGCCCCGGCTACCCTCGGGCCGGTTGCAGTTGATGACGGCATCATATTTACGAGTACGAATAACTTGCTGCCGACATTCATTGACGCGCTGGCAAACGACTTGAACCCGCAACAAAAAGGGCCGCTCAACATTATCAATGTCGGTACGCCAAAACTCGGCATCGCAGTCAATCTCGGAGCTCAGGTGCAGTTCATCTCTGGCAACGTACCGGGTACAACTGCTTTCAGCTACAGCGTTAGCGATGGCATCGGCACAACTCCGGGCGTAGGTACTATCACTGTTCAAATCCTGCCGGCAGATAGCGGGCCTAACAATTTAGTTGGTGGTTCTTTGCCAGACAATTTGAATGGTTTGGCTGGCAGCGATACTGTTGACGGCAGAGGTGGTAACGATACGATTAACGGCGGTTTGGATAATGACGTGCTGATCGGAGGTCTTGGTGCAGATACGATGACGGGCGGGGGCGGCAGCAATCAATTCCGCTATACCAGTCCTGCGGAGGGAGGGCCGACATTTGATGCTGCTTCTTCGGCTGCAATCAATGCTGCGATCGCGGCGGGCGGATATGATGTGATTACTGATTTCACAGGTCTCGGTGTGCCGATCGCCGATCAGTTTAACTTTGCCCCCGGATTCCCGAATCTGAGCGGTAACACCCAAGTTCTGCTGAACGTGCAGACAACTGTTTCGGCAAATATTTTAGGAGGAAGCGCCTTCTTGTTTGCCTATGATACTGGTGGCAATACCTATATCATTTATGACGGCAATGGCAATAATCTCAACGGCGCTGATTCTCGCATTTTGGCGAAGTTAAATGGTGTAACTGGGATTTCTTCTCTGTCGGCATTTGACTTTACTTTTATCTAGAAACGAAGTCATTAGTATTGTAGGGTGCGTCAGCCCGCAGCGTTTCCCTTGCTGCTGGAAGCGATCGAGCTGACGCACCCTACAGCTACAAACTGATGCAGCGGACGTTCAAAAAATGATTTATAATCTCAAAAAGTGGTTCGTCGCCGCTGACCAGAAACGTTAGCCGACATCTATGCGCGAGTGACCGATTAAAACACTACACTTCTGGATTCGACATGCACAGCTTTACTGAACTTGTTGATAGATGCGCAGCGTTTACTCTTAATGCATTAAGAGAGGCAAACGATAGAACTATTGAAGGGCTTCAAACAAGCGGTTCGACTTCACTTGTGAAGACTCTTCAGATGGTGCAGCTTCAAAAGGCGATCTTTGCTGTCGGTATGTTTTCCATTTTTGAAGCAAATTTGCAAAAGGGATTGAGCTGTAGCAATGGATTTTCTGAAGCCAAGAAAATATTGGAGGATGAAGGAGAGCAAGAACTAAAAGAATGCTTTGATAATCTCTGCCTAGCTGTCAATGTACTAAAACATGGACGCGGCAGAAGTTACGATGCTCTTGTCGCGAAGGCAAAATCATTACCTTTTAGAATAAAACTACCAGACAAGTCTTTTTTCTTCGAGGGTGACGTGTCAGAGGTATCGACGTTAGTTGAAGTGAACGATACGTTCGTGCAGCATTGTGGCAAAGTAATCAGTGATGTAAGTAGTAGTTCCGAATTAATTACACAATATTTTGACTGAAACTCTTGCCTAGCAAGAAGTCTTTATGTAATTAATTTTGTGTGGTTACTTATCTAGGGTAATAAGGCGAGTACGCCCAGAGTTTGCATATGCGTGAACTCACTGCTGGCAGCTAAAGCTAAAGTCGGCTAACAATCCGCCTGCACACTGACCGTATAAAGTATTGTAGGGTGCGTCAGCCCAAAGCGTTTACCTTAGCCTTTGGGGCGATCGAGCTGACGCACCCTACAGGCCTGCGTTCATCTGCGGTAAAAAATTAAATCTGGTTGTCCTCAGAAAAAAGCCCCAACAAAGGGCCGAGAATAGCGCCGAAAACAAAGCCGCCCGCGTGGGCCCAGTAGGCAACTCCCCCGGATTCCATGCCGACACTTGCCGGGGCATTCAAGGAAGCCAAGCCGCTCAATGCTTGCTGTGCAAACCAAAATCCTAGAAAGAAGAAAGCGGGGACTCTAACGGTGGTAATAAAGATTCCCAAAGGCAGGAGTGTCAAAACTTTGGCTTGGGGATATCGGAGAATATAAGCTCCCATCACGCCTGCGATCGCGCCGCTAGCACCCAGGGAAGGAATGGCCGATGCTGAGGAAAAAAACCACTGAGTTAGTGATGCTAAAACGCCGCAAGTAAGGTAAAATATAATAAATTTGACGTGTCCTAAACGGTCTTCTACGTTGTTGCCAAAAATCCACAGAAATAACATATTTCCGGCAATGTGCAGAAAGCCTGCGTGCAGGAATTGCGAGCTAATTAACGTCGTCCATTCGGGAAATGGCGAAACTGGCAGCGCCACCCGACACATATTGCTTAACTGGCAAGGAACTACCGCCCAAGAGTAGAAAAATTGCGTTAATTGTCGATCGGCCAAAGTGAGTTCGTACAAAAATACTAATATGTTTGCAGCAATCAGTCCGTAAGTAACGTAGGGAGTGATACTGGTGGGATTATCGTCGCGTAAGGGAACCACAGTTTTTTTCTCCTCAACATCAAAATATTGGCAATACCATAGCGTATTTATCGCCAAGCTGTCTCCTATCTAGAGGAATATGGTTGATTTTTTTGCTATGGTGGGTGCGGCGGTATTCCAGCACTACTACAAACGATTAACGCAATTCGCCCATTTCTAATTTTCCCAATACAATTAAACTTTCTAGGTCTTCCACAGCATCAGGAAGGTATGTTTTTACTGTTTTTCTGACTAATTCTAAGGCAGTTTTGTCTGCCCCTCCTAACATCCGCGTTAAGTCACCCATATCTATACCGCGACTGGCTTGCAATTTCATTAGTATCAAATAAGGCAATCCGATAATTGGCAAATTATCGGGGGCGGTGTTGGGGTTTGCGATTGCAACTGCAACCCAAGGTTGTTGTGATTCAAGAACATCCAAAATATTACCGTCTGGTAGTTGCCAACTACTACCACCTATGCTGAGTTCTCCAACTTTTATACTGCCAGCTTCGGCTAATTCTCGATAGATATTGTCAGCATCTTCAGTTAATACTAAAATCTCAATCTTTTCAGTCATGCGTTCTGGCATATAAAGTCTAGTGGCAATTCCTCCTATTACTACGAATGGAGTTGTTTTAATGATAGCTTTAATATTAGTCACGGCACGATTCCAAGTTCTTTTTCTGAGAAATTCTAAGCTGCTGCCGCTACCGGGACGGCATCGGCGCAGCGCTATTTCAATGTATAATTTCCGTCTTTGTTCGGGAAGTTGCAGATTTTGCATTTGACAATCTCCTAATATTTTATATTTGCTCCTCAGATTTCGATGAAAACTCCAACACTTTCTACAGCCATGATACTCACCGCACACAAAGCGTAAATTCCCGTGCCTATTGCTACTTGAAATGTATCTGCATTCAGGACGTTGATGAGTTTCCAGTTATCGCCATTCTTTTGATAAAGCGTCCAAGAACGGATGTTAGGATCTGCGGTATTTCTCCACTGCAAAACATTGCTATTTCCTACTTTCTTTACTTCGACTCCTGTTGGGACAGATGGCGGAGTTCCCTTTTGCCAAGGCATAGCTGGGACGAGGGCTGGTTGTATATATGTTGTAGATTTGAAATTATCATAAATTTGCTGGCGATTTTCGCTAAATGCTTTCATGCTGAAGAAAACATTACCCAAAGCTAGGTTTTCTTTAGAGTTTCGCGTAATCTCAATCTGCTTATTGATTTCGTCTACTGTCCACTTATTGCCGTCGAGCCTTCCTAAGTTATTTCCGACGTAAATATGTCTATTTTTAGGGTTGTTTTCCAGCCACCATTGCAGTAATACTGGGTAGCTTTGAGCTGTTTGGTCGATGCGCCAGTAAAGTTGTGGATTTAGATAATCTACCCAACCTGATTCTAACCATTTTTTGGAGTCGGCATACAGTGCTTCGTAGGCGTCTAAACCGCGACTCTGCGGGGGCTGTCCCGGGCGATAAATACCGAAGGGACTAATACCAAATTTAACGTTTGGTTTAGTGGCTCGAATTCCTTCTCCTAATCTTTTAACTAACTTGTTGACATTCTCTCGGCGCCAGTCTCCTAAACTCATTTGCCCGCCTCTAGAGACATAACTATTGTAAATCTTACTGTCGGGAAATTCTTGATCGGCGATCGGATAAGGATAGAAATAATCGTCGAAGTGAACGCCGTCTATATCGTAGCGCTTTACTACATCTAAAATTACGTTGTAAGTCTTATCTTGAACTAAAGAAATTCCCGGGTCCATCCATAAATCATCGCCCCACGGATAAACACATTCGGGATTGGTAACAGAGATGTGAGGCTTAACATTGGGAGGGGTTTTAGCGGATGAAACTTGGGCGCGGTAGGGATTGAACCAAGCGTGAACTTCAATGTTGCGTTTGTGGCTTTCTGCAACGACAAATGTTAAAGGGTCATAATAAGGTTGCGGGGGCTTTCCTGGGGTTCCGGTTAGCCACGCACTCCAAGGTTCTAATTCTGAAGCATAGAGAGCGTCGCCCGCAGCTCGAACTTGGAGGATAATTGCATTGAAATTCATTTCTTCTAGCCTGTCAAGAATTCTCAGCATTTCGGTTTTTTCCTGTTCTGCTGTGAGTTTATCGCTGAATGGCCAGTCAATATTCCATACGGATGTGATCCAGACTCCGCGAAATTCTCGCTGGTGGCTGACGCTAACTTTTGGTCGCGGAACTTTACTGAGAACTATAATATATTGAGAATAGATTTGTGGCGCTCTTTTGAGATAAACTAAGGCTTGATAAACCCAGGCTGTGACATCGGCTCGCGTGGCATTTCCGGCAGGATTTAATAAGTTTAAACTTGGATAGTTGACGACTATTTCAGATTGAGTGGCTAGGGCGATCGCCTTTTTGGCATAGTTGGGGATTTCGGTGCTGTCTTGGTAGATATTTGATAGGATAAGATTAGTTGGTGGTGCAGTATTCGCCGGAAAAATTCCGCTAACTAAGGCAACTAATGCTTCGGCTCTGGTAATCCTATTTTCGGGTTTGAATAGGTTGTTGGGATAGCCGGATATAAATCCTCTTTTAAATGCTGTTTGAATGGCGGCGGCGGCCCAGTGGCTAGCAGGAACGTCGGTAAAGGGAATGTAGGGCCGTTTGTCGGGTACGGGAAAGGCTTTGCTGACAATGGCGGCAAACTGGGCGCGGGTAAGGTTGGTGTTGGGGCGAAAAGTGCGATCAGGAAAACCGCTGATCACTGCCCGTTCTACTAAGCCATCAATGAATATTTTTGCCCAATGATTCTGAATGTCCGAGAAGCGATTTATACTGGAAACCATAGTTATTTGATAATCGGGAATTGGGAATTGGGAATTGGGCATTGGGCATTGGAAATTAGTTATTAGTTATTAGTTATTAGTAGCAACTCAAAAATAACTAATACAGCGTATTCCAGGTCTGTGAAGTGTAGGGACACGGCAGTGCCGTGTCCCTACGGGGAAGCTCACGATAGGCGGGTGTACTTCATAAATGTGGAATCTGCTGTAACTAATAACTAATAGCAACTGTCAACTGTCAACTGACTACAGCAAACCTGCATTTTCGTACAGAAGTCGGATGATATTGATGATTTTTTGTCCGTATTGCGGATCGGAATTCCAGCGGCCTGCAAGTTCGTTGACAGTGGGCGCGACGCCGCGCTTGACAAAGCGAAAACGCACGTTTTCTTTAACTAAAGGTTGATTGATTGGTTCGATGCTACCGTAAGCTTTTAGGTGCTGAATTTGAGCTCTAATTCCTGTCCTGGCGTCGGGAAACGAGAGGCCGGAATTTGTGGGGCTGATGATTCCCATATCGGCAAAGTTAAATTGTTCTGGTTTGACTGCACCACCAAACTTGAGATAATTTGTTTCTAAACACATTTGGCAAAAAGCTACGTCATGGTTGACGCCTTCTGCGGCTGCTTCTTGCACGTAAATCTGAGGTAAATTGGGAAATGCTGTCAGGGCTTTGCTGTTATTTTTGGTCAGAAATGCTGTGATTTGTTGGGGTGTGGTTAAACCGCGACCCATGATTTTGCCAAGGCCTGAGAGGATATCGCGACGCAATCGCAGGGATACTGATGTTGTAGACTGATCCCACGCTACGGATATATTACGATCGCGCAAATCGATCGATCGCACAAATACGACTCCATTGTACGTAATTCGGCGATCGACTGCCTCTGGCTTGATGTCGAGAACGTCTAGAACTTCCGAAGGAACAAAAGCATTTCCGTTCACCAAAATGCCTTTTTCTTCGTGGGGCGCACCGTTGATTTGGATATTAATTAAGGGATAAACTATCGGTTTTGGTGCAGGAGTTGGTGCAGGAGTTGGTGCAGGAGTCGGTGCAGGTGTTGGTGTCGGCAAAGGTTTCAAATCGGTATTTTTCAACCAAGCTTCGAGTCCGTCAGCAAGTCCGAGGGCGACATCACGACGACGAGTTTGAAGAATTCGTAAGTCGTCGATGTTAGTCAAAAAAGCGAGTTCTATTAACAGCGAAGGAACATTGACGCGCCGACAGAATGCGAGACTACCAACACCAGCTTCTGTATCTGCTTTTGCACCGCGATTCGGTATTTCTGGACACCTGCGCAAATACCCATTTAAGATTAAATCCGCATCTGCTTTTCGCTTCGGGTTGCTACCAATATAAAACGCGCTAGCACCGCGAACTTGGGGATTAGAAAAAGAGTCGCCGTGCAATTCAACCGCTACATCTCCCGGTTGACAGCGGTTGTTGATCCAAGCGATAGTTTCTACCAAACTCAGAGTATCCGGCACGGAGAAAGTGTCTATCCCTCGCTGCCGCAATTCGGTTACTAATAAATCCCGAGTTAGGATCATTTCCTGGGCTTCGGTTGTGCCAAATGCGATCGCGCCCGAATCCCGCAAGCTTCCTTCAAACCCGCCGTGTCCGGCTGAAACAAAAATAGAACCCATTTAATAAAACTCTCCACCTTGCAGTTACTTCAGTGTCAGCTTTTTAGTCTTGGGTTTTATTTTACCGCAAATTGTATATTTTATTACTGCACAGCAAGTTTGCAGTTGCGATGAGGGGTCGGGGTTTTCACCCCTCATCACAACTGCAAACTTATTTATCCGGCTGTCAGTTACATCTTTACAGCGGGGCTAGTCGAAGGTTTAGGCGTCTGAATTTCCTGCGAAACCGCACGGGCGCGGAAGAGTTTAGCAACGGCTTGCTCGCACTTGCACAAATCCGATTCTATCTCTGTAAAAATGGCAGTTGATACCGGATCTGTGAACTTCGTCTGCAAGTTGTTGAGATCGACAATACCTGTTTGCAAATCTCCGAGAGTGCTCCGCAGCAAGAACGTTTCATCGGTTCCTTGTACCGAGGCTTTTAATTTAGCGTATTTATCGGCAATTTGGGCGGGAATTGAAGGTTTTTCGCCGAAATCGTTGAGGCGAGTTTCGAGAGCGAGGATGTGTTGCTGTTTATTTTGAACCATTTCTGTGAGGAGCGATCGCAAATCACCATCTTGCGTTTTTTCCGCATAATTTTCAAACGCTTCGCAAGCATAGCGTTCGCCTGCGAGGGCGGTATTCAAACCTTTTACAATGTCGCCTTGTGTCGAACCTCCCCAGCCATTAGCTAATTTCCACCATTCTGCATTTGTGTCAGTTTCTTCTGGCAAACCGGCTGCTTTTCCAGCGTAACCGAGGCGAGCCAGAATTGCGGTGGTAAATATTGCTAAATCGCCCGGTTGGCGGGAAGTAATCAAGTTTCCGTCAACTACTAAAGCTTCGTTTATGTAGTTAGCTCCGGCATTGATCATGTCTGTTTTAATTGCCAAGAAACCAGTCGCATTTTTGCCTTTTAGCAAGTCGCCTTCAATCAAAAGTTGGGGGCCGTGACAAACAGCAGCAACTATTTTTCCTTGCTCAAATGCTTCTCGGACAAAGCGTACTGTATTTTGGTTTGTCCGCATTGTATCGGGAGCCATGCCGCCGGGAATTATAACTGCATCGAATTCTGCGGGCACTGCTTCAGTGGTAGTTCCGTCAGCCTGCATTGCAACTTTTCCTTGTTTCCCTGCATATTTTTCATTTGTCCGGGAACCGAGGACAACTACTTCAAATCCGGCTTGTTTTAAGCCATTATAAGGAACTAAAAATTCCGAATCTTCTACTCCATTTTCGATGAGTATGGCAACTCGTTTGGTTTGGGCTTTGTTATCGGCTGTCATAATCAGTTTCTCTCAAGCTAGCATTTTCTCTAAATTTAATTCAATTGTTACTATTTTTGCGTCTAGCTAAAGTTATAAATTAGTGAGGGGAAAAATCGGCGATTGTGAGTCTTTGGAGGTAGTCGTAATCAGATGTTTTGTGCAGGTTGTACGATCGCCTCAATGCACGTAAGATGCTCCATTAATGTCGATCGTTGTCCCAGTAGCGTGTGGGGCCAAACCCGACGCTAAAAACGCGATAACGTTGGCAACGTCTTGAGGAGGAGCGATTTTGCCGATCGGGATATCGCGCACAATCTCAGCTTCACCGCACTCCTGAATAAACCGATCGGACATTTCTGTACTGACAAATCCAGGCGCAACTGTAAAAGCCAAAATATTCTGGGCCGCAAACCCTCTAGCAATGCTGCGAGTCAGAGCAACAACAGCACCTTTTGATGCAGCATAGTGTAGATAATTCGGGTCATCGCCACGAAAAGCAGCGCGACTTGCTATATTAATAATTGTACCGACCTTGCGAGTCTTAAAATGCAGAATTGCTTCCCGGCACAAATCGGCAACCGCAACTAAATTAACTTGCAGAGTTTGCTGCCAAGCTGACGACCAAATATCAAATTCATCATCAATACCCGCTGACTGCATAATTCCAGCATTATTCACTAAAATATCAATATGACCGCGCCATTTTATCGCATCTCGCCACAAACTCGAAGCCGCATTTTCCAGCATCAAATCGGCCGCCAATAAATAACATCGATCGCCCTCCAGACTTGCTGCTACCGATTCCGCCGCTTGCTGACTGCGACAGTAATGCAAAATCACGTCAGCCCCAGCATTTACCAAAGTCCGAACCGTCGCTGCACCAATCCCTTTCGAGCCACCAGTTACTAAAATCACCTTTCCAGTTAAATCAATCATTTTTTATCTCTATCTTTGCTCTTTCTCTGCGCCCTCTGCGGTGAAAAAAAATAAATCTCATTCACAAACCAAATAAAATTGTTATATGATAATTGTACATGATTAAATGTTCTCTTAAAAATAAACCGAAAAAATCGCCATGAAAGCAGTTACCTTCGATCGCTACGGTTCCGCCGAGGAATTGCAGTACAGAGAAGTAGAAAAGCCGATCGCCAAATCCGACGAATTATTAGTCAGAGTTCGTGCTAGCAGCGTCAATCCTGTAGACTGGAAAATCCGGCAAGGACACCTGCAACTATTGACAGGATTTAACTTTCCTAAAATCGTCGGTTCTGATATCTCGGGAGTTGTCGTGGAAGTCGGTCGAGATGTCACCAAATTTCAACCGGGAGATGAAGTTTATACCTCTTTAAATCCCCTAACTGGCGGTGCTTGTGCCGAATACTGCGCCATCACTGAATCGGTGGTGGCGATTAAACCTCAAAATATTACTCACGCCGAAGCAGCAGCAGTACCAATTGCAGGTTTAACTGCTTTGCAAGCACTGCGGGATTTGGGTGGGATTCAAGCAGGAAGCAAAGTATTAATTAACGGTGCTTCCGGCGGAGTCGGCATTTTTGCGGTGCAAGTTGCCAAAGCAATGAATGCGGAAGTTACAGGAGTTTGCAGCGCCAAAAATCAAGATTTTGTCAAGGGTTTGGGAGCAGATTTTGTGCTAGATTACGCGGAAGTTGACTTTACTCAACAGCTAGAAAAATATGATATAATTTTGGATGCTGTCGGGACGAAAACATTTGCTGAATGCGAAAATGTGCTGCAACCGGAGGGAGTTTATATCTCGACTTTGCCGAGTTTTGACAACCTCGCACCGATGTTTTTCAGCTCGTTTATGTCTGGGAAAAAAGCTAAATTAATTGTAGCAAATGTCAAGCCTAGCGATTTAGGGGTTTTGCGGGAGTTAATAGAATCTGGTAAAATTGAGCCGATTGTCGATCGTACTTACAGCTTAGCAGAAGTAGCAGCAGCCCACGCTTACAGCGAAACCGGGCGCGCCGTTGGCAAAATTGCGATCGTCATTGAAGAAGTCATTAGTCAGTAGTCATTAGTTGATTGTTATTTGTTGGTTATAATAATCAAGACCAATACTTTTAGGCTCGATTCCCGATTCCCCATTCCCGATTCCCCATTATCAATTCCCCATTCCCTATGACATCCCCATCAGACTTGGAGACATCCGAACAAAACTTCGACAATAACCTCGAACCTAGCATTGCACCAATCGCAGACGGTTTCATGGGTTCCCGTAACCTCGAAAACGAATTTCTCGACGAACTCCCCGACGAAGTTGAGATGTCTTTGTTCGATCATTTAGAAGAATTGCGGCTGCGAATTTTCTATGCCCTAATTGTAGTAGTAATCGGTGTAGTAGGCTGCTTTTTGTATGTAAGACCGATCGTACAATTGCTAGAAGTACCGGCGGGCCCAGTCAAATTTTTGCAGCTAGCTCCCGGAGAGTATTTCTTTGTCTCGATCAAAGTTGCAGGATACAGCGGTTTGCTAATCGCCAGCCCGTTTATTTTTTACCAAATAGCATTATTTGTACTCCCAGGCTTGACTCGCAAAGAACGCGGGTTGCTCGGCCCGGTTTTCTTCGGTTCTAGTTTCTTATTTTTAGGCGGGCTAGTATTTGCTTACATCGCTTTGATTCCGGCGGCGCTCAACTTCTTTGTCACCTACGGGGCTGATGTTGTCGAGCAATTATGGTCGATCGACAAATACTTTGAATTTGTTTTATTATTAATGTTCAGCACGGGCTTAGCTTTTCAAATTCCCATCGTCCAAGTGTTGCTCGGCGTTTTGGGCATAGTTTCTTCTAAGCAAATGCTATCAGGCTGGCGTTATGTAGTCTTGGGAGCGGCGGTTTTGGGAGCGGTTTTAACGCCTTCTACCGATCCTTTGACTCAAAGTCTTTTAGGTGGTGCGGTGCTCGCCTTGTATTTTGGTGGCGTTGGTTTGGTGAAGCTTTTAGGGCGATAAAAGAGATAGATAATATCAATTCTGGGTTAAATATTTCTTTGATATCTTAGTCCGCAGAGGCGGACTTTGTTCGTGTAGTAGCGGTTTCAACCGCCGAGTGACCTAAAAATATAGAGACACGATCGCCCGCGCCTCTATAATTACTAAAAGTTAAAATTCAACACCAAAGTTTTGACAAAACTTTGACTACATTCGGAACTGTTCCACTTCGGGAGTGTAGCCGATCGGCAAAATGTAATCGAGATTCTCGTGGGGACGAGCAATTATGTGATACGATAGCAACTTTCCGCCATCGACCTTTTTAACTGATTCAATCCCAGCAGCAACGGCTGCTTGCACTTCAGAGATATCTCCTCGAACTATAATTGTCCAGTAAGCACGGGTTATTTTTTCATAGCGAACTAAAGTAACTCGGGCTGCTTTCACCATTGAGTCTGCAACTTCTACGGCAGCGGGAAATCCTAAGACTTCAACCATTCCAACTGCAACACCCATTACAACATTCTCCTAAATTTGACAAGATATCTGCAATTCATTGTATGTGAAATTGTTGACAGAAATTGGTGGCGGTGATTTTGGTAAGCTAGAAGCCCGATCGCCCAAAATTAACCGAGCGCCGCGTGCCATCAAACGCTTGAATCCCACTGTTGGAGGCGCAACAAAGCCCGCCTGACAAGACTTTCAATCAAAAAAATAACTTTGAAAATTAGATGCACCGCAGTTGAATTTCTCGCCGTCGGCAAGTCTGTCCACCCGATCGCCGATCGATATTCGGGATTTTGAGGTCAAAAACACCAGCTCTGGGCGACACAAAACTTAATAAACCGCAAGATAGGCGATCGGCGTCGGACACCTGACTCATCACTGATTCATAACTCGTCTAGCAACCACTCCGAGGCCCTTTCACCCAAATCTAGGGGAAGACTGACAGCTTTGCCCAAGCGGGGGCGATCGCGCGTAGTGATAATGAATTCTCTCACCTGTGCCGTGCTCCCCCAGCCGTTGAGATAATTCACCACCGCGTCCAAATGCTCAAAATAATCAGCCTCCGTCATCGGAAACGACGCCTGTTCCAAATATCTCCACATTACCTGCACGAAAATCTTGCCCCGCGTCCGCCGCAATCTGATATCGTAAGATTTTCCCCATTTTTCCAGCAATAACTGGTGTAAATCCTTGCCTGTCATGGTTTTTCCTGAATGAATACCTTAAACAATAAAAGACAAAGTTCAAAAAATGTAATAATACTCTAATAAAGGCTGGAAGGTGCATTCTTAAACGAATTTTCGCGGCCTCAAAATTGTGCGGGCAGATAGGCGGTAATTATCCTCCTTCTTCTGCACGTACAGATCCGCTAACAGCTAACAAACAAACGTAACTTAAAACCGTAAAGGCAGGTCATGGCTCAATCTTCTGCTGGAAATCCCGATGTCCCCGATATGGGGCGTCGTCAATTTATGAATTTGCTGACGTTCGGTACAGTCACAGGTGTGGCACTGGGCGCACTCTATCCGGTTGTCCAGTATTTTGTTCCTCCGTCGAGTGGGGCTCCTGGTGGCGGCGTGACTGCTAAAGATGCCTTGGGTAACGACATTATCGTTAGCCAATATTTGACTTCGCACCCTGCGGGCGATCGTACTTTAGCCCAAGGCCTCAAAGGCGACCCCACCTATCTTGTGGTGAAAGAAGATTTATCTCTCGCCGAATATGGCATCAATGCAGTCTGCACTCACTTGGGCTGCGTCGTGCCTTGGAATGCTGGCGAAAACAGGTTTATCTGTCCTTGCCACGGTTCTCAGTACAACAATGAGGGCAAAGTGGTGCGCGGGCCCGCGCCTTTGTCTCTGGCCCTCGCCCACGTCACCATCGCAGATGACAAGGTTACTTTTACCCCTTGGAAAGAAACAGATTTCCGCACCGGTGAAGCACCTTCGTGGTCATAGTTATTAGTCATTAGTTAGTGGTTAGTAGTTAGTCGTTAGTGGTTAGTTTTAACAACCAATGACCAATGACTAATGACTAATGACCAATAACTAATAACTAATGACCAATGACCAATGACCAATGACTAATGACTAATCAATAAATTGTCTGACCTTTGAGATTGAATACTCTGATGCCACAAATTAATTTATCTGCGATATTTCGCCACAGTGCCAGAACGATCGCCAAAACTGCCTTAATTGCGATCGCCGCCGCAGGATTTTTCCTCACCAGCGACATCGCACTTCCCCAAGCAGCATTTGCTTATCCTTTCTGGGCTCAACAAACAGCACCAGCTACTCCCCGCGAAGCAACTGGCAAAATTGTTTGCGCCAACTGTCACCTCGGTGCAAAAGTAACTGAAGTTGAAGTCCCGCAATCTGTTTTGCCTGACACGGTTTTTGAAGCTATTGTCAAACTTCCCTACGATACCAGCGTGCAGCAAGTTGTCGGCGACGGTACCAAAGGTGGCTTGAATGTCGGTGCAGTTGTGATGTTGCCCGAAGGTTTCAAGATTGCTCCCGCTGACAGAATTCCCGCAGAAATGAAGGAAAAAGTCGGCGATCTTTACTTCCAACCTTACAGCGAAACCCAAGAAAATATTGTTTTAGTCGGCCCATTGCCGGGAGAACAGTACAAAGAATTGGTATTCCCAGTTTTGTCGCCAAATCCTGAAACTGACAAGTCCGTTCACTACGGCAAATACCTAATTTATGTCGGCGGAAATCGTGGTCGCGGTCAAGTTTATCCGACAGGCGCCAAGAGCAACAATGCTGTTTATAATGCTTCAGTAGCTGGCAGCATTTCTAAGATTGCCACACCAGAAGATGGCGGTTATGAAGTGACAATTCAACCGGCAGAAGGTGCAGCGGTTGTTGACACAATTCCAGCAGGCCCAGAACTGATTGTTACCGAAGGACAAGCAGTTGCAGCCGGTGAAGTTTTGACGAACAATCCTAACGTTGGTGGCTTCGGTCAAAAAGACGTAGAAATTGTGCTGCAAAGTGCCACCCGAGTCAAAGGATTCATCGCTTTCTTGGCTTTGACCATGCTGGCTCAAGTTATGCTGGTTCTCAAGAAGAAACAGGTCGAAAAAGTTCAAGCTGCTGAAATGAATTTCTAAGCGCGGCTGTAATTAGTTGTGGTGTACGCACCCAACTATTAAGTAAGTAAGGCGGGGAATACCCGCCTTATTCTTTGATCAATAATCAGTAAAATAATGTCAATTGATGAGAAAATAGTTGAAGTAGGCAAGCTGCAATGGTTTTATCGAGAAACTAATCCAGTTAACAAATCTGACAAGCCTCCGGTGCTGCTGCTGCACGGTTTACCCTCCCAAAGTTTTACCTGGACTGCAATCATGCCAAACTTGGCGGCAAGCGGATTTAGATCGATCGCCCCTGATTGGGTGGGCTACGGGCGATCGACCAAACCAGACAAACGCGACTTTTCCTACACTCCCGATGCTTTTGTTGAAGCACTCAGTGGTTTTATTCAAGCTTTAGAAATAGACAAATTTTACCTGATTGTCCAAGGATTTTTAGCTTCTGCCGGCATTCAATATGCCCTGAGAAATCCCGATAAAATTGAGCGTTTAGCTATCATAAATACACCCGTTTCAGAAAATATAAAATTGCCTTGGAAAATGCAGCAATTTGGATTACCTTTCATTGGCGACATGATTACCCAAGACCCACTTTTAGTTGACAGAACCTTAGAAGGTGGCTGCCGCCAGGTCATATCAGATGATGATTTAGATGTTTATCGCCGCCCGTTTCTGAAGAGTTCGGATGCAGGGCGATCGCTAATGAATACTGTCCGCAATATTCAATTGCCGCAGTCAATGGCAGAAATTGAATCCGGCTTTCAAGGATGGACTCGACCAACCTTATTTGTGTGGGGTTTGACAGACCCTTGGCTGAGTGTGGAACCCGCTCAAAAGTTAGTCGCTTCGATGCAAAATGCAGAGTTAGTTAAACTGGAACAAGCAGCGCATTATCCTCAAGAACATTGGTCAGAAAAAGTTAGTGATGCTCTAATCGATTTTCTGCGCCGAAAAGAGGTAAACTAATTTTTTGTACCTAACTTTCGGTGCTGGGTTAGCGAGGCAGAGCCAAAGCATCTGCGTTTCCAGGCAGAGCTTGGAAACGAGCTTTCCGAAAAGGCGGTGTCCGCGTGCCTGCAACGAGCAATCTAAAATCTAAAAATCTAAAATCCATATGATTCGTCCCCGTTCAATTCTTGCCTTAATGATGTCATTTATGATGGCATTTCTCGTTAGTTGCAGCAGTGTGGAAGCAAAAATTCCAACCACTTACACAGCAGCACAGATTCAGCAAATTCAGCGTTATGTTCCTACTCTCACAGAATTGCGATCGCGCATGGACAACCTAGGAACCCTAATTCAAAAACGCAATTGGATTGATACCAAAACTTACATTCACGGGCCTCTAGGCGACTTGCGCGGCACCATGAAAAGCGTCTCTGCCATTTTGTTACCTAAATCTCAAGCACAAGCTGTTGATTTAACCAAGAGTTTGTTTGCCGACTTGGTTAACGTCGATCTTGCTGTTAAAGACCTTGACTATGCAAAAGTCACCAGCAGCTATCAAAAAGCAGTAAATGATTTTGATGCTTTCTTGCAGCTAATTCCTAAAGCTTAATCACTTTCTGGCTACTTGTTCCTAGGCTCTACCTGGGAACCAATGTCCAGAAATTAGGAGACGGCAGTGCCGTGTCCCTACAATATTATTTGGGGTAGGGAGACGGCACTGCCGTCTCCTCTATCATGTCTTCCTTCTTCCTTCTTCCTTCTTCCTTCTTCCTTCTCCTAAATCTAAAATCGAATGGTTCGCGTTGCAATTATTGGATGTGGTATTGTTGGAGCGTCGATCGCCTTTGAACTCAGCAATTATCCCGAACTAAAAATCACTGTATTCGACAAACAGCCGCCCGCACAAGGTTCTACAGGTGCAGCCCTCGGAGTTTTGATGGGAGTAATCAGCCACAAAACTAAGGGTAGAAGCTGGCAGTTGAGAGAAACCAGCCTTCAACGTTATGAAACTCTGATTCCTGAATTGGAAGCAATGACGGGGCGGAAAATTCCTTTTAATAAACAGGGAATTTTGATGCTTTGTTCCGAAGGAGAGGATTTAAGTAAGTGGGAAAAGTTGAAAGCTACTCGCCAGTCTCAGGGTTGGGAGTTGGAAATTTGGGATTTGGATCGAGTGCGCGATCGCAATCCTCATCTTAACCTCAACGATCATATTATTGCTGCGATTTATTCGCCTCGCGATCGACAAGTCGATCCAACTGCGCTAACTTTGGCTTTAGTTGATGCTGCTAAACTCAAAGGAGTTAATTTTGAGTTTGGGGTAGAAATTCAAGGCCTCATGGGCGGGCAAGATGCCCACCCCACAACAAACTCCCTATCTTGTGGAACAGGCATCTTGCCTGTTGCTGAAAATTTTGACTGGCTAATTATCGCGGCTGGTTTAGGTTCTTCGGCTTTGACAGCATCATTAAATCAATTGATTGATATTCGTCCCGTGTTGGGACAAGCACTACGTTTTCGGTTACAAAATCCTTTAGAAAACACCGATTTCGCGCCAGTAATTACTTGCGATGATGTCCATATTGTGCCTTTGGGCGATGGGGAATATTGGGTGGGGGCGACGGTAGAGTTTTCAGAGAATGGCGGGGAAATTCAGGCGAATGCTGATATGTTGGATCGGGTGTTCAAAAAGGCGATCGCCCTTTGTCCAGCCTTAGCAGCAGCCACAATTATCAAGCAATGGTCAGGTTTGCGCCCGCGTCCCGAAAAGCGATCGGCTCCAGTGATCGATCGGCTAGGTAACAGCAACATCCTCATAGCCAGCGGCCACTATCGCAACGGCGTACTACTCGCCCCCGCCACAGCACGCACAATTCGAGAAATGATAGTGCAATAATTAACAAATGTTCATATAATTAAAAAAGCAATTTATCTCTTACATTTCCCGATGTCCGAAAAACCTTTAGGTAAACCCCGCCCTTTATGGCGAGTAATATTATTATCCGTAGTCAGCTTGATGCTCTATTACGGATGGTATAAATGGATTCTTCAAGAAGAATTGCGCCGCTATAACGGCACTGGTTGGTCGGGAACTCTCTGCTTATTTCCCTTTGTATTAGGAGTAGCGATTCCCCAAGCTTTACGAATCTTCGATCCCGACGTTCCCGGATGGTTTGGTTGGTTTTCCTTCCTCGGCATTGCTTGGATTTACATCGTACAGTTCAAACTTTACAACACAGTCAACCAACTCTATCGTGAAGAGGGGATGAAAGAACCGCTAACAGTTTGGTGGATTTTTGTACCAGGTCTAAATTTAATAGTTGGTTTGCGGCAAATCCACTTTTTGAGCCAATTTTGGGCGATGAAACAGGGAATTGAAGTTAAGGATAACTTAGCAGAAAGCCTTCCTTTCCTATCAGCTAACGCTTAATCTGTATTAAAGCATTGGACTTTTTGCTGCAATTTCCCTTGAATTTGCAGCGATCGCCAGTCGATGAATTTATCTTCCCTTGGCTAAGTCAGCGTAGACGATGATTTCCCAACCCAAGATTAGGATCAGGAGTAGCTCAACCCCGCCCAAAATATGGATAGCTAAAGGCGCACCAGGTACTAATACCCAGAAGGAAATCAGGGTAATGATTCCTGATATAACGAAGGTAATTTCATCAACAATAAGTTGTTCGATCTTGCGGCGCGATCGGCGGGAATCGCTCCGGTGGGCAATTTCCCAGCCAAATAGAGATTCTACGTCTGCGTGTCCGGTCTTTTCTTTGACCTTTTCGACTAAGGTGAGTCTGATGTAGTGCCCGATCGCACTAATCTTTTCATCGTTTATTAGGTACGTCCAGCCGAGAATCAAGGAAGCCCAGGGAAGGAGTAGAAAGGCGTAGTAGTTGGCGGAGTTGGAAGCGGCAAAAGACACGACTGTACCGAACAAACCCAAGGTGACGTAGAGGAGGTTATCTCGGAAGCCAATCCGCTGGGTTTGTTCGGCTTTGAGTTTGTCGTATTCTAGTAGCCAGATTTTCAGGATTGGGTCTTCAGTCATTTTTT
>ENA-OFCE01000423-OFCE01000423.1-metagenomes-genome-assembly--contig:-NODE-423-length-28139-cov-32.514563_pt1 | contig 28139 bp, 26 predicted proteins | sample MGYA00153388_OFCE01 | MGnify analysis MGYA00153388 | reverse complement strand
TATAGGAAGACTGACAATAAATCCGGCTTCTTTAAGTCCCAAAGCTATTTCTTTATGTGTTAAATTAGTCCATTTAATTAATTCATTCATTGGGTCTCCGGCTGTCTGGAATTTTAAAACTTCTAAAAATGCAGCATCAATTCCGCTTTCGGTAGATAAAATACTTTTTCTACCACCTCCTTTATTTCTAATTCCTGAATTATTGACTGTATGTTCATCCATTTTTTTGAAATCTTCAAATCCCTGGACGATGGTATTTCTGCTACATCCCAAAAGTCGTACTATATAGCTAATTCCACCTCGCCCTAATTTTTGAGCTTCTACTGCTGCATACCTTCTTTTATCTTTCTCTGATAAAGAGTTATAAAACTTCTTCATTTCTGACTCAATTGAACTAGAATAAAACATGGGTTTCAAGGTGAAATAGTTTAGAAATACAAAAAAAATTGCGATTTGAGCTCGGTCTTGGTCAAATAATAAACCTATCCCTATTTTAAATTATATCTGACGATTCATCAAGTTATTAATTTTTCATTTCTAAGTAAAACCCTTAATTATACTGACTATGCAGGACTACCCGGAATTAATACCCGAAATCAGGAGACTGCACGTGCCGCGTCCCTACAATTGATCGCGGTAGGGACACGGCACGTGCAGTCTCCTCTATCTGATTCCGGCGCAGCCGGAATCAGTATCATATATTATCAGCGGTGTCAATACCTAAAATGTAAAGTTTATAACAGCCCTCTGCCTGCTGCGGATTTGTCTGAAAAACTGCATAAGCAAAATGGTAGTCTCTACATAAATGCTGTGTATGAAATTGGGAGACAAAACTTCATGAAACGATTGGGTCGTCTATTGGCAATATTGAGCTTAGTGCTGGGCTGCTTTGCATGGGCTGGAGACCAAAGCGCGATCGCGGCGACATTGAGCCGTATCGTCTTGCCATCATCCTCGTTCCTAGCTGTTGAAGCTCCGGTTAGAACCAATCGCGCCGATGAGAAGCTTGCCACAGAATATGGCAAAAAACTTGATTTGAACAACAGCGCCGTCCGGGACTTTCGGGAGTTTCGAGGGTTGTATCCCACTTTGGCGGGACTAATTATTAAGAATGCTCCTTACGAAAAAGTTGAGGATGTACTCAATATTTCAAACTTGACGGAACCTCAAAAAAAGGTGCTGCAAGCTAACATGGACAAATTCACCGTAACTGATGTCGAGTCAGTGTTCATTGAAGGAGACACCAGGTTGAATAATGGTCTTTATGACTAGGTAGAACTGGTTCTCATCGATGATCGGCAGAAGGCATTCGGCATTCGGCAGAAAGAAAAGATTTTTTTCTCTGAGGCTGATGACTTCTGCCTTTGATTTTTCAGAAGTAATTCTAAAATGTAAAATCTCAAATCGCCTGACTGCTTAGCGCATAGCAACCAATCAGGCGGTTAGCACGTTTTAAATTCCTCAAATTATTGATTTTATCCTTCTTCCCTTTTCCTTCTTCCTTCTTCCTTCTTCCCGACATCCGTTACATCCGCCCTTACTAATCCGTTGCCGAACTTCCTTCTTCATTCTGGTATATGACTGACAAATTTGACGTATTGGTGATAGGTGCTGGCGCGGCCGGTTTGTACACGGCACTTTGCCTTCCAGAACATTTGCACGTGGGCTTGATTAATAAAAATGTCCTGCCTGTTTCTGCCAGCGATTGGGCCCAAGGAGGGATTGCTGCGGCGATCGCCCCTGAAGATTCGGCAGCGCTACACATTCAGGATACACTGGCTGCCGGAGCTGGTATTTGCGATCTGGAAGCGGTGAAGTTTTTAGTCGAAGAAGCTCCAGCCTGCATTGACTCCCTGGTAAAAATGGGCGTTGCATTCGATCGCACTGGCCCTGATTTAGCCCTCACCCTAGAAGCCGCCCACTCCCGCCGCCGAGTCCTCCACTCCGCGGACACTACGGGGAAAGCAGTTGTCAGTACGCTGACAGCAAAAGTATTGAGCCGCAAAAACATTCAACTCGTCTCCCCAGCCTTTGCTTTGAGTCTGTGGCTAGACGAAACCGGGCGCTGTCAGGGCATTAGCTCGATTTGCGGCTCCCGGGTCAAGTGGCTGCGGGCTCCTGCGGTGGTGCTAGCGACAGGCGGCGGTGGACAGGTTTTTGCTCAAACGACAAACCCCTCGGTAAGTACCGGAGACGGAGTGGCGATCGCGTGGCGGGCTGGAGCGCTGCTGCGAGATTTAGAATTTGTGCAGTTTCACCCGACAGCCCTAAGCAAAGCGGGCGCGCCGAGGTTTCTGATCAGCGAAGCGGTGCGGGGAGAAGGAGCTCATTTGGTGGACAGCAAGGGATATCGCTTTGCTTTTGACTCTCACCCCAGCGGGGAACTCGCCCCTCGCGATGTCGTTAGTCGCGCTATTTTCCGCCACTTGCAGAAGACGGGGGAACCTCATGTTTGGCTGGATTTGCGCCCGATTGCGGTCGATCGACTGCGCTACAGATTTCCGAATATTATTCAAGTGTGCGCTGATTGGGGAATTGATATTTTTTCCGAACCAGTGCCCGTAACGCCGGCCGCCCATTACTGGATGGGAGGGATTGTCGCTGACACGTTTAACCAAACTTCGATTCCGGGCTTGTACGCGGTGGGAGAAACTGCCAGCACCGGGGTACATGGCGCTAACCGCTTGGCGAGCAATTCGCTGCTGGAATGTCTGGTTTTTGGCGCGCAGATGGGACTTTTGGAGGTAGAAGGTGGAAAGCCCGAGGCATTGCCAGATGAGTTCGATGCAGGGGAAATCTGGGAAAGATCGATTTCTGACAAGGAGATTGAGACGATCGACAGGTTGCGGGTTGAATTGCCGAATTTGGTCTGGCAAAGTGCCGGAATTTGCCGGGGAAAAAGCGATCTGGAGAGTGCGATCGTCCGCGTTGAGATGTGGCGGCAAGAATTTGCCTCTTTGGCTTTGAGTCAAACTTTGCTTAATTTGCAGCCAGGACAAATGATTGATTTTCCCCCTGCTGATGCCCAGAACAGCTCGGTTTTGCGAAATTGGGGAGAAGTTGGCAATTTATTGGATATTGGCTATTTAATTCTCAAAAGTGCTGCGTTTCGCACCGAAAGCCGAGGCGGTCACTACCGAGTGGACTATCCTCTGACTGAACCGGACTGGTGCAGCCATACTTTAATTGACCAATCCAATTGGTACACATCTGCGCGAATAAAAGAGTAAAAATTGGGTTTAGCGCGTCCCCGTACCGTCACTTTTGGGGTTCCCGTTGGGGTCTGGTTCGTAGTTGTGTGGTTGATTCCCCAACAACGATGTTTTTTGTGCCACTGTCAAAACTGTGGAGGTCGATCTGTTTGTGGAGTTGCTGGTAGGTCGAGCCGCGTGTGCAATGCCGATCGTACTCACTTGCAAGCAGGCAGCCAGAGTTGCCGTTGTTGTGAGCTGAATCAAAGTACGTATAATGTTCATAGTTTTGTCCAAATCACGGAAGTAGATGCACGTCATGTATAACCTATTATATCTGTCAATTTCCGTAGTTCTACTGATATCTTTACATTTACTTTAATTAATTTTCGTAAATCTACGTAAACTCTTTTAAATCAAGGCTTTTTGGCGATTTAAATTTAGTTTCCCGTCTCAGTTTATGAATTTTTTAATATTTTTTAACATTGAGATCATCTCATTTCTACTGATCGGAACAATATATTGGGATGATCATCTGTTCTGCATTTAAATTGCCTGTCAAAAAACAATTCCCCCTCTTGTGGGGTGTCCCGCCCTGAATACACAATTTAAATGTGCGACAGCTTATAGCGTACGAGCCTAAGAGAGCGAACGATCTATCTATGCCGTTCTTTGTGACACTCGCACGCTCACAATTGGGCTGCTGCCGGATTTGATATGAAACCACAACTTCCTGTAATAACTTCTATATTTTTGGTAAATCTATCTAATGATAGATGACAGATGAATGATACCAAATAGGGCTTTGTTTCCCCCTCGATCCTTTGGCGATTGAAATTGCTACTAAAAAAACTCTCCTCCGCCTCCGCAGACTAACATCGTAAAAAGTGAGTATTTCAGACAGATTTGGTATAATTAATTAATTAAAAAAATTGATACTGATTTTTTCCAAGTTCCTTAGCACGATACATTGCAGCATCGGCATTCTTGACTAAAATCTCTGGATCTCGGTCGTCAATTGGATACAAACTAATACCAATACTTGTAGTTACATAAACTGTATGTTCTTCTAAAATAAAAGGCTGCGCGATCGCGTCGCAAATTTTTTCAGCTACTTTCGCAGCTTCCTCGCGGCTAGGAATTGCGGGTAAAATTACTGTGAACTCGTCACCGCCCAACCGCGAGATAATATCGCTACCACGCAAGCATTTTTTGAGCCGACTGGCAACTGTTTTTAAGAGCAAATCCCCCATGTTGTGTCCGAGAGTGTCGTTGATTAACTTAAATCCATCTAAATCTAAAAACAGTAAAGCTATCAATACCTGATTGCTGGAGGCTTTTTCTAGAGAGGAATGCAAGCATTCGTAGAACATTTGGCGGTTGGGCAAACCGGTGAGGGCATCGTGATAGGCTTGGTGGGTGAGTTCAGCATTTTTTTGTTCTAGGGCATCTTCTCGGCGTTTGCGATCGGTAATATCTCTGATCGCTCCGACTAAAAATAGGTTCCCCGCAGTATCTTTGTGGATGGATCTTTTAGTCGAAATCAGATGCGTAATTCCGTGAGCGTCGGTAAAATATTCTTCATTTTCTAACGCTTGGTAAGTTTGCAATACTAATTCGTCTTGCTGCCAAAATATATCGGCTTCGGCTTTGGGAAATAAATCGTAATCTGTGCGACTGGTTAAAATTTCTAAAGGATAGCCGATAAACCGACAATATGCCTGATTCAAAACAACACAATGGTGGTTTCGATCTTTGACAAAAATCGGGTCGGGAATTGTATCGATTAGCGATTGTAAAAATTCTTTAGATCGTTTTAATTCTTCTTGCAACTGAGCTAGATAACCGACAACTGCGCAGCCAGAACCCAAAAGACTGAGGATTGGAGGAATTAACGGCAGCCACCAACCGGCTAAAAAGGCTAAGTATAAACTGGCACTCAGGCCTAGACAGATACTTAACAAACAGCAAGCCGATCGACCGATCGATCGCACGTTCCAGCTTACACTTGCTCCCGCCCAAGACCACAGTAAAATCCACAGCCACTCCGCAGCTTCGGGCCAGACTTTGATACCTCCGCGCCCGTCCAGTGCAGCACTCAAAATTTGGCTCAAAAAATGAGCCTGAAGCTCGACTCCTGGTATGGGCTGGGGAGGAGCAAATAAGCCGGAACTGTAAGCATTTTGCTGAAAGTCTTTGAGGCTGGGCGCAGTTGAGCCGATCAAGACAACGCGCGATCGTACAAAATCTGGTGGTACTTTGCCAGAAAGCACGTCGCTCATGGATACAGTGTGAAAACTGCCGATCGGGCCACGCGGATTAGCGAGAATTTGATAACCGCGGCTGTCCGATCGAACGTAAGCACCGTCATTCGGTTGAAAAGGCTGAAAAACCCCCTTGCCTAACTGCAAGTATTTAGGATTGACTGTTGCTGGTTCAGGGGAAATCCCTTCGCGCTCCAGGTAAAGCAAAGCCAGTTTGAGCGCGAAACTTTGATGACTTTTGCCCTCTCCGGGCCAAGCGTAAAGCAAAGTTCGGCGCACTTTTGAGTCAGCGTCGATCACAACGTTGTTGAAACCGATTCGATCGAGCTTGTCAAGTACCGGAGGCGGCCGAACTCTGAACCTGGTTTCGTCTGGCATCAATTCAATGCCGATTAAATTGGGAATAGTTTTAAAAGTTTTGAGCAATTCGGCGTTACCCGGTTGAGTTGGCAAATCTCGGTAAATGTCGAGTCCGATCGCCCGTGGCTTGCCAGCGTGCAATTTTTGCAGCAATTGGGCCAATACAGCATCCGAAATTGGGTAGCCGTATTTTTGCAAGTCAGCTTCCTTAATTTCGACAATGGCGATGCGGGAGTCAATTGGTTCGGCAGGCCGCGAGCGCACAAAGTGGTCGAAAGCAGCCCATTCCCAAACCTGCAAAAACCCGAACCAGCGCAGTAAAATGACTGTGCTGGCAACGGCACTCGCAGTAATCAATACTCGGCGTTCTCCATCGAGCCATTTTTTGATAGTTTCTAGCATATTTTAGGGATTTTTGCCTCGCTAGTCGAGCATCTAAGCTACTATTACATATAGCTTTTACGTCTCCGGGGCGATCTGTCGATTTTAGATTAGAGATTTTAGATTATCCAATTTTTTGGTTTTTTGGTGCGATCGGGCTGCAGTATCAGAAACCGGGTTTCTCAACCAAAATATGTCATTTCAACAATGAGTCTGGAAGCATAAACCCGGTTATGAGAGTTTTTGTCTAAAAGTCCTAGTATTTATTCGCAGTGATAATATTAGACCTCTTGCAAAAAAAATATGTGTTATCCTTAAAGATTTGCTCAAGTTTAGGTCAAACTTTGAACTATTGGGTTGATTGGCATCTCCTTAAACTTGCCCAGCCTGCTAGACTATAAAATTGGCTAAACTTTCTATAATAGCACAAAATTATTTTGCAAGAGGTCTATTAGACACCCAAAACTTTAGGACTTACTTATGGGGTCTAGAAACCGTTTTTTTTTACGAAGAGACGCGTTATAGCCCGCAGATTTGGTAAAAAACCCGGTTATGAGAGTTGGAGTGCGTAAGTCCTAAAATTGTTTAAAACTTCTTCGTTCCAACTAATTTTTACTAATTTTTTATTAATTCTAGATGCCAAATTTTAGATTAATTTCGCAGCATCAAACAACGATAAACTAAGTTAAAAACTAGGATATTTCATGCAAAAAAAATCTAAAATCTGCTCTCTAATATCGTTTCCGGTTGCATCGGTATTGTTCAAACAGTCAACAGTCAACCATTATGAGGAGTGCAACCGGAATCAATCCAAAATCTCAAACTTTTCTGTCAGTTTTGAAAGTTGCGCGGGCCGGTATAACCGGATAACTCAGCGAGTTTATCCAAAGTTTGCGTCCCCGAATAAAACTGACCTTGAATCTCCCAAGTCGGGAAACCTTTAACATTTGCAGCAGCAGCTTGGCAAATTTCTGCCCGGGAATTTTGCCCCTTCGGATCGCATTCAAAATAATCAATTATTTTGGCTGCTTCTTTGCCGAAGAGCATTTTTTGATCGTGACAGTGGGGACACCAGTAAGCGCCGTATTCTTTAGCGCCGATTTGTCGGAGGTGGCGGGCCAAGGCAAGTTGTGCTGGCCCGGAGGTTGTAGTGACGGCAGGAGGTACAATGCCGGGAGTAGAGACAGAAGCAGCAGGCGCGTTGACGCTGTTGTAGAGTCCCAAAGCGCCGATCGAACTTACCATCACCACCAAAATGCCTGTAAACACCAACTGTCCGATATCTTCCCACTCGCGGCCGACTAAGACGAGCACAAACAGCGACAGCGAAAATACGGCCGAACTAATGCAGTAAATACACAGTTCCCTGATTTCAAAAGCCATCAAATAAACCAGGTAGCCACTAAAAATTACCATCGCAGCGGTGATGATAAATAGGGCTTGCCAAGTCCAGTTTTCTAGTTGAGAGTGTAGTCCTTTGTTGGTGTCGGGATTTACAGCTTTGGGAGCGAATGCCAGAATTGCTATGCTCAGGTAAGCCAGACAGCCTAACAAGCTTAAAGGCACTGTGCCAAAAACTGTAGCGTAGGGACTGTTGAGAACTTTGTCGCAGCCACTGGTGGGACAAATGACCGAGCCTGTCGTGAATTTGGCGATCGTGAGATAGGCTGTTTCTACGACGCCGATGGCTGCGATCGCTCCGATCGCAGTCCTAGACCAGCGATGAATCCAAGGGGTTGAACGTCGGCGAATCATTTTTCTATTTGGTAATTGGGAATTGGGAATTGGGAATTGGTAATTGCCAATTGCGCATAGGTAACTAATGACAACAGTTAACAGTTAACTGTTAACAGTTAACAAATTACCCCTTCCCAATTTTACTTGCTACTTTTCCTGATTCAGGTGCTTGGCGGCCAGCACCGTTAACCTGACTATTTTCCTCTTTTTCTACCAAGCCGCGACGGGCTGCTTCTACAAACTGACTGACGCGGATCGGATCTATGGGTTGTTCGATGCGCCCGTTTCGCTTCAGGGAACTTGAGACAATTACGCCGTCAGCCGCCTGCATGAGAGTGGAAATGTTTTCCCACGAGGCACCACTACCGATGAAAACTGGAATTCCCGCTGCTGCTGCACTGGCAAGTTCCAAGTCTTCGAGATTGGGAGGGCTACCGGTTGTCCAGCCGGAGAGGATTACGGCATCGGCTAAGGCGCGTCCGATCGTCTCTTGGACGGCTGTGGTCAAGTTGGGGCTGCCTAGGGGTCGCCCGTGCTTGACTAACACGTCTGCTAATATTTTGACATCGCTGCCCAATTCTCGCCGATAGCGCAGTAGCTGGTGAGCTTGGCCTTCGATTAAGCCTTGATCTGTGGCCATGACGCCGTTGAGGACGTTGACGCGGATGAATTGGGCTCCGGTACAGGAGGCGATGGCGATCGCGCTGTGGGCGTCGTTTCGCAGGACGTTGATGCCGATCGGCAAAGTCACCAGATTTGTCAGCCTCTCGACTATTAGAGTCATCGCGCTCACAACAGCCGGATCTACTCTGTCTTTGGCAAAAGGAGCGTCAAAAAAATTTTCGACTATGATACCGTTTGCGCCGCCAGAAGCCAGCGCTGTAGCCTCTTGCTCGGCTCTTCCGATAATTGCGTTGAGGTTCCCCCCCCAGCGGGGAGAAGTTGGTAGAGGCTGTAGATGTACGACACCGATTATGGGATTCGGCGTTTTGAATATTTGTTTTAAGTCCACGGGTTTCCTGAAACCACCAAGTTGACTGACGGCTGACGGCGAATTTTGACGGTATATTTTAGAATTCTATATGCACGGGGTCGATTCGGTTGACTCAATCGGGCAACCAAGTTGCGAAAACCCCTAATTCAGCAGCAGTTTTTGGTTTTTGATCGAGGTTAATTGTTGAAAATTGCTCTGATAATTTTGGCTGTCATCGCAGGATTGTTGACAGTTTTGGAAGTGTTGCTGCGCGTGCTAGGTTTTGGCAATCCCTTGATTTACATTGCCGATGCGGAGTGTGGCTATTTGTTGGCGCCTTCCCAGAGGGTGCGCCGTTTGCGCAACCGGATTGAGATTAACCAGTATTCGATGCGATCGCCCTCGATCGACCCCCTCCCCAATCCCTCAACTCTGCGTGTCTTGCTGTTGGGAGATTCCGTCGCCAACGGCGGTTGGTGGACTAACCAGACAGACACCATATCAGAAATCATGACTCAGCAGTTGAGGCTACAAGTACCCAATCTGGCAACCAATGCACAACTCCATTTAAAAGTCAAGTATTCCGAATATGAAGTTCTCAACTGCTCGGCCAATTCTTGGGGGCCGAGGAATCAACTTGCTTACATTAAGCGGTTCGGCTTTTTCGGGGCAGAAGTTTTGGTGTTGCTGCTGAATACGGACGATTTGTTTGCATCAGCTCCGAATGGTGCGGTGGTGGGGCGCGATCGATCTTATCCCGATCGACAACCCGTGTTAGCTACAGTAGAGCTATTGAGTCGCTATCTACTGCCACAGGCAGGGAGCCAATTATTAGCACCAGCAGAAAGTGGCGATTTAGTCGGCCTCAACTTAGAAGCCATTCGCCAAATTAATACCGAAGCAGCAAAAGCAAACATTCAGTTTTTGCTGAGCCTGACGCCCAAACAGCACGAATTCGGGGAGCCGGGGCCTCGCGACTGGGAAGTCAAGGCTCGATTGCGTCTCGCCGAATTCGTCGAAAGTGAGAAAATTACTTACATAGATTTTCTTCCTATTTTTAATTCAGCGACGGAACCTCCAAATTTGTATCGAGATAGCATTCACCTCAGCCCTCAAGGCAATCAGCTCGTTAGCCAAACTATCAGTTCTCAAATAGTCGTTGTTTTTTGGGATAAATTGTGATATCGAATCCGGTTGCACGGGCACAGTTACCCAACTAACGAACAACAAACCCAAACTGTAGAAGCACCCGGAAACGACATAATTTATCTCGCTCTAATTAACTTGTAAAGTAGGCTCCAGCTCTTTCGGATACCAAGCTTGACCGTCGAGAGCCATTTGCTCGATCGAACTCGCCAGCCGCAGAGCTTTGAGAGCTTGTTCTCCCCCAACCGAAGGCTGATTTCCACCCCGCACGCAATTAATAAAATGCTCCAATTCGGCGTGGAGCGGTTCAATATTGCTGGTGTAAACTTTCTCGATCAACCCATCTTGACGGTAAAGCACCTGACCGTAATCTGTCACGTAATTAGCGGTTGTTTGTCGGTGAATCAAGATTTCGTTGTTAAGAAAATCTGCCTCTGTCAGAGAATTCTTACAGTGAGCCACTATTGAACGAAGTTTGCGGTGCGTCACCTTGCTCGCAGTCAGAGTGGCAACAATGCCATTAGCAAAGTTCAGCGTCGCTGTTACATAGTCTAAATAACCCGAATCTGAAGCTCTACTGCCACTAGCCGTCAGCTTCACCACTGGGGAAGCTGCCAATTCCAGTAACAAATCGATGTCGTGGATCATCAGATCCAAGACTACCGATACATCGTTAGCCCGATCGGAGTAAGGACTCATCCGGTGAGCTTCTAATGCCAGTAACTCTTCAGTTTTCAGCACTTTGCCGAGTTCCTGAAAAGCTGGATTGAAGCGCTCGATGTGACCCACTTGCAAAATCCGGTGGGATTCTGCTGCCGCGTTGACCAAAGATTCGGCTTCAGAAATACTAGCCGCGATCGGCTTTTCAATTAAAACGTGAACCCCCGCTTGGAGACAAGTCATCCCCACAGCGTGGTGCAGGCGAGTTGGAACCGCGACGCAAACTGCATCGACATGAGCGAGCAAATCTCGGTAGTCTTCAAAGAAGCGAACCCGGTATTTACTGGCTACATCAATTCCCCGCTCTACATTTATATCTGCAACACCGACGAGCTCGATATCTTTTAGCAAGCTCAGAACTCGCGTATGGTGCTGACCCATATTGCCAACCCCAATTATCCCAATACGAAGGGGTTCGGGTTGACTTCGCTGGGCGAAAACATTTGCGTATCCCAATGACATCCTATCTAGCACTCCTGGATTCTCCTCCACCACAGGAATCAAGCCTTTTGGCTTCCCTTAGCTACTCACAGCCATCCAGATATTACCACAGTCAATCTATTTGTGAAGAATTTCTAAGTTCAGTTGAGATTGTGGGCTGAAGCCTTTTAGCCAGTGGCTGCTTGCTTCATTCACATCACATAGGGGAATTTTTATGTCAATAGCATATTGACAAAATTACTAAAATATGTTTCTGGGACACGAGCGATCGACTGTGGGATTGCCAAAACAGAAATTGGCCTGCATATTTTTCCAGAGTGGGGAAATATTGTGGCGGCTGGAAAATCAGATTTTAAAATTAATAAATAATAGTAGATATAAACGCGGCATAAGTAAAATTTTGGGTGTTTGGATTTGATAAGTTTGGAAACAAAAAGGATTATGTTAAGATAGCTCTCTTTGTTGGCGATCGCTATCTACAATAAACTATGCTTAAGACCAGATTTCGGTAGAAAGCTATCTAGTAATTATACCTGAACAAAAATAATGAATCTAAAACAAAAAAATAAATTCGGAAGTACGATCGCCAGCACAATATTAAGTTGTGCAGCCTTGTCATTGGCAGTAGTTGACCAAGTACAAGCTGCCGTCCTCACCTACAATTTTCAAGTGGAACAGGGTGGAGGTAGTGGTTTTTTTAAGTTGAGTAATTCCTCACTGACAGGAATAGGATCTGAACAAATTGCAGTTGGTGAGGGAAGATTTAACACCTTTGCCACGGCCTCTGTCTCTAAAAATTACTATGATTTAGCAGGGGCTATAGCTTTATTTTTTCAAGGGAATTTTCGCGGACTGCAAACAGGCTACTACGAAAGAGAGATTAGAGAAATTGACCTTCCCGATGTACCAGGAGGGCCTTTTTACGTCAAATATGACAGCAGGGCATCTTGGTCTATAACCGGCGGGGGGAGCAGTCCTGATAGGTGGACATCTTATTTCTCGGGGTATCGTGAGACACTAATTAGCAACAGGGAGCGTCATCTTGCCATAGACGGACGTACAATTATCAACGATGCGAAGGTTTCTTACACCTTAGTAGATACTGTCCCCGAACCAGTTCCCGAACCAATAACTGCCGTAGGGACAGCTTTAGCATTGGCAGGTTTAAGCTAGTTGAAACACAATAAAAAAAACTGTTGACTGCGGACGGTGTTATATCAATTCCGGCTGCGCCGGAATGATATAGAGGACACGGCAGTGCCGCTTCCCTACGCGAGATAAATTGTAGGGAAACGGCACTGCCGTGTCCTGATTTCGGGTAATGTATTAATTCCGATGCAACCGGAATTGATATTATTTGGGAGCCCGCCGGAGCAATAACTAATAATTAATGAGTTCACTTTTCAGAAAATATGCGAGTTGCAAAATTTTGATCGCGATTGGGAGACAAAGCCCTGGCTTTCAAAATCGCAGCTGCCAGAAACGCATAGGACAAAACTCCCACAACAGCCAACAACAGAACGCTTACGGTTCCCGACGCATTCCACAAAGCATGAAGTGCCGAAGCGCTGAAATAGCCTACGCCCAAAATTTGCCAGCGTTTCCTGGGTTTGAGAGCGCTCAAACCGATAAAGTATCCGAAATAGCCACTGTAAGCCATGTGCCCGGCTGCGGAACCCAAAATGCGGGGAATTAGCAACTGCAACCCTACTAATTCTGCGGCTTCTGGCCCTGCTTGCAGGGTGATATTTTGAATATTCGGAACGTACTGCCCCAAGGTTTCTAATAGTGTAAAGCCAACTGCCGAGGCACTTCCTAGCAGTATTCCGTCTAAAGGTTCCCAGACGCCAATGCGATCGCGCCACGGATTGCGTAGCAAATTCCCTAGCAGCATCGCGCCCAAAACTGGCAGGGCTTTTAGCAATTCTTCCATCAGCCCAGCCCCGAAAAACATTCTGATTAAAAAAGATAAAAAATTGATTTGTTCGCCCTCAACTGGCAACCTGCCGGGCAAAATTTCTCGAAATACTACGATAAAGCCAATCAATAACGGGCTGAGTAAAATTAAGACGGTAGCTAAAGCCGAACCGAGCAATACCCACCAAGGCTTGTGCTTGCCACAAAGTTGATATATAAAATAGTAAGCTGCGCCTGAAAGGTAAGCAGCTATCAACAAATTAAAGGCTACGGAATTTCCAACTGCTACGAACATCGACACGACACAAATAACTGTGGCAATGCCGGGATAAAGATAAGCTTTTTGGCTTAATTGTTTGCCGGTGGAGGCGATGGGAAATAATTGAGTAAAAGTGAGATGTTCCGGTTCGCCCGCATTATAAAATCTTTGATTTGTTGCCGCTAACCGTGGTTGATTTTGGTTCTTGTTTAGGGAAGTTTCAAATATAAATTCAGGGCCGTCAATACCAAGCTTGATGCGATCGCCCATTTCTAATGTTTGACAGCCTTGCAGCTTTATGCCGTTGATATAAGTGCCGTTAGCGCTGCTGAGATCGCAGATTTCCCATGTCAGAAAATTGCCTTTAGTAAGGGGGCGGACTGTGGCGTGGTGGCGGGAAACCATACCGTAGGCGATCGACTCTAAAGCTATTTGACAATTTCTATCTCGCCCGATCGCAACTTCATGAGTTTGAGAAAGCTGGTATTTTTCTACTTGTACTTGCGCAGCACCTTTCATTAGCACTTGTCGCAAAAATCCTATTTCATTAGTCATTAGTTATTAGTCATCAGTCATTAGTCATTAGTTGTTAATCATTAATCATTAATCATTAGTTATTAGTTATTTGTGATTGATGATGGGCGAGCAGTTATTAGTCATTCGTAACACTCAACAACTAGGAATCAACAAGTAATATAGGAAAACTCACCAATAACCAATGACTACTGACTAATGACTAATGACTAATCATAAATTTGCCCTGGCATCCTGAACGGCTGCGTAGAAAAATATACCTGTTAGCGGTATGCTGAGGGCGAGAATAATACCCGTAACTAAATTACCGAGTTGAGCTTCTCCCGAAGATAGCTCAAAGATTGATCCGACTGCTGCGATCGCCGTAATGCACGAAAGAGCTAACAATAAACCACTTTTCGGAGTTCCTGCCATCATACTGATTTGACTGCCTTTGGCGAAAATTTATTTTTGACTAATTCTTCATTCAGTGCCAGCTTGTTTTCTACTCTATCTACAAACAGCACTCCGTTGAGGTGATCCATTTCGTGCTGAATTGCCCTTGATAGTAATTCAGTCGCTTTCAGGGTTTGAGGACGACCGTATTCATCACGATAAGACAGTTCAATGACTTCTGGACGTTTGACTTCTAAATAGACTCCCGGAATGCTCAAACACCCTTCTTGCAAGATACAGAGTTCGCCACTGCTACTTTTGATAGTAGGGTTGATCAAAACCAGCGGGGGTGTTTCAGGGTTGTCCGGTTCGCAGTCAAGCACGATGACTTGTTTGTTCACTCCGACTTGAGGGGCCGCTAAACCGATGCCTTCAGCACTGTACATAGTTTGCAGCATTTCTCGGACGAGCTGTCGAATTTCTACATCGACGCTTTTGACGCGCTTTGCTGGCTGCCGCAGGACGCGATCGCCTAATGTATGTATTGTTAGGGGCGGTTTTTCTAACTTTTTCTTTTCAACCAAAACCTGAACCGTCATAAAACCTCGTGGGATGTTTGGAAATCCCCAACGAAAGCTGTTGGGGATGAAACTGGAGCCAATACCTATTATTTTCAATATTAATCTAATTTCAGGTAGCCATGACTGGAAACTCACCAAACCAACGGCCGATTATTTTTCTGGGGTTTTCGCCTGCTTTAGTAGTGGTAGAGCTCGCAGGGGCGATCGCAATTTTAGTGTCGATTTTGATCATTCTACAGTTTTGGGAGGTTTTGCCCGATCGAATTCCGATTCATTTCGGCTTGGGAGGGCTGGCTGATGCTTGGGGCGACAAGGTGACGATTTGGATAATGCCGGCGGTTGCTGTCATTATTTTTGCAGTTTTAACTGCGGTATCTCGGTATCCGCATACTTTAAAATATCCCGTACCGATTACTGCGGAGAATGCGCGTCGGCAATATCTGGTTGGGCGAGGTCTTTTGGTTTGGCTGAAAGCGGAGGTGTGTTGGCTATTTGCCTTTGTGGTGCGGCAGCAAATTCTTGTAGCTTTGGGTAATGCTCAAAGGTTGAGCATGGAGTTGCTTTTAGGAATAATTGTTTTGATTTTGGGGACGGTTGGTGTGTATTTAGTCAAGGCTTATTTGGCCCGGTAGATGTATGGTAAACACTTTGATGAAAATGGTTTGTAGTAATGACTTTAGTCCTTTATTATGAAATTTTCAGGAAGGACTTCAGTCCTCACTACGAACCGATCGACTAAACCATCAAATATGTTTGTTGGTCATTCATCGGCAATACTCGCAGCCGTTGATTTTTCAAATCTGGTTCTAATCCTAGTATTTCCAGGGGAGTCACGCCCAGCAAAACAGCGGAAACACCTTCGGGCAATTCTAAACAATCAAATCTCCCTTCTCTCCCTTCTACAATAATTTGAGCGTCAGCAAAAATTCGACCTATTGTGATGCCAGTGGATGTTTCTACATTTCTTTCTCCTACTTGTTTTAAACCGAGTTGGCTGATAATTGGAGCTGGTAAGGAAAGCAGTGTTGCTCCGGTATCGACAATCACCTTATCGATAGTCACAGAGCGAACTTCCTCAGCAGAAATGAATCCCCGCTCGGCCATAACTAGATCGATGCGATTTGTGACGGCGATCGTTGTCAGAACTTGACCCATTTGTTTGCCTTGCAGATTTGGGAGTACAAGTGTCATATTATGTTACCTTTTTAACTGCAATTGATTGATTTTTCTATTTTAATGCTACTTATAATTGTCCGAGGTTGGTTAAAATAGTTTTTAGTGATGAGCCACCGCTAGAATTAGCCTGAACGAATGACACCAGAACCCAACTCTTCTCAACCCAATCCTTCTGAGTCGATCGCGACTGTAGAAAATCTCAACGGTGCTAGCCCTAATGTGCCGGCAGAGCTAGCGACAATCGTCCCTACCGCTGAACCCAAAAAACCGCTGCCACCGCCTCCAACCCGTAGGGTTTTATTGCCGCAGCAGCCGGCACAAACGACTGCTGAGATGTCGGCATCGGTGCTGATCTTGGCGTCAATCGTCGCGATGATTGTAGGGTTGGCAAATGATGTTGTTTGGATCGGCTTAATTGGGGCGATCGCGGCGATCGGGATATCGCTGCGGATGGTGTGGCCGAGTTGGGGTAAAATCTGGGTGCAGGTAATTCCCCCGGCTTGGCGTACTCTGATCGTCTCCTGTTTTGGTCTTTTAGCTGGGATTGTGGGCTTGCTAATGCTCAGCGGTACTAATACTGAACCCGGAAGTCGCAACATCCAGATTAACTGGGACGCGATCGGAGCTCTCGGCGAGTTAATCGGCGCTCTCGGCCAAATTTTGATCGCAATTTTGGGCGTTTATGTGGCTTGGCGTCAGTATGTAATCTCGAAAGATTTGACGATTCAGCAAAACAGAATTACGCAGCAGCAAACGATCGATGCTTATTTTCAAGGGGTGTCAGATTTAGCCCTTGATGAACAGGGATTTTTGGAAGATTGGCCGCAGGAAAGGGCGATCGCCGAAGGCCGCACGGCTGCGATTATGAGCAGTGTAGACGCTGAAGGTAAGGCTAAAATTCTGCGGTTTTTGTCGCAGTCGAGGTTGGTTACTCCTTTGAAGCGCGATCGGCTTTTGGGCCGCCCCATCCTCGACGGCGATGGCGGCTACGCTGAAGATAGAGATCATGGTATCCGCGTCATCGATTTAAATGTGATGTTAGCTGGTGCTGACCTCGCCAGCACTGACTTGCGGTGGACAGAATTGAGCGAAGCCAATCTTGTCCGGGCGAATCTGTCCAAGTGCGATTTAGTCAAAGCCAACCTCTCGCGCGCTATCTTGTACGACGCTAATCTCTCGCGCGCTGACTTGAAAGGGGCGACGTTATTCTACGGATCGCTCGAAACTGCTTCGCCCCGCACCCGCAACGAATTTCCTGACTACAAAACGGGTCAAAATACTGGTGCTGTGGTAGAACGTGTTGATTTTACTGGTGTCAAGCGACTGTCGGATGAGCAGCGCCACTACTGCTGCGCTTGGTGCGGCTCGAAGTCAAGAGATAGTATTCCCGGTGGCTGTGAAGGTATTCCGAATAAACTCGGGCGGTGATATCAATTCCGGCTGCGCCGGAATCATATAGAGGAGACGGCAGTGCCGTGTCCCTACATTATTTTGGGTAGGGACACGGCACTGCCGTCTCCTGATTTTGGCTGCTAATAATTCCGATACAACCGGAAACGATATGACTAATCCATACACTGATTCGGAGTAGCAAATAAGCTTGTGGGCTTCTGAATCTCGCCGATGCAACCCTATCCATGTTTATAGTGAAGACTTTATTCCTCGAATTTATAAGGACTAAAGTCCTGACTACAAACCTATTATTTTAGAGCGACAGGAAATGATATTACCAGCGGACTCAAACCAACAATTGATATTTTTCTTGTGCCAAACGGTAAAGTGGCCGCCACACTAAACGGTTAGTCAATACAACCAGCAGCGACATCACAGAAGTAGCCGCCAAAAGCAAAGGAAAATTGCCTGATGCCGTTGCTTCAGAAATTGTCTCACCTAAACCGCTGGTTCTAATTATTTCACCTTTGAACTGCACATATTCGCTGACAATACTTGCATTCCAAGCTCCGCCAACTGCTGTAATAATTCCTGTGATTAAGTAAGGAAAAATTCCGGGTAGGATTAAAGTCTTCCAGCGCTGAATTAAGGAAAGTTTATAAATTTGTGCGGCTTCAAATAACTCCGAAGGTATCGATTGAGCGCCTGCAATCACATTAAACAGCAAATACCACATAGTACCTAACATCATCAGCGCCACAGAACCAATTTGTAAGCCGCCTCCAGACTGAATTAAACCTAGCAGCAGTACGGGAAACAAAGCCGTTGCTGGTACAGAAGCAGCTATTTGTACTAATGGCTGCAAAATCTGAGCTAAACGCGGATTTCGACCGATCGCCACTCCGAGCGGTACAGTCCACAACAGCGATAAAAATAGCGCGCAAATGACTCGCAAAGCCGTGAAAAATGCACCTCCCACAACTTTTTGCCAGTCAGACATACTCAACAACCGCAGCAGCAGCAATGCTTCCCAAGTACCCCAGAGGACGATCGCGGCAAACCCACTGACAAACAGCCAATTTATCCAATTTCCGATGCGGCTTTGTTGGCGAGAATTTGTTGGTAAATTAGCAGGTGCAAAACCTCTTGCCAAAGCGCGATCGAAACTGTCGCCTACGGGCGAAATACGCGACTTCAACACCCGCAGCGTCGCCGATCTCCTTAAAAAATCCAACACCTTTGACTGCGGTACATTGGTAGCTTCCACGGCTTGATATTTAAACTTTTCTACCCAAGCAATCAAAGGCTGCCAGATAAAAAAATCTATGGCGATAATGACGCTAATTAATACTGCTAAACCCCAGCCGATCGCTCCAAAATTGCCTTCATTGGCTGCCTTGCCCAAATAGGAACCGAGTCCGGGTAAATTAAAATTTTTGTCACCCAAGGTAAAAGATTCGATCGCAATCAAAAAGAACCAGCCGCCCGCCACTGACATGACGCTGTTCCACACCAGCCCGATCGCACCAGCAGGCAACTCTAACGTCCAGAACTGCTGCCAAGCATTCAGCCGATAAACTTGAGCAGCTTCCTTAAGTTCTTGCGGAATCCCGGAAAGCGACTGATAGAAACTAAACGTCATATTCCAAGTCATTCCCGTAAATATTAGGATAATCGATGCGAGTTCTACGCCGATTCTTTGACCTGGAAATAAAGTAACTAGCGCCAAAACAACTCCGGGCAAAAAAGACAAAACAGGAATCGATTGCAAAATGTCCAACAAGGGAATTAAAATTTTCGCTGCTAGGGGATATCGGTAAGCAGAATAAGCGTAGACTAGGGTAAACAGTAGCGATAAAAAATACGCTACTGTCATGCGCAAAAGAGTCTGGGCTGTATATATTGGCAAGACACTTAGCGTCGTTTCAATTTTGTAAGTAGGGTTGTAGTCACCAGTGAATTGAGATGCTGTTTGGACTATTACGAAAATAAGAGAGAAGATTGCTAGAATCAGCAAGCCGTCTTGCCAAGTCCAAGCTGACCTTTCTAAAGTTCTATTGGCGGGTGTTAGAGGTCTTGTCATAATAATTAGTTATTGGAATTGGGAATGGGAATGGGGAATGGGGAATGGGGAATGGGGAATTGGTTATTGGTTATTGGTTATTGGGGGTGCCCTGAGCGGAGCGTCGTCAGCCAGCGTAGTCGAAGGGTCAAAGGGTTATTGGTTATTGGAGGCAGAGCCTCCGGGTATGTATTCCCAGGCTCTGCCTGGGAACAAGACTAATGACAACAGTCAAATAACAAATAACAAATAACAAATAACAACTACTAACTACTCATCTTTTTCTTCAGATTCTAAGAACATTTCGCCACCTGGTTCGTCATAGCTGTACAATTCTGCATAGCGGCCCCAATCAATAGCAGTTTGCAATTGCCGCATTGCTTCTTGGGGGCTAAAGTGGGCTTCGAGAATATCTAAAATCAACTCTTCAGAAATGCGGTGATTGCGCTTAGCCTGAAGCATTCTAGAGATTTGCTGTACGAGGCGAATGTTGCTGAGAATTTGGGTGCGAACAATTTGTTTGCGCTGGTCAATTCCACCAGCAATGAATTGAATGCCAACTGGTGTTAACAAGAGGTCGCCTTCTTGGATTACCAGAAATTCCATTAATTTTGCGGCTTCGACGATCGGCAAAATGTCGTCAACCTCTAACATTAATTCTTGACCAAGGCGGTAGAGGTCTTTCTCCTTGCGGTCTTCCAAGAGTTCCAACAAACCTGCGATCGCACCAGTGCGCACCTGCGGCAGAGATTGATATTTGGTGGTTTGAGTAGGTTGAGGTTGAGAGACAGTAGTGGCACTTTCAGCAGGTGCTGTGACTGTTTCGCAGCTTAATTCGGGATTGGTGAGAATTTTGTAAACTTGGTCTACGAGAGCTTGGAATTCGGCAGTTTTGCGATCGCGGTAGTGCGGCAAAGTCACTGTCAATTCGGCGCGAATTCGTCCCGGGTTGCGGCCCAAGACTACAACGCGATCGGCTAAAATTACCGCTTCCTCAATCCCGTGAGTTACGATTAAGACAGCTTTAGTCGGAATCTTCTTTTCCAGCCACAAATCTAATAACTCAAACCGCAAGTTTTCTGCTGTCAGCACATCTAAAGCTGAAAACGGTTCATCCATGCACAGTAATTCGGGTTCCACCGCCAAAGCTCTAGCAAATCCTACCCGCTGCCGCATTCCACCAGAAAGCTCTTTCGGATAAGCATTTTCAAATCCGTCTAAACCGATAACATCAATCATCCGCAAGGCTTTTTGTCGGCGCGGTTCTGGCAATTCTCCTTTAGCTTTTAATCCTAATTCTACATTTTCTAGTACCGTCAACCAGGGATATAGGGCAAAGTTTTGAAATACAATTGCCACCCCAGGATTTAAGCCAACTAAAGGACGATTGTGGTAGAGAACTTGACCATCGCTGGGCGGGATCAATCCGGCAATCATTCGCATTAATGTGGATTTCCCAGAACCAGAAGGACCAAGTAAAGCTACTATTTCGCCCGCTCGCAGTTCTAAATCAATTGGCTCTAAAATAGATATTTTTTGACCGTTGGGCTGCTGATAAGCCTTGCTGACGCCTTCTAAGGTAATGAGGCACTCTGTTGCTGTCTTGAGTATCACAACTAAACCTCCTATGTGTTGTTTGAATTTAGGTTAAAATTAGTCATTACTTAGTAGTTATTGGTGATTAGTCATTAGCAAAAAACTCTCGAAAACGCACAACTGATATTTGTCCGCAGGCATGAGTCCGCGTCGGGCGGTCTAAAAATTGATTCAAGGGTTCCCATACCTATACCCCATAAAGTCATTTTTAGCAAGACCTGCTGCCGAGAATGCGTAAAATCTGCCAGATATCAATTAAAGCGGAAATGAGAGGCGATCGCCTAAACCCGATTTTATCAAAAAACTGGATTTTTAGATTGGACATTAATTTAATCAATAGCCAACCAATGGACGATGATTGAGATTTTTCAATCTTATTTTATCTATTTGCCAATTCGCGCTAAAATCATACCTAACTGAACGGCGATTACTCCTAGTATCGCACTTCCAGCCCAGTAAAAAGTCGCCAAGCTGTAAGATCGATCGCGCCACAAGACATTCGTCTCTAAACCGTAAGTTGAAAAAGTAGTATAAGCTCCCAAAAAGCCCGTTGCTACCATTAACCGTACTTCCGGCGCAACAGCGGGCACCCGTTCAAAAGCGAGGGTGATAAAAAATCCCATAGTCAAGCAACCGGTCACATTAATAAAAAAAGTTCCGTAGGGAAAAGCCGTGCCGAAACGGTTGGCAAACCACAAAGTGATATAATACCTGCTCAAAGCGCCGACAACGGCACCTAAACTAATTGCGATCGGATGGCGGAGATTCGGGTCTTGCAGCATACAGCTATTTAAGATTTGCGAGTTGAAATTGAGATTTATTTGAGATTCAGCGGACTCATGTAAACTATTGTATGATTTAATTGGCGATCGCTCTTGCTGTTGCAAATTAAAATTTATAGAGAGTATTTATGCAAATTGTACTGGCTAGCGTAGATGATGACTTAGTTAGAGCATGGGAAAGCACTTGCGGCAATAGGTCGAATGTAAAGATACATCATGGCTCAATCTTTGATGTGAAATGTGATGCTATTGTAAGTCCGGGGAATAGTTTTGGTTTTATGGAAGACGGCTTTAATTTAGAAATTTCAGAATATTTTGGAGGTCATGTTGTTGAACGCCTGCAACAACTAATTCAGACTCGACATCACGGCGAACTCTTAGTAGGATCAGCAGAAGTTGTAGACACCGATCATGTAGAAATTCCCTATTTAATAGCTGCCCCAATAATCCGCGTTCCCACAGTTTTAAAAGAGACAGTAAATATTTATCTAGCAACCCGTGCTGTTTTAACTCACGTAAAATTTGGCACAGTTCCAGATGGCACGCCAGTCAAACATATCATTCAAACTATCGCTATTCCTGATATGGGTATGGAAATAGGCAAAGTACCACCTGATATCTGCGCTTTGCAGATGAAAGTCGCGCTCCAAAATATCCTGTTATCTCAATACGAATTTCCTGAATCTTTGCTAGATGCCCAGAGATGTCACGAATTGTTGTGTTCTAGCGATGTTTTACAATCGTAGGGAATTGGGAATTGGGAATTGGGCATTGGGAATTGGGAATTGGGCATCGGGAATTGGGAATTGGGCATCGGGAATTGGGAATTGGGAATTGGGAATTGGGAATTGGGAATTGGTAACGAATAACCCTTCGACTTCGCTCAGGGTACTAAAAATAACCACCAATAACTAATAATCAATAACTAATAACTAATAACTAGAGTACGCTAAACCGTACCTATAAACTGGCGGTATTCTACACATGAGATGAAATTGGTCAGGTACAATGTAAACAAGTAAAGTTGGCGCTAGAGTCAATTATAAACAGCAACGCGATCGCCCAAACCGACTTACGACCAGAATCAATTCAGTATCTACACATACAAAGTCCGCCTCCGGGGAATGTGAGATTTTTTCAAAATGTTTACTAGGAAAGGAGACAATTGAGATGACAGATCCAAATATGACCGAAGAAACAATTATAGATGTAACTCCCGAAACGACTGCGATCGTCAAAAAGGAGATGCCCGATGCGACTGATGAGGCGATCGCCGAAACTGCTGTATTATTTGAAGCGATCAAAAAACGCGCAGCAGCAGAGGTACAAGCAGCGGGCGATCTCACCCGCGAAGCTTATTTGAAAGCTGTACAAAAAGCGCAGTTAGCCCTAGCGAAAAATAAGATTCACGCCAAAGAAAGAATGACAGATGCGGTGGGGCTGATTCAAAAGGAAGCTGAGAAAAATTGGCTGGTGGTTGATGCGATTAAAACTCGCGCGCAATCACAGGTGCAAGATGCTGGCGATGTCAGTCGCGAGGCTTATTTGAAAGCGGTTCGACAAGCGCGAGAAGCGGTAGAACAAAATAAGTTTATCGAACGCGATCGCATTGAACAAGCAGTTGACCAAATTCACAAGGAAACTGAAAAAAATTGGCACGTTGTGGTTGGGGAAATTGAGTCGATCGGCACTCGCTTGACAGAAACCGCTAAGTCTGCGTGGAACGCGCTAACCAAGTTTTTTGACAAGAAGCATTAAGCTTAGATATGGCATAATTTTAAACAACAGGCTTTCCGACCTGTTTCACAAAGATTTAATTTTCTGGTGGAACAGGCATCTTGCCTGTTCATAAAAGGTTTTGACACTAAGCGCTATAATCAAAAAGCTTTATTTTTAGTCCATAACCCCGAACCATGAGAAGTTACTACTGCGGCGAACTGCGAAGCGAACACATCGGACAAACTGTCACCCTCTACGGATGGGTGGATCGCCGCCGCGATCATGGCGGGGTGATTTTTCTGGATTTGCGCGATCGATCGGGCTTAGTGCAAATTGTCAGCGATCCCCAACGCACGCCAGACTCGTATCACGGGGCTGAGGCTTTGCGCAACGAATACGTAGTCAAAATTACCGGGCGAGTCACCAGCCGCCCCGCAGATTCCCTCAACCCTAAATTGCCTACGGGTGATGTGGAAATTTATGCTGACGAGATTGAATTGTTGAATGCGGTTCGCAAACAGTTACCATTTCAAGTTTCGACGGCGGATCATGAAAGCGTGCGGGAAGATTTGCGCTTGAAATATCGGTATTTGGACTTGCGGCGCGATCGCATGAGTCGGAATTTGCAGCTTCGCCACCAAGTTGTCAAAGCGATGCGTCGCCACCTGGAAGATGTTGGAGGTTTTATTGAAGTTGAAACACCGATTTTAACGCGATCGACTCCCGAAGGTGCGAGAGATTATTTAGTTCCCAGTCGCGTCAATTTAGGCGAATGGTACGCTTTGCCGCAGTCGCCACAGTTGTTCAAACAATTGCTGATGGTTTCGGGTTTAGACAGATATTATCAAATTGCCCGCTGCTTCCGCGATGAAGATTTGCGCGCCGACAGACAGCCGGAATTTACGCAATTGGACATGGAAATGAGTTTCATGTCTTTGGAAGAAATCCTCGAATTAAATGAAGGTTTAGTCTGCAATATTTTCCAAAGTGTGAAAGGCGTGGAATTGCCTCATCCTTTCCCCCGTTTGACTTACGCCGAAGCGATGGATCGTTATGGTAGCGACAAGCCAGATACTCGCTTTGGTATGGAATTAGTCGATGTTTCCGATTTGATGAAAGATTCGGGATTTAAGGTGTTTTCCGGTGCGGTTGCTGCGGGGGGAATTGTGAAAATTTTGCCGATTCCGGGCGGGAATGATGCGATTTCTAATGTGCGGATCAAACCGGGTGGCGATTTGTTTAAGGAAGCCAGCGAAGCCGGGGCTAAGGGATTAGCTTATATCCGGGTGCGGGAGAATGGTGAAATTGATACGATCGGCGCAATTAAGGATAATTTGACGGAAGCGCAAAAACAGGAATTGCTCGATCGCACGGGCGCACAACCAGGTTATTTATTGTTATTTGCAGCAGCCGATGTCACAACTGTCAATAAGACTTTGGATAGATTGCGTTTGTTCGTCGGTAATGAATTGGGATTAATTGACAAAGACAAGATGAATCTGCTATGGGTGACAGATTTCCCGATGTTTGAATGGAACGCTGATGAGAAGCGTTTGGAAGCATTGCATCACCCGTTTACAGCACCGCATCCCGATGATATTGGCGATTTAAAGACTGCGAGAGCTCAAGCTTACGATTTAGTGTTAAACGGTACAGAAGTCGGTGGCGGTTCTCTGAGGATTTACCAGCGGGATGTTCAGGAAAGGGTGTTTGAGGCGATCGGCCTATCGACTGAGGAAGCTTACAATAAGTTCGGCTTTTTGTTGGATGCGTTTGAATATGGAACACCTCCCCACGGCGGAATTGCCTACGGCTTGGATCGCCTGGTAATGTTGTTAGCTGGCGAGGAATCTATTCGGGATGTGATTGCGTTTCCGAAGACGCAGCAAGCGCGTTGTATTTTGGCGAATGCGCCGTCTGGTGTGGATGAGAAGCAGTTGAAGGAGTTGCAAGTGCGATCGACATATGTAGCGAAAACATAGGTATGTAAAACACCTTCAATGAATAGTGGATGGGTGGCGAGAAACCGGGTTTTTTCCAGAATACTTCGCCACACCTCCTAGAAACTGCGAAAAACCCGGTTTCTTTGATTTGTGGGTAGTCAGAAACCGGGTTTTTCCCCAGAATACTTCGTTGTCATTAAACTAAAAACGCTATAATTATCATAATCAAAAATAGGTAAAAACGATTAGTTTCCCAAGTTACGGAGGTCGAAATTGCGATCGTGGCTTGTAAGTATCATTACAATGAGATAAAAGATTAACCATGAAAACCCCCGTTGAACTTAACGAAGAGTTGGTTAAAGAAGCCTTTCGCTTAACCAATTTCAAGACTGAAAAAGAACTGATTGACTTTGCTTTGCAAGAATTAATTCGCACCCGGAAAAAGCGAAACCTACTGGATTTAAGCGGACAAATTCAATTTTCAACCGACTACGATTACAAAGCCTTGCGGGAAAACCGAAGCGAAGCATCTCAGTTGAAATGCGTAAGTCATAATTATGAAACACATTGACAATTTAACCATCCATCGGTTCCGAGGCCTGCGAGATTTAACCTTGCAGGGGTTGGGCCAGATAAACATTTTGGTTGGCGGGAATAACTCAGGTAAAACCAGTGTTTTAGAGGCGATATCAACCTATTGTCAGCCGTTAGATATCGGAGAATGGTTGAAAACAGCAGGGCGCCGAGAAATCAAGGCCTCTCCCAAAATTCCATTAGATGCTTTCAAGTGGTTATTTCCTCAAAAGAATGAAGTACCTAAACCCATTCTTTACCTAGGGGAAACCTATATTTCTGGGAATGGTAGCTTCCAAGTTGTAGAATCTAGGGCAATCTATAATGAGATAGAAATGCTATTTCAATCAGAAAAAGATATCGAAGATAGCACTGAAGATTGGCTAGAATCTTATGAAGATCTTGAATATAAGAGTATACGTGGTGCCAACATAGAACTCAAAGCAATACTTCGCGATCCGCCAGAAGGTATCGTAATTTTCTTAGGGAATGAAGTATCAGAAAATTTTGAAATATGGCCACGTCAAAGGCTGATAAGTCAGTCTAATCATTTATACCCAAGATTGCCAATTAATATGGTCACACCTGTTTCTCACAGGATGGAAAAATTAGAGTCTCATCTTCTATCGCAGGCAATACTACGGGGATTGAAAGACGAGGTAATTAAATTACTTCAGATTATAGATGCGGAAATAGTAGACTTGGAAATTTTATCACTTGGAGAGTTTAGTCCAAGTATCTATATCAACCATAAAGTTTTAGGATTTTCACCATTAAGCTCTTTTGGTGATGGAGTACGTCGCTTGCTATTTATTTCTCTAACGTTGGCAAAAGTCAGAGGTGGAGTTTTACTGATTGACGAGATAGAAATAGCAATTCACACTGAAGCACTTAGCAGTTCCTTTGCTTGGATAGTGCAGTGGTGTCAGCGATTGAACGTGCAGTTATTTGCAACTACCCACAGTTTAGAAGCAATTGATGCAATCTTGGATGCTAGCGATTCCGAGACCGATGTAGTTCTTTATCGTTTAGAGAAAGGGGAGTCACAAACTAAAGCAGTTAGAATTCAACGGGAAAGATTGCAAAGATTGCGGGAGGATTTGGGTCAGGAGGTGCGCGTGTGAAATACGCCATTATTGGAGTAGAAGGGCCTCACGACCAGGCATTTACAGGGAAGGTTCTCAAACTTTTGGGGTTGAAAAATTTTAAGGATGAGTGGAACAAATTGGATAAGTTGACAAGATTGGATATGTCAAAAGACTTGGAGAGTAAATTTGACAAATTTTGGCACAAGTTTATTCCCCGTTATCCTAAACAAGGAGATTTGTACAAACGTCTTGATATGCCCTATATTCTGTTTAATGATACTATTTCAGTGGTAATTTATGCAGGTGAAGGAAGCAACCTTGTTACAAATCTAGATGATATTTTATCTAATAATCCTGAGTATCAAACAAACTTGGCTGCATTTGGCATAGTTGCTGATTGTGACAAGTTAAATCCCGATCAAATTGTCAGAAGATATACCAATTGCTTCCGCAACTACTTTCCTGATTTGCCTAACCAAGCGGGTGTTGTAAATACCAATAGCCCGCGTACAGGAATTTATATTTTGCCAGATAACGCTTCGCCCGGTGTGTTGGATACTTTGCTGTGTGAGTGTGGACAGATAGCTTATCCTGCGTACATGAAGAGAGCTAATTCTTATCTAAATTCTTATCTAGATGAGTTTTCCGATCTCGATGAATTTTCTCAAAAAGAGAGAACATCTTTAATATGGAAAAATTTTGATCGACAGAAAGCTTTAGTTGCTACTGTTGTCAGTGTTCTCAAACCTGGAAAGACTAATACAACAAGTATTGCTGATAATAATCGGGTGAGCGAACAGACACAGCAGCAGGTTCCGGCTTTGGCAAATTTTATTGAATTTTTGAGCCAACTTTTGGAAGTGAGGTAATCGCTAGTCTTGAACGCATGAGTGGCCAGAAACCGGGTTTTTCCCTTACTCAACATTCAT
>ENA-OFCE01000422-OFCE01000422.1-metagenomes-genome-assembly--contig:-NODE-422-length-28378-cov-7.644105_pt1 | contig 28378 bp, 24 predicted proteins | sample MGYA00153388_OFCE01 | MGnify analysis MGYA00153388 | reverse complement strand
ACCGGTCTTGCGACCGAGCACGCACTTGGTCCCGCGCACCATGGGCAGCCGCGGCGAGCCGCCGCGACGTTGGGGTTCCGCAGCGTCGCCGCGGAATGAAAGGGGGTGGCGTCGCGCGTGATTGGCAACCCGCCGCGCTGCGCATTCAGGTACTTGCCTGCCTGTCGGACGGACGCGCAGCCTCATGCCGGCTCCAAGTGATGTTCGATGCCCAGTGAAGCGCACACGCGCTCGCTGGACACCCGTGATTCGCCCGCGGCGCGGGCATCGCGCTCGATGCGGTCACGCCACTGCTTGGCAGCCGAAATCTGCACCAGCACCGGCTGCGCTTGCACCCTCGCTTGCAGCAGTGCCTGCGCGCGGTCGTCCCAGGGACGGGCGTCGTTTTCCGTGCGCAGTCGCGCTGGCGTGGCGTCGACTTTGTCCAGTTCGGTACCCAGCGGCAGAATGTGGAACAGCGCGTCGAACAGCGCGTTGCAGAACTCCTGGATGATGTAAGTGGCACCCGAGTAGCCCATGAACGGCGTGCCGGTGTGGCGCCTGATGATGGGCAGCGGAAACGAGGCCGGAATGAAGGTGGTCTTCATCATGCCGCCACCGCCACATTCGGCCAGATAGATGCGCTCGTTGTAGCTGCCGTACAGCACCAGCGGCGTCTTGTCTTTCACCAAGCGGCGCACTTCGGCGTTGTCGGTCTTGGCTCCGGCTTGGCGGGCCACCGCGAAGTGGCAGGGCAGGCCCATTTCGTCTTCCAGGAAGTGCCGGATGCCGCGGGTGTAGGTTTCATTCGCGACCACCGCAAAGCTGGCGGTGCCGAAGAAGTCCTGCGTCACGCTGCGCCACAGGTCCCAGATCGGCTTGATCGTGGTGTGCTTCTCGCGCTCGATGAAGGGCTCGGGGTCCAGACCCAGCAACTCGCCCAGCTTGCGCAGGAACTTGGTGGTGCTGTGCAGGCCGATGGGCGCTTGCAGGTAAGGTCGCTCCAATGCTTCGCACAACATCCTGCCGAACTCGCGGTACATGCAGATGTTGACGTCGGCCTCGACCAGCCGCGACACGTCGGCCAGGTGGCTGCCCAGCGGGAACACCATGTTGATGTCCGCGCCGATGCCTTGGACCAGACGGCGGATCTCGGCCAGATCGCTGGGGCAGTTGAAGGTGCCGTAGCTGGGGCCGATGATGTTGACGCGGGGTTTTTCACTGACCGGGCGGTCTTTGAATGGTGTGCGTGCGGGCACCTTCTTCATGCCGTATTCCGACCACAGCCAGAACATGGCGCGGTTGGCACACTGCCACTGGTCTTCGTCGATGGTGCGCGGCAGGAAGCGCTGGATGTTGGTGCCCGCCGGCGTGACGCCGCCGCCGATCATCTCGGCGATCGAGCCCGTGACCACCACGGAAGGCAGGTCCGGGTCGAGCGCGGCGTGCGCCCGGCGCATGCTGCCTTCGGTGCCTTCGCGGCCGAGCTGCTCTTCGGCCAGGCCGGTGACGACGATGGGCAACTCGTGCGGCGGCAGCGCGTCGGTGTAATGCAGCACGCTGGTGACCGGCAGGTTCTCGCAACCCACCGGGCCGTCGATGACCACCTGCAGGCCCTTGATGGCCGTGAACACGTACACGGCACCCCAGTAGCCGCCGGCGCGATCGTGGTCGAGGACGAGCATCTAGATCATCTCCTCGGCTTTGCGCTTCTTGGCCAGCTTGACGGCTTGGCGGCGCTGCTCGGCCCTGAAGTCGGGGCGGTCCTGCGGGACGCCGTTTGCCGGTTCCCACACGCCTGTGGCATGGCCCGTGCCGGTGTCGCCGAAGAAAGCCTTCATCTCTTCGAAGCGGCCCTTGTTGGCGATGGCGTTGTTGATCACCGTGGCCAGCGAACCCGCACCGGCCGGACCCATCAGCGGGCGCGCGGAGATGAGGTTGGTGAAGTACAGCGCCGGGATGCTCAGCTCCTTGGCCGCCTGCACCACGGGCGTGGTGCCGATGGCCAGGTCGGGCTGGAATTCGTGCATCGCCGCCAAATCTTGTTCTAGCGTGGCGCGGAACTGCACCCTCACGCCCTTGCTCTGCAACCACTGCAGGTCGGCTTCGTTCCAGGGCGTGCGCGGACAGGCGCTGCCGACGTAGCGCAGGTCGGCGCCGCTTTCGACCAGCAGCCGGCCGACCAGCAACTCGGACCCTTCGTAGCCGCTGAGCGTGATGCGGCCCTTGATCGGCATCTTTGCCAGCGCACCGCGAATGGCAGGCAGGAAGCGGTTCTTGGCAGCGTCGATCTTGTCTTGCGCGATGTTCGTCGCTTCGCCGATGGCCTGCAGCCAGGCTTCGGTGCCGTCGTGACCGACCGGTGCCGAGCCCACGACACGGCGGCCGGCGGCATCGAATTCGCGCACGCTGGCGGTGTAGAACGGATGGATGGCAGCGACCGCGGCGCAATCCAAGGCGGCGTACAGCTCGCGCCATTCGCGTGTGGGCACCACGGGGCCGGCGGCCAGGCCCATGGGCTCGAGCATCATGCCGATGATCACCGGGTCGGCCGGGAACACCTCGCCCAGCAGCGTGATGGTGGGCTTGTCCGACACGCCGTTGCGCGGCGCCTGCACGGGGCCGGCTTCGGCCTCGTTTCGGGCGTATTTCAGCATCGCGCCGGCCAGCACGTCCTTGGCCTCGGCATGGGTGGGCACGCCGAAGCCCGGCACGTCGATGCCGATGATGCGCACACCGTTGATCTCGCGCGGCAGGATCTGCAGCGGCACTCCGCTGGCCGTGGGCACGCAAAGGTTGATGACGACGATGGCGTCATACAGCGCCGGGTCGGCCTGCAGGTGCACGGCCTCACGGATGTCTTCGAACAGCTTGCCGGTGACCAGAGACTCGGAGTTGAACGGCACGTAGCCGACACTGCGCCTGGCGCCGTAGAAGTGCGATGTGAAAGTCAGGCCATAGACGCAGCAGGCCGACCCGGACAGGATCGTCGCGGTGCGGCGCATGCGCAGCCCCACGCGCAACGAACCGAAGGCCGGGCACATGCTCTGCGGCTGGTCGTGCGGGCCGGCCTTGGGATCTTTCGGGTAGTCGCGGGCGTAGCGGTCGAGCGTGTCCGACTTGCCGGCCGACTTGGCCGCGGCCAACATCGCCTCGCCACCAGAATGGCACCCCATCCCATCGCCTTCGAGGGCAGTGGGCACCTTCACGGCGGTTGCCGCGACGATGGGGATGACGGTACGGCTCATGGAGACTGTGTACTCAGACGGCGTCGTAGACGACTTCCAGCGTTTCGCGCTTGATCTCGGTCTTGCCGCACATGTCGAACTGCGTGGCCGGTTCCAGCACCACGTTGCGCCCGACCGTGTCGGCGCTGAACAGGCCCAGCAACTCGTCCTGCGTCATCGGCTTGGGCCGGATCGGCAGCGAGGCGCCGACGTTCTCGGCAAGTTCAGCAAACATGGGGCCCCAGACTGAATCCGGCCGGCCGATGATTTCGTAGCTGGCACTCTTGCGGCGGATGTCGTCGTTGGCCGGGATCACCGACAGCACCGGGATGCCGACCTGCTCGGCGAAGGCCATCGCCTCGCCGGTGCCGTCGTCGCGGTTGATCACCATGCCGGCCACGCCGACATTGCCACCAAGCTTGCGGAAGTATTCGACCGCGCTGCACACGTTGTTGGCCACGTACAGGCTTTGCAGGTCGTTGCTGGCCACGACGATGACCTTCTGGCACATGTCGCGCGCAATCGGCAGACCGAAACCGCCGCAGACCACGTCGCCCAGGAAGTCGAGCAGCACGTAGTCGAAGCCCCACTCGTGGAAGCCGAGCTTTTCGAGCAGTTCGAAACCGTGGATGATCCCGCGCCCACCGCAACCGCGGCCGACCTCGGGGCCACCGAGTTCCATGGCGTAGACACCGTCGCGCTTGAAGCAGACGTCGCCGATGGCAACGGCCTCGCCCGCGAGCTTCTTCTTGGAACTGGTCTCGATGATCGTCGGGCAGGCCCGGCCGCCGAAGAGAAGACTGGTGGTGTCGCTCTTGGGGTCGCAGCCGATCAACAAGACCTTCTTGCCCTGCTGCGCCATCATGTAGCTGAGGTTGGCCAGCGTGAAGCTCTTGCCGATGCCGCCCTTGCCGTAGATGGCGATGATCTGCGTCTCTTTGGTGACCGGCTTGGTCGACACCGGCGTGGGCTCGATTGCAGCCTCAGCTTTCAGCCGTTCGTCCCGCATGAAGATCATTGGCGATGCGATGGCGTTCACTGGCAGTTTCTCCAATCCAAAACCATCTTCAGACAGCCTGCATCGCCAAACGCGGTGCGGTAGGCAGCGTCGGCATTCACGGGCTCGTCGAAATGCGTGATGAGGCCTTCCAGCGACAGGCGGCCGTCTTCGGCCAGTTCCTTGACGGCCAGCAGGTCCGGGCGTTTCCACTCGGCGGCGCAGCGGATTTGCGCTTCGCGCATGAAGGCCGGTGCAAAGTTGAAGTTCAGCGGGTCGGTGTAGAAGCCGGCCAGCACGATCTCGCCGCCGGGGGCCAGGCGGGCGATCAGGCGGTCGAGGATTTGCGCGTCGCCGCTCACGTCGTACACGGCGTGGTAGTCGCGGCGGGTGTCTTCGTCGGGGTGAACCACGGTGTAGCCCTGCGCGCCCGCTGCACGGCCGGGGTTGGTTTCCCACACCGTGGGCGGCGCGAAGCCGGCCACCACCGTCATGCGCGCCAGCAAACGGCCGAGCACGCCGTGGCCGACGATGAGGTCGGGCGCCACGATGGGAGAACGCTTGCCGGCGCCGGACACCGCGTGGTACGCCGTGGCGGCCAGGGCCAGCAGCACGGCATTGACGCCCATCGATTCGGGCACGGTGGCGATGCGCGAGCCAGCCACCACGATCCTGGAAGCGGCGCCGCCGAACAGGCCGCGCACTTCGCCGTAGCAGCGCGCCCCCGGCACGAACACGCGCTCGCCCACCTGGTACTGCGAGGCGGGCCCTGCCTGCACCACGCGGCCGATTGATTCGTAGCCCGGCACGAGCGGGTAACCCATGCCTGGGAAGCTGGGCATGCGGCCGTTCCAGAGCAGCTTCTCGGTGCCGGTGCTGATGCCGCTGTATTCGATGTCCACCACCACGTCGTCGTCGCACGGGGGCGTGAGGTCGAGCGTGCTGAACGCGATGTGCTCGGGCTGCTCCAGAACGATGGCTCGGGTCTTCATGCGAGCGTGCTTGTCGGAGCCACCGGCTGGTGGGTGGCGGCGTGCGCCAGGGCGCACTGCAAGGACATCGGGGTTCTGGAAGTCACGGTGTAATCTTAGGCTTACATTTACCCGTGTCAATAGAACTAGACACTTTCGAACCTTGGGGTTTACGCGTGGAAATTACGTGCGCCGGCACCGCGCCACGAGCAGCCCCGTCTGCAGTGGCATGTGCGTGGGCACCGTGCGCGCCGCCTCGAATCCGGCCTGCTGCAGCAGTGCCGACAGCTGAGCCGCCGACCGCGGCCGTCCGCGACCCATGGCCAGCAGGTAGAAGCCGAAGTAGGCGTCGCCCATCGCCTCGACACCGGCCACCTGCGACAGCGGCTCGGCCAGCAGCACCGTGCCGTCGTCGGGCAACGCCCTGCGCACGGCCTTGAGCAGCGTCAGCACCTTCTCGTCGGGGTGGTCGAAGGCCACCCGAACCAACGACACGAGGTCGGCGCCGCGCGGCAGCTCGTCGTTGAAGAAGTCGCCGCCAAAGGTCCGGGTGCGGTCCGACAGCCCGGCGCTGTCCAGCCGCAACCTGGCGCGCTCGGCCACCGCCGGCAGGTCGAACAACATCAGCTGCAGCTTGGGCGCCTGCTCGGCCACGGCGGTGAGGAAGCTGCCCTCGCCGCCGCCGACGTCCAGCAACACCCGGTGGCGGTCGAAGCGGTAGGCCTGGGTGACCTCGCGCGTGACCAGCGGCTGCGACGCCGACATCAACGCCGAATACTCGGCCACCCGTTCGGGCGACAGCGCCGCCGGCGACGGGCCACCGTCGGCCGCGGCGTAGGGCCAGTACCCGGCCATCGAGGGGCGGCCTTCACGGCGCAACAAGGCTACCGGGTCGGTCAGGTCGGTGTAGAGCGTGGCGTGGTGTTCGATCATCGACACGACGGCCCGGTTGCCCACCAGCGGCGCGCCCAGGCGGCCCAGCGCCACCCGGCCGCCGGACCGGCGTTCCAGCAGTTCCAGCGACACGGCAGCCGCCACCAGGCGCTCGGCGCCCTCGGTGCCCAAGTCCAGCCGCTCGGCCAGCTCGGTGGCCGCCAGCGGACCGGCTGCAAGCAGCTCGAAGACGTTGAGTCGCACGCAGGCCAGCAGCACCTGGCTGTAGACGAAGCCGGCGACCAGATCGAAGAGCTGGCGTGCCTCGCGCCGCGCGATCGGGCGCGTCAGCGGGAAGGCCGCCGCCCAGCGCTGGAAGCCCGGGCGCGCCACCGTGCGGTGGCGCCAGTCGCGCAGTCGCTCGAGCCAGGAACGATCGGATGTCAATCTGCAGCGTGGGGTGCGCTGACCCGTGCGCGGCGTGGCGCAGCCGCCGGCTTCTGGCGCCGCACCTGCACGCACCAGGCCTTGGGCACCAGGCGCTCGGATTCCAGCCGCACCAGTTCACGCAGTTGCGCCGCACCCCGGCAGGGCGGCACGGCGTCCATTGCGCTGGCGACCAGGCGGTCGAAGTGCTGGATGGCGCCGCTGAGGCCATGTTCGCTGGCCGAACTGGGCCGGCCCAGCGCCACGTCCTGCCCCACGGGCTTGCCCAGCAGGGCCGGGTCGGCCATCACATCGCGCACGTCGTCGGCCACCTGGTAGGCCTCGCCCAGCCACTCGCCCAGAGCGCGCCAGGTGTTGCCGTCCACACCCGCCGCCTCGGCGCCAGCGCAGGTGGCCGCTGCAAACAGGGCGCCGGTCTTGGCGCGCTGGTAGTCGCTCAGCGCCACGCGCGGCTCGCACTCCCAGGCCTGCCCGGCGGTGATGCCGAAGGGCATGCCCACGCCATTGCCGATAGTGGCCATCAGCCGCGGCAAGCGCCCGGGCGAACGCGCCGCGCCCAGCGCCAGGGTCTGGAAGGCCATCACGATCAGCCCGTCACCGGCCAGCACGGCCAGCTTTTCGCCAAAGGCGCTGTGCACCGACGCCTGGCCGCGCCGGGTCGCCGCGTTGTCGAAGCAGGGCAGGTCGTCGTGCACCAGCGAAGCGCAGTGCAGCAGCTCGATAGCCGCCGCGGCAGCGTCGGCCAGTGCCGGATCGCTGTCGCCACAGGCCCGCGCCACCGCCACGCACAGCTGCGGCCGGATGCGCGCGCCGCCAGGGAACACTGCGTGCCGCATCGCAGCCGCCAAGCGCGGCGGGCAACCCGGCGTCTCGCCGCTGGCAACCGCCGCATGAAGGGCCTGCTCGATCCGGGTCGTCGTGTCCATGAGCCTGCCCCCTTGCTGCGCGTGCCTTGGCCGCGCAATGTGTTGTGAGAAATGCTTAATGTGCAATGCGTAAAGTCGAATTGACAATTAAGACCGTCAATTCATTCTGACACAGGGGATGGGGTGCCATGAATGCAAAACGACGATTCAGGCCGGCCGCTCTGCCCGATAAACCGCCGCCTGCACCCGCGAGCTGAGGTTGAGCTTGCGCAGGATGTGCTGCACGTGGATCTTCACCGTGGTCTCGGCGATGCCCAGCGCGCGCGCCACTTCCTTGTTGCTGGCGCCGCGGGCCACGTGGTCCAGGATCTCGCGTTCGCGCGGCGACAGGCTGTGGATCGGGTCGGGGGCCGTGCTCGTGACGGCCGCACCGGCGTCCTGACCGGCCCGGATGTCCTGGCTTGTCTGGAAAGCATTCACCAGCTTGCTCGTCATCTCGGGGCTGACCACCGATTGGTCGGCAATCGTGCGCAGGATGGCCGACACCAGCATGTCGATGTCCATGGTCTTGAGCAGATAGCCCCGGGCCCCGCCGCGCAGCGCCGCAGCTTGGTCGGACTCGTCTTCGCTCACCGTCAGCATCAGCACCCGCGCTGCCGGTGCAGCGGCCTTGAAGCCGGCCAGCGCATCGACACCGCTGACACCCGGCATGTGGTTGTCCAGCAGCACGACGTCGGGCTGCGTGGCGGCAGCGCGCCGTTGGGCCTCGTTGGCGTCACCGGCCTCGGCGACGATCTCGAAGCAGGCGTCGCCGGCCAGCAAGGCGATCAGGCAGCGCCTGAACAGCGTGTGGTCGTCGACCACCAGCACCCGGATGACGCCCGCCGCCGTCACGACACCACACCCAGCCGCTCGGGCAGCTTCAACACCACGCAGGTGCCCGATCCGGGCACGGATTCGACCTCGACCGTGGCCCCCAGCATCTGGGCACGTTCGCGCATGATGAGCAGGCCGACGTGGGTATCGTCGAGACCGGCGTCGTCGGGGCTGAAGCCACGGCCGTCGTCGCGCACCCCCACGCGCCACTGCGGCGCCTGCTGCACGTCCACCCACACCTGCCGCGCCTGCGCATGTTTGCGCACGTTGGAAAGTGCCTCCTGCACCAAGTGCAGCACCTGCAGCTGCACGTCGGTGGGCAGCGGCAAGCCCTGGCCTTCAATGTCCAGGTGGGTGACCAGCCCGGACTGGTGCTCGAACTTCTGCAGCGTGGTCTTCAAGGCCGGCACGATGTCTTCGGTGTTGGTGCGGGTGCGAAAGTGCACCAGCAGCTCGCGCACGTCGCCCAGGCTTTCGTGCACGCCGGTGTCCATCTCGGCCAGCGTGCGCTCGATGCGGGCCGCATCGGCACGTTTGATCCCGCCGCGCAGCAGGCCCAGCTGGATCTTCAGGAACGCCAGGCCCTGGGCGATGGAATCGTGCAGTTCTCGCGCGATGAAGCCCCGCTCCTCGGCCACGGCCGTCTCGCGCCGCAGGGCTGCCGCACGCAGGCCTTCGACGCCGCCGGCCAAGTGGCTGGCCATGGTCTCGAGCAGCGCACGGTCGTCGTCGGCCAGCTGCCGGGGCTGGCGGTAGAACAGGTTCAGCTCACCCACCAGCCGCTCGTTCAATTGCACGGGCACGCTGATCACGGTCTCGAAGCCAGCGCGCGCGCAGTGGCCGCGCTGTTCGGCCTGGCCTGCAGGCAGGATGGGGATCACCCGCGTCACCGCCTGGGCCTTGACCTGGCCGCAGGCGCAGTCGCCGCTGGGGATGCATCGCTCTTCGTCCACCAGGGACTGCGGCAGGCCGTCGGAGGCGAGCATCACGTAACGCTGGTTGGACTCGTCCGACCAGCGCACGGCCGACGCGTCGGCACGCGCGGCGCGGCGCACCTGCTGCGCAATGCCCAGCCCCAGTTCGTCCAGCGTCGCGGCCTGCGCCACGAAGGCCGCAGAGCCGTACAGGGCTGCCAGGCGCGCGTTCTGCGCCTCCAGGCTCTCGGTCTTTTCGCGCACCTTGGATTCCAGGCTCTGGTACAGGCCCTGCAGCGTCTGCGCCATGCGGTTGAAGCCGACCGCCAGCGCGCCGAACTCGTCGTCGGTTGCGGCCTGCACGCGCACCGCCAGGTCGCCGGCCTCGACCCGCGCCAGGCCAGCCTGCAACCGCGACAACGGGTTGAAGACGAACAGATAGGCCGAATACAGCAGCGTCACGGCACTGCCTATCGTCAGTGCCACCATCATGAACTGCACCGCATTCAAGAGGCTGGTCCAGCGCGACAGTTGCTGCTCGATGGCCGACACAAAACTGTCGATGCGCGCCACGAAGGCATCGGCGCGCTCTGCGGCTTCATCCGCCGCGGGCGGTGAACTGCCCGACCAGTGGCTGCGCAGCCACTGCCAATCGCCCTGCACGAGGGCGAAGTGTTGCTGTGAAGTCTCGTCCCGGGGCACGAACAGCGGCCGCGCCGGGTCGCCACTGCGCAACAAGGCCAGGCTGTGGTCGAACTGCGCCATCAGCGCCTCGATCCGCTGCGGTTCGGCCTGCGGCAGTGTCTGTGCCAGGCGCCAGGTCTGCATGCGCATGCGCCCGGCCTCGTTCACGGCAGCGGCACCGCCTTCGAGCTGCCAGGTAACCCACAGCGTCAGACCGATCGATGCGAAGGCCACGACCAGCAGCGAGCTGCCGATGGCACCGAGCTTGGCCGAAAGGCTCCAGGGTCTGCGCATGGGGCGACTGTAAGGGCGCGACTTTCAGGACTGGCGCTGCCGGAGATGTCCAGATCGCAAAGTCCAGACCACGCCGCTTCAGCGCGGCACGAAGAAGGTCGACTTCTCGCGCTGCACCGCGGGCGCCCAGGCGCCGCTGCCGTCCGCCGGGCCGAGCATGGTCAGCTCGAAGGTGACGGGGATCGACTGGCCCGGGAAAGACTGGGCCTGTGCCGGGGGCACCTGCAGGCTGACCACCAGCGCGGCCGTGCTGGCAGCGTCGGCCACCACCTGCGGCGCCAGCACGGTGAGGCCTTCGATTCCGCGCGCGGTGATGCGATAGGTGTGCCGGGACTCGGTGCGATTCATCACCTGGATGCGGTACACGTTCTCGACCGCACCGTCGTCGACCACGCGACCCAGGGCACCCCGGTCGCGCAGGACATCGAAGGTGAAAGGGCTGCGCAAGGCCACGCTGGCGGTGAAGCCGATACTGGCCGCCAGCAGCAAGCCGCCGTAGACCAGCACGCGCGGCCGCAGCGCACGCTTGAACATCTGCAGGCGCGACCAGCCGTGAACGACGCCGTTCTCGGTGGCGTAGCGGATCAGGCCCTTGGCATAGCCCATCTTGTCCATCACGCCGTTGCAGACGTCGATGCAGGCGGCGCAGCCGATGCATTCGTTCTGCAGGCCGTCGCGGATGTCGATGCCGGCGGGGCAGACCTGCACGCACAAGGTGCAGTCGATGCAGTCGCCCAGGCCCTGCGCCGCCGGGCTGGCCTTGCGCGAGCGAGAGCCGCGCGGATCGCCACGCGCGGTGTCGTAGGTGATGACGAGCGAATCCTTATCGATCAACGCGCTCTGAAAGCGGGCGTACGGGCACATGTACTTGCAGATCTGCTCGCGCAGGTAGCCGGCGTTGCCATAGGTGGCGGCGCCATAGAACAGGATCCAGAAGGTGTTCCAGGCCGAGACATCGAGCGCCACCACCGCGGCGCCGAGTTCGCGGATCGGCGTGAAGTAGCCGACGAAGCTGAACCCGGTGTACAGGCCGATGGCCAGCCACGCCGCCTGCTTGGCCCCCTTGCGCATGAGCTTGTTTGCGCTCCACGGGGCCTGGTCGAGCCGCATGCGCGCGATGCGGTCGCCCTCGGTCTTGCGTTCGACCCACATGAAGATCTCGGTGTAGACCGTTTGCGGGCAGGTGTAGCCACACCAAAGCCGCCCGGCCACGGCGGTGACGAAAAACAAGGCCAGGGCCGACAGCACCAGCAGCGCGGCCAGGAAAATCAGGTCTTGCGGATACAGCACGAGCCCGAGGATGTAGAAGCGCTGCGCCTCCAGGTCGAACAAGACCGCCTGCCGACCGCCCCACTGCACCCAGGGCAGCCCGTAGAACAGCAGCTGTGTCAGGCCCACGAAAGCCCAGCGCCAAGCCGCGAACCAGCCCTTTACGGCACGCGGGTAGATGTCCGCCTGCTTCTGGTACATCGAAACGTATTGCTTGGCGTCGTCGCCGGCGTCTGCGGCCGGGCGAATCGGAATCACTCGAGGTGCCAAGGCACCGCCAACATTGATTTGATTTGATGCAGCATGCATGCATGTTATAGCCTAGCCCTGGCCAAATCAATAAACTGTATGCACCGTTGGAGACGTCGATGCGCCTGTCCGAATACACCGACTACACGCTGCGGGTGCTGATGTACTGCGCCGGTCACCGCGAGCGGCTGGTCACCGTCAACGAGCTGGCCGAACAGCATGGCCTGTCCAAGAATCACCTGATGAAGGTGGTCAACGACCTGGCCCGGCAAGGCCTGGTCGAAACCCTGCGCGGACGGGGCGGTGGCCTGCGGCTGCTGAAGGAGCCCGGCGACATCCGCATCGGCGACGTGGTGCGCGCGTCGGAAACCGACTTCCGCCTGGTCGAGTGCTTCGACCCGCTCACCAACACCTGCACCCTGACCCCGAGTTGCCGCCTGAAGCATGTCTTTAACGACGCGTTGAAGGGGTACTTCAAGGCCCTGGACAGCGCGACGCTGGCCGATGTGAGCATGGGCCCGCCCGCTGCCCTGGCGCCTGCGGTCGGCCGCGCGACAGTCCGCCGGCAGGCAAACACCGTGGCCCCGCCGGCCAGCCGCCGCCCGGCGCGGCCGCCGCGCGAGCCGGCCAGGAACCTCTGAGCGCAGCACCGTCCCTCCCCCACTTACGCACACGACACACAAGGATCCGATCGATGCAAGACACGCGGATACTCCCGCCGCACACCGTGCACAACCTGCCTGCCCAGGACATCAGCACCGAGGTGCTGCTCGAGAAGTACGCCAAGGACGACGAGCGCTCCATCGACGCCGTCAACGCGCGTGTTGCGCGTGCGTTGGCACAGGCCGAGGCGCCCGCCGAGCGCGCGCGCTGGGAGGCGGCCTTTGCCGATGCCCTGCGCGCCGGCTTCGTGCCGGCCGGGCGCATCCAGTCGGCGGCGGGCACCGGCCTGTCGGCCACGCTGATCAACTGCTTCGTGCAGCCCGTAGGCGATTCGATCGCGCACATCGAAGACGGCCACCCCGGCATCTACACCGCGCTGACCGAAGCCGCAGAAACCATGCGCCGCGGCGGCGGCGTGGGCTACGACTTCTCGCGCATCCGCCCGCGCGGCGCCTGGGTCGGCAGCACGCGCAGCAGCGCCTCCGGCCCGGTGAGTTACATGCGCGTGTTCGACCGCTCGTGCGAGACGGTCGAATCCGCCGGCTCGCGGCGCGGCGCGCAGATGGGCGTGCTGCGCTGCGACCACCCCGACATCGAGGAGTTCATCCACGCCAAGGACAGTGGCGACCTGAAGAATTTCAATCTCTCGATCGGCGTGACCGATGCGTTCATGCAAGCGGTGCAGGCCGATGCCGAGGTCGAACTGGTGCACCGCGCCGAGCCGGGCGTGGCACAGAAGGCCGCAGGTGCGTACCAGCAGAGCCAGGCCGGCGGCGCCGGCTCGTGGGTCTACAGCAAACGGCGCGCACGCGACCTGTGGGACCAGGTCATGCGCTCGACCTACGACCATGCCGAGCCCGGCGTCCTGTTCCTTGACCACATCAACCGCGACAACAACCTGGCGTACTGCGAGCACATCGCCGCCACCAACCCCTGCGCCGAACAGCCGCTGCCGCCCTACGGCTGCTGCTGCCTGGGCTCGATCGACCTGACGCGCTTCGTGCGCGACCCCTTCGCCGACGCGGCACGCTTCGACGAAGCCGCCTTCGTCGCCGTGGCGCAGGTGGCCACGCGCATGCTCGACAACGTGCTCGACGTGACGGTGTGGCCGCTTGCGCAACAGCAGGAAGAAGCGCGCAACAAGCGGCGCATCGGCCTCGGCTTCACCGGCCTGGGCGACGCGTTGGTGATGCTGAACCTGCGCTACGACGCTGAGCCCGCGCGCGCCATGGCGCAGCGCATCTCGGCGCTGCTGCGCGACGCGGCGTATTCGGCGTCGGCGGATCTGGCGCGTGAACGCGGCGCCTTCCCGCTCTTCAATGCCGACCTGTATCTCAGCGGCGCGACCTTTGCGTCGCGCCTGCCGCAGCCGCTGCGCGAGCGCATCCGCACGCACGGCCTGCGCAACTCGCACCTGCTGTCCATCGCCCCCACGGGCACCATCAGCCTGGCCTTTGCAGACAACGCCAGCAACGGCATCGAGCCGGCCTTCAGCTGGAGCTACACGCGCAAGAAGCGCATGCCGGACGGCAGCTTCAAGGAGTACGCCGTCGAAGACCATGCCTGGCGCCTGTACCGCCACCTGCACGGCGAAGGCGCGGCGCTGACACCGGCTTTCGTCACCGCGCTGGAGATGAGCGCGCAGGCCCATGCCGCCATGGTGGCTGCGGTGGCGCCGTGCATCGACACAGCGATCTCGAAGACCGTCAACGTGCCGGCCGACTACCCCTATGCCGACTTCCAGAACCTGTACATGCAGGCCCGGGAAGCCGGCTTGAAGGGCCTGGCCACCTACCGGCCCAACAGCGTGCTGGGCTCGGTGCTCAGCACGACCGCAGCGCCCGGCACGCCACCGGCCGCGCCGCTGCACATCGACGGCGCCAACCGGCGCCTGGCGCTGGACCGCCTGCCCGCGCCGGTGCTGTCTTCCCTGCGCTGGCCGGGGCGGCCCGAACTGTCTGCCGGCAACCTGGCCTGGACCTACATGGTCCATCACCCCTTCGGCGACTTCGCCCTCTTCATCGGCGAACTGCCCAACGCCGACGGCGGCCCGGCACAGCCCTTCGAGGTCTGGGTCAACGGCGCCGAACAACCGCGCGGCCTGGGTGCGCTGGCCAAGACGCTGTCAATGGACCTGCGCGCCAACGACCCGGCCTGGCTGCGCCTGAAGCTGGACGCCCTGGCCACCGTGGCCGAGGAGCGCGCCTTCGAGATGCCCTTCCCGCCGCACGGCGAACGCCGCATGTTCCCCGGCGTGGTGGCGGCCACGTCCGCCGTGATCCGCTGGCGCTGCGAACAGCTGCAGGCCTTGCAGAGCGGCCCAACCCGCAGCCCCACGCCCGTGATGGACGCGATGTTCAGCGTGGCCGAACCGCACACCGGGCCCTCGGGCACGCTGGCCTGGGCGGTCGATATCGACAACCCGGCTACAGGCGAGTCGTTCACGCTGACGCTGAAGGAAGTGACGCTGCCGGGGCCCGATGGCGCCGCCATGACGCGGCCCTGCGCCGTCGGCTTTTCCGGCAACTACCCGCGCGCGCTCGACGGCCTGGCGCGCCTGCTGTCGCTGGACATGCGCGTGATCGACCCGGCGTGGATCGGCATGAAGCTGCGCAAGCTGCTGAATTACGCCGAGCCGCTGGGCCACTTCATGGCCTTCGTGCCGGGGCTGCCGCATGGCGAACGCCGCCAGCAGACCTGGCCTTCCACGGTGGCCTACCTGGCGCGGCTCGTCATCCACCGCTACGCCATGCTGGGTGTGCTGGACGAAGAAGGGCACCCGCTGCGCAGCATGGGCGTGCTCGAATCGTCGACCGACCGGCCCGAGCGCAGCCGCGTGATGGCCGGCAAGGTGTGCCTGGAGTGCGGCAACGCCACCGTGATCCACCGCGATGGCTGCGACTTCTGCACCGCCTGCGGCGAGGTCGGGCAGTGCGGATGAAGACCTCCCTGTCCGGCGTCGTTTCCCAATTCACCCCGGGTCGGCCCTGACCCCAACGCAAGTCATTTTCAAGCCATGGACATCACCCACTTCAACGACTTGCTCATCGCCGCCCGGCAACAAGCCCAGTCGCAACGCTTGCTTTTCGTATTTGCCGGCGCCACCCTGCCCGCCGACGCCACGGCCGACCAGCGCGCAGCGTTCGAAGCCGGTGAATCCGGCGAACTTGCGCCACTGATGTGCGTCGACAAGGACCCGGCCGACATCACCGACTTCGCTGCCCTGGTCGCCGAATCGGCCGCGGCCGGCCCGCCCTGGGCGCTGGTGTTTGCCGCCGCCCTGTCAGGCCAGGGCCGGCAGCCGCCGACCGCGAGCCAGGTGGAGGCCGCGCTGCAACGCATGGTCGAGTCAGTGAAGTCAGGCCGACTCCAAGGGCTGGTCCCCTTCGACGCCCAAGGCCAGGCGGTTCAGCTCGGCTGACCCACCCCGCCGTGCCGGATTCAGGCCGGCGCGGCCAGGCAGATCGTCAGCAGTGCCGTCGACTCTTCCAGCGCCAGCAAGGCATGCGGCTCGCCGCCCTGCAGATGGATCAGCTGCCCCGGCCCGAGCCGCCGGCTGCCTGCGGGGGTCGTGAACTCGATCAGGCCTTCGATGCACTGCACCGTGATCTCGCCCACCACACGGTGCTCGCGCATCGCCTTGCCGCTGGGCAGCACCAGGCGCACCAATTCCAGCTGCGCCGATTTCATGATCGCGGTGGTGACCTGATCGGCCAGTCCGGCACCGAGCGGGCGGATGTCGATGGGTTCGCCGGAAGCGGCGTGGTCTTGGGCCATGGGGGACCTTTCAAAGTCGCGTCGAGTCGTCGTCGGCTGCCCATGCTTGTGCACAGGGCGTGGGCTGATCTTGCGGCAGATGTGCAAGTTACGGCCCCGTGCCGGCATTGTCGGCCAGCGCGGCGGGTACGAAACCGCCGCGCTGCACATCGAAGACACGCACCTCGCCATCTTCGATCACGTAGTGCCAGCCGTGCAGCGCCAGCGTCCCGGCCTCGACGCGCTGGCGCACCATGGGGTAGTCCATCAGGCGTTCGAGCTGCAGCACCACGGCGCGCTGCTCGGTGCGGCGCAACACCTCGGGCCCCGGTTCGGCCACCGGCAGCGCGGCTTCGCGGCCCAGTTCCAGCCACTGCGCCAGGTGCCTGGCCTCGGCCGGCACGTCGCCGTACAGCGCGCGGATGGCGCCGCAGTGGCTGTGGCCGCAAACCACGATGCGTTCGACCTGCAGGTTCAGCACGGCAAATTCGATGGCGGCTGCCGTGCCGTGGAAGCCCTGGCTCTGGTCGTGCGGCGGCACGAAGGCGCCGCCGTTGCGCACCAGGAACAGCTCGCCCGGGCCGGCACCCGTCAACAGGTACGGCACGAGGCGCGAATCGCTGCAGCCGATGAACAGCGTCAGCGGGTGCTGGCCGTCGTCGACCAGCAGCCTGAAGTGCGAGCGGTGCTGCGGAAACGCGTCGGTGTGGAAGCGCTGCAGGCGCTGCAGCAGGTCATCGGGCACGGCGGTGTCCTCTGGGCGCGTGGCCTGCTGCGCTACTGCACCAGCGGCGTGGCGGCCGCATCGAGGTCGACACCCTGCACATCGGCCTGCCCGGCCAGCAACTGCAGGTACTGGCGCAGCGCGGTGGTGAAGGTCTGCTGGCGCAGGGCCTGGGCCACGGCCGATTTGACGGCCTCGAACGACGGCTGCACACCGGGTTGCCGCGCCAGCACCTCGACCACGTGCAGGCCGAAGCGGCTGTGCACCAGGCGCGGCAGCACGCCCACCTCGGGCTTGCCGAAGACTTCGCGGGCGAATTCGGGTGCGCAGTCGTCGCTGGTCAACCAGCCCAGGCTGCCGCCGTCGGCACCGCTGGGGCAGTTGGACGTGGCCGCGGCGGCCACTGCGAAGCGGTCTGCGCCGCCGGGCTCGGCGCTGCGCACATCCAGCAAGCAACCCTCGGCGCGCTGGCGCAGCGCGTTGACGTCCACGCCGGGTGTCACGGCGAACAGCACGTGGCGCAGCTGCACCCGCTCGCCCACGGCATAACGCCCGCTTTGCGCCGCATGGTGGCGCCGGCAGGCTTCCTCGGACGGCTGCGGCACGGCCAGTTCCTGGTCGAGCAGGGGTTCGACGGCGTTGCTGGCGGCTTCGCTCATTGCGCCCTGGGCGGGCGCCGGATCGTCGCTGTCGAGCAGGCCGGCGTCGATTGCGGCCTGGCGCAGAAGCTCGGAGCAAGCGCGCTGGCGAAGTTCGTCAGCCGTCAGCGATTCGCTCGCGTCGGCCAGCACCACGCCGTTGATGGCAGGAGGGGACAGGGTGTTCAGGCTCATGGCGGTGTCCTTGAAGAAATCAGCCGACGCGCCGTGGCTGGCTCTGCGCGGCAGGCACGTTCAAACGGCGCGACCGCACCATCTGGTACGGGCGGAACAGGTAGGCCACGGTGCCGAAACCGCTCCAGACATGCACCAGGCGGCTGAAGGGGAAGAGCAAAAAGATCGTCATGCCCAGCAGCATGTGCACCTGGAAGTGCCACTCCACGCCGATCACCAGGGTGGCGTCGGGGCTGAACAGCACCAGGCCCTGCAGGTAGTTGGCCAGACGCAGCATGGTCTGCGGGTCGGACACGTGGCTCAGCGACGCCGGCAGCGTGGACAAGCCGATGACCAGCTGCACTCACAGGATGAGCAGGATCGCGATGTCGGTGCGGTGGCTTGTGAGGCGGATGCGCGGGTCGAAGATGCGCCGGTGCAACAGCATGCTCAGGCCGATGAAGCAGATCAGACCCGCGATGCCGCCCGCCACCACGGCCACCATCTGCTTGCGCGATGCGCTGAGCAAATATTCGTAGATCCAATGCGGTGTGAGCTGGCCGAACAGGTGGCCGAAGAACAGGAACAGGATGCCGACGTGGAACAGGTTGCTGCTTCAGCGCAGCTGGCCGGCGCGCAGCAGCTGCGACGAGTCGCTCTTCCAGGTGTACTGGTCACGGTCGAAGCGGGCCAGGCTGCCCATCAGGAAGACGGCCAGGCAGACGTACGGATAGACGTTGAAAGCAAAGTTGTGCAGGGTATTCATGCCGATGCTCCAGTGGCGGATGGGGCGGCCGCCCGTGACGGCGCCGGGTTCTTGGATGACACCAGCGCCGGGTTCCTGACGATCTGTATCGGCTGCGGTTGCCCGGGCCGCGCCTGCCCCTGGGTGGAGCAGCCGTCGAAGGCCATCGGTTCGGCCCAGCTTTCATCGAGCTCCGGCTCGGGCGCCACGGCCACCGCCTGCGCCTTTTCGCCCGCCAGGTTTAGCAACGCTGCCAGCACGCAGGCATGCGCCGCTTCGCGCCGCAACAGCGCGCTGAAGATCACCTGCAGGATGTGCGTGATCTCGCCCAGGAAAGCCTTTGCCTGCGCGGGAGGCTGGGTCGACGCGTACTGCAGCACCACCGTCAGGTGGTCGGGCAGCTCGCCGGGTGCCATGAAGAGGCCGGCCGCTTCGTAGGTCTGGCACAGGTCGACCATCGCCGGGCCACGGTCGCGGCTGTCGCCGTGTACGTGCTCGAACAGGTGCAGCGCGGTGCCGCGGCCGCGGTCGAAGAGTTCGACATGATCGGCTTCGACGTCGAGAGCCCGACGGTTGCCCAGGCGGCTGATCAGCGCGTCAATCTCGGCCAGTCTCGATGCGCCGAGCGCGCGCTCATCGTGCAGGGCCGCTTGCAGTTCGGGCAAGTGGGCACGCAGCTCGGCGTCGGGATAGCTAAGCAGGTGCGCCAGCACGCGCAGAGTCTTGGTGACAGTCTTCATCTCAAACTCCTGCCTTGATGGGAATGGTGCGTTTCTTCTCGCTGCCGAACAGGCTGGTCTCGGTGCTGCCTTCACTGCAGCCGTTGCCGAAACTGAAGCCGCAGCCCCCGCGCACGTTGAAAGCGTTTTCGGCGTATTCGCGGTGCGTGGTCGGGATGACGAAGCGGTCCTCGTAGTTGGCGATCGCCATCACGCGGTACATCTCTTCCACTTCGTTCACGCTCATGCTCACCTGCTCGATGGCTGCAGTGTTCACCACGCCATCGACATGCTTGCTGCGCTGGTACGCGCGCATGGCTAGCACGCGTTCGAGCGCGCGCACCACGGGCACCGTGTCGCCGGCGGTCAGCAAATTGGCCAGGTACTGCACGGGGATGCGCAGCTGCTTCACGTCCGGGATCTCGCCATTCGTGCCCATGTGCCCGGCGTTGGCAACGGCCGTGATCGGCGACAAAGGCGGCACGTACCAGACCATCGGCAGCGTGCGGTACTCGGGGTGCAGCGGCAGCGCCACCTTCCATTCCACCGCCATCTTGTAAACGGGGCTGTTGCGCGCGGCGTCCATCCAGTTGTCGGGGATGCCGTCGAGCCGGGCCTGCGCGATGACCTTCGGGTCGTGCGGGTCGAGAAAGATGTCGAGCTGCGCCTGGTACAGGTCCTTGTCGTGCTCGACGCTGGCGGCCTCTTGAATGCGGTCGGCGTCGTACAGCAGCACGCCCAGGTAACGGATGCGGCCGACGCAGGTCTCGCTGCACACCGTGGGCTGGCCCGCTTCGATGCGCGGGTAGCAGAAGATGCACTTCTCGGCCTTGCCGCTCTTCCAGTTGTAGTAGATCTTCTTGTAGGGGCAGCCGCTGACGCACATGCGCCAGCCGCGGCACTTGTCCTGGTCGATCAGGACGATGCCGTCTTCCTCGCGCTTGTAGATGCTGCCCGACGGGCAACTCGCCACGCACGCCGGGTTCAGGCAGTGTTCGCAGAGGCGCGGCAGGTACATCATGAAGGTGTTCTCGAACTGGCCGTAGATGTCCTTTTGAATGTTCTCGAAGTTCTGGTCCTTCGACCGCTTCGAGAACTCGCCGCCAAGAATCTCTTCCCAGTTCGGACCCCAGACGATCTTTTCCATGCGCTTGCCGGTGATCAGGCTGCGCGGGCGCGCGGTCGGCGCGTGCTGCATTTCGGGCGCCGATTGCAGGTGGTCGTAGTCGAAGGTGAAGGGCTCGTAGTAGTCGTCGATCTGCGGCAGGTTGGGATTGGCGAAGATGCGCATCAGCAGCTTCCACCGGCCGCCCTGGCGCGGTTCGATGGCGCCGCTGGCCTTGCGGATCCAGCCGCCGTTCCACTTGTCCTGGTTCTCCCATTCCTTCGGGTAGCCGATACCGGGCTTGGTCTCGACGTTGTTGAACCAGGCGTACTCGACGCCGGGGCGGCTGGTCCACACGTTCTTGCACGTCACACTGCAGGTGTGGCAGCCGATGCACTTGTCGAGATTCAGGACCATGCCGACTTGCGCGCGGATCTTCATGAGCCTTCTCCTACAGCCTGCACTTCTTCGGCACGTTCATCGCCGCGCGGGGTGTCGAGCCAGTCGACCTTCTCCATCTTGCGCACCACCACGAACTCGTCGCGGTTGGTGCCGATGGTTCCGTAATAGTTGAAGCCGTAGCTGAACTGCGCGTAGCCGCCGATCATGTGCGTCGGCTTGAGCACGATGCGCGTCACGCTGTTGTGGATGCCGCCGCGCACGCCTGTGATCTGCGACCCCGGTGTGTTGATGATCTTTTCCTGCGCGTGGTACATCATCAGCATGCCGGGGTTGACGCGCTGGCTGACCACCGCACGCGCCGCGATGGCGCCGTTGATGTTGAAGACCTCGACCCAGTCGTTGTCTTCCACGCCCGCTACCTTGGCGTCGTCCTCGCTCAGCCACACCACCGGGCCGCCGCGGTTCAGCGTCAGCATCATCAGGTTGTCGCTGTAGGTGCTGTGGATGCCCCATTTCTGGTGCGGCGTGATGAAGTTGAGCAGAATCTCCTTGTTGCCGTTCGGCTTGATGTTGTGGATACCGGCGGTGGTCTTCAGGTCCACCGGCGGGCGGTAGCTGCTGAAGCCTTCACCAAAGGCAATCACCCAGGGGTGGTCCAGGTAGAACTGCTGCCGCCCGGTCAGCGTGCGCCACGGGATGTATTCGTGCACGTTGGTATAGCCGGCGTTGTAGCTGACCGTTTCGCTTTCGATGCCGCTCCAGGTGGGCGAGCTGATGATCTTGCGCGGTTGCGCCTGAATGTCGCGAAAGCGGATCTTCTCGTCCTCGCGGTGCAGCGCCAGGTGCGTGTGGTCGCGGCCGGTCTGTTTGCCCAGAGCCTGCCAGGCCTTCACCGCGACATGGCCGTTGGTCTCGGGCGCGAGTTGCAGGATGACCTCGCAGGCGTCGATGTCGGTCACGATCTTCGGCATGCCCTTGGTGACCCCTTCAACAAGCGTCAGGCCGTTGAGTTGGCCCAGCTGCTCGACCTCGGTGCCGGTCTTCCACCCGATGCCCTTGCCGCCGTTCCCCAGCTTGTCCAGCAACGGGCCCAGCGCGGTGAAGCGCTTGAACACGTTCGGGTAGTCGCGTTCGACGACCGTGATCTGCGGCGCGGTCTTGCCGGGGATCAATTCGCACTGGCCCTTCTTCCATTCCTTGACGTCAAAGGGCTGGGCCAGTTCGCCGGCGGTGTCGTGCATGATGGGCGTGAGCACCACCTCGCGCTCGATACCGAGATGGCCGACGCAGACCTCGCTAAAGGTCTTCGCGAGACCCTTGTAGATCTCCCAGTCAGAACGTGATTGCCACACCGGGTCCACCGCTGCGCTCAGCGGGTGGATGAAGGGGTGCATGTCGCTGGTGTTCAGGTCGTTCTTTTCGTACCAGCTGGCGGTGGGCAGCACGATGTCGCTGTAGAGACAGGTGGTGCTCATGCGGAAGTCCAGCGTCACCACCAAATCGAGCTTGCCGACCGGGGCGTGTTCGTGCCACTTCACCTCGCTGGGCTTGGCGTCGTCCTTGCCGAGGTCTTTCCCCTGAATGCCGTTTTCGGTGCCCAGCAGGTGCCTGCAGAAGTATTCGTGGCCCTTGCCGCTGGAGCCCAGCAGGTTGCTGCGCCAGACGAACAGCACGCGCGGCCAGTTCTGCGGCGCGTCCGGGTCCTCGCAACTCATCTGCACCGTGCCGTCTTTCAGCCCGCGCACGACGTAGTCCTTGGCGTCCATGCCCGCAGCGGTGGCGTCCTTCACCACCTGCAGCGGGTTGGTCTTCAACTGAGGGGCGCTGGGCAGCCAGCCCATGCGTTCGGCGCGCACGTTGTAGTCGATCATGCTGCCGGCATACATCGCCTTGTCGGCAGCGCTCAAGGTGGGCGAGACGATCTCTTCCATGCCCAGCTTCTCGTAGCGCCACTGGTCGGTGTGGGCGTAGAAGAAGCTGGTGCTGTTCATCTGCCGCGGCGGGCGCATCCAGTCGGTGGCGAAGGCCAGTGGCACCCAGCCGGTTTGCGGGCGCAGCTTCTCCTGGCCCACGTAATGCGCCCAGCCGCCGCCGCTCTGGCCGATGCAGCCGCACATCATCAAAAGGTTGATGACGCCGCGGTAGTTCATGTCGGCGTGGTACCAGTGGTTCATCGCCGCGTCGATGATGATCATCGACTTGCCCTGCGTCTTGTGCGCGTTCTCGGCGAACTGCCGCGCCACGGTGACGATATGGTCGCGCGGCGTGCCGGTGATGCTTTCGGCCCAGGCCGGCGTGTAGGCGGCGTCGTCGTCATACGACTTGGCGCCCGAGCCGAGGCCGCGGTCGATGCCGTACTGCGCCACCTGCAGGTCGAATACCGTCGCCACCAGGCCTTCGCGGTATTCACCGTCCTTGCCCAGGCGCAGGCGCAGGCGCACGGCCGGCACCTTGACGTGGTTGATGTCGCCGTTCTGGGTGTTGGACTTGAAGTGCGGCGTGCTGACGCCGCCGAAGTAAGGCAGCGCCACGCCCACGATGTCATGGGCCTGCGGGTTTGCAGAGTTCGCACCCTCCATCACCGACAGCTTCAGCTTGACCTCGGCGCCATGGCGCGCTTCCTTGTTCTCGAGGTTCCACTTGCCCTGGTCGCTGCCGCCATCGGGACCCCAGCGGAAGCCGATGCTGCCGTTGGGCAGCACGGCGCGGCCATTGGTGTCGAAGGCCACCGTCTTCCACTCGGGATTGTTTTGCTGGCCGAGCTTGCCGTTGAAGTCCGATGCGCGCAGGTAGCGGTCGGGCACCAGCGTCTTGCGGCCGTCTGGCAGCACATGCTCCTTCAACATCACCAGCAGCGGCAGGTCGGTGTAGCGGCGCGCGTAGTCGTCGAAATACGGTGACCGTGTCTTGAAGTAGAACTCGTTGAGCGCCACGTGTCCGAAGGCCATGGCCAGCGCGGCGTCGGTGCCCTGCTTGGGGTGCAGCCAGATGTCGGCCAGCTTGGCCACTTCGGAATAGTCCGGTGTCACCGCCACCGTCTTCGCACCCTTGTAGCGCACCTCGGTGAAGAAGTGCGCGTCGGGCGTGCGTGTCTGCGGCACGTTGCTGCCCCAGGCGATGAGGTAGGTGCTGTTGTACCAATCGGCACTTTCAGGCACGTCGGTCTGCTCGCCCCACACCTGCGGGCTGGCCGGCGGCAGATCGCAGTACCAGTCATAGAAGCTCATGCACACGCCGCCGATCAGGCTCAGGTAGCGGCTGCCGGCGGCGTAGCTGACCATGCTCATCGCCGGGATCGGACTGAAGCCGATGACGCGGTCGGGGCCGTGCTTCTTGATCGTGTAGACGTTGCTTGCTGCAATGATCTGATTCACCTCGTCCCAACTGCTGCGCACGAAGCCGCCCATGCCACGCACCTGCTGGTAGTCGCGCCGCGCGGCGTCGTCTTCGACGATGGTCGCCCAGGCCTCGACCGCTCCCTTGCCCGCTGAGGTGGCGGTCTGCAGCGCGACGCGCCAGCGCTCCAGCAGCCGGCCACGCACCATCGGGTACTTCACGCGGTTGGCGCTGTACAGGTACCAGCTGTAGCTGGCGCCGCGCGCGCAGCCACGCGGCTCGTGGTTGGGCATGTCCCAACGCGTGCGCGGGTAGTCGGTCTGCTGCGTTTCCCAGGTGACGATGCCGCCCTTGACGTAGATCTTCCAGCTGCAGCTGCCGGTGCAGTTCACGCCGTGGGTGCTGCGCACGATCTTGTCGTGGGCCCAGCGGTTGCGGTAGGCGTCTTCCCAGGTGCGGTCTTCGCCGGTGGTCACGCCCAGGTCGCCCGAAAAGGTTTCCTTGGGTGCCGCAAAGTGGGTCAGTCGGTCGAGAAAGTGGCTCATGTGTTGTCCTTGGCAAATTCGTCTTGCAGTCGGGAGTTCAGCAGGGGTGCAGCGCATGGCGGCGGCTGTAGAGCCACCACGTCAGCGCGATGCACGAGAGGTAGAAAGCGATGAACAGCAGCAGCGCCGCGACCGGGCTGCCGGTAAATGCGATGGAGGTGCCGAAGCTTTTCGGAATGAAGAAGCCGCCATAGGCGCCGATGGCGCTGGCCAGGCCAAGCACGGCCGCGGCTTCGAGCCGGCCTTCGCGCAGGGCTTGTGACTGGGCCGCTGGCAGCGGTTCGGCCGCCTGCAGGCGTTCTGCCACGAAGAGGCGGTCGATCATGCAGAAGGTGCTGCCGTTGCCGATGCCCGCGGCTGCGAAGAGCACGGCGAAGCCCGCGAGCACACCGGCCAGGCTGCCTGCCCGCCCGCTGCCGGGCAGGCACAGCAGCACCACAGCCGTGCCCAGCGCCATGGCCACGAAGGCCCAGAAGGTGATGCGTGCGCCGCCGCTGCGGTCGGCCCACCAGCCCCCCAGGGGCCGCAGCAAGGCGCCGATCAACGGGCCCAGCCAGGCCAGGTGCAGCAGGTCGCTGCGCTGAAACTGGCTTTGCAGCAGCAAGGGCAACCCCGCCGACAAGCCGATGTAGCTGCCGAAGGTGCCCAGGACCAGCCAGCACATCGCCCAGGTGTGGCGGCGCGTGAAGACCACCGCCTGCTCGCCGAAGCCGGCCCGCGTGTTGCTCAGGTCGTCCATGCCGAACCAGGCCGCCAGCGCGCTGGCTGCGATCAAGGGCACCCAGACGAAGCCGGCGTTCTGCAGCCACATCGGGCCGGCGGCGGTGGCCTGTGCATCCCCGCCCACCGCACCGAAGATGCCGATTCCGATCGACAGCGGCACGACGAGCTGCGCCATCGCCACGCCCAGGTGCCCCAGCCCAGCATTCAGGCCCAGCGCGGTACCCTTGCTTGAATTGGGAAAGAGCAGGCTGATGTGCGCCATCGAACTGGCGAAGTTGCCGCCACCCAGGCCGCACAACAGCGCCAGCACGACCATCCACTCGTACGGTGTGGTGGGGTCCTGAACGGCGACGCCGATACCCAGCGCCGGCAGCTGCAAGCTCGTCGTGGCCAGCGCCGTGAAGCGTCGGCCGCCCACCACGGGCACCGCGAAGGCGTAGACGACCCGAAGCGTGGCGCCGCTCAGGGCCGGCAAGGCCGTCAGCCAGAACAGCTGGTTGGTCGAGTAATGGAAGCCCGCCGCCGGCAGGTGCACCACCACCACCGACCACAGCATCCACACCGCGAAGGCCAGCGTCAGCGCCGGGATCGACAGCCACAGGTTGCGCGTGGCGACGCGGTGACCGGCGCGCTGCCAAAAGACACGGTCTTCCGGGTTCCAGTGCGGGATCAGGGACATGGCGGCCATGGCGGGGATCAGCAGCGACGTTGTGCACTCGAGCCCACATCAAGGGTTCTTCACGTAGGCGTTGCCGCGCAGGTAGAACCACCAGTTCAGCCCCAGGCACACCGCGTAGAACACCGCAAAGCCGTACATCGCGTACTCAGGGGTTCCAGCCTTGATCTGCGCGCCGATGACCACCGGGGCGATGAAGGAGCCGTACGCACCCACCGCTGCAGTCCAGCCCAGCACGGGCCCAGCCTGCACCTTGTCGAAGATGACGCCGATGGTGCGAAACGTCGAGCCGTTGCCGACGCCGCTGGCCGCAAACAGCACCACGAAGAGCGCCATGAAGACGAAGAAATACTGCTCCGGGGTGGCCGACTGGTAGGCCAGCAACATGACATAGCCGACGGCAGCCGAGGCCAGCACCATCAATGCCGAGATGACCTGGGTGACGATCGAACCCCCGACCCTGTCCGACAGCCAGCCGCCAAAGGGTCGGATCAGCGCTCCGACGAAGGGGCCGATCCAGGCGTAGGTCAGTGCCGACGGCGCGTTCGGGTTCTTCAGCGTGTGCTGCATGACGCCGGCAGCGTCGGGCAGGTGCTGGAAGCCGAAGATGACCGTGATGGACAGCGGCAGTGCCATCGAGAAACCGATGAACGAGCCGAAGGTGACGATGTACAAGATCGTCATCGACCAGGTGTGCTTGTTGCGGAAGATCTCGAACTGCTTGCTCAGATTGCCTTTCATCTCGCCGAAGGCGGCAACCTTCATTGCGATCAGGCAGGAGACGATGATCAGCGGCAGCGCCACCCACATGTTGAGCAGACCCAGGCCCGTGGGCGCCGGAAGTTAGAGGTACAAGCCCAGGCCTCCTATGGCGAAGGCCAGCGCGTAGAGATAAACGATCTTGCCGAAAGCGGCCAGCGTGCCGCCGTGGTTCGGTGTGACCGTTTGCAGGTTGTTCATGCCGAACCAGGCCGCAGCAACCAGCGGCACCAGGATGGCGGCCCAAATGAAACCGGCGTTCTGGATCCAGGTTGGCGTACCGACCAGGATCTTGCCGAAGATCCACCCCGAGTCCTTCGTCAGCACCATCGAGCCACCGCCGACAACGCCGAACAGGCCCGCCGTCATCACCAGCGGGATCAAGATCTGCATGGTGGTGACGCCGAAGTTGCCCAGCCCTGCATTGAGCCCCAGAGCCAAACCCTGCTGCTTCTTTGGGAAGAAGGTGTTGATGTTGCTCATCGAGGCCGAGAAGTTGCCGCCACCGATGCCGGAAAGGAAAGCGCAGGCCTGGAAGACCCAGAGCGGCGTACTTTTGTCCTGCAGCGCAATGCCGGTCCAAACGGCCGGGACTATGAGCAGTGCGCTGGTCAAGAAAACCGTATTGCGACCACCTGACAGGCGGATGAAAAACGACGCTGGTATGCGCAACGTCGCGCCCATCAGGCCGGCGATTGCGGTCAGCGTGAAGAGCTCTGCGGGCTTGAACGGAAAACCCAGGTTGAGCATTTGCACGGTGATGATTCCCCACATCAACCACACGGCGAAGGCGCACAGCAGGTTGGGAATCGAAATCCACAAGTTGCGGTAGGCGATTTTCTTGCCCGTGCTGTTCCAGAAGGCCTCGTCTTCCGGGCGCCAGTCGATGATGTCGGGGCCGGTGGGCGCGCCCCGGGTCGGGTTGGCGACGTTGCTGGTGGTCATGGTTGTTTTCCGTTTGGCTCGGTGCAAGACGATCAATGGGCAGCGGCGCCCGACAGCGGCGAAGGCGGCGCGTTGCTGCCCATCATTTCGGTCTTGCGCACCTCCGTCCAGTACATCCAGATCAGCGACACCCAGACCACGCCGTACATCAACATGAAGGCGCTGGAACGGATGCCGGTGAGGTCCATCAGCGCACCGAACAGGATCGGCAGCACGAAGCCGCCCAGACCGCCGGCCAAGCCGACGATGCCGCTGAGGGTGCCGATGTTGTTGGGGTAGTCGTTGCCGACGTACTTAAAGACGCTGGCCTTGCCGAAGGCCCAAGCCACGCCCAGGATGAACATCAGCGCGGTGAAGCTGTAGACGTTCAGGCCGATGTGAAAGGTCTTGGGGCCGTTGGCCGTGAACACGGTCATGTCGGTGGGCGGGTAGCTCAGCAGGAACAGGCAGATCCAGCTCACCCACAGCACCCACCACGTAACCTGGTGCGCGCCGTGCTTGTCCGACAGGATGCCGCCGAAAGCGCGCAGCACGCCGCCGGGCAGCGAGAAGCAAGCCGCCAGCAGCGCTGCGGTCTGAATCGACAGGCCGAACTCGCCGACGTAGTACTGCACCATCCACAGCGCCAGCGCCACGTAGCCGCCGAAGACGATGCTGTAGTACTGGCAGTACTTCAGCACCTTGGGGTCCTTCAGCATCTTCAGCTGGTCGCTGAATTTGGCGTTCGACGGCACCAGGTGCTTGGGGTCGCTGTAAGTGAACATCCAGAACAGCACCACGGTGCCCAGCATCACCGCGGCATAGACCTGCGGCACCAGCGTC
>ENA-OFCE01000420-OFCE01000420.1-metagenomes-genome-assembly--contig:-NODE-420-length-28475-cov-6.804715_pt1 | contig 28475 bp, 26 predicted proteins | sample MGYA00153388_OFCE01 | MGnify analysis MGYA00153388 | reverse complement strand
CCTCATCTTGAGGGCGATCGAGGATGTTAAAACGTGTATTTCCACACCCTTGATTTTGCTAACCCTTGAAGGGTCGAGCGACTGTCGATCTGGTTGAGGATGTTGGTAATTTCGGCGGTTGAACTGGTACACGATTGGGTCTAACTGGCACACTCCCCGAAAGGGTGGACTATTGCCTCTGGCACGGTTACAAGCACATTGGTACCATTGTGCACGGTTGTCCGATTCACCCTAGTCGTAAGATGACATTTACCGCCAAAGATTTCCTGATTATTACCGAACGAGAATCAAAGTCTGAAGATCCAGCGATCGAACTGAAACTCAGACGGAAGATTGATGCGATTAACAAGCGCAGACGTGAAAAACAGTTAATCCACATCCGAATCATGGAATGGGATGACGATGGCGAATATCCTTTCTCGATGTCGGCAGACTGCTTGTGTTTGAAGCACTTCAACAAGCAAAGTTATCAAATACTTCACCAATGGATGCTTGATAATATCGGTGCATCTTACCAGGAGATAAAGGGGACGTACTTCGAGTACTCCGACAATGATCGCAACGTCTGCTCGACTTTCATCCACTTCGACTTCAAGACATTGAAGCAAGCAATTGATTTCTCGATCGTGGTCAGTCAAGTTGTTGCCGAGCATAAATTACTACTCCGGTATACAAATCCACCAGAGAACTTATGTCCGGTCTAGGGGTGAAATGAGCATCTGATACTGTTGGCGAATTGCCCAGAATCGTCTGAAATCCTCGATCTGTCGTGGCTGTTGCTGACGCAATCATGTGGGTTTAATGAATTCGCCAACAGTATCCGTATCTCGGCTCGACCCCGAATCGATTGCATAAACCCGCCCCGACAGATCTAAAAAATTGAATTAGATGTTTATTTTAATTGATTTATGGGAATACTATATTTGACGACGTTAATATCACTGAAACTAATAGTTCTTTCAAAATGTCATTAAAGCAAATATTAGATTTCGATCGCCAGCAAGTCAATACAGCAAAAAGTAATAATACTTCTAGTGAGCGAGGAGCATTCGGATTAGCAGAAGTTAACTAGTCGGATCTGTAGGGGTGGGCCTATACAATTAATAACGATTGCAATGAAAATCTACAATCAAACTCGCCCTGACTTCAAGCAAATAAGAAACATCATATATTTACGCCTAACATATCCAACCATTATAAAATCATGACCGATCGATCCAAACAAATAATCCCCGATTTAGCTGCTGTTGCTCGTTGTCTCGATGAAACTTTTCTAATTAGCGATCTACTGGCAAAATTTAAAATGCCAGCAGACAACCAAAAAATATTTATCAACGACCTCCGCGAATTACATTTAGAATTAAAACAGTCTGGTTACTCTAGAGAACATTATTTAGATAAGATTGAAGCTTTTTTACGGAAAAATATTATTGTTGGAGATAAAAATGAAAAGAATAGAAGTATGTTTGAAGATGATATAATTTGTAATCTATTAGAGCCTAATGGAAAAGGATGGCAAAAAGGAAAACTAAAACTATGTTTTGAATTTATCCCTGAAGAAGATGAGACTATCATATTCCAAGAACCTCCATTAAAAAGGCAGATCTCTTCACTAGATGAAATTCGACAATTAGCAAATGAATTGGCATCTGTAAGATCGATTGAGCAAAACTAGGGCGTGTCCTCAATTAGCGATGAACACCCTGTCAGCTAACGATCGTGGGCTAAACTAGTCGATCGAACTCAATAGGCTCAAATCCATCAGGGACAGAACTCTAGATTTAATTGATGACACGCTCTAGTCCTTGACGTTACAGAGTAAAGAAAGGAATCGTTTTCTTCACTTAATAATCAGGGTGCTGATTCCTATAACCGATAACCATGCGGGTTCTACTGGCTTAATATCCACTTGAGAATACCAATAATTTTCTGAACTGGCATTAGTGAATAATTATCTGGGTCGATCGTCACGTTATCACCTTCCAATTTAAGAAACTGCCATAATCTACCACTAGTTACACAACCATAAATTGTTGAGATAATTTGTCCTTGATTTTGATTGTAAAGCTGTGCTGCTATCATTTCAGCTACACATTGACCTAGCCCAAATTCAATCTCTCCTCGTTTAGCTTCAACTAACATTAATACCGGAGCATCGATAGTATAAGGATTAGCGGATCTGCTAAATAAGAAATCACAAAACCCATTCAAACCCCGCTCCTGGTCTACATTAAACTCCTCTCCAGAAAATAGTTTTACCTTTCCCCCAGACAATTTTATTGCTTGAGCCAAGATTGGAGTAACTAACAACTCTGATTTAGCCTTTTCAGTTCTCGCACCTTCAGCCAATTCAAACAGGTCACTAAAGACAATTGTAAACTCTGGCTGTGGCTCAACTATCGGTAAAGAGTCACAAAATCGTTCGTTTATGATTGTCAGGCTAAATCGACTTCTAACTAATTCTAATGTGAAATTATTGTATGCCATTTTTAACCCTCAAATTAACTTAACTGCTATAACTATTACCCCTCATCATACGCTTGAGCCTTAACGGTGGCTGGTTCAAAATGATAACTTTTAATACATTAAGTTTTTATTGTGACTTAAACCTTAAGTTTGGCATTAATTAATTTTTGGATGAAATTGTTAACACACGGACTATAGGTACAACGTAGCTCGTCGATCGCGCACTGACCACTAGATCCATCCTGCCAATTGATATAGACATCCCGCTCCTTAACAGCAATAATCAATCCTTGTAGTTTTGCGTCTATAGTACTAATAACTAAACAACCGATGTATGGGATTAATTGAGCGAGATATTTTGATTTTTCCTCGACCAAAAATATCTGCTGTGCGTCGGATATTTCTCGCTTTTTTGGATTGATTAGCTTGAGATTTTGGATTGGATAAGTATTAATTTTTCGGCTCACGTCCCATCTGACCATCGCTCTCGAACCTACAATTGCACACACAACTCCAGTCGATTGATGTTCTCGATCATCACTATTGATTAACTGCACCCGATCGTTTTTTCGATAAACAACAGGACAATCGATCGGATCGGAGCTTGTGTGTGAGTCGATCGGATTGTCGCGATCGTGAGCAGATCGGCTGGTTAAATCGGCTCTGATGGGCTGGATCTGATTAGATTGAGAGTTAGTATCATAGATTGCTAGATCGAGGTTTGTGTGTGAATCGATCGAGTGTAAGTCGATCGGATCGAAGCTTGTGTGTGAGTCGATCGAGTGGGGAGATAAATCTGGATCTGAATTTGGATCGATCAGATTGTGGCGATCATGAGCAGATCGGCTGGTTAAATCGTCTCTAATGGGCTGGATCTGATTAGGTTGAGAGTTAGTATCAGAATTGAGTTGAGCTGGTAATAAAGCTGATTGTGATTCGATCGGATCTGGAGCGATCAAATCGAGAATTGCATCTGAATAGGAGAGGCTGGTTAAATCGGCTCCATCTGGCTCGATCGGATGTGCAGATGGATAGATTGGAGCTGATTGTGAGTCGATCGGGTTTGGAGCTAAATTCGGATCCGGATCCGGATGTATATTTTTTATGGAAGGCAGATCCGGATCCGGATCCGGCACCTCATGGTCTAGGGGGGGTCGCGTATGCGTATTAACACTGCATACAGAGGGGGCACTATGCCAAGTCTCACCACCAATGGGTTTCAGGTTTGTTTTGGTTGGATCTGTAACACGAAAGACCGATCCTTCAAACCCGCTCTGTGTCACTATTTGGGCTTGGTACTCTATGTTAGGCTCTGTAATTGGTGTAATTAGTGCCACATGACTAGCCGTTTGTGCCTCTATTAGCTTCATCCAAATGTGTTTGTAGTGGGGTTTATACAATGTATTTTTAGAGAAAGCTTGCCCGAAAATCTGACGACCAATTGTCTGGATCAGTTTAATTACGTCTCCAGTGCGGGACGGAATATCAGCGATCGTATCTAATATAGTCTGCACTGTCTGGCGGATTTTATGTACCACTGACTCGACTCGTGCGCGTTTGTACACCTCAGCTTTGCTAGTAGGAACTGATTTGGAGTGTTTATAGCTGGCAATAAAATTATCCCGATCGCGCGATCTAGCTGGATGCCCACAATAAGGCACATAAAATTCTTGTTCGAGAGTTGGCTTGATCCAATCTAAAATCCGCGCCTCAATTTCATGCTGATGACGGCACCATTCGCTGTATCCAGGTGCAGCGGGAATAACCTTTAAAGCCCAGGCGAGCAAATCCTTTTCGTTGTTTAGCCCTAAAAAAACGACGGCGTACTCGATAAACTTTGGAATTAATTCATTGGTTTCGCCAAAGCCAGTCCATCCAACACTCATAAGAACTTCGCGGCTTTCTCGCCATTCTCTTACGTGCTCTGGCTCATTTTTATGTGTGTGCAGATGCTGATACTTGCTAGGATTTTTTTTGTATATTTCGTAAGTTGGATCGAGTTTAGCCAAAACTTTGTCGATGTTGTTGCCACGAGCTGACGCGTCTGCCATCTCCAGAAAGGCGGCTAGCTGTGTCTCATGATTAAGATTGACACCACACATTAGTGGGTTGCCTTGGCGATCGAGTATCAATCCACCACCATTAGGCTGTAGTGGCGATCTATGGGGCTTGTGGTTAATTTTATTACCGAACTGTTTGCAATTGGGGAAAAGCTCTAAAGTGCCGTCTTTGATCGTAAATTTAGCATCAATCAACGTAACTTGGGCCAGTGACGCGGTTCTGAACGTGTTTATGCTGCGATCGAAAAAGTAATAAACGTGGATGCCGCCACTATGAGAACTCTGGATGATGACGGGAGTATTTAATCCGATCTTTTCTAGCGTGGTTAAAAACCGCTCAAATTCCCGTGGATCGTTAGATGGATGGTAAAAGCTATGCCGATCGACGTCCTTCATTAGGTAGTTGGTATTCGCCCCAAACCCCGTACCCAGCGTACATAGAGGGTCTGCATATTTTGTGATAAATCCACCATCCCCCAACACACCATAGATGGTTGCCCATTTAACGGGTGTAACATTGTGTGACATGAGGTAGCGGGGACCAGTGTAAAACCACTTTGATAGCCGCTTGACGTTGGATAGGTAGGCTAATTGATCGGCAGGTGTGGCGGTAATTTCAGGTGTAGCAGCAGATCTAACGTTTGGTAATACTCTTTTCATTTGGAAGATTCAGTGGTGGACTGGAATCTTCCCTCAGTTTTCGTTGGTAAGCTTTATATATCTAGGCTGCTGGCGGTATTACGTTGCGTAATTAACTGCCGTGCCGCATAATTTAGATATATATAGACGTTGTTCAAAATCTGAATAAGAACAACCGTCTGCTGACCCAGTTGTAGCTGGGGAAGTGAGAGAACTAAAATCCAGGATTATCCTGGTCTGGAAGCCTACGTCGAACGCTCAACGTGGGCTTTTAGTTGTTTCTGTGACCATTTAAGGTCGGAAAATCCTTCAGTGAAGGAGCGTTAACACATTAATTCCCACTATTATTGTCAAACTCAACATGGTTGATTGGGTTTTTTCAGGAATTTTACCAGATCTTGCTGATTAACTAAAAAATAAGTAGTTTCACCAGATATTTTAAGGGCTGTAGCCTGTCCGACAGTTACTAAATGTTGTGGATCGTTGTTTGGATCAATTGTCGTCTGACCTACCAAAACGATCGCTTTAATTAGTCCTTTTTTGCGCTCCTTTTTACTTTGACCTAGTAAATGATTTTCCTCTGCCTTAATAGATAATATCATACTATTTAATTTATTGCCTAACAAATTTAGTCCAGACCATCTTGGTCGTCCGTTTTTTCTAACAACAAAAAATTGTTGGCTATCTTGTCTCCATCTGACTTTTGATTTTCCATTCGAGCGCAGCAAAAATGCAAAATATCGCCCGTCAGCAGTTTTTACAATAAGGTCAATTAGTCCTTCTTTGGTTTGTATTCGAGGAGTAATTGTAATCCCCTCATCTTTAAACTCATTTAACAGCATATCCATAACTTTGATTAACTGATCGATCGGGATTGATAGCTCGATCGATACAGCAGTACCCAAGCCCCCAAACAGAGCGACCAGTGGTAGTCCAATCAATCCGAGTGTGCTGGCTCCCGACATCCCTACCAAGATTTTGTCCCAATTGGCTTGTTTTTTTTTGAGGTACTGTAAAGCTAAATCATTTTGCAAATATCCAGTTTCGCTCTGAATCGCGCTCGATTGAAATAAATTATCGTCGAAACTGCCATTAGGAAAATTAGTAAAAATAGTAGTATCTATCATGCTTGTCAATTAGCAGCTTATTATAAGTATATTTTATTACCTTTCAATATGCTGTGACAGGTTATAACTTATCGTCTTACCACAATTTGTCGATGTATTGTTCGAGATCTCTGCGCTTGAATCTATATGCTTTACCCATGATTTTTGTCGGCAGGTTACCAGCGTCGATTGCTTTGGTAAGTATTTCTCGACTCAATCCGGTGAGGGCTTGAGCTTCGGGCAGGGTCAATAACAATTTATCGGCAATCGGGACGTGAGGCTTAGATTCGAGCGTCGCGCGGCGGTCTAGTGCGTCGATCAGTCGCTCAATAGGATTTGTCAGCCGCATCAATACCCCGACAATACTCGACATCCCTCCACGCTCGGTGTCGGGCATTGTCGGGGTTAGGTCTGTATTGCTGATTGTGCCCTTGATCGTGGGAGTTTGCAGTTCGGATCTGAGTTTGTCAAGATCGTCTGGATCGTAGGTGGCGATCGGTCGGGTCTTGGCTCCCTCATACTTGACTTGCAATTTCCCACTTTTGCTATAGCGTTCGAGGGTGCGGGTGCTGATCCCTAGATAGGCGGCGGCTTCTTCTTTATTCATCGGGGTATGGGCGGTGGGTGACACACTATCCCGACATGTCGGGATACTCTATATTAACCTTGAATGTGAGTATCCCGACACTGGGTGGCAAAAGGTGTCGGGCACTGTCGGGATAGCTAACAGACCTGTCCGAAATATAATCTAGGGACAAAAAAGATGGTAGAACAGTATTTTAACCTCAGTTCGGGTTAAGCAGCATGAGGTAAAACCCACTCAAACCCAAGAGAGGGCTTCTTGGGTTGATGGCAATATGCAATCAATCCGCACAAAACGTTAGTACAAAAGTTGATAGGGCTACGATGGCGAGAATGTTCGATTTGGGAAATATTTTTAAGCTGGTCGATGATTGTCTCAATAATCGACCGTTTACGAGAAAGAAGTTTATCATTTAACCGCATCAGTTTATTTTGCATGTTTCGCCGAGGTTTAGCAAAGAATTCAATTTTTTCATCTTCAAAAAGTTGTGTTGCCAATGATTGAGATACATAGCCTTTGTCTGCAAAAAATTTACCGAACAGAGATGAAACTAAGTCGGGCACTGGCTTTCTATCATCAGTGTTGCCAGGGGTCAGTGTTATGTTCAGGAGCTGACTGCCTGACACAAATGCCTCAAAAGCAGACAGAGACGAGAAAAGAGTAAAAAACATGGGAAGCTAAAGTTACGAACGCTCTAGCTGAAATTCCCATGAATGCTTCTACTCTCCTGTATCTTCAACTACTTGGATTTTTTCGTCAATACAGTCGAGCAAAAGACTGGAGACATTTAAAGACATTAGGTTGGATGGTGAGTGCCCTAATTGGAAGTGGTAAGCTTAGTCTGTCAGCATGGGAGCCACACCAATCTCGTAGGTCTTTGCTCCCCGCTTAATATCAAACGAATAGCGCAAGCCACTCCCGCCACTTTCCTTTTCTAGTTCTTCATCCACAATTTTTCCTGGATGTGCCTTGAGAGCGATCTTACGAGCCTCAAGCAAACTTACTTTTGCATTCTTTTCTAACTCTTCGCCAACATACAGCGGTTTGCGGGTTCATGGGGTACAGTTATCTTCAAAAGCTTTATTCAGAAAGAGATAGAGAATTTCAAGTGTCCCTCATCTGCCTGCGAACCGCTGTAATCGCTCGTTAGCACGATTGCGAATCGTTGTTGAACATGTTAACCGCCAACTTAAAATATTTCGGATTTTGGACGTCACGGCTATGCCGTGACGTGCTGAACGCTATCGCAATCGACGCAAACGTTTTGGTCTAAGATTTAACCTCATTTCCGCTATTCTCAATTTTGAACTTGCTTCTCCCTCATGATTCACGCAAGAGGTCTAGTAAATAAAGAGATCGTAAGGTTAATTTTATCGTGTGACAATAGATAAACGGTTTAATTTTGGTTGCAAACGTTTTGACTTTGAAAATAAACGTTTATCTATCTAAAACCTACGAGTCAACACGATCTGAAGTCACCGCATATTTCCGACTCATCGTGATAAATTTTCGTTGTTCTCCCGCTTGTTTACGTCGGTGATAACGTTGTTGTGCCTCTACTATTACCACTGCCATTAAGTCTGGGTCTTGAGTACAAGCAAGATAAGCCGCTTCCAAAAACGTTTCTCTAGTAATTTTGACTTGGCCACACAACTGTTCTAGCTCCGAATCGATATCTCGCTCGATTCGGAGTGTCCGCCGCACCACCTCTGGTTCTTGGATGTCTTGACTCGCTTTTGGTTCTGTCAAACTAACTTGACTAGTTTCAACTAGAGCTTTTTCACTAATTTCAGTCTTAGTTGAATGACTAATTTCAGTATTTGCGTCATCATTGGAACCCGTCAATGACTTATTTCGCGCTGGAACTGTGGCTCTGGGTCGATTTTTCAGCCGCTCGAAGGCATCATTTGGGGGATTACTCATGAGTTCGCACCTAATAATCGGACAATTTCTTCAAAGGGGTATTCAAGTTGGGGATGTCCCAACTCTGAAGGTAGTTTGTTTTGGTCGATCGTCTTCTTGAATTGTTCGGATTCGAGGATCGATGGCAGCACGGGAATTTCCCCAGCGATTTCGTGCATCATCTCGATACTCTTCTGACTCTGTTTTGCTTGAGTCCGACCCATCCAGCGATCGCGGAAAGGTAGAACTCCGAGTACCGAACCTGCAAAGGCATCAATCTCTTGCAACTCGGTAATCAGTTCTAAAGTTCGCAGCAATGAGTTAACTCCTTTGCTCGAAGCTTCGGCTGTCACGATTACATGGTCGGCAGCACCAATGGTCGTTAGGGCTAATTGCGATCGCTGAGGTGGGGCATCAATGACGCAAAATTGAAACAATTTAGCGACTGTTTTGAGTCGTTTACCCAAAACAACCGCACTCATCCCACTCCCAGATAGAAATTCTTGAGCCTTATCGAGTGCGTCATCAGCAGGGATTAACCAGAGGTTAGGGGTAATTTCATAAATACCATCTTCGACTGCGACTTCTTTTTTAAGGACTTCTAGTAGAGTGGGTTGGCTGGGCTGGACTTCATGCCCTAGATAGAAGGTCAGGCTAGCTTGTGGGTCGGCATCGACCATCAGGACTTGATACCCTAGACGACTGAGGAGTTTACCCAGGCAGATGGCGGTGGTGGTCTTACCCTGTCCACCTGAGAGCGACGTACAGGTAATGGTCTTCATAGAAGGTTCGATCGGGGTTGAATAGCAAAAGAGCACAATGACTAAATTTAGTCATTGTTGAATAGTAGCATCTAGTGGTTTAGTCATAATACTTGCCAGTCAAACCGATGCAGAGCAATAATTGTAGCTTAAAAGACTGACTGACTGAATTTAGTCATTCAGTTAAGTTGAATAGTGTCATTTACTCAAAAAAAGTGGATTGCATCAATTTCACAAAACCTGGAGCCACGACCGCGAGGACTTCTAACACGTCTGTCCAGGTCAGCGGTGGGTCATTAAGATCCTGAGCTTGTTCGCTCGAAATTTCCATCATCAGCGTGGGATTCAAGTAAAACAGATGGGTGAGAAACTCATCTGGGGTTTGAGCCTCAATCCCAAACGGGTCTAAAGCTTGTTTGGGAAAGTCCTTAATGTTGCTGGTGACGATTACTTGCGATCGAGACATGACAGCCGCAGCTAGGACGTGACGGTCTTTTTTATCGTTAGTCATGGCAGGAATGAATACTTCAAACCCCCGTACATTGGCTTCTGCAAAAAACCGATCCATTTGCGGGGGTTAAGTCTTGAGCGTCTTCGGGACTGGTCATTTCTCTTTTGACCAAATTGCGCCTTACTTCGTCTAAGATCTCATCGCTCCAGTGCAGCCGATACATACCTTTTTCGACAGCGCGGAGGAGCGGATCGCGCAGTGTGGCAGGGATCAGGACGCAGGCATCTAAAACTACTCCAAAAGATGACAAGGTGGTTTCCTCTCTATTTGCCTTGTGGGTCTTCGGGGGTATTGGCGGCTTTGGTATACTCACATCTTGCATCAATACATAAAGACTAGTAAAATTCGGAACCAAAATGTGAGAAAAAGGGCACAGAACAATATTGACGAGAACAGTGAACACCATTCTCCCTTGTGCCCAAGCTCTACTCTACACACTAATGGGATTGATGCCCAGTCCTTACCAACTGCTGAGTCTACAAGCAGTGTTGACAATGTTTTGGGAACCGCAGAGAGTAGGATTGCCAGAACAATGCGTCATCAAATCACCAGCAGCATTAAGCAGATTCTTCAATGAATATGGATGGCCAACTAGATCGGTAATTCGCGCTACCAGAAAACAGGTACTCAAAGAGCTATTGAAGTATGCACCCATTGGTAAACGTCCTCATCTTCAAGTAATTATCGATCTAACAACACTGGAGAAACGAGGTAAATTTAAAGCATTTGCACAATTAATACATATCCTCAATGGCAAACGAGGACTGCATATCGTTGTGATGTATTTAGTCGTTGGAGGATGGCGAGTGCCGTGGGCATTCCGTCCATGGCGAGGGAAAGAGACTGTTACCCCTGCTCAATTAGGATTGAAATTACTTAGGACTCTGCCAAAAAGACTTACACATCGTTTTCGAGTATTGGTGTTAGCCGACACTGGTTTCAGTAGTGTGGAATTTATCAATGGGATTGAGAAACTTCGCGATTTTCAAGCGATTGTCGGCATTCCTAAAAATCGCTTGATGGCTAACGGCAAAGCGATCGAGACAATTACTAAAAAAGGACAACAAGTCCAAATCCAAAGATTCGAGAAGATGGTAACAGCCTCGTGGTTTTATTTGGAACGCAATGGCAAGCTGGAGAAAAGATTTGTGATTTCTACCCGTGTCCTTAAAGGCAGTACGATTACCTGGTGGGGTCGTCGGCGATGGGCGATCGAGGGATTCTTCAAAACTGCCAAATATCAATTTGGGCTGGCTAGTTTTGGTCAGCAGACCCTATTGGGAGTCTATCGGTGGCTAATACTGAGTTTTATCAGTTTTGTGCTGACTCATTGCTGGGCGGGGGACCCGCCTAGCAGGGTTTATTTGTCGTTTAGCTCTGTTGATTCGCCTGATTGGAAAAAGGCTGCACTGTTGACACTACAGCAGCTACTACCAAAAACCGCTGTTAATTTATTGCTGATAGAAATAGAGAGTAAACGAGAGCTACTAGCCTCTCAGGGGCTATCATTTGAATTAGTATCGATTCAAATCTAGTATCTATGCATTGGTGCAAGATGTGAGTTTATTGATTTACTGCGTAGATTTTACCCCACCCCAGCCCTCCCCTTATGAAGGGGAGGGAGCAAGAAGAGCCTCCCCTTTATAAGGGGGGTTGGGGGGTAACACCGAAAACGGCAAGATCGATTCTTAACCAGCAGTTGCGGTTAGAAATTTAGCCGCAGCCGCTTTGAGCGTAGCGGCTTTATCAGTTTGCTCCCAAGGTAGATCCAAATCATCGCGACCAAAATGACCGTAGGCGGCGACATCTTGATAAAAACGACCGCCACGTTCTGCGGGGAGATTCCGCAGGTTGAAAGTAGCGAGAATCCCTTCTGGACGAAGTTCAAAGTGTTCTTCGATCAGTTCAAACATTTGGTCATCACTGATGATGCCAGTGCCGAAGGTTTCGACTAAAATACTGACAGGACAAGCTACACCGATCGCATAACTAAGCTGAATTTCACACTTGGCAGCCAAGCCAGCCGCGACGACATTTTTAGCCACATGACGGCAAGCATACGCCGCAGATCGATCGACTTTGGTAGGATCTTTACCAGAGAAAGCACCACCACCGTGACGGGAGTAGCCGCCGTAGGTATCGACAATAATTTTGCGCCCAGTCAAACCAGCGTCGCCTTGAGGGCCGCCAATTACAAATTTACCTGTAGGGTTGACTAAGAAATGGGTTTTGTCATCTGGCTTGATGTCCAAATCTGCGAACACAGGTATCACTACATATGCCCAGAGATCCGCTTTGATTTTGGCTTGAACGCCAGCATCATCAGTGATATCACCAATTGCCGCATCGTGTTGAGTCGAGATCAAGATGGTATCGATACCTACAGGTACGCCATTTTTGTACTCGACGGTAACTTGCGTTTTGCCATCGGGACGGAGATAGGGTAAATCTCCAGTCTTGCGGACAGCCGCCAAGCGTCGAGCGACGCGGTGCGACAAACTGATTGGCAATGGCATTAATTCGGGTGTTTCGTTACAAGCATACCCGAACATAATTCCTTGATCGCCTGCACCAGTCTGGTCGAAAATATCGGTGCCATCGCCCCGATTTTCTTTAGCTGTATTGACTCCTTGGGCAATATCAGGTGATTGTTGATCCAAAGCAATTAGCACTGAAGCACTAGTCGCTGAAAATCCATTATCGGCATTGGTATAACCGATTTCAGCAATTTTTTTGCGGGCTAAGTCAATGTAGTTGACAGTCGCTTTGGTGGTGATTTCACCAGTGATCAAGACGAGTCCAGTATTGACTACGACTTCTGCTGCGACGCGACTGTAAGGGTCTTGGGCGAGTAAGGCATCCAAAATTGTATCAGAGATCTGATCGCAGATTTTGTCAGGATGACCTTCGGTCACTGATTCCGAAGTAAAAAGATATCTACGCGACAAGGAACAGTCCTCCTTCTGGTACTGGCTAATGTTAGCCTATATGTTTACACAATGCCCATAAATTAATCCAGAATTTCAGTATTCTGTGATTTTATGTGCTAGCACAAGATCTGAGCTGGTATTCAATCTACACCAAAACCGAACAAAGGAGAATTGAAAATTGTTGATGCTTGGGGTAAATATCGACCATGTAGCCACGATTCGACAAGCGCGGCGGACTGTGGAACCCGATCCAATTGCGGCGGCGGTATTGGCTGAACTAGCTGGTGCTGACGGGATTACGGCGCATTTACGGGAAGATCGACGGCATATGCAGGATCGGGATATTCGGCTATTGCGGCAAACTGTCCGCACTCGTCTAAATCTAGAGATGGCGGCGACGGCGGAGATGGTGCAAATCGCACTGGAGGTAAAGCCTGATTATGTCACGCTCGTACCAGAAAAGCGGGAAGAGGTGACAACAGAGGGGGGATTGGATATTGCCGGACAACTCGATCGGATGAAGTCGGTGGTAGACAAGCTACAATCAGCGGGGATTCCAGTAAGCCTATTTATCGACCCAGAACCCGCCCAAATTGACGCGTCAGTGCAGGTAAAGGCAAAATTTATCGAACTGCATACGGGACGCTATGCTGAGGCTAAGGAGCCGATGCAGGTGCAGCAGGAACTAGCAAATTTAGCTACAGGATGCGAATATGCGATCGCGTCTGGTTTGCGGGTGAATGCGGGACACGGACTGACTTATTGGAATGTCCGCCCGATCGCGTCTTTGCCAGGTATGGAAGAATTGAATATCGGTCATAGTATCATCAGTCGATCGGTACTCGTTGGGATCGATCGAGCCATCCGCGAGATGAAAGCCGCCATGTTTGGAGTAATTATCTAGTCAGAGTTTTTTGTGGTGCGGAAAACACATAAATCCTATTCACCATCCACCATTCACCATCCACCATCCACCAATATGCAAACTTACTATTATTTAGTTGCCAGTAAGAGATTTTTACGCGAAGAAGAAAATCTCGATGAAGTCTTTGCAGAGCGCGTCCGCAATTATCAAGAACAAGGAAAAGAAATTGACTTTTGGCTAATCGATCGACCTGCTTTTTTGGATGCTCCAGAATTAGCCAGTGTCAAAGCTAAAGTTCCGCAGCCAGCTACAGGAGTTGTATCTACTAACCCACAGTTTATCACTTGGTTGAAACTCCGCTTAGAGTTTGTAGCTACAGGTGAATTTCAAGCTCCCTCGACGACTATTCCCGATCCACTTGGATCTCTAATTACCGTTTAATTAAACAAACAGATTCCCGACTGATTGAATCAGTCGAGAATCTAGCTTTAATTAGTTACATAAAAAATCACCTCTAACCCAACCAACTGCACCATAGAAATTCACCTTTTGCCAGGTAAAGTCACTAACAACTCTGGTGTTGCCGATTAAAACTACTGGCTTACCGGATGGAATCTCAGTTATTACCCTGTATTGCTGTCCCGCACGACTACGAAGATTAATCGTATCGCCATCGCGGCTACAACTGTAGACTCTACTGACATTTCCATAGCCACCAGGGCCGCTTTGGGCAAATCCAGGATCGATCGGCAAGCAGCATGTCAACGTCGCCAAACAGATCGCTTTAGTGATGATTTGAAGTTTCATGATTTTTTTCGATTAACTTTTTTAACTGAACTACGATCGAGCCTATCTACTAAATCGATCGAGTAATTTGTACCTCGATCGATCGCGGACGATATTTGAAAATAAAGTCTCTGACTCGATGATATTCATTTTTATTTGTAAGCCCAATACAACCAGATGTTCCATCTTCTTTTTCATCTTTATCAAAACTAGGGTCCCAATGAATACCTAGCGCAGTTCTTCTCATCCGTGGATTGAAGCCAGGTTTGGGAAAAATCGGTACCATCGTACCGCCAACTTCCCGAATAGTGCCAGCAACTACTCTAGATGCTACTGAATAAGATCCATCTGGTAATGGAGCTTCTGTATTGCTTTGATAGCGATTTCTAGCTTGAGAAAATCCTCTACCAGTCACAGCATTAAATTGAAATACCCGAGCTGATGTCTTGTTCCTATAGGCTGACAACTTGTAGATGGGATTGTTAAATCTATTTTGAGGATAACTAGGATCTTGACTCAATATTAAACAGGGAAAAGCTTTACAAATAGTAATCGATCCAGTCGTGTTATTATTTAGATATTTTTTAGGCTGAGTAGAAACATTATTTAATTGTTCTAACTGCACATTTGGGAGGGAAGCAGAATTCGATCTTGAGGGATTAGCAGCAGTTTGTTCTACAAGTGCGATCGAGTTGAGTGGGTTAACATCAGGTACTGGAACTGGATTTTGGGATGCCGCGACAACTTTGACAGATTGAGCATTGGCTGGAGCTGGAGTCGATAGAGAGCGGTTCTCTACAGGAGATCTCTGCTCGACGCTCGCCATCGGCGATGGAGCCAAATTGTTTGTAGTATTTTGAGCAGTCGATGTAAAGTTAGAATTAGAGCTGCAACTACTTATCGATAGAGCGATTGCGCTCCACCCGATGATTCCAGCAGCAATTAAAACCTTAGACATATATTTTTAGTTTAGAGCTATGTAGTAACTACTTACAATGGCTATCATAGTTAAGCTACAGTGCCTCTACGTATTTTCCGCAAACACTAACAGCTTTTAGAAAAGATGAGCGGTTGAAGCGATCGCCAGATAGTCTCTGTATCACTACTTCAAGTATGCCCAATCTCCAGCCGGATACTCTCAATCGAAATCCTAATTAAAGTTTTCACTAGAGCGAAATTATACAATCGCCAGAGAGGGGCAAAGAATTATCGGGTTATTTAATCTCCGATCCGCCGTAAATAGATTTCACAGCTCGCTAAACCACTCATCTGTGCCAAAACCCATGCTCCGATTTAGCTGCAAGCTTGAGGCTAGTTGAAAAGCGGCATCTCTACCCACATTAGTTTCCATCACTGATGAAAAAACCACATCGAGCTGATATTGAGTGATGAATTCTGCCAATCGCCACGGAAACCCAGCAATTCCAGGCTTGACAACATAAATACCGCGCCAACCGTCGGCATAAACAGATTGAATTCGATCGAATGTAGCAACAGATTCATCCAGCGCGATCGGGGTATTATATACTCTAGCTAATTCCTGCATCTGTGAGATTGAATCCGGTGCCAAAGGTTGCTCGATAAACTCGATTCGCGACTCTCGATCGCCAACTTCTAACCACTGCTCGGCTTCTGGATAAGTTAATCCCCCATTCGCATCGAGCCGGAGCTGGGCATCGGTAGGCAGAACCGTCATTAATTGTGTCCAGAGTGCCACCTCCTGAGCGATCGGCAGTACTCCAATCTTCCATTTGAAGGTGGAGTATCCCTGGCTATATAAGGCTGGCAACCGCTCGATTGCAGCGTCACCTGAAGGTAATAGTGCGCTAATATTTAGCTCCGTTTGGACGATCTTAGCTCGCTCGGCACTAAAAGCTGTTAAAGCACTCCCAAACCCAAATTGACAGGCGGGTAAATTATCGGGAATTTGATAAATTTGGGCATTATTAATATTATCGCCGATCTGTTGACACCATAATATTGCTTGTTCGATCGATTCCGAACCAAACCACGGGATCGGCGCAATTTCTCCCTGATGAGATCTTCCGAGATGATCTGTAAGTTGAATAATTATCCCCGCTCTAACTTTCCACACGCCATGACTAGTTTTCAGTGGCTGTCGAAATGGACGTTGATAGATTGAATAGGTGAACGTATAGCTATTCATCTAGAGACGAGATTAAACATATTAGTGAATTAAAATATTATTTAGAGATTAACCGATCGACAAACCCACCAACAACACATCCTGTTCTTTAAGCGTTAATCCCCGACTCTGAATCAATACCCCAAACTTACCCAACCCCATCGGATCGATTAATTGGTGTAAGTTTTGACGACGGTGGAGTAATGATTGAATATCGCCACCACTACTCGAAATTGCGGTAATTCTCTCCCCTAAACCTAACGCCATCAAAAATATCCCCTGTTGAATAAATCCAACTGTTTGCAATCCTAATAACTCACCTTGATTTTGAAGTGCGGTAAAATCTACATGAGCGGTGAGATCCTGATTGCCGATATTAATGTACGGCTCGTTATGATGAGCGTGTTGATAGTAGCACTGCAAAGTACCCTGACGCATGGGATTGTAATATCGATCTGCTGTATAGCCATAATCGATCGAGATAATATAGCCCCGTTGCAATTTTTTAAAAACCTGTTCCAACCATCCCAATGCTGCTAAATTTACTTCTGTACGATATCCATCTGGATATTTACCACTTAGTAAGTTAATCTGATTGAGTTGCCAGTATGTCTCTAATCTATCTGTAGATAGTTCGTCGAGAGTCTCATTAAATACTCGCTCTTTATCGCCAATAGTTACATAAACCTCTTGCAGTTTATCCTCTACAACTACGACTTGATGTACTCCAAAAGCGTCGATCAGTTCGTTAGATAAAAAGCACCCGATAATCGATAGATCGGGTATTTCTGTCCATTCGCACCAGCGCACGGGTAAATCTTTTAATCCGATCTGCTGTGCTATAATCATTGCTGGTGCAGCTTCAATAATTATGTAATCGATACATCGAAAGAATTCAGGATACGATCGACTTGAATATTCCAGAATTTGAGCAGCTAGTACCCCTCGCCCAGCACCCATTTCAACTATCCTAAATAGCTGTGGTTCCCCTAATATCTGCCAAATTTGGTATAACTGAATTGCCAGCATCTCCCCAAAGTCATCGGCTAAATGAGGCGATGTCAAAAAGTCTCCGCTTTCACTAATTCGTTCGGCGTTGCTAGCATAATAACCGTACTGAGGATGATATAATACCGACTCCATGTAGTCAGCAAAAGTAATCCGCTGCTGCCAGGAATTATTGATGCGCTCGTGGATGGCTTGAATTAACTCTAAATTATTATCCATTAGTCTGGTCCTTGGTAATTTTCATCCCTCGATCGATCGTTCATCATTATCTAATAAGTGTTAGGATCTAAGCTCTAGAATATTTGAGCTTGACGGTGCATTATCACAGATAACACACCTTACGATATTAATCATAACTGAATCAATGGAACTTCATCGGACAACGGGTAACTGGCGGTTGGGATTGGGATTATCACTGATTACTGTTGTTTTATGGGGATTGGTACCAGTTGCGCTAGCAATTGTTTTAAATAAATTAGATACATATACGATTAATTGGTTTCGGTTTGCTACTGCATTTATTCTATTAGGTTGTTACTTAGCCAAACAAGGAAATCTACCTAAGCTTGCTCAATTAAGAAGGGTACCTATTTATCTATTTCCGATCGCGATTCTTGGTTTGACGGGTAATTATATCTTCTTTGTGATGGGGCTAAAAGCTACCTCTCCTTCTCATGCTGAAGTCTTGATTCAGTTAGCAGGTGTGTTTTTAAGTTTAGGCGGATTATTGATTTTTAAGGAACGCTACACTCGTTATCAATGGCTGGGAGTAGGAGTTCTAGTTGCTGGATTTATGGGTTTCTTTTACGAACAATTAAAAGTATTAGCAACAGAAAGCGATCGATACATCAGCGGGAGTATCATGTTAATTGTTGCTGGTATCAGTTGGGCGATCTACGCATTGATTCAAAAGCAATTATTAACCAAACTAGATTCTACCCATATCATGTGGGTGATTTATGGTGCGTGTGGGTTGTTATTCCAGACGATGGCTAAACCCCAAACTCTCCTTCAGCTTAACTCGATCGAGTGGATTGCGCTGATTTTCTGTGGGTTGAATACAGTAATTGCTTATGGAGCTTTTGCTGAATCTCTCCAACATTTGGAAGCTTCTAGAGTCAGTGCGATCTTGGCTTTAGCTCCAATTTTTACAATTGTATCTATGAGCATCACCGCTTGGTTAGCACCTGGATTAGTCACACCCGAACACCTTACTTCACTCGGCTTACTCGGCGCAATTCTCGTCGTCACTGGCTCAATGTCAATCTCGTTAGGCAAAAATTCATAATTGCTCAATCGCTCGTCAAAGATTAGTCTCACCAGTACAACCCAATTATCAATTATCAATTATCAATTATCAATTATCAATTAATTTAACCATCTTCATCAATATCAATTTCTGGTTTCACTCGCTTGGAGAAAAGTTTACCTGCATCCCAAGCATAGGTAGTGAAATTAGGTAAGATTTCTTGAGCAAAAGCTTCAGCGGCTTTAGAGCGATAACGGTTAGGATTGACAATCACAGACAGCATTCGATCGATCGCTACACCTTCGATATATACCCGACGTAAGGTACCATTTTCCACCTCTCTTTCAATCGCCGATGAAGAGACAAAAGCAGCACCTAAACCTGCTTGTACGGCATTTTTAATCGCTTCGATCGAATTAAGTTCCATCTCGATCTTGAGGCGGTTAGGATCGATTCCACATCTAGTTAAAACTCGATCGATTACTTTCCGAATCGTTGATTGAGAGTCTAATGAAATAAACTGGAGCTTATAAAGATCTTCCTTCGGGATACTCTTCATTCCCGCGAAACTATGATCGATTGGCAAAATTAGGGCGAATTCATCCTCAGCGTAGGGGAGAATATCCAGAGATTCTTGTAACTCGGCGGGAATTTCACCACCGATAATCGCCAAATCTACCTGTCCATTTGCCACACTCCAAGCCGTTCTGCGCGTAGAATGAACGTGCAACTGGACTGAGACATCGGGATACTTTTGCCGAAAAACTCCAATCATCCGAGGGAGTAAATAGGTACCTGTAGTTTGAGATGCACCCACAATTAGACTACCACCTTGGAGATTTTGAAGATCCTCGATCGCGCGACAGGTTTCTTGACAAAGTGTGATGATCTTTTCGCCATAACTGAGCAATAGATGTCCAGCTTCCGTCAGTTGCGCTCGTCTTCCACCGCGATCGAATAATGGCACATCTAGTTGACGTTCGAGATTCTGAACCTGTAAACTGACGGCAGGTTGAGACACATATAAACTATCAGCGGCGCGTTTGAAACTTCCCTCCGCAGCAATTGCCTTGAGAATCCGTAACTGATCCAGAGTGAAAGGCAGGTCAGACATAGCAGTGAGCGTGTAATATTAGTAGCGATATATCGATTCTCATTGACAGTACCATATACCGTTGGTACTTGGTTCCTGACTGAGATGATTAGTGTCAAGTCCCGAACATTTACTAATTTTGACGACGCAAAAATGGGATTAGTGACTTGTTAATTTCAGCATAACAATGTTCTTGAGGATAATGTGCAGCAGTGGGTAAAGTGACTAATTCCCCTTGTTTTAAGGATTTGACACCAGCTTCTGCTGGGGCGACGAGCCAGGGATCGTTGATTCCCCAGAGTATTTGAATGGGGATATCTAGTTGTGGGAGTCCATTGCCAATTTCGGTGAGGGATTGGGCTAATTTGAGGTTGCGGATTGTCGCCAGTAGAGATCGACCAGGAGCAGAGCTTTTGAGGTATGGTTTACGGTAGATTTCCAGATACTTATCCTCAATTACCGCTTTACAGCCAGCTTCTAGTGTCCGCTCGGCGGAGAGGGGATCTTGAGTGAGCATTTCACCGACGATGGGTAAAGCCAATTGCTGTAATTGCCAAGGTAACTTAATCCCAGTTGTCAGTGGTGCATTGAGAATCACTAACTTGTCTACTCGATCGGGATAACGAATCGCATATTGGATGCCTACGGTGCCTAGAAAGCCCTGGACAACTAGGGAAACTCGATCGATACTCAGGGCATCGACTAGCTGTGCAAACGCTGTGACAAAGGCATCTGGAGTGTAGGAAAAATCCCGTCGCTCTGGCTTACTAGAATTCCCAAAGCCAATCCAATCTGGAGCGATTACCCGCAGCCCATTTTCGGCTAATGGGGCGATCGATCCTCGCCACATCGAGCTTTGAGCGGGTAATCCATGCAACAGGATCGCAGTTTGAGTTTCCGAGCCGATGGGTAAGAGTTCCCGATAAAACCACTCTAGGGAACCAACTTTAATTAAGTTTTTGGTAATTGCCACGCTAAGTTCTGGAGATGAGCCATTCCTAGTCTAGACCTCGATCGCGATCGATCCTAAAAAATAAGTGAAGAAGCGTAAAAATTGCGGCTAAATCCGATCGACTTTCCCAGAGATGGGTGATAGTAGGTAGAGATACTGACGATTGTGCTGTGCAAGAGAATCGCCAACGACTAAATATATCAAAACTACCTATTCAAAATGACTACTACAACATCTACCGCAAATCCCACAGTGTTATCACAGCCTGTTTTGGGTTCGCGTCGCTTTAGTAACTTCTTTTGGGCGGTTGTCGTTTCCATTGGGGGGGTTGGTTTCCTCTTAGCTGGACTTTCTAGCTACTTCAAAGTTAACCTCCTACCCGTTAGCAATCCCCTCGCCTTAGCATTCATCCCCCAAGGGATCGCACTGACTTTCTATGGTGTCGCCGGAACTCTGCTGGCTACTTATTTATGGGTAGCAATCGCGCTGGATATCGGCGGTGGATATAATAAATTCGATCGAGAAGCTGGCGAAATTACCATTTTCCGCCATGGGTTTCCAGGTAAAAATCGCCGGATCGAACTCAAAAGTAACATGGCTGATGCTCAAGCCGTCAGAGTCGATATCAAAGATGGACTCAGCCCTCGCCGCACCCTCTACGTGCGGATCAAAGGTCGTCGGGAGATCCCTTTGACTCGGGTTGGCGAACCGATTTCTCTGACTGAGTTAGAAACCCAAGGTGCAGATTTAGCACAGTTTCTGGGCGTACCTTTAGAGGGACTTTAAGCAGTTGACAGTTGACAGTTGACAGTTGACAGCGATGGTGCAAATTTACTCAAGTATAGCAGTTGCCACGGTTAGGACACGATAGATTCAGTCCGCGACGGCAGGCTTTGCAACATTAGCAACGATTTCAATCGTTGTGTCCTAATAGCCTTGGCGGTTGCTAGAGATCGCCTTGATGAATTGATGCGTTATGGCGGCGATCGGATATCTTCCGTGAATTTATTAAGGTAGGATAGTAATCACTACAAATGGGGAGTGAATCCGATGCAAGTTGCGCTCGAAACCGTAATCAGCGATCCGCAGGTAGATATCAGCCAAGGTAGCACCCAACGTCAGCTATCGATCGAGGTATCAGCCCTAGCCGAGCCGGAAGATCGCCAATTACCGCTAAATTTATGTCTGATTCTAGACCATAGCGGCTCGATGAAAGGTACGCCATTAAGTACCGTCAAACAAGCCGCACGAGAATTAATTAAGAGCCTCAAACCTGAAGATCGACTATCGATCGTGGCTTTCGATCATCAGGCTCAAGTGATTGTCCCCTGTCAGCAAGTCACCGATCCTACAGATATTTTCGCACGGATTGACAAGTTACAAGCGGCTGGGGGCACGGCGATCGATGCAGGGATTAAACTAGGGATTACCCAACTGCTCGAAGGTAGACAAGATCGGGTATCTCACGCCTTTATCCTCACCGATGGGGAAAACGAACACGGTGATGACGCACGGTGTATTAAACTAGCTGAATTTGCTACGGAGAGCAATCTCACCCTCAATACGCTGGGATTTGGCGAGAATTGGAATCAAAATATCCTCGAAAAAATTGCCGATACCGCCGCAGGTACCCTCGCCTATATTGCCGAAGCAGCCCAAGCTGTCAGTGAATTTGGACGAATCTTCAATCGGATGCAGTCAGTCGGATTGACAAATGCGTATCTCCAACTAGAATTAAAGCCTAAAGTTCGACTCGCCGAACTCAAACCAGTGGCTCAAGTCGCCCCCGATACGATCGAATTACCCGTCGAAGATGATGGTAATCTGCACATCATCCGGCTCGGCGACTTGATGAAGGATCTCTCGCGGGTAATCCTGGTGAATACCTATATCGGACAACTTGCTGAAGGCGAACAATCGATCGCCACCCTCCAAATCCGCTATGATGACCCTGCCAAAGGTTTAACCAATCTCCTGACTGCACCTGTAAATGTCAGTGTTAATGTCACCCGCAATCCCTTACCACAAATTGCCAGTAATGTCCAGCAGCAAACACTCGCCCTAGCCAAATATCGTCAAACCCAACTCGCCGAACAAAAGCTCCAACAAGGAGATCGCGCAGGTGCAGCCACTCTCCTCCAAACCGCTGCTAAAACCGCACTGCAAATGGGTGACACCAACGCCGCAACCGTGCTGCAATCAAATGCTACGATCCTTCAAGGTGGGGAAGATCTCTCCGAAGCCGATAAAAAACAAACCAGAATCGTATCTAAAACTATCTTACAATAACGGACATTACTCACCCACAGCCCTTTCCCTAGACCTCCCCAACAGACGATGGCTGCCGTCAAGGCTTGAATGGTCGGGACATCCTCTAGAGTCCGCCTCCATAGACTCTAGAGGATGTTTCGCTCGTAATTTTATGGCTGAAAATGGCAAAGAGCGTTAACGAACACGATCTGATTTAGTGGATGTAGATGTAGGGTGTGTTAGGCTCCAGCCGTAACGCACCAGTACAGAGGTTTCTAGGTGGATGTAGGGTGTGTTATGCTCCAGCCGTAACGCACCAGTATAGAAGTTTTAGGGAGCTAATTTAGGATCGCTTAGTAAGCTCATGGCTGCTAACATTGGATCGTAAAATTGAGTTAAAATATTAAAGCTAGAACGATTGAGTCAATCATGATCGGAACTAATTCTGGAACCCTAGATTCTTACCTGACCAACCTAAAACAACCGTCAATTCATACATTGACAAAAGTTCAACCTCACGGTGTATTGCTAGTCTTGCAAGAGCCAGATTTAATTATCTTACAAGTGAGTGATAGTACGGTGGCAACATTTGGGATTGCCGCAAATCGGCTGCTAGGACAGCCACTGGAGCAGCTCTTAGATGTTTTTCAGGTGGAGAAATTTAGAGCGGATTTGAAAGACAAAAATTTCGATCGCAGCAATTATAGTAAGGTGTGGGTACTCAAATCTACAGATAATTACAGTATATTTGATGCTGTTTTCCATCGCAGTCCCGACGGTGCGCTCATATTAGAATTGGAACCAACCCAGAAAGACGAGCATATTCCTTTTCTCAGTTTTTATCATTTAGCTAAAACCTCGATTCTTCAGGGGCGAGACTATACCAACGATCGATTGACTGCCAATTTAACCGCTTTTGGGCTAAATGTGGTGGCTCAAGTCCGCCAGATGACTGGATTCGATCGAGTCCTGCTCTATAAGTTCGATGAGGATGGGCATGGCGAAGTCCTCGCGGAGGATAAAGTCGCCCAGATGGAATCCTATATGGGGTTACATTTCCCAGAGTCAGATATTCCCCTACCAGCGCGGGAGATGTTTCTCGCCAACCAGATTCGGGTGATTCCCGATACTCGCGAACAGTCGGTGGAAATGCTTCCGGCTAAACATCCGGTGACGGGTCTACCTACCGATCTGACGCTGGCAAATCTCCGGAGTGCGGTGCCCTGTCATACCGAGTACCTGCACAATATGGGGGTTGGGGCATCTTTGACGATTTCGCTGATTAAAGATGGACAATTGTGGGGGATTATTGCTTGTCATCATCACACACCCAAGCCAGTATCTTATGAATTGCGGAAAGCTTGCGAACTGCTGGGACAGGTAATTTTTGCCGAGATTTCGACGATCGAAAATATTGCAGACTCCAGCTATCGATCGAAATTAGCACACGATCGAGCGACCGCAATCGCTCGGATGTCCCAATCGGCTAATTTCATTGATGGTTTAATGGGCTACGAGCCAAATTTATTAGATATGTTTGATGCTGAGGGCGCAGCCGTATACTGTGGCGGGATCTGGAGGACAATGGGGCAAACGCCACCAGCCGCAGAACTCGACTACTTGGTGCAATGGTTGAATGTACATGTCAAGGATGAAGTATTCTCGACAGACTCGCTTTCCTCATTAGATCCTGATGCCGAGCGGTTCAAAGATGTTGCCAGTGGAGTGCTGGCGATTTCCCTATCGCCGCAAACTTATGTCTTGTGCTTCCGTCCTGAAGTCCTGCGCGCGGTTAATTGGGGCGGAGATCCGCATCATCCGTTCCAAGTAGTCGAAACCGCTGGCGATCTGTACATGTCTCCCCGCAAATCTTTCCAATTGTGGAAAGAAACAGTCCGGCTGCATTCTCTGCTCTGGAAAGCCGTCGAAATTGAATCGGCGATAGAACTCCGCAGCGCAATTGTCAAGATCGTCCTGCGTCAAGCTGAAGAATTAGCTCTACTCGCCACCGATTTAGTCCGCTCCAACGACGAACTCAAGAAGTTTGCCTACGTCGCATCTCACGATCTCCAAGAACCCTTACATCAGGTAGCCAGTTATGTTCAACTATTAGAAACTCGCTACGGCAAGGAACTCGATCGAGATGCCAAAGAGTTTATCGGCTTGGCAGTCGAGGGCGTAAACTTGATGCAGAACCTCATTGATGATGTCCTCGTCTATTCCAAATTAGACCGACAGGGGATCAAATGGGAACCGACCGATGTCGGTGTCGCCTTAAATCGCGCTCTGAGCCACTTGCGCGGACAAATCAGCCAAACGGGGGCGATCGTCACATTCGACTCGATGCCGACGATTGTAGCCGACAGTACGCAGTTAAGCCAGCTCTTCCAGAACCTGATTGGGAATGCGATTAAATTTAGCAAACCGAATACAGTTCCCCAAGTGCATGTTTCTGCTCTCCAACGGGAAAACGACTGGTTATTTGCCGTTCGCGCTGATGGCATCGGTATCGATCCAAAGTTCTTCGATCGGATCTTTATGATTTTCCAACGTTTACATACCCGCGATGAATACCCAGGCACAGGCATCGGATTGACCCTGTGCAAAAAAATTGTTGAGTGCCATCATGGTAAAATTTGGGTAGATTCAGAACTCGGACAAGGAGCGACTTTTTCGTTTACAATTCCGTTCAAGAGTGCCATCTAATTAGTCGATCGTCCCGCCTTTGTTTCCGCCAAATCGGACGCTACGATCCAGAAAGTTGAGTGGTCGCGATCGAAATATACAAATCTGTTTGAGTCGATGCGAGATCTACTCACCCCACTGGGCGGGGAACCCGACCAGTACCCTCCGGGCACCCCTCTCTTGAAAAGGTGCTCTAGCCTCGATCGGGGGTGAGGGGGTAAATCGACCTCAAGCCTATACAAAGGATAAATAAATGCCTGGTAATTTACCGAAATTTTTCGCAGAAAAAGCTACGCCGACGCTATTTGTGCCTAAAGGTGCAACACTTGAATACCCGAATATTCAAGTGTTGCTAATTGAGGATAATTTAGCTGAAGCGCGGTTATTTAAGGAAATTCTCCAGGATGCTTGGGCGACTGAGTTTGGGTTAGTTCATTTCCAGCGGTTGGGGCAAGCAATTATCGGCCTCAATTCCACTCGATTTGATATCGCGCTCCTCGATTTGACATTGCCTGATAGTGATGGGTTGGAATCTTTAGATGCACTAATCCACCATGCCCCTAGTCTACCGATCGTGGTATTAACCAATACCAATGATGATGACTTAGCCCTTGAGGCAGTGCGACATGGTGCTCAGGATTATTTAGTCAAACGGCAAGTTACTATCGATGTGTTGGTGCGCTCGATCCGATATGCGATCGAGCGCAAAGCTTCAGCAGAAGCCCTCCGTGAAGTCAATGAAACTCTAGAACGGCGTGTAGAGGAACGCACCGCCACCGTCGAAGCCATTAATGAATCACTCAGTCAGGAAATCGAGTCGCGAGAAAATATTCAAAACCGCTTGGAACTAGCCCAACAGGCGGGTAAAATCGGTACATTTGAATGGGATATTCAAGCAGATAGCGTTACTTGGTCGATCGAACTGGAAACCCTATATGGGTTAGCACCAGGTAGTTTTGGCAACAGCAACGCCAACTGGCTAGCAACTATTCATCCCGAAGATCGCCCGAAGATCCGAGCAGAATTAGAGCGGTGGCGAACCATCGCCTTTGGCGATGGTTCGCCAAATAATTCCCTCGGCACAAATAATAGTCTACTTAGTAGAGAATCACTACAACTAGGACAAGGATTAGATTTAGAGTTTCGGATCGCCGCTCCAGATCGGAATATTCACTGGATTGCTGTCAAAAGTAGTATCTTTCTCGATCGAGACGGTCATCCGACCCGCACCATCGGCATCCACATGGATATTACCGAAAAAAAACAACTCGAAGCTCAATTTTTTAGAGCGCAACGCTTGGAAAGCTTGGGCACCCTAGCTAGTGGTATCGCCCATGACTTAAATAATGTCCTCACACCGATTTTATCAGTCGCTCAACTATTACCACTGAGATTGACAGATCTCGACGATCGCACCCAAAATCTGCTCAAAATCCTCGAATCTAGTGCCCACAGAGGTGCAGATTTAATCAAACAAATTCTCTCCTTTGCCCAAGGCATCGAAGGTAAACACGTCTCGATCCAACCCGCTCATCTCCTCCTAGACATTCAAAAAATCGTCGAGCAAACCCTACCCAAATCGATCGAGATCGAGCGAGATGTTCCTGCCGATCTAGCAACGGTATCGGGCGATATGACTCAACTCCATCAGGTACTGATGAATCTCTGTATCAATGCCCGCGATGCCATGCCTCAAGGTGGTACGCTCAAGATCCAAGCGACAAATCGCTCGATCGACGATCCCTTTGTCCGCACTCATCTCAGTGCTAAAGTCGGAAATTACGTCGAGATTACCATCACCGATACCGGAACGGGAATTGCGCCCCAACTGCTCGATCGGATTTTCGATCCATTCTTTACTACCAAAGCAATCGGCACCGGAACGGGCTTAGGTTTATCAGCCGTAATCGGCATTATCAAAAGTCATGGTGGCTTTTTGGATGTCCAAAGTCAAGTAGGTCAGGGTACCCAATTTCAGATCTATTTACCCACCAGCGATGCCCCACGGCTCGACCAGAATGAGCCAGAACTACCTTCCGGTCAGCAACAGCTAATTTTGGTAGTAGATGATGAACGAGCCATTAGCGAGCTAATTAAAACCACACTAGAGACATATAATTATCGAGTCTTAATTGCTAATAATGGTGCCGAAGCGATCGAGATCTATCACCAGCAACGCGAGATCGCCAGTGTCCTGATCGATCTGATGATGCCAGTCATGGACGGACTTACCACCGTCACAGCTCTCCACCAACTCAACCCTAACTTACCTGTAGTAGCAATGAGTGGACTCAGCTCAGTTGAATCTGTAGCTCAAGCCAAACGCTTTGGCTGCCGATATTTTCTGCCCAAACCTTATACTACTCAGGATTTATTACAGGTACTTTTTAACAGCACCCGCTCGTCGCTCATGCCTTAATTCACCATTAATTTTACCGTTAATTTAAGGTGATTCGGGTCGAGCGAATAAATCTCGCTCGACC
>ENA-OFCE01000418-OFCE01000418.1-metagenomes-genome-assembly--contig:-NODE-418-length-28521-cov-3.533970_pt1 | contig 28521 bp, 21 predicted proteins | sample MGYA00153388_OFCE01 | MGnify analysis MGYA00153388 | reverse complement strand
GCCTTTCGGGGCGGTGCCATCACCGGCATGCTGGTGGTGGGCCTGGGCTTGATCGGCGTGGCCGGTTTTTACTGGTTCTTGATTGGTACGGCTCCCCATAGTGCCAACCCAATGAAAGAAGGCTTGCACACGCTCATGGGCCCGCTGATCGGCTTCGCGTTTGGCTCGTCGCTGATCTCGATCTTCGCGCGGCTCGGCGGCGGCATCTTCACCAAAGGTGCCGACGTCGGCGCTGACCTTGTTGGCAAAGTCGAAGCTGGAATCCCGGAAGACGACCCGCGCAACCCTGCCGTGATTGCGGACAACGTCGGTGACAACGTCGGCGACTGCGCTGGCATGGCCGCTGACCTGTTTGAGACGTATGCGGTGACCATCATCGCCACCATGCTGCTCGGCGCACTGTTGATGAAAGCCAACGCGGCTGCGGCGGCTGTTTACCCACTGGCGCTCGGCGCTGTGTCAATCATCGCCTCGATCATCGGTTGCTATTTCGTGAAATACAGCGGCAAGGGCAAGATCATGAACGCCCTGTACAAGGGCTTGGCCGTTGCGGCAATCCTGTCGCTCATCGCATTCTTCTTCGTCACCAACATCGTGTTTGCCGGTGTTGATAGCGTCAACACGTTGCGTCTGTTCGGTGCCTGCGTCGTCGGCATCGTGCTCACCGGCGCGCTGGTGATGATCACCGAGTACTACACCGCCACCGAGTACGCACCGGTGCGCCACGTTGCGCAGGCCTCGACCACTGGCCACGCTACCAACATCATCGCCGGTATCGGCATCTCGATGAAGTCCACTGGCTACCCTGTGATTGCCGTGTGTATCGCCATCCTCGCGTCGCATTGGCTGGCCGGTTTGTACGGCATTGCTGTGGCAGCAACGGCCATGCTGTCGATGGCCGGAATTGTGGTTGCACTTGACGCCTACGGCCCGATCACCGATAACGCCGGTGGCATTGCCGAAATGGCTGATCTGCCTAAAGAAGTGCGCGCAGTGACCGATCCGCTCGATGCCGTGGGCAACACCACCAAGGCCGTCACCAAGGGCTACGCCATTGGTTCTGCGGGCCTTGCGGCACTCGTGCTCTTCGCTGACTACACGCACGGTCTTGAGAGCCGTGGCTTACACGTTTCGTTCGATTTGTCGAACCATATGGTTATCGTCGGGTTGTTCATCGGCGGCCTGATACCGTTCCTGTTTGGCGCGATGGCGATGGAGGCCGTGGGCCGCGCCGCAGGCGCAGTGGTTGAAGAAGTTCGCCGCCAGTTCCGCGAGATCAAAGGCATCATGGACGGCACCGGCAAACCGGAATATGGCCGCGCCGTGGACATGCTGACCACCGCCGCAATCAAGGAAATGATCATCCCGTCATTGCTGCCGGTATTTGTGCCGATCCTCGTCGGCGTGTTCCTCGGCCCTGAAGCGCTGGGCGGCCTGATGATGGGTGCCATCGTCACCGGGCTGTTCGTCGCGATCTCCATGTGTACCGGCGGCGGTGCGTGGGACAACGCCAAGAAATACATTGAAGACGGCCATCATGGTGGCAAGGGCTCGGACGCGCACAAAGCGGCGGTGACCGGCGACACGGTCGGTGACCCCTACAAAGACACGGCGGGCCCTGCGATCAATCCGTTGATCAAGATCATCAACATCGTGGCGCTACTGATCGTACCGGTCGTGGCTTCGTTGCACGGTGGCAAGGCGGATGCGGGCAAAGTTGCGATGACGGCCAGCTCGCCCGTGGTCATGGTCACCGCTCCCGCTGCCGCGCCTGCTGCTTCAGCGGTTGTTGTGTCTGGCGCGCCAATCGTTGCCGCGCCTGTGGCGGTCTCCACTGACGCTGGCAGCTACACCGTCACGTCAAAAATTGACGCTGACAAGAGCACTGGCTTGATGAAAGTCTATTTCGCCAACGCGTCGTCTGCGCTGCCTGCCGGTGCTGACAAAGGCGTGGCGGAACTGGTTGCTGCGTTCAACGCAAAGCCTGCGGGCAAACTCACGCTTAGCGGCTACGTTGATCCAAGCGGTGATGCTGCGAAAAATGCAGAACTCGCCAAACTGCGTGCCTTTGCCGTTCGCGACGCGCTGAAAGCAGCGGGCGTTGCCGAAGACAAGATCGAGCTTAAAAAGCCCGAAGATGTGACAACGGGCGCAACGTCTGCTGTTGAAGGCCGTCGCGTTGAAGTTAGCCTGCAATAGCTCGCAACTTCATCGATGAAAAAGCCACCTTCGGGTGGCTTTTTTTATTGGGTTTGGCCGTCGGTGGGAGCGGTGGAACGCCTGCTACGGAGCGACCGTACGAAACCCCGTGAACACATCGCTGCGATGCGGCAAAAAATAATTGCGGTAGCTCGTGTGATGCATGATGTCTAGCGTCGCGTACGAGCCGCCGCGCAGCACGCGATGTTTGCCATCAAACCACGGAGCGGAGTATTCGCGATAACAGTCGGGCTTGAACCCGGGGTAGGGCGCGAACGTTGACACGGTCCATTCCCAAACGTTGCCACCCCAAGCAATCCGCCCGTCCGCGGCTGCGGTCTGCCACTCAAATTCTGTGGGCAACCGAACGCTCGCCCAAGCGCAGTAGGCATCGGCCTGAAGCGCGCTGACATGAATCACCGGTTCATCTGGCGCGAGATCAATCCATGTGTCGAAGCGCCGTTGTTGCCAGCCGTTCGCGCTGTTTCGCCAAAAATTCGGGTGTGATTTTGCCAGCGTATCTTCGTATATTTCCGACTCGATAAAGCGCGCAAACGCCGCGTTGCTGACCGGCTCACTCGCAATGTTGCAGGCGGGGATAACCTGCGCCCATGGCTCACGTTCGTTGTCAAAACTAAAGCCGGTTGTCGCAACGCCGTGATGCGCAGAACGCGCCCAGGAAACAACTCTACAAGGAGCGTCCAACACCCACGCAGGTCGTGTCCAGCCGAGCGTCTGCGCGGCCCACGCTACCGCCTCCAGATGCATCGCCTCATGAAACATCACCAACCGAAACGGATACAAGCCCGCGTCCGTGTCGTCCACGCGATCCAGTGCCGCCAGCGTCAGCGCCAGCGAGCGATCAAGATAATCCAGCGTAGTTGCACGCGTGAGTGGCAGCAAGTGCCAGCGTGCGGGGTGAGCGAGTAAGTTCGAGTTAAGAAACGCGTCGCAATTGATCCATACAGAATCACGATCAGCCCGCGTCTCGCCATCGGCCGTGTTGTACGCATTACGCACACACCACCACTCGGCAAACCATGCCACGTGGGCGGCCTCCCACAACGGTGGGTTAATGGTCGTCATGACGGTTGGCGCGAGTTGCGCATCGCTGAGTGTGCTCACAAAGTCGCGCAGGAATACACGCAGCCGCAGGAGTTGCGCGGAAATCTCAGCACGGTTGAAGCACCGGGCGCGCAATCCGACGTCTAGCATGGCTGTGTGCGATAGTTGTTGCATGAAACCCAGTGTCGTCATTGTTTCGCCCGCCAACGCCAAAGCCAACAACGGTAATTGGCACACGGCGGCTCGGTGGGCGCGGTTTCTATCCCGTGATTATGCGGTGAACGTGGTGCAGCAGTGGGCGGTAAAGGACGCTTTAAAGGCAAAACTGCCCGACGTCATGCTCGCTCTGCACGCGCGGAGGTCAGCCGAGTCGATGGCGCAATTTCGGCAAGTGCGTGTTGAAGGCGGGCTGATCCTCGCGCTGACCGGCACCGATGTGTACAGCGATATTCACACTGACGAGGCTGCGCAGCGCTCATTGCACCTGGCTGATCGGCTGATCGTGCTGCAACCGAACGCGATTGCCGAGCTGCCCGAAATGTATCGGCAAAAATGCGACATCGTCTACCAATCGGCGGCAACACTCAAACCCGGCGCGCGCTCGATCAGGCATTTCGACGTGGTGCAAGTCGGCCACCTGCGCCACGAAAAAGACCCGTTCACTCCGATCACGGCACTCAGGCAGCTTGCCGCCGCAAGCCGCATTCGCCTGACGCAAATCGGCACCGCACTCGACAGCCATCATGCCGACACCATGGCCGCCGTGCTGCGCGATGAACCACGGTTGCGCTGGCTCGGTGGCCTCACCCGCAGCCAGACGCGGCAGCGCATCAAGCGCGCACATCTGCTGGTGATCGCAAGCATTATGGAAGGTGGGGCTAACGTCGTCGTGGAGGCCATCACATCAGGCACCCCCGTCATCGCCAGTCACATCAGTGGCAACATTGGCATGCTGGGCGAGGACTATCCGGGGTATTTTCCGTTTGGCGATGCGGCGGCTTGCGCTGCGCTGATGCAGCGCGCGGAGTCCGACGCGCGTTTCATGAAGCAATTGATTGCGGCCCGTGCAAAGCGGGCGAACTTGTTTGCGCCGGAGCGGGAAGCCACCGCAATTCGGGCGGTGGTCGAGCGCGTGTGATGCCTGTCGAAAAAGCTACTCATCGGCTTGCTTCAAAACTTCTGCGATGAGCGTCTCCGAAACGCGATAACGCGCGAGTACAAGCGCATCAAGGCAGGGACGGATGGTCGCGACATGCCCCGCTCGCTTGCGTTGCAACAGCACGCCAAGCACGCCGATCACCGACAGTCCCAGGCGTTTCGCGACAGCGCGACCCAGCAGATCGTCCATCAGCACGCCGCAATGCAGCGATTGCGCGAGTGCGATGGCTTGCGCTTCACCGGCGTCGATTTCGACGCAGAGACGTTGCACGAGCGGATCGACACTGTCGTCGTGAATCGTCGCGTGTGCATCAGCAAATGCGCGCACCGCCGCTGCGCCCGGCATCGCCCTGTTGCCCGCAGCTTCTCGCAACACGTAGGCGGGCATGTGAACCTCGGCGAAGAGCGCGAACAGCAGCGTCAGTTGCTCAATTTTGGCGAGTGCGATCAGCGGCCCGGCATCGGCGACGATGATCGCTTTCATTGTGAGTTTACGGTGCGTTCAGGGCGAAAACTGCGCCAGTTCTTCCGCGAGATCACTGGCCGGATAGTTCACCACCGGGATGCCGAGGCCGCTAACCAGTTCCGTAAATTCCAGCTGCGGCATGCGCGCCACGCGTGCGGCCATGCCAGTCGATAGGTTGCCCGCCTTGAACAGGTTGACGGCAAGCGCGACATGAATGCCGGACTCCACCACGACTTTGTCAAACGGCACGCTGACCATCAGCGGCTGCCCGTGTTTGGTGATGAGGGAAACGTTGCCAGACTCCGCCTCGCGGCTCAGCTCGCCAGAGCGGTCGCGCAGGTCGCGGATGGTGAAGGTGTGCATGGGATTCTTCGGGCGGAGTGGTCATTTGCGTCAAGGCTTAAATTGTACCCACATATCGCGGATTAATTTTCAGAGCAGCACCTCGGGCACTCGCCTCCGTTTTGCGGGTGAACCTTCGAGCTAGAGACAGGTTTTGAGCGCTATTCGACCCGATATCGGCTACATTCCACAGCGTTGGGAGACAAAATTGGGGTTCATCCGTGAGTTGACTCGGTCATCCTATATCTCTCGATCCCTAATTCGGCTGACTAAGTTTGTGCGAACACAGGATTCTCGATTGCATCCAACGTATGTCCGGCGTAGCTGAGTCGTCCAATCGGCGACAGTAATCGTAGTCATGTCCAGCCAATTCAACACACCTTCGTTTAGCCTTCATATCGAAGGCCTCGATCCAGGCGCGCACTCCGCGCCTGCGGTCGTACTAGTCCAGATATTGGAAAACGCCCAGCGTGCGTTCGAGCTGATTGGCATTCATGCCGAAGGCCGCGAGATCAAGGCGCGTGCACGCATCCCTGCCGGCACCAGCAAACGCTTTCAGTTGGTATGCCACCTGCCGCAGGCGGGCAGTTACGCCTTGCCGATCACGGTCGGCGGCGCGCATGATCTGCTTGCCCCCGAAGCCGCGCACAAGGCGTTCGACATTTTTCGGCGGCTCGTGGAGTCAGTCACGCAGCGCAATGTTGACGCGGTCAATCGAGCACTGCCAGACGCAAGCATTCGCCGCCGTGTACTTGAAGCAATCAAAGGGATGGCACCCCCTGCCGGCGCGGCTTGGCGTTTGCGTCTGCATGACGCCGCGAATGTCACGTTCGCGGATTTTGACAACGAGACCGTTTCGTTCGTGCAGAGCACCATTGTGCCGCCCGAGGAGCGCGAGGCGTCCACCGTGGTCACGGGTGAACTCACACGCATTGACTTTGGTGCGCGCAAATTTACGATTATTTATCCGCCGAATAACGTTGAGCTCGAATGCATTTACGATGATGCGGTGGAAGAGCTGCTGATCGAACGGCGCCGTGATCTGGTGCAGGTGACGGGCCGCGTTGTGCTTGATGAACAGGGCAACCCCAAACGCATCATCGACGTTAACGATATTCGCGATCTTGACCTGTCTGCGCTCACCATCGAGACGGTGCAATTTGAAGGACACGTCCTGAAGGCCAACGCGTCGATCACGCTTGAGCCCAGCGCCGACGACAGCAAACAGTTTTTGTGCATAGAGCATGCCGCACTTGGCATCAATGTCTTCGCGCCCACGCGAGAGGCGTTGCTCGCTGAGATCCAGGTTCAGATTCGTATGCTGTGGGCTGAATATGCGCTGGCGGATGACGCCACGTTGGATGCCGTAGCGCGCCAGCTTAAGCGTTCCTTGCTGGCTGCTTTCAGCGAGGTAGGCAATGCCGCGTAAGCAGAGCGAAGTTGAGAAGAGCCTGACGACCAAAGGCTTCCGCTCGAAGGAAGGCGATCACAACTATTTTCACTACTACTCGAAGGCTGGCAAGAAAACCATTGTCTTCACCAAGACCAGCCACGGCGCACGTGAAATCGCCGACAGTCTGCTGGCACTCATGGCGAAGCAGTGCAAGCTGAGCCGCGCCGATTTTGACCGCCTAATCGAATGTCCACTGGATCGTGAGACCTACGAAGGCAAACTCGTTGAACAAAGCGTCATGGCTGGCAGCGTGTAGTGGCAGGTTCATATGCTGTTTGCAAACAGCATATGAAGTGGCCCGATGGGTCGCATGCAACAAGCTTGAATCCGTAGCAGCATTCCGCTGAAATCCTTATTGCATTGGGGCTAACGGGCGAAAATAGCTTAAGTCGAGAATTATCAAAATTAGCGCTAAGCCCATATTAAATGCGGCTTTCAATTAAATGCTATTAACTACGACGACAAGGAAAAAACGACGACGCTTCCGCGGGACGTACAAATCGTCGCAGCCTCAAGCCGTGACAGCGCCCTGTTGTTTCGCCTTAATCCGCAGCGCGATTTCCCGTTTGCTCTGCTTCAGCAACACGATTTCGGATGGTGTCAGCATCCCGGGTGCGTTCGAGATAGCGAGCTTCTGATTGAGTAAGGCAGTCGAAGCTGTGACCGAACCGCTCGTTCCACCAGATTTCAAGTTCTTTTCCATGTTTGGCTCTCAGTAAAGCGAGTTGTTCGGCTGTTGGCGCAAGCGCCGCAGAGTGAGGTTTTCCGGTCAAGGCGGTAGCAGCAATCACACGACCACCCGTAGCCTCAATATCCCCTCGCGTGCTTCCCTGATGGTGCGTCACTCAGTAAGTCGATAGTAGGACGGGTGAATTGTTAACCACGGTCAAGCATTGGCCTGGTTCAAGGGCAGAAAAATTCACGCCACGCTTTGACTTAAACATGTTGTTAAGTACCGCATTTGCGGTTGAATTGGTTCTGAAACAAACTGGCAGTCCTATTTGCTGCATGAAATCGTCAGATTGGCCGTCGTAGTCATCGGGGCTTTGGGAAGCGAGCAGTACTGCAAGCCCTTTCGAGCGGTGCGTACGAACTAAGTTGCTCAATCCAGCATGCCGTGCGGCTAGGAGCGGTCGAGCTTCGTCAATCGCCAGTATGAGCCGCAAAGCTCGATTTCCGTCCGCATCCAAAGGTGCCTCTGGCAACGACTTCAAATACCGATCCAGGGCATCGAAGAGCAGAAAAACAGTTAAGCGACGCGTGTCTTCCGAAGCACCGCCAAACGTTAACAACCAGCTCTTTGAGAAGAACTCGTCCGGGCCCAATTGTGGCTGCGTCAACGTGTAGAAATTGATCGTCTTTAAGATCGCGATCACGCGATCTTCTTTAATTCCTTCCATTTCGTAGTGAGCCACTACGGCGCTCTGCACGTCGGCTAGTGTCACATCCTTTTTTCGCTCCAGGAGCGGGCGTAACGCTTCAACCACGCGAGGCTTCTGATTCGCGGTCAACCCGCCTTCCGTCAGCGCTCGATCTAACGACTCTGCGAAAGCCACCGCAGCATCACGGGCCATATCGCCACTGGTATGACAATCATAAAAGATGTCGAGCGGCATTGGTTGACTCGGCACTTTTCTCACTTCGAGCCCAAGTGAAGTCAGTTCGGTGTTGTCCGCTAGCTCGTCTTTTGCAGCATCGATTAACAATATCGGCACTTGGGCTTGTTGCCGTACCTGCTTTAAGAAACTTAGCATTGCGAAAGTCTTGCCAGAACCGGCCTGCCCCATGATGGCGACATTTGGCGAATAGCCGCGACCGTTGATTCGCCAGGATTCTGTCTCGCTTGAACCTACGCGGACTCCGAGTCTTAAGGTAATCGGAATGGCCGCTGCGAAAGTTAGGCGCGGCATGGCGCTCCCGCTCGCGAATCGACCACTACCAACCTCCTCCGGCAATGCGGCTCGTCGCGCTAACGCTTGCACAAACGCGTCGAAGTCTTCGTTTGACGTCACCCAATCTTCACGCAGTAGGACGCAGCCTCGGTGCCAATGATCCCGAGCGCAAGTCTGCATCGAGTGCAACGAGACTTTCATATCGTGCTGCAACGCGTGTTCGCACAAAAGGCCAAGCCATGGCAGGTGATCTCGCTCATCCGAACCAAAAAGGAAATGGCCTTTTAGGCCGCTCCCGCGCGCATCAGGTGCCGGTCCCGGCGCACCTCCTTCGCCGAGCGACCGCCCAATGGCGAGTCGTGCCATTCGATACTGCTCCGCGAGCCCCAACAACGGTGAAAACTCTTTGAAAAAGGCGCGAGTCTCGCTGCTCGATACAAAGTTTGCAAGTAGCACTTCGTTGACGTTCATGGTTACGAAGACTTATTCAAAGTAGGTGTCGGCGATTGGCGTAGTGCGGTAGTAGCCGCCTGGTTGCAGTTGCGTATCCAGCAGATATTTCTTTGCAATGAACGGCTCTAGTTGTCGCGCGATTGCGGGAGTGATTTCACGATCTTGTGAAAGCACAATAATTTGCCGATCAGGATCTGCGCGCCAAAAACGCAACACGCGATCAACGTGAGCGCTTGCTAGTCGCGACAGAGGGGTGTCGATGACGAGTGGAATGCTGTACCCCGATAAGTCGCCCAACCCTGCGATCAATGCCGTCGCAAAAACCTGCTGCTCTCCCGCCGACAAATCAAGTGTCAAAGAGCGATGGTCAGCACCGAAAATCCGTACTTCGCCTGCCTGCGTGATTTCAATATCTTCGATCCACCGGCGTTCAGCCAATTCGTGAAAACGCTTGGTCACCGCCCTCGCCAAAGACTTGGTTTTCAACGCAAATAGTGCAGGCAGGAGCTCGCCGACCAAATCGATAACTTTCGAGGCTTTTCGCGCGCTGGACTGTTGGGGTTCAAGTTCCAGGAATCGCTTGTTCTCCTTTTCATATGCGGCGCGCTCGTTCTGTACTTTCTTCTCGAGTGATTCGATCTCGCGCTCGAGACCACCAAACTCCTTGTTTAGCGTATCCACTCGTGCCTGAGTATCACGTAGATCCTCGTTTGCAGCTTTCAGTGTTCCATCATCAGTTACAGCTTGCAGCTGAATGCGCCGACTAGTCAGGCGACGAATTTTGTCTGCAGCGGACGAGCGGAGTTGAAGGAGTTCGCGTAGCGTCGCGGCACCGACTGAGTGCTCACCTAAATCGTGCGCCAACCGCTCTCGCTGCGACGCAGATAGGAAGTCGAGTTCTACCTTTGAGGCGCAGCCTGCCGGTTGAGGCCAGAAGAGTCCTTCCCATGCTGTTTGGACAGCTTCAATCACGGCCAATAGTTCGTCGGCTGGCATAACCGAAAAAGGCTCGGCCGCGATGAGTCGGTCAGAAAATCGCTCCCGATCTGGTTCGAGCTGAGTACGACGGTTTTGCCATTCAGCAAGCGTGGCCTCGCCGCCAAGACGCGCTTTGAGCGACATCGTTAGATCAGCGGGAAGTAGGCTGCGTGCGAGCTCGTCACCGAGTGCGGATGCCATCTTCGCGCTCGCGTCATCCAGCGCCCTTCGTTGCTCGCTCTCTTCAACCAAGATATCAGCGACCGTTGCGCTGTTCCTATCGCCCGCACCGAGACTCATTAATCGATTTTGTAGTTCGGCACGTTTAGTATTTTCCTGATCTCTATCGAAAACGACGTTTTGAAAGCGCGCCTTCGCATCTCGGAGTTCCGTTTCATCCTTTTGAATCGATCCGAGCTGTCGGTCAAGGGCTGCACGATCAGTTTGCGTTCCGCCTGACCGGCGAACAGCTTGGTACTGTTCTAGTCGCTCAGCGACTCTGCGTAGGTGAATCACTCCCAGTAAACTTTCCATTCCCTGCTTGATGGTGCCTTTACGGTCGTTTTCAACCAGATTCTTGACGGCCTCACCGTCGAAGAAGAAGAAAGGTGCAAGATGGGCTGGTACAACGTGCTCGTAGAGGATGTTTGACAACTTTTCGATTGGCATGGGTTTCGGTACGCCATCTCTTACCTCAGTAAGGAACGCTTCGGTTCCGTCATACGTACCGTTTGACTTGAAAAACCAAACACGTTTCACCACGAATGAATAGTCTGGTACTACGCCGAACCGTATGCCTATCGACATTTGCGCCGGGCGCGCAGAATTTCCTGTTCCGTGTAATGCGTTCTTTATAAATGCCGCATAGCTCTTCTCACTCAGTCCTGCTCGCGCAAGGTGGTAGCTGGCATCTTCGCCGAAAAAGCAGAGGTAAATGGCTTCCAACAATGTGGTCTTTCCATGACCATTTGCGCCACCAATCAACATAATGTTGCGCCCGTCGCATGGGGCTGGAAAACTGAAGTGGGCTTTTTCGTATGACTTAAAGTTTTGCAGATCGATTGTTTCCAGCCACATCCTTATGCCATCCTTGCAAGAGCGTCGTCAAATTCTTCGTAGATGCCGTGCTTACGCCCCATGTGTTGATACTCGCGCTCGATGCGAACCAGTTCGCGCAATATGTCTGGGTCGACGCCATGTTTAGTGCAGATACTTGTTAACACTGCTTGTGCCTCGGGCTCGCTCCAAAGTGGCAAGTCTTTCGTAAAGTCATGCTGCATCGGCTAAAGTTCCGTGTTCTGTGAGTAAGTCTTGCGACCAAATTTGCTGGATTCGATCAAGCTCGGCTGGGGTTACGAGTTCGGTGCCAAACGCCTGTTGAGTCTGGAGCAGGCGATCAAGAATCATGCGCCGCGCATTGACAGTAAAGGGGCCGGGGATGTGTTTGCCCCCTGGGTTGAAGGTGAGCACGCCGTTTCGCCTAATACTTGAGCGCATGGCCGGCTCGTTCCGGATGCTCTTCAGCCAATCTCGAAAATCCAGTAGCGGCATAAATTCATGCTTGCCGATGTCAACGAAGCCTTGCAAACTTTTGTCTTTTTCGACAACAGTACAAGTCCAGCATCCGAAGCGACTAGAGTTGGTGCCACAGCCCGGCGCATCGTCGGCAGACATCACCACCGGGCATTCACCACCCGAAGCCTCGCGGTAGAGCGTGATCAGGGCAGTGTGACTACCGCCCCACGACGGGGACTTCGATGCCAGCATTTCCCACACTTGGTCAGTTGATACGTTCATGATGGGGCGATAAACCCAAGCGCCTAGCAAAGAGTCATGCCGTGTGAACGTGTTGGGGTTGTCTTCACCTCGCTTGTCGATACTTTGTCGCCGCGTTGCGCTCTCATCTCGTCGCACACCAAGCACAATCACGACCGCGCCGTTTTGATTTACTGACTCGACCACGTAGTTGCTGGTGGGCGTAATCTTTAGACGATCAGTGCACCATCGCATAGTTCGATTTGGGCTTGGATAGCCGCGACCAATCAAATTCACCCAAAACGATTGATCGACGGTTGGCTGAGTGGTAACCACGGTGATGGGCAAATTTAGTACGCGTGCGGCTTCAGCTATTTCGCTCTGCACCACTCGCAGATGGCCCATCACCAAAGGGCTTTCAACCAGAGTGTCGTTCGACACAATGTGAATCGGTCGGGTGCGCCGACTTGGTGAAGTCTCGAGAAGCGCCTGAAACACAATGTCAGCAAGGATTGTGCTGTCTTTCCCTCCCGAAAACGCGACTATCCATGGTGCGGAAGTGGCCTCGTCGGCATAAGCTGCAGCAACATCGCTGACGAGGGCAGAAAATGCTTTAAGCGGGTCAAATGCGCATTCCGGTACGACGATGGTCATAGAAGCAGTCAAAGAATCTCCACCGATTGTAGAAGCAAACTCCGTAGATGCAAATGCGGCGTAATCGCATGCTTGCCGGGTGTCCGCTCCGCTCACTCGTCCTGCGCCTCTTCCGCCAAAGCCTTCGCTGCGGCAGGTGCTCGCGTACAACTTGCGATCACTCCGCTTTCAAAGAGGACTCAGCCAGGAGGCGCTCGCACTATTGTGTGATCTTGACCGAACGTACGTGAGCGCGGTAGAGCGCTGCGCGTGGAACGTGTCGTTGGCGAACATTGAGCGTCTTGCCACGCAGTTAGGTGTACCGCCTTGGCAGTTGCTGCATCCGACTCAAGGGACGCACATAGCAACGGTTGAGGGTCAGCAGCACTCGGAATAGTCTATGCAGGCTTCGCTTGGATCTCACGCCATAATTGACGTAGATGTCAACTCGACAAAAAAATGCAGCATCAAGGAGCCGCCATGTCCACATTTAAAGCCTATCTAACCACCCAAGAAGGCAAAACCTCAAAGACCGAACTCGTCGATTTTTCGGTCGATCAACTGGATGCGGGTGAGGTGTTGATTAACGTTGATTATTCGACGGTGAATTACAAAGACGCGTTGTCGGCAACGGGCACCGGGCGGATCATTCGGCGCTTTCCGTGCATTGGCGGCATTGATCTGGCGGGCACGGTGGAATCATCTACCGACGCCGCTTTCAAGCCCGGTGACAAGGTGATTGCGCATTCGTATGACGTGGGTGTCGCGCATCACGGTGGCTATGCGCAGAAGGCGCGAATACCTGCGGCGTGGCTTGTTCCTGTTCCGCAAAACATGACGACGTTTGACGCAATGACTTACGGCACGGCGGGTTTCACGGCTGCGCAGGCCGTGCATCGCATGCAGCATGACGGGCTGCATCCTGCGATGGGGCCGGTGCTGGTGAACGGCGCGACCGGCGGCGTTGGCATGGTGGCGATTGAGATTCTGGCGAAGCTCGGCTATGACGTGGTGGCGGTGACGGGCAAGGAAAAAGACGTGGATTTGCTCAAGGCCATTGGCGCAAAAGAGGTGTTGATTCGCGGACAGTTTGAGATGACGGAGAAGCCGCTGGGTGCCGAAACTTACGCAGGCGCGGTGGACAATCTCGGCGGCGAGCAGTTGTCTTGGTTGACCCGCGTGATGAAGGTGGGCGGGGTGATCGCGAGCATTGGTTTGGCGCAGGGCTGGGAGGTGAAAACGACCGTGATGCCGTTCATCCTGCGCGGCGTTTCGCTGTTGGGCATTGATAGCGTCAATTGCCCGATGACGCTGCGCCGTGAACTGTGGGCGAAGCTCGCCAACGAGTGGAAATGCGAGCAGCTCGCCTCGCATTGCCGCACGGTTTCGTTTGAAGCATTGCCGTCGGTGTTTGATGCGTACGTGAAGGGCGCGGTGACCGGGCGGACGGTGGTGAAAATTGGGTGATGTTGGGTTTGTTCGGAAAACGACTTGCGCGCGAAAATTTTTCTGCGGCCGTGCTGAAATCGCCGAGCCTTTCCGATGCAGGCGTATGGATCACTGTGCGGTGACGATTTATTTTTGTTCACTGCTGTGTGGCCCGACGAGCGAAGTTTTCATGTTGAGGAGCGCTGCTCAAGCACGTGGCGGAAGTCGGATGGCTCGGCGCAGCACTAGTACACCGTTTCACTAAAACCAAGACATGAAATCGCGTCTTTTTCCGCCATGCTGCGTTGCAAAATCTTGCCGTACTTCAGTACGGCTGCGCTTTCGCGCCTTGCCTGACGAAAAAATCCATCAATTTCATTAGTCTCGGTTTTAGTGAAACGATGTACTAGCTGTGATTGCTGCCGGAAAATTGCCAAGACGCACACCGCATCTTGTGATGCCGAAACGGTGATTTACGCGCTTTTAAGAAATACATCTTTTTCGATAAAGCGCCGCTACACTTGGCCAAAGCGCGGTATTGGTGAAATCTCGACTTTTGCACAAAACAGCCATTAGCCCCTGTGTAGAATCGCTTACAGCCCAAAGCTGCGGACAGAAAAAATCTAACCTGGCTGGCGCGCTGACGCCACCGCTCTCGCCAATCCGTCGTACTTGCTGTCGCCTAAAACCGCCCTAGCCAAGCCAAACGCCCGCGACACTGCCACAGCGCTGACTCTGCGGAATTGCCCGGTTCGGTCGCGCTCTTTGGCGTTGCCTGATCGCGTGTTGCCAGCGGCCTGCACCACGCCATTACCGACAATGCGGGAGGCGAGCCAGCCGAGGGCCGTGCGAGCGAGGGGCTCGATCTCACGGCGCATGTCAGCGGTGGCCGCATGGTCGTAGTAGCGCAGCAAATAAACGAGCGCCTCCGCCTGAAAGCTCACGTCAAACCCGCCTGCCTCGGAAAAGTAGCCCGACGGATGCAGCTTTGACAGCCCAACGCGCACCATGTCTTCGCCTGCCAACGCGAGCGCCGGGTTGCCAGTGACGCGCGCCGTTGCGCCGAGTGCGTAGCCAGTGAGCAGGTAGCGCGACGAATATTTATCGTGCTGAACCGACGCTGCCTTGGTGCGGTTGACGTCCGCCAGCCACAGCGCGGCGCGCTCAAGCTTGGGGCGAATCTTCTCGATGCGCTGCGCGTAATTTCGCGCATAGCCCGTGGTTTCGAGCAACCAAATCGAGTGAGCGGTGGCTGCGACAAAGTAGCTCGCGCCGAGGTAGGTGTCTTTGCCTAGAAATCCACCGTCGCCGCTTTGTTGCGCAAATCCCCATTCAAGTGCCAGCATGCCCGCGTTGATCAAATCGTCGCGATTGCGATTGACGCCCGCGCCGACGACGGTGTCGGCAAAGCGCTGCTCTTCAATAAACCAGTCACCGTTCTTGCGCGCTGCCGCTTCCCAACCGCGATTGACACCCATTGCGCCCGAGCGCTCCACTTGGCGCAACAACACGTCGGCATTGCGGTAGAACGTGTCGGTGAGCAACGCGCTGCGTTCGTATGCTGCGTCGAGTCCAGCGCCCGCAGCGCGCCATTCGCGCACGGGTGCGGCGGTTGTTGGTGGCATGCTGGGTGGTGTCGGCGCAACTGTTACGGCGGGGTAGTCAATGCCGCGTGGCGGTGGCGTGCGAGTGGCGCAGCCGGTGAGCGCTATTAGCGAGACGCAGAGGCCGACACGGAGAGAAAACATGCGCACGAACTGCCTCAAGCCTTAGACGCGGGGCGATTCGACGTGTTGTCCTTTTTGGTACCTTTGGCAGCCGCTTTCGGGCCCGATTTTTGCGACTTTTTGGCTTTGATGCCGCCGCGTTTGGGCTCGCCCTTTGCATCGGTAGCGGTCTTCTTTTTCTTGGCGACTGTGCGCTTCTTGATCGGCGTGGTGCCGACCTCCACCGTCGCAGGTCGCGTCGTCTCGCGCTTGTATCGATCATCGAGGCGCTTATCGACATACGCGGTGTCTTTGCGAATTTGCTCACCCGCTGCTTTGCCAGCGGCCTTCTGCTGCGCTGTTTCCTGAGTCGGCGCAACGGCCTTTGCCGCCGGTCCCGGTGCGCAGGCGATGTCGCTGTAGACGACTTTACCGTTGACCTCGCAGCGAAACGCGTTTTGCGCCGCGACTGATGTAGACAGTACGGCGAGAGTCAGTGCCGCCGTTAGTAGAAAAGTGTGTCCCATCGATCACTCCGCATAAAAGGCTAATCCTCGTATTTTGCCGCGCAAAACGCAACTCCGTCACTTTGCCAGTCTGCGGTCAGCGTCGTGCGCGACAAAACGCTCTCGGTCAAGTAGCGATGATTGATCGTCGTTTTGTTAAACAGTCGAATGACTTTTACCGTATCGGCGGGGCAGAACGGGGCTGGGGTTGGCGGCACCAGCGTTTGCAGTTGGATCAGGGTCTGCGCGCGCATCGGCACGCCCTCGTCGCGCGCCCAAGGCTGACCGCGCACGAGCGCGCAATCGCTGCGCGACGCGCTGTGAAAATGGGTGTTGATAGAAGCATTGTCAAAGGCCCAAAACCGGCACACGTCAACGCCCACCGGCGAGGCAATTCGATGCGTGGCGAAACGTTGCCCGGTGCGCCGCCATACCGCGGGCACGCTGTCCAAAATCGCGACTTCGTCCGGGCGTCCGGTCATAAAGTATTTTTTCGACGCGGCCGTGTAGAACTCCACCACTTCGAGCTCGTCGCGCGAGCCCCAAGCCAACGTCTTGCGAATTTTCACCTTGTCATCTGCGCCACCTGGGACGTTGGCAATGGCGTCGAAGGCGATGCGATCCGCCTGATCGCGTGACAAATGCGCATTAAAAAACAAGAACGTCCAGCCGAATACTTCCGGCGCCTCTTGCAGACGAAATCCGTGCGGCATGCCCTCGATGGTCACAAAGTATTTAGAGCCGCCGAGCGCCTCGATCATCTGCGAGGTGCGGCTGATGGGAGCCACCACGTCAGCGGTGCCGCCAATGCCCAGATACGGCACCCGCACCGACCGCACACCACTATTGCTGTCGCCGAACGCGGGTAAAAAATTCTGCCCCGAATAGGGCACATAACCGACCACCGCCTTGTAGCGATTGTCGCGCACAATCACCCGCTCGGCACCGCCCCAACTGGCGGTAATTTTCGCGCCCTGCACCAGCATCATCGCCATGCCGCCCAGTGACGCGCCAAAACCGACGATGCGATCCTGATCGATGCGGCTGCTGTATTCCGCTTTGCTCAAAAAGTAATCGAGGCCCTGCTTCAAACCGAGCGGACGAATCGATTCCATCTCTGCGATTTCGGCGTATTTGGTCAGCACGTAAAACGCGTCGCCCACCGTGTCAATTTGAATGCGCGAATAGCGCGCGTCGGCATGAAATGGCGCGAACACCACATAGCCTTCAGCGGCCAAACGCGCGGCCACCTGCACGTAGTCGTCACCCAGCGGTGATCCAGCGAGACCGTGGCTCATCACGATCAGCGGCCATTTGCCGTCGGTCAGATCAGGGTTGGTGCCGATCAACGGTGCCTCGGCACCGCGCTGCATCTTGGGCACCTTGATGCCCGAGGGCAGCACGTAATCTGCGCGCGTGTTGACCGCTGTCGTCGGGTAACAGGCGAGGGCGGCGTACGGGAGCTGTTTGCCACCCTGCTTCGCGAACACGTCAATCTCGCTTGCCTTAGGCACCGCGACGTTATAGGTCAACGCGTTGGCCGGACTCACCAGCAATTCGGTGACGTAGTGCGAGCCGTCCGAGAGGGGATTGCCTTCCCAATAATCGGACGCCGCAGCGCCAGCTTTGACTCGCGTAAAGTCTTGTTCAATGTTGCTACAGGCTACCGGGTACTTGCCGTTCACCGACGGCGTAATACCGCCGCTGGCGTAGGCGGTGCCCAGCAACAATGCAGGCGCGATGAAGGTAATCAGCGCGCGACCAAAGGGAGAGAAAATTGATGGTTTCATAAACGAAGTTTGCAGGTTACCAAACACCTGAAATGTCGGCAAACGCCGACACCGCGTGTCAGCCAGTTCCGACAACGATTGATAAACGCACTTCGCTGACAGAACACGCGCAGGGCGGTCGAATCGAAGGCGAAAAAAAACGGGGCGATTCGGCCCTGTTTTTTCGTCTCGCCAGTGCCGCCGTTCGGGCAGCACTAGCGATGTTCACTGCTGTCTCAGGCAGGTCGACGCCCATGCAGACGATAGCCGCCTGCGAGCAGTAGCAGCAGCGCAAGTAAAGCGATCACCGCGTCTGAAAGCGTGTGTACCGGCAACGCGGCGACCGAAAATATGGCCGCTCCGCTGGCGAGCGTGGACTCGTTGCTGCCGCTCAGATCGCCGTCGAAAGCAACCGTTGCGTTGTTGACGATGATTGAGCCCGGCGCAAACCGATTGATGAGCGCGTTGATCGTGATCACCACGTTACCGCTCGCTGCAACGCTTCCGTTCCAGGTGACGGTGTTGCCCACGATGGTTGCCACGGCCGTGCCCGATGTCGCGCTGGCGCTGACCAGCGTGAGTGTGGCTGGTAGCACATCGCTGACTTCGCTGCCAGCACTGTCAGGTGCGGCAGCGTTGCCCGTATTGTTAAGCGTAATGGTGTAGACCACCGATCCGCCCAGCGAGGGATTCGGCGCGCTTCCCGTCTTGCTCGCAGTGACGCGTGCAAAGCGCACCACAAACGGGGTCGGGTCGGCGCGACCGTTGACCGCAGGGTCATCGGTGGCAACTGATGACTCATTGGTGCCATTTCTGTCGGCGTCAAAGTTTGCGGTGCCTTGATTGCTAATAGTGGCGCCCTCGGTGCCCGCTTTAACCGTCGCCGTTATGGTGATGGTGATGCTGCTGTTTGCGGCAATGGCACCGTTCCAGGCTACGGCATTGTTGGCAAGGGTGGCCACCGCCGTGCCGCTGCTGGCGTTCGCGCTGACCAGCGTCAAGCTCGCCGGCAGCACATCAACCAACTCATTGCCAGGGTTGTCTTGTTGTTGCGTGCTCGAGCTGTTGGCCAGCGTGACGGTGTAGGTCACGGTTGAGCCAACGGCGAAGGTCGTGCCGCTCACCGTCTTGGTCGTGGTGACTGCCGCAGGCGAGATCACGGTGACGGAGGCTGCCTGTAGGGTGGTCACGGCGTTATCGGCCGTGGTCACCGCAGTCAGCGTTAATGTGCCGCTGTTGGCAGGTGCTGTCAGCGACAGGGTCAGCGTGACCGCGGCACCACCGGCAAGGCTCGGAATGCTCCACACACCGGTTGCGTTGTTGACGCTACCACTGCTCGGGTTCGATGCTGAAATCGCAGCAGCGGGTGAGCGGTTTAGTGCGACTGCCACATTAAACAGCGTGTCGATCCCCGAGTTGCGCACCGTGACGGTGAACCCCGACGTGCCGTTAACCAGCACTGGGCTCGCCGTGGTGCGCACGTTGCTGACCGCGAGCGTTGACTGTGCTGCCACGTTGATGTTGGATGTGGCGGCATCGTTGGCCGGGTTGGTGTCACTCACGCCGGTTGACGAAATTTGCGATCTCACTGTAATCGCGCCACTTCCGGTCACGTTTGCCACGATGCTTAAGCTGCTTGAGCCTGCGGCGCTCAGGTTGCCAATCGTCCATGCCCCCGTGGCGGGAACGTACGCCCCGGCACCGTTGTCCGACACGTAAGCCATCCCAGCGGGCAGCAGGTTCGAGACCACCACACCGGTGGCGTTGTTCGGGCCGTTGTTGGTTGCGCTCAGCGCGATGGTGACGTTTTGTCCCTGTGTCGGCGCTGCCGGCGTCAATGTTTGCATGACACCCAGATCGGCTGAGGCTGTGCCTTCGAGCGTGACCACTTGCGCGCGCTTGCCGCTCGCATTGTGGTGATGCAGTACCAGCGCGCCCAACGAGCCGTTGGTTGCCATGTTGGCGGTGTTCCAGGCAACCGGGATGGTTGCACCATTGAGATCCTGAGCCATGTGCGTACCGCTGAAATTCAGGCCTTGAGCCGCGGCCGCGTAATTCCAAGCAAATGGTCCGGCCACTTCTTCGACCCACGAGGGTGTTGCGAAGCGACCGCAAATAGGATTAAACCCAAAACAGGTCTGCACCTTGTATCGGAAATTGGTAACGCCAGCCGCGAGGCCCAACTGCGCCGGGGTGGCCGCAAGCACAATCACGTTGTTGCCAAACAGCGCCGCGTTCGCCTGTGATGCGCTGAGCCGATTCACGTAGCTGCCCGGCCCGCCCGTTGAAACGGAACCGGGCGGGGTGAACACGCCGTTGACAAACACATCCTGAGCCGAAACTGCCGGCGTGACAAACAAGTTGGACAACGTTCCCGAGTTTGAATGAAACAAGATGCTGTCGAAGCTACCGTTGGAATTGTTGTCGACGTGAATATTGAACGACACGTCAGTCGGGCTGCCCCAATCGCCCCATGTTGAAACACCAAATAGGATGAGCCCGCTGGCAGCGTCATAGGCGGTACCAACGTGGCGGATATTCATGTGCGAGGGTAGCGTTGCGTTTCGCGGATTGTTCACCTGCAATTCAAACGCTGACACGCGGGATACGTCAGTGACTGGAAAGGTTCCCGTACAGGCCGGTCCGGCAGCGATGGTGCCAGTGCACACCTGTGTTCCGCTCAGCGCAAGGGAGGTCGTACCGGTCGGCGCCGCAGCGGTGGCGATGACCGCTGGGGTCGCCATATTTGAGGCTGGTCGTAGCGCCGCGTAGATCGGCACACGGATCACAGTGGCGCTACTCTGAACGAAATTAAGGTAGCCGCTCTTGTTGGTGAGGTAGTGGCGCGGCATAGCTCCGAGGCCCGACAAGCCCGTTGGTGCGGTGACGGACTGCCCGGGGTCAGCACTGACATCTCGCACATGGTTCATGAGGGATGCCGTGCCGTCAACCTGCACATTCACGAACGCAGTGCCGCCGGCGGGGATGGTGATGCTATTGCCGCCCGGCAGTGAAAAGGCGATGCCCGGTGCGTCATTGGCAATATCAAAGCCAAGCGAGAATGTTTGCGCCGTGGTGCCGTAGTTCACCACGCGGATACGTTTGCTTTGCGTCTGCGTGCCGACTACCTCGCCGAAAAACGCGAGATTCACTGCCCCCGCCTCGTCCGCGTTGAAAGCGGCAACGGTTGCTCGCAGCGCCTTGACCGGATCGATTCGGCCTGCGCCGGAACGATCCACGCCAATGCGATTGATGTTGCCCGCAAACTGGTAGACGTCATTGAGCGACGTGTTCATCGCCATGGCTTTGAGCTCTTCCGTGCTGCGATCCGGGAAGCGCTGCACCAGCAGCGTCATTACGCCTGCCACATGCGGAGCCGCCATCGACGCGCCATCGACGTACCCTGCAATATGAGCGACTGGCTGCCCGGCAAAAACCCGGTGGCATTGGGCACTATGCACGCGCCGCTCGGGCAGGTCACGCCGGTCTGCGCGGCCGTAATGGCAAGGCCGGGTGTGGCCAGGTCTGGCTTGACGCCGTTTAAGCCACCGCGCGGCCCACGTGATGAAAAGCTCGCCAGCATATCGGCCTGGGTGGCCGTATTAAAGACCACCGTTACCGTATCAAGCGCCGTGAGCCGCGCTTTCAAGGCGTTGCCGGCATCCAGCGAAATCATGGCCGCCGGAATATCAACCGGCCCGACTACGGTGCCAGTCATACCAATAGGCGGTGCCGCGTTGTTGGTGACGATGATGACGCCGATCGCACCCGCCGCGCGTGCTGTCTGGTACTTCGCGGCGAAGCCACAGGTGCCGCGATCAATGAGCGCGACCTTGCCGACCATGGCTGCCGCGTTGGTGACGGTCAGCGCCGTACAGCCATCGTTCACCGGTGCTGTGCCATCAATTGCGAGCAGCAGCGCGCCGGTCTGGCCTGCCGCAGCGGCGGTCGGCACGTTGCCGGCATCGGCCATCGAGCTGGCACCGGCAACGTAATTGCCCGCGACCGAGGCCGGGCTGGTGACGGTGATAAACACACCGGGCAGACCGTTGTCGCCAGTGGCGGCAGTGCTGATGACCCGCCGGCCAGCGGCGGGCGCACCGCCAATGGTGTAGGTGTCCCCAGCGTTACCCGCAGAGGCGACCACGACTACACCCATGCGCGATGCATTGTCAGCAGCCATCGAGCTGGTGTTTGACAAAGAGCCGAAGTTTGAGCCAAGCGACATGTTGATAACGTCGAGATGATCTGACAAATCGCTGTCGCCGTTAGGATCAAGCGACCAGTCAATGGCGAGCACGGTCAAGCCAGTGCTGCCGGTGCAACCAAATACGCGCAAGGCATACACGCTGGCCTGGGGTGCAACGCCAGGGCCTAGGCGAAGCGTCGAGAATGGAGTAGCAGTGTCATAAGGGCCAGTAAATGGCGTTCCATCGGCATTTACGCCACCACCGGCAGCGGTAGAAGCCACATGAGTGCCATGGTCGTTACAGTCCATAGGATCAGGATCACGCACCGCAGCGTTGTTGCCGTTGTAGGCATCGCCCGCAAAGTCAGTGCCGCCGATGACGCGTGCGTTGGGGAAAAACCCGTCCGTAATAATCGCGCGATTATTGGCTTGATAGTCGGCGAGCAGCCCTGTGCCGCCGAAGGTTGCGTGCTGATAGTCAACACCGGTGTCGATGCTGCCGATGCGGATGCCCTGCCCGGTGACACCCACTGGCGACGCGCCCGACCACGCCGTTGGTGTGCCTAGAAACGGGACGCTGGTTGACAGCGAGGGGAACTCCGGCTCAATGATGTGAACGGCTTTAACGTTCGGCAACGCCTGCAACACTGAGATCGCGTTGCGGTCAACCATGTAGGCCAGCCCGTTCAGCGCTTGAGTCACGCGATACATTAGCTCAACAGGCACGCCGGATGCGATCAGGCGCGACACGAATGCGTCGTGCTCGCGCTCATTGGCGCTAATCTGTGCGCGTGCGGCGCTCACGGCCGCTGCGGTCGCCGCAATTCGGCCAATCGGCGCTTTTGCCTCAAAAGTCAATCCGTAAACCTGCGCGGCCGAACTGCCGCTCAATTCAATGAGCACCGCTACCCGCTCTGCTAATACCGCAGGCACGATGATCTGTTCGATATCCTGCGCTGATGCCGCCCACGACAGCGCCGCGATGGCAAGCATCGCGATGATCGCGCGCAATACTTGGTTAAACGCGCGTGATCCGCGCGTTATTGAATCGAACCGAGATTTTCTACCCCCAGAATGATGAAATTTTTTGCGGTTTTCGAGGGCTCATGGTGGGCAGTGCGCACAACGCGCAAGCGGCTTTTCAGAGGTCTCCGATACCGTAATTAACCGAACAAACGTAGAGGCCGCAGTCCGCTTTCGCAATGGGTTTCGACAGAAAAATGCGACTACGCCATTGGCATAGTACTCACTGCCATTCGCCGCATCCGAACGCCCTGACTCACCAGCATGGGCAACGCAACCAGCCCACCTAAAGCGAGCATGTGCAGCCCCGGCGCGATCATCACCAATGCAGCGACAAAAGCCAGCGCGCGTTCCCATCCTTTCATTTCTACCAACATGTACCGCGACAGTGCCGCAGCTAGCAACAAGATGCTGAAAATGCAGGCGGTGAACACCACCGCAAATGCGCTCCACGTGAAGCCTTTGGTTACCAGCAACAACGCAGGCGAAAAGACGAACACGAACGGCACTAATGCCTTGCCTAGGCCCAGTCTGAACGCGGTGTTGCCGGTTTTGAACGGATCGGCATTGGCCATGCCCGCCGCCGCATACGCCGCGAGCGCCACCGGCGGCGTAATGTCTGCCAGCACGCCGTAATAAAACACAAAAAAGTGCGCCACAATCGGCTCCACGCCCATTTGCACCAGCGCCGGCGCAGCGACGGTGACCATGATGAGGTAGTTGGCCGTGGTCGGTATACCGCAGCCCATCAGGATGCACACAAAGCCCGTCATAAACAGCGCGCAGAGCAGCATCAACGCCTGCTTGCCAATGAGCCATGCGGGCAGCACCGTGCTCAAAAAGTCGGCCATCGATCCTGCCCAGTTATTCACGATGTAGCTCACCTTGAAGCCCACGCCGGTCATCGTGACCACACCGATGACCAAGCCCACGGTGCCCGCAGCCGCGCCGACCGCCAGCGCGTATTTGGCACCGGTTGAAAACGCGTCAAGCAACTCGGCGCGGGTAAATCGCGCGGGCAAGTTAAGTGCCTTAAGTGCGGCAACGAAGGCGACGGTAGCAACGCCAAATAACACCACGCTGTAGTTCTCCAGTTGCCCCGAAATCACCAGCGCCAGCGCGGCGTGCAGAGCGAGCATAATGCCAAGGCCGAGCGCCGAATTGCCCTTCTCGCTGGTCGTCATGCCGACAATGATGCAGCTGGTGATGCCTGCAAACGCGGACACGTACGGTGTGAACCCGCTCATCAATGTGCCGACCAGCAGCACCAGTGGAATCAGCGTTGGCCATCGTTTGCGAAAGCTCTCTTTCACGCTCGGCAATTCGTCGGCAGTGAGTCCGCGCAACCCGGTGCGTTTGGCCTCGAAGTGCACTTGCCAAAACACGCCGAAAAAATGCATGAACGCGGGCACGATAGCGGCCAACACTATCGTTGAATACGGCAAGCCCAAAAACTCGATCATCAGGAACGCGGCGGCTCCCATGATCGGTGGCGTGATTTGCCCACCGGTGGATGCAGCCGCCTCGACGCCGCCCGCGAAATGCCGCGGGTAGCCGACCTTAATCATGGCGGGAATGGTGAGCGAGCCGACGGTCACCGCGTTAGCCACCGACGAGCCTGACAACATGCCAAACATGGCGGAGCCAAACACGCTGACCTTTGCAGGCCCGCCTGCGTATTTGCCAGCGACGGCGGAGGCCACATCGAGAAACAGTTGACCGAGGCCGACACGTGTAGCCAGCACGCCGAACAGCACGAAATGAAACACATAAGTTGCCACCACGCCAACCGCAATGCCGTACACACCTTGACTGGTCAAATATTGGTGGTTGACCACCTGCGACCAGCTCGCACCCGCATGCTTGAGCAGGCCCGGAAATGACTGTCCGAACATCGCATAAAGCATGAACGACATCGCGATGATCGGCAGCGGCCAACCCATCGCACGACGGGTCGCTTCAAGCAGCAGCACAATGAGGATGGTGCCCATCACCACATCAATCGTGTCGGGGTTACCAATACGGAATGTCAGGTCATCGAAGACGTAGGGAATGTAGAGTGATGCCACAACGGCGAGCAGCGCGAACCCCCAGTCGTACAGCGGTAAACCCAGCGGATGATGCCAGCTCGGCACGCGTTGCACGCCCTCTTTTTTATTGAAGGCGAACACCAGAAAAATTAGCCCGAGCACAAACGCCAGATGCACGCCGCGATGGGTTGCCTCACGCAGTAACCCAAAGCCTGCGGTGTAGTAGTGAAACGCGGAGAGCGTGATGAGCAGTGCAGTAACAGTGGTCAATGCAATGTTCGCCATCGGGCGAAAGCGCATCTCGCTGTCGTACTTTGCTTCCAGCTCGGCGGTGGCTTTGTCGTTGATGATGAGTGTGCTCATGGTGTCCCCGGAATTTTGTTGGAGCGGCCTTGGCCGCGATTCAGCGATCAGTTAGAGCGCCTCGTGTTGTCGACGGGATCGCGGCCAAGGCCGCTCCTACAAGCAAAAAGAAAAAGGCCGGATACGTCCGGCCTTTTTAGCGACGTTTCAATCAGACCTATTTCAACAACCCAACTTCTTTATAAAACTTCTCCGCCCCGGCATGAATCGGGATGCCCGCGCCGACGATTGCACCTGCGCGAATGATCGATTTACCCTTGGCATGGCCCGCGTCCAACGCTTTACGCGTATTGTCATTCCACAGCGCTTTGGTGATGTTGTAGACGAGCGTGTTGTCCTGTTTGGCGCTGGTCACCCACTGCGCGCCGACGGCTAATGTTTTGACTGCGCCTACGCCTTTGTAAGTTTCTGCCGGGATGTTGTCGACGGTGTAGAAGCCAAACTGTTTCGCCAGCTTGTCGGCCTCGGGGCCAGAAATGGAGAGGATGTCGATGCCGCCTGTGGAGGCCAACTCGGCAATCGCGCCCGCCGGGTATCCGCCGACAAAAAAGAATGCATCGAGCGAGTTGTCTTTGAGTTTTTCACCCGCTGCGTTCGGCTTCAAAAATTCAGGCTTAATGTCTTTTTCGGTGATGCCATACGCAGCAAGAATTGCGCGTGCGTTCACGATGGTGCCGGAGCCTGGCTCGTCGAGCGAAACGCGCTTGCCTTTAAGGTCAGCGAAGGTTTTGATGTTTGCGCCTTTGCGCACCACGAGGTGAAAACTTTCGGGGTACAAATTGGCGATCAAGCGCAGGTCGGTGACCTTCGGTTTGCCTTCGTATGTGCCCGTGCCAGTGTAGGCCCAATACGCCACATCAGCCTGCGAAAAGCCGGACTCCGCGCCGCCGCTTTGAATGGCATTGACGTTAGCGACCGAACCGTTGGACGCGACCGAGGTTGCCACCAGATTAGGCACCGTGGGTTGCGAAATCGCGTTGGCGATCAAACCGCCAATGGGGTAGTACGTGCCAGCGGTGCCGCCGGTATTGATACGGAAAAAACTTTGCGCCGAAACAGGGGCCGCGAGCGCCAGTCCGACGGTTGCCAGCAAGGCGGTGAGAAGCGTGCGTTTCATGGTTCAAGAATCCTTCGTCGAAGCGCGCGCTGGTAGCGCACGTTGCATCCAATTCTAGTGACCCGCGTCGCGCACCCTATGCGGGTTTTGCAAAATAAGCAAATTTCTGCGAGCTCACACGTAGCTGAGTCAGATCAAGTTCTTTGCAGGTAAATCCAATGGCAAACGCGTCCGCGCCGACGCTAAGCCCACCGGTCATGCTCATGCTAGACAGAATAAGCTCCACGTTGTGCTGGTTGCAAAAGTTCAGCTCGGCAAATTCAACCAACAACTTTCAGCTGAAAGCACCGCTTACATTGGGCTATGATCTATTTAATTACACAATCGACTATTTAGTAAATTGGCTTATCGCACTCATGAAATAGGCAGAATTGCGATAAAGCTGTTAGCGACAATCTCTTAATCTAACTTAATCTGGCCGGCCTCTATTACCCTCTTCCATTTCACGGTTTCGCTTTTGATGAGTGCTGCCAACGCCTCGGACGTTCCACCCACTGGCTCCGCGCCTTGGCTGGCGAAACGCTCTTTCACATCGGCGCTTTGCAGCGCAATCGCCACTTCTTTTTGCAGACGCTGCACGATGTCGCGCGGCGTGCCAGCGGGCGCGAATAGCCCAAAGTAGGTGTTCGTCTCAAAGTCCGGCAGACCGGATTCGATCACCGTGGGCACCTCGGGCAGCAGCGGCGTCCGTCGGGTGGAGGTCACCGCCATCGCCTTGACTTTGCCGCCTTTGATGTGCGGCAACGCCGACACGATGGAGTCAAACATCAAGTGCGTTTGTCCGCTGACCAGATCTGGGATGGCGAGTGCGGTGCCTTTGTACGGAACGTGCGTGAGCTTCACATGGGCCGATTGCTTGAACAATTCGCCGAGCAAATGCACGATCGTGCCGTTGCCGCTTGAAGCGTAGTTCAGCGCGTCAGGGTTGATCTTGGCCATCGACACCAAATCGCTCACGTTTTTCACTGGCAAATTGGGGGTAACGATCAACACGTTGGTGGCAGTGGCCACCTCAGCGATCGGCGCGAAATCTTTATCCGCTAAGTACGGAATGTTTTTGTACAGCGAAGGCGCAATCGAATGTGTGGAGGTTGTCGCCAACAGCAGCGTGAAGCCGTCCGGCGCAGCCTTCGCTGCCTCCGCCGAACCCAACGTGCCGCCCGCGCCCGGCTTGTTGTCCACCAGCACCGTTTGCCCCAGCTGCGTGGAGAGCTTTTGCGCCAGCGTACGACCGATGATGTCGGTTGCGCCGCCCGGCGGAAAGGGGATGATCAGGCGAATCGGTTTGTTCGGGTACGCCTGGGCCAATGCTGCGTGCGGGGCGAACGTCAACACCGACGCGATTGACGCCAAAACTAAAAATTGAAGCTTCACTTGACTATCCCAAAGGGCAAAAATGAACCCTAGAGTAACGGTCATTTCCCGCTAGAGCAACCGCCCAAGTTAAACAAAAAGACAAAACATGCTGCAACGCAGTAAAATCGAGGGTCAGCCCAATCAATCAGCGACGCGTCGTGTTTTTCTGCAAGTTCCTTGCAAGTCTGCGCCGCTCGCAATTCAGCCCCTCGCTCATGTCAAACACCGCACACACCACGCTGCGCAACATCGCCATCATCGCCCACGTTGACCACGGCAAAACCACGCTCGTGGACTGCCTGCTGAAACAATCCGGCACCTTCGCCGCGCACGAGCAGGTGGGCGAGCGGGTGATGGACAGCAACGACATCGAGCGCGAACGCGGCATCACCATCCTCGCCAAAAACTGCGCGGTGGTGTACAAGGGCACCCGAATCAACATCGTCGACACTCCCGGCCACGCGGACTTCGGCGGTGAGGTTGAGCGCGTGCTGTCGATGGTGGACGGCGCACTGTTGCTGGTTGACGCAGTTGAAGGCCCGATGCCACAGACGCGTTTTGTGACCAAAAAAGCGCTCGCCCTTGGCCTCAAAATCATCGTCGTGGTGAACAAGGTGGATCGTCCCGGTGCGCGAACCGA